>Ga0255182_1000133_pt1 | contig 68921 bp, 64 predicted proteins | sample Atl_UVDOM_RepA_8_FD_188420 | JGI IMG/M metagenome (GOLD analysis project Ga0255182, IMG submission 188420) | Freshwater microbial communities from Altamaha River, Georgia, United States - Atl_UVDOM_RepA_8d | ecosystem: Environmental > Aquatic > Freshwater > River | place: USA: Georgia...
GCGAGGGGAGCGACTGCTGCGCTTCCTGTTCACGCAGCCAGGCCTCGATTTCCTGCTCGAAGCGGTTGCGCGACTCCGCCTCCTCGTGGCGATGCTGCTCGAGGTGCAGCGCGTGTTCCCGCGCCGCCTCCTCCATGCGCTGCTGGTCCGCCTCGGCGGCGGCGATCTGCGCGCGGGCGACCGAGAGTTCCTCCTCGACCGCCTCGAGATCAGAGGCGAGTTGCGCCTTGGCCACGCCGTCGGCGGCGGCGCTGCGGGCCGCGGCGAGTTCCTGCAGGTGCTGCTCGGCGCGATGCCGCGCCAGTTCGGCTTCCGCCTTCGCGGCCTGGGCCTCCTGCAGCGCCTGCCGCACCAGCCGGCCCTCCTCCTCCAGCCGCGCGCGCTCGGCCTCGAGCTTCGCTTCCTCGCGCTCGCGCACCTTCTGGTGCTGCTGCTTGTACTCGAGGATGATCCGCTCCGCTTCCTCGGACGCCGCGATGCGTGCCGCCTCCGCCGCCGCCTTTTCGCGTCGCGCCCGTTCGAGTTCTTCGGCGTTGCGCGCGAACTCGGCCTCGAGCTTGCGCCGCTCCGTGTCCACCTTGGCCTGGATTTCCTCGCGGAGCCGCCGCTCGAGGTCGAGCTGGCGCTGCTGGCGCAGCTCCGCCTCCTCGGCGCTCGCAAGGCGCGTGGACTCGACCTCGGCCTGGATGCGCTGGGCTTCGGCCAGGCGCTGCCGCGCGATCCGGGCATCCGCCTTGAGGCGCTCGCGCTCCTCGGCGAGCTCCACCTCGGCCGCTTCCTTCATGCGCTGCAGGCGGGCGAGTTCCTCGGCCTGCCACGCGTAGCTCGCCTCGAGCTTGCGTTCCTCCTCGCGCAGCCGCGCCTCGGCCGCCTCCTGCATCTCGCGCAGGCGGGCTTCCTCCTCCTGGCGGCGGACACGCGCCTCCGCTTCGGCGAGCAGCTTCTCCTGCTCCAGCTCGGCCTTCAGGCGCTGCATCTCCTCGACGGCCCGGCGCGCGCGCTCGGCTTCCTCGGCGAGCCGCAGCTGTTCGGCATCCACCCGGCGGGCGGCCTCTTCCTCCATCACCTGGCGCTGCTGCTCCGCTTCCTGCTTCAGGCGCTGCGCCTCTTCGAGCTGGCGATTGGCCGCGGCGAGTTCGGCCTGCTGTTGCTCGCGCATGCGCGCGGCCTCTTCCTCGGCCGCGCGACGCTCGGCTTCGAGCTGCTCCTTGAGACGCTGGGTTTCCTCCCGCACCTCGCGGGCGCGCGCCGCCTCGGCAGCGAGGCGCTCCTGCTCGGCCTGGATCCGCGCCCGGGCTTCCTCCTCCGCCCGCGCGCGGGCCTGTTCGGCCTCTTCCTGAAGACGCCGGGCCTCCTCCAGCCGCTCATTCGCGGCCTTGAGATCGGCCTGCTGCTGCGCGCGCGCGGCAGCCGCCTCCTCTTCCGCGCGGCGGCGCTCGGCCTCCAGCGCGAGCTTGAGGCGCTGCGCCTCCTCCCATTCCTGGCGGGCCCGCTCGGCCTCGGCGGCCAGCCGCGCCTGCTCGGCGCGGATGCGCTCCTCCGCCTCCAGCTCGAGCCGCTCACGGGCGGCCTCGGCCTCCTGCTGCAGGCGGCGCGCCTCTTCGAGCCGGGCATTCGCGGCCTGCAGGTCCGCCTGTTCCTGCGCGCGCAGCGCCGCCGACTCCTGCTCGACGAGCTGGCGATCGCGTTCGAGTTCGGCCTTGAGGCGCTGCGCCTCCTCCCATTCCCGCCGGGCCCGTTCGGCCTCGGCGGCCAGACGCGCCTGCTCCGCCTGCAGGCGGCTGCCGGCCTCCTGCGCGAGCGAGAGCCGCTGGCGTTCGGCCTCTTCCTGCGCCCGCCGCGCTTCCTCAAGCTGGCGCATGACCCGGCGGGTTTCCTCGGCCTCGGCCTCGCGCAGGCTCGCCACCTGGGCCTGCTGCGCGGCCCGTTCACGTTCGAGCTGGTCGCGCAGCCGCTGGGCTTCCTCCAGCGCCAGGCGCGCGCGCTCGGCCTCGGCTTCGATGCGCGCGCGCTCCGCGGCGGCACGCGCGGCGAAATCCTGCTCCAGCTGCGCCTGCGCCATTTCGGATTCGCGCTGGGCGCGCCTCGCCTCCTCGAGCTTGGCGCTCGCCGCGGCAAGCTCCGCGAGTTCCGCCTCGTGCCGGCGCGCGGCCTCGGCTTCGGCCCGTCGCGTCGCCTCGTCGGCGGCCTGCTTGAGGCGCTGCGCCTCCTCCAGCGCCCGGCGCGCGTTCTCGGATTCGCGGGCGAGCCGCGCCCGCTCGGCCTGCACCCGGGCGGCCGCCGCCGCCAGGGCCTCCTCGCGCGCGCGTTCCGTGCGTTCCTTCAGCCGGCGCGCCTCGTCGAGCTGGACCCCGGCTTTCGCCAGGTCCGCCTTCAGGGCCTGCGCCCGCAGGTCGGCCTGCAGGGCTTCGCCGGTCGCCGGCAGCTCGGCGATGCCCGCCGTGCGCCGCTCCGCCTCGGTCTGCTGGGACGCGGGCAACGGCGCGCTCGACATCGGCACGCGCGCAGGACCGCCGGGATCGGGAGCATGGATCTCCAGATCGGGCACGTTGCGGCCCTGCCGCTCGGGTGTCGCGCGGAACAGCGCATAGCGATTGGTGCCGCCGGCGAGGTAGTGGACGTCGAAGCCCCGCTCGGACAGCAGGAAGGCGCCGACCGCGCTGCGGCTGCCGGTGTCGCAATAGACGATGTAGGGCCTGGCGCGCGGCAGCTTGCCGGCCTGCAGGCGCAGCGCGCTGAGCGGGATGTTCACCGAGCCTTCGAAGAAGCCCTGGCGACGCTCGTCCGGGAAACGGACGTCCAGCCACACGGCGCCGAGGTTCGCGACCCGCTCCTGCGCTTCCTTGAGCGTCAGCACGTTCAGCAGCGGTTTCTTGATGAGCTCGACGAAATCGGCCTTGGTCAGCCGCATCAGCACGCCGGGGGACAGCATGCGGACGGTCGCATTGCGGGTCGCATCGGCCACCAGCGCCTCTTCGCCGAAGCTGTCGCCGGGACGCAGTTCGGCGAGCTTGACGGGGACCTTGCCGCCGCGGATCTGGCGCTCCACCTCGCAGCGACCGCTCTGGATCACGTAGTAGAAATCGCCCGGCTCGCCCTGCCGGATGACGATGTCACCCGCCTGGTACTTCACGGCCTGCAGGCTGCTGAACACGCGCTGGATGTTCGCCGCCGGGACGCGCGCGAACAGCGCGGACTGCAGCATCAGCGTCATCCAGTCCGGTTCTTCCCCTGGCTCGGCTTCGACCATCTCTTCGGCGGGAGGCGTTTCGAGCGCCACGAGCTTTTCGAGCAGCGCGCGATCGAGTCGCAGCACGCTCACGTTGCCGAGCGCACGCGCTGTCAGTTGTCGCGGTTGCAGCTGCGCCAGGGCGTGTTCCGCGCCCGGTGCGCCGCCGCGCATCGACTTGAAGAGCTGTTGGCCGGCGTAGAGTTCGAGCTGGCCGTCGAGGAGGTAGAACGCATAAGGATCGCGTTCACCTTCCCGGAACACATACTCGCCGCGGCGGAAACTCAGTACCTCCGCACGGTTCAGCACCTGCGCGCGCCGTTGCAGCGACAGCTGGTTCAGCGGCACGAGCATGTCGAGGACACCCGCGAATGATTCTTCGATGTTCGCCATCGCGTTCACCGGTGGGTTCCGTCCGCTGAGTGTAACCCTGTCCTCGGGGTGGTCGCATCCTGCATGGGGGTCATTAAAGCAAGGCGGCACCGCCCGTGCCGGCCGCCGACCATCCGATTGTGAATGCGTTCACGCAAATCGAGGGGGCGCAGCCGCACCGGGAGACCGGCGGGCGAATGCGGGCACCCGCCTGCCGGCGCGACGAATCGGGCGTAGAATCGCCGCTGCATCCACTACCCCGAGGCAAGCGGCCCGTGCCTGCGACCGATCCCGGATCCATCGAACTGAGGCTGTTCGAACTCGAACTCGAGCACCGCGACCTCGACGAGGTCGTGCGCCGCCTGGCCGATCAGCCCGGCATCGACGAGCTGCTGCTGAAACGGATGAAGAAACGCAAGTTGCAGATGAAAGACCAGATCGAGCGCCTGAGGAGCTCGCTCATCCCCGACCTCGATGCCTGAGCGTGGCGGCCGCGGGCCTCAGGCGACGTGGCCGAAGCTGTCGCCCTGACCGGCGCGCAGGCGCTCGCCGAAGAAGCCGAGCACGATCCTCCGCGCCCGCGGGCGCAGCGCCAGGAAGCTGAAGCCGAGCGTGCAGCGCTGGTCCGAGGCCAGCACCCCGAGGTGCACGAGACGCACGCCGAGCGAGAGCTGCTCGTCGACCCCGGCGACCGGCACGGTCAGGCTCGCCTGCAGGATGGGCTGCCGCGACGGCTCCAGGCGCTCGCCGGCCGGGTGGATCATCCGCGCGGTGGCGAGGTCGCAGCGCACCTGCAGGCCCTCCGGGGAGAAGTTCGAGAGCATCGCCGAGCAGTGCTCGCCGAGCGCGTTGCGGAAGGTGACGGGGATTTCCAGCGGCAGGCGCGGATGCTGGCGGTGATCGTCCAGGCGTCCGGCCAACTGCCAGCTCACGCTACCCGCATTACCTTCCCTGGCATCGTTCGAGTGCGCCATTGCCGTTGTCCTCCGCGCTGGCCCGGCCTGCGCCGGGCGGTCGTGATAACCCCGTTCCGGGCATCGACACTAGCGAAGGGCCGCGCCGGAAGTCGTGACCGCGATCACGTTGCGCAATCCGGGACAGGGCCGGTCCACAGTCTTTTACGCAGGCTCACGGGGCCGGTGCAGCCCGCCGCGCGTCGAGTTCTCGCGCGCGCGCCGCCGCGCGCTCGCGCATCTCGTCCGACAGCTGCTGCTCCAGCAGGACCAGGCTCTGCCCGGCGGCGGCAACGCCGGCCTGCGCGGCGAGGCTCAACCACGCGTAGGCGGCAACCGGGTCCCGCGGCACGCCCTGGCCCTCGAGATAGGCGGTGCCGAGCCCGTGCTGCGCGAGCGGCGAGCCCGCGAGCGCCGCGCGCTCCCACCACTGCGCCGCGGCGGCGGCGTCGCGGGGGACGCCCAGGCCGCGGCGATAGAGGATGCCGAGGTTGTACGCGGCATCGGGTTCGCCGGCCTCGAAGGCCAGCGTCCACCACTCGCGCGCCCTGGCGAAATCGCGCTCGACGCCATCGCCACGGTAGTAGACGAGCCCGAGGTGATGTGCTGACTTGCCGCTGCCGAGCGCGGCGGCGCGCGCCAGCCACTCCAGCGCCGCCGGCCGGTCGGCCGGCCCGCCGCGACCGTCGAGCAGCAGGGTCGCGAGGTTGTGCTGGGCGCGCGCATTGCCCTGCTCGGCCGCCCGCCGGTACCACTCCCGGGCGCGTGCCTCGTCGGCAATCACGCCGCGACCGAGTTCGTACATGAGCCCGAGGTGGTACTGCGCGAGCGCATCGCCCGCCGCGGCCGGCGCCTGCAGGGAGGTCAGCGCGAGGCCGTAGTTGCCGGCGCGGTAGGCCTCGACACCGGCCGTCACATCAGCCGTCGCGGACGCGAGCGGCGCGGCGAGCAGCGCCACGAGGACGAGCGCCGGACCCCGGCTCGGGGTGCCGGTCCGCAGCTTGGGCAGGTCTGCTTTCATCGGTACACTGTAGCCTCAATTTTCCTCGCGGGATGAACCATGACGAACGTACGTTTCGAGGGTACCGACAGTTACGTCGCAACCGACGATTTGATGATGGCCGTCAATGCCGCCATCACCCTCGCGCGGCCGCTGCTGGTGAAGGGCGAACCGGGCACCGGCAAGACGATGCTCGCCGAGGAAATCGCGCGTTCGCTGGGCCGCCCGCTGATCTCCTGGCACATCAAGTCGACGACCAAGGCCGCCCGCGGGCTCTACGAATACGACGCCGTCGCGCGCCTGCGCGACTCACAGCTCGGCGACGACCGCGTCAAGGACATCCACAACTACATCCTCAAGGGCAAGCTGTGGGAAGCCTTCGAGTCCGATCAGCAGCCGGTGCTGCTGATCGACGAGATCGACAAGGCCGACATCGAGTTCCCGAACGACCTCCTGCAGGAGCTCGACCGCATGGAATTCTTCGTCTACGAGACGAAGGAAACCATCAAGGCGAAGCAGCGCCCGATCATCATCATCACCAGCAACAACGAGAAGGAGCTGCCGGACGCCTTCCTGCGCCGCTGCTTCTTCCACTACATCCGCTTCCCGGAGCCCGAGACGATGGAGAGCATCGTCCGCGTGCACTACCCGGACATCAAGAAGCGCCTGCTGAGCGAGGCGATGGAGTGCTTCTTCGAGCTGCGCGAGCTGCCGGGGCTCAAGAAGAAGCCCTCGACGTCAGAGCTGCTCGACTGGATCAAGCTGCTGGTGGCCGAGGACATTCCGCCGGAGGCCCTGCGCGAGAAGGACAGCCGCAAGGCGATCCCGAAGCTGTACGGCGCGCTGCTGAAGAACGAGCAGGACATGCACCTCTTCGAACGGCTCGTCTTCATGTCCAGGAAGACCGGTGCTAACTGATCTCTTCTACCGGCTGCGCAAGGTCCAGATCCCGGTCTCGCTGACCGAGTACCTGACCCTGCTCAGCGCGCTGGAGGCCGGCATCGCCGGCTTCAGCATCGACGACTTCTACTTCCTCGCGCGGGCGACGCTGGTCAAGGACGAGCGCTACTTCGACCGCTTCGACCAGGTCTTCGGCGACTACATTCGCGGCAAGCAGACGCTGTTCGAGGAAATCATCGGCGAGATCCCGCTCGAGTGGCTGCGCAAGCAGAAGGAGCTCGACCTCACCGAGGAGGAGAAGAAGCAGATCGAGTCCCTCGGCGGCTGGGACAAGCTGATGGAGACGCTGCAGAAGCGGCTCGACGAGCAGAAGAAAGCCCACCACGGCGGCAACAAGTGGATCGGCACCGGCGGCACCTCGCCCTTTGGCGCCCACGGCTACAACCCGGAAGGCGTGCGCATCGGGCAGGGCAAGGGCCGCCAGGGCCGCGCGGTGAAGGTGTGGGACCGGCGCGACTACAAGAATCTCGACGACCAGGTCGAGCTGGGCACGCGCAACATCAAGGTCGCGCTGCGCAAGTTGCGCCGCTTCGCGCGCGAGGGCGCCGAGGAGGAGCTCGATCTCGACGACACGATCCGCTCGACCGCGCGCAAGGCCGGCATGCTCGACATCAAGCTCGTGCCGGAGCGCCGCAACACCACGAAGCTGCTGCTGTTCCTCGACGTCGGCGGCTCGATGGACCCGCACGTGAAGATCTGCGAGGAGCTCTTCTCCGCGGCGCGCGCCGAGTTCAAGCACCTGGAGCACTTCTACTTCCACAACTTCGTCTACGAGACGGTGTGGCGCGACAACCAGATGCGCGCGAACGTGCGGATGCCGACGGCGCAGGTGATGAACAAGTACAGCGCCGACCACAAGGTCGTGTTCGTCGGCGACGCGACGATGAGCCCCTACGAGATCATGGCGGTCGGCGGCAGCATCGAGCACTGGAACGAGGAAGCGGGCGCGACCTGGATGGCGCGCCTGATGGCGCTGTACCCGTATGCCGTGTGGCTGAACCCGCAGCCCGAGGACTACTGGAGCTACATCCCGTCCATCGGCATCGTCAAGAAGCTGATGTCGGATCGCATGTTCCCCTTGACGCTGGACGGGCTCGAGCGCGCGATGAAGGCGCTGAAGAAGGCACACTGACCCGGGGCGTGCGCAAGCTCCTCGCCACGGCCGCGCTGTGGTTGGGCCTCAACGCCGCGGCGCAGGCCGCGCTGACGCCGGCCGACCTCGGGGTGGTCGTCAACGAGGACGACCCGCAGAGCGTCGCGGTCGCTGCCTATTACGTCGAACGGCGCGGCATCCCGGCCGCAAACGTCGTGCGGCTCGGTCTCGGTTCACCGCGCAGGACACTCAGCCCGGCGGCCTTCGAACGCGCCCGTGGCGAGCTCATCGTGCGCATGCCGGTGTCGGTGCAGGCGCTCCTGATCACCTGGACTTATCCCTACCGGGTCGGCTGCATGTCGCTGACGACCGCGTTCGCGCTCGGCTACGGCACCCGCCACTGCGCCGACGCTTGCCGGCCGACCGCGCCCAATCCCTATTACGACGCGACGACGGACCGCCCCTTCACGGAGATGCAGGTGCGGCCGACGATGATGCTCGCCGCCGCGACGGTCGACGACGCGCGCAGCCTCATCGACCGCGGCGTCCGCAGCGACGGCAGCCGGCCCGCCGGCCGCGCCTACCTCGTGACGACGTCCGACCGCGCACGCAGCAGTCGCGCGCCGCGCTTCCCGGCCGTGCGCGAAGCACTGGGCGGCCGCCTGCCGGTCATCCTCGCGACGACCGACGGCATTCGCGGGCGCGACGACGTGATGTTCTATTTCACCGGCGCAACCACCGTGCCCTGGCTCGAGACACTGGGCTTCCTGCCGGGCGCGCTCGCCGACCACCTGACCTCGCAGGGCGGGCGGCTCGAGGGTGGCAAGCAGATGAGCGCGCTGCGCTGGCTCGAGGCCGGCGCGACCGCAAGCTACGGCACCGTCGTCGAGCCGTGCAATTTCCCGCAGAAGTTTCCCGACCCGGGCGTCGCGATGCGGCACTACCTCGACGGCGACACCGCGGTCGAGGCCTACTGGAAAAGCGTCGTATGGCCCGGCCAGGGCCTGTTCATCGGGGAGCCCCTGGCACGCCCCTACGGCCCCGCCCCCGCCAGCGCGCCGGCCGCGCACTGAAGGGGGGAAATTGTCGCCTGCCGGCGTCAGATCGCGTTTCCCGGACCCGGCGGCGCTACAGTAAACCCGCGCCGTCGCCGCTATTTCACGTGATGCGGTTCACGTTCAGCGGACGTGCCGCCGCGCATTTTCCAAACAGCTTCTCAAATCCGGACTGTGCCCCCGTGCCCCGCCCGAAAGTGGAACGCGGCTTGCTGCCGCATGGCTCGAAGGGAAGAACACGGAGCAAAAGATGAAACCGATTCAGACATTGGAACGTCGTATCGCGCGATTTCCCGGTTACCGCGACGCGAATGGCGACTTCGTGCCGTTCGCGACCTCGGACGAGGTTTTCCGCCGCGCCCGCAAGCTCGGTGCGCGGGTGCTGCTGCGGCTCGAACTCTCGTCGTCGGAAGAACTGCAGGGCCTCTTCTATACGAACGACAAGGGACTCGTGGGCTGAGCGAGACACCGGGCGCGCGTCAGCAGGGTGAGTCCGGCCGCGACGCGAACGGTGGCCCGGCCCGCGTGACCGCGCCTGCTCCCCGGCGCTTCAGCGCCCGGCCCGCTGGCAATCCGCCGGTGCGCGGGTGATGCTATGCGCCTGTTCAGCGGGAGGACGCATGACAGCCGCCACGCCCACGACCGTCCGCGCCAGGCCCAGGCGCCCACGGCTCGCGCTCTGCGCCGCCCTGGCCTGCCTGCTCGGCGCCGCTGCGGCCCGCGCCGGCGATGCGCCGGACATCTTTCCCGCCACACCCGGGCGCTGGTGGTACTACGCCACCCTCGTCAAGGTGCTCGACGAACAGCACCAGCAGCGGATGTTCATCGCCAACGTCGGCTTCGACGGCCGCACCCTGCTCCAGCGTCGCCAGGGCGGCTGGGATCACCTCTACGCGATCGAAGCCGACAGCATCTCCCACCAGGCTTACATCAACCGCCGGGCCGGCGGCCGCGAAGCGCGTGAGGCGCCCGCGACGCTGCTGCCGCTGCCGCCGGTGGTCGGCGCCAACTGGCAGTACAGGAGCCGCCTGCGCCTGATCGAGGCGCGCACCTTCGCCGCCGAAGACCGGCTCGGCAACCGCTACCTGCCGGTGGATCTCAGCGCCAGCGTGGCCGCGACGGACGCCACCGTCGAGGTGCCGGCCGGTCGTTTCGAGGACTGCGTGAAGGTCGAGGCGACGGGGCTCACGCTGGTGCCGGCCGATCGCGGCAATCTCGAGGTCGAGGTACGGGTGACGCAGACCGAGTGGTACGCGCCCGGCGTCGGCCTCGTCAAATCCACGCGCGCGGAAACCGCCGACAGCCCTTTCCTGCGCAGCGGCGAATACGTGCAGGAACTGCTCGAAACGGGCTCCTGAGCCGGCGCCGCGCGCGGTTGCGTCGACTACCGGGCTGCTCTAGGCTTCCCCGCTTTCGTAGCAGTGCCGCCGCGCCGGCCGAACCGGATCCCGCATGCCAGCTTCCTCCTCTTCCACCGCCCAGGGGTTCAATCGCGTCCCGGTGTCGCGGCGCGTGCTCGCCGACCTGGACACCCCGCTCAGCGTCTACCTGAAACTGGCGGCGGCACCGTACAGCTACCTGCTGGAGTCCGTGCAGGGCGGGGAGAAATGGGGGCGCTACTCCATCATCGGCCTGCCAGCGCGCCGCGTGCTGACGGTGCGGGGCCACGAGATCACGATCACCGACCAGGGCAGCGTGGTCGAACGCCACCACTGCACCGACCCGCTCGCCTTCATCCGCGAATTCCACGCGCGCTACCACGCGCCCGCCCTGGACGCCTCGCGCTTCTCCGGCGGGCTCGTCGGCTACTTCGGCTACGACACGGTGCGCTACGGGGAAGCCCGGCTCGCGGACGGGGCCCCGCCGGACACCCTCGGCACGCCCGACATCATGCTGATGCTGTCCGACGAGTTCGTCGTCTTCGACAACCTGCGCGGCGAAATGGAACTGGTGTGCTACGTCGACCCGGCTGACGCCGGCGCGACGAGCGCGGCGGAGCGCCGTCTCGAGGCCCTGATCGCCAGGCTCGCGCAGCCGCTGGCGCCGGCCGCGTCCGCGGCCCCGTGCGCAACCCGCGAGGAGGATTTCGAATCGGAATTCGGCCGCGAGCGCTTCATGGCCGCGGTCGAGCGCATCAAGCACTACATCGTCGAAGGCGACGTCATGCAGGTCGTGCCCTCGCAACGGATGTCGGTGCCGCTCTCGGCCTCGCCGATCGACGTCTACCGCGCGCTGCGGCACCTGAACCCGTCGCCCTATCTCTTTTTCATGGACCTCGCCGATTTCCAGATCGTCGGCTCCTCGCCCGAGATCCTCGTACGCCTCGACGGCCGCACCGTGACCACGCGGCCGCTCGCCGGCACCCGCCGCCGCGGCGCGACGCCGGAGGAGGATCTCGCGCTCGAGCAGGAACTGCTCGCCGATCCGAAGGAGATCGCCGAACACCTGATGCTGATCGACCTCGGCCGCAATGACATCGGCAGGGTCGCCGAAACCGGCAGCGTTAAAGTCACCGAGAAGATGGTGATCGAGCGCTACTCGCACGTGATGCACATTTCGTCGAACGTCGAAGGCCAGCTCGTCGCGGACAAGGACGCGATCGACGTGCTGCGCGCAACGCTGCCGGTCGGCACGCTGTCGGGCGCGCCGAAAATCCGCGCGATGGAGATCATCGACGAACTGGAGCCTACCAAGCGCGGCGTCTACGGCGGTGCGGTCGGTTACCTGTCCTGGAACGGGAACATGGACACCGCCATCGCGATCCGCACCGCGCTGATCAAGGACGGCCGCCTGTACATCCAGGCGGGCTGCGGCGTCGTCGCCGATTCCGTGCCCTCCCTCGAGTGGGAAGAAACCCTCAACAAGGGCCGCGCGATGTTCCGGGCCGTCGAGATGGCGGAACGCGGACTGGGCACCGCGCGCTGACGCGGCCCGCGCCCGCCACCCGGCCACCGCCGGCGGTTCGTGCGCCGAGCGGCCACGGCCCGCGCCTCGGTTCACATCGCCGGCAGGCGACCCGCGTTGATTCGGATACCATCCGGCGTCATGCATGCCACCTCCCGCCCCGGCTCCGTCCGGCTCGCCAGCCTCGCTCTCGCGTGCCTGCTCGTGCTGGGCTATGGCTGGCTCGGGACCAGCCGCATCCTCGGCGATGCGGGGGGTGACAGCGCCGTCTACTGGCTGATGGCGAATCACTATTCACCGTACGCTCCCGCGCAGCCGGCGTCCGCCCACTTCGCGGTACAGAGCAAATACCCGCCGGCCTACCCGGCGCTGCTGGCGGCGCTGGGCGGCGGCAACGATCTGCGGACGGCCCATCTCGTCAGCGTGGGGTGCCTGCTGCTCGCGTTCTGGCAGCTCTGGCGCTGGGCCCGCGAGAGCGGGGTCGGCGAGGGTCTCGCGACGCTGCTCGTCGCCACCTTCGCGAGTCTCGCGATCACTCGCATCGAGGCGCTGCAACTGCACAGCGAGCACCTGCTGCTGCCGCTCTCGCTGGCGGCGCTGCGCCTCGCTACACGGCTGCGCGAGGCACCCCGGACCGGGCTTGCCCTCGCCCTGGGCGCCCTGGTGAGCGTCGCGCTGTTCACGCGCTCGGCCGCCGTCAGCCTGCTCGCAATGCTCGCCTGCATGGCGCTCACGACGCGCAACCGGGCCTGGTTCGTGGCCGTCGGCAGCACGGGGCTCGGCCTCGCGGCCACCACGCTCGCACGAGGTGGCGCGTCGGGCTACGTCGCGGAAGCGGTGGCGGCCTATCAGCGCGAGGGCGTGGCCGCCATGGCGTGGGACGTGCTTTCGAACATCCCGGTCGCCTGGACGATGTGCCTGCTGGACGCCCAGCCGACCCATCGCAACGTGGCGCTGTGCGGCCTGGCGGGAGCGTGGTGCCTGTGGGGCAGCCTGCGCCGGGCGCGCGCCGGAGAGCCCGACGGCTGGTACGCCCTGTGCGGGCTCGCGCTGATCGCCGTCTGGCCCTACCCGGTCGAGCAGCCACGCCTGTTCTTCGTCCTGCTTCCCGTGCTGCTGCTGCAGGGGTTGTCGCTGGGCCTCGCGCTGGTCGCGGGCCGGGGGCCCGCCTGGCGCCGCGCCGCGGCGCTCGCCGGAGCAGTGCCACTGCTGGTCGGAGTGGTGGGCACGCTCAGGTTCGCGGGCAATTTCGCGCTGCCCCTGCCCCCGCCGCTGCAGGCCTACCGCTGGCACGTGCAGTGGCATCTCGCGCAACTGCGGCAGCCGCTCGCTCAGATCAGCAAGGTGGAGGCCTGGGAGCGCGCCTATGCGCAGGTCGGGGAGGTGCTGCCTCCCGGGGAGTGCGTGTACGCGGTGAAGCCGGCGCTCGTCGGGCTCTTCGGCCAGCGCGTCAGCAAGGCGCCACCCGCGCCCGCGCTGGACGCCGGGGACTTCGCCCGGGCCGTGAGGGAGGGCGGCTGCAATGCCTTCCTGTTGAGCAGCGCGACCTCGCCGAGTTTCCCCACCGCGTTCTATCCCTACGAACGCCTGGACTCGGCGTGGACGGTGATCGCCACCACCGCGGCGCTGGATACGCCGGACCGTCCGAGCAGCCTGCTCGTCGTACGCGCCGGCGCCCGCTGAGCCTGCCGCCAGCCCTGCCTGCGCCGGGCCGGCGCGACCTCAGTCGATCACGACCGCCACGAAGCCGGCGTCCAGACCTTCCTCCCCTTCGCTGACGTTCACCGCGCTGACGATGCCGTCGGCCGGCGCCTCGTGCGGCACCTCCATCTTCATCACTTCCATGATGAACAGCGTGTCGCCGGCTTTCACCGCGTCGCCCGGCTTGACCAGCACCTTCCACATGTTGCCGGCCGTCTGCAGTTCCACTTCGTGCGCCATGTCGTTGCCCTTATGCCTGTTCGATGCTTGATTCGTTGCACAGCGCGGTGATTTCCCGCGCGCGCGCCTGCGCGTCTTTCACCGACACCACGCTGAAGCGGTAGGTTTCGCCCGGCTTCGACTGGCCGAGCTTCCAGAACGCGCAGCCCGGCACGGTGTAGGGGTTGATGAAGCCGCCACCGTCCGGCCAGTCCTTGACGAGGATGATCGGCGTCTGGCCCGCCAGGTTGATCGCGCCGAGCGGGTAGCCGTGGTCGACGATGTTGCCGGGTTCCGAGCCGTGCTCGGGTGGCTTGTTGTAGGCCTTGTCGGTGAAGGTCCAGTCCGGACCCTCGAGGCGGAAACCGCCGCGATCGCTCTTCGCGGAGAGTTTCCAGTCGGTGGCAAGGAAGCGCTCGTGGCCGGCCTCATCGACCCAGTCGTCGTTCGGGCCGCGGCAGACCTCGACGCTCCAGCGCTTGTCCGTGACGATCACCGGGCGGCTGGCCTCCTTCGCGCGGCGCCCGGCCTGGCCCCGGCCGTCGCCGACCGGCAGCACCTGGCCCGCCTTGATCGCGTGGCCGCCCATGCCGCCGATGCCGCCCTTGTGGAAGGTCGAGCGCGAGCCGAAGAAGACTTCATTCGTGATGCCGCCGGCGACGGCGAGGTAGGCGCGGGCGCCGACCTTGGCGAACGCGAGCTCGAGCGTCTGGCCGGCTTTCACCGCGGTGCTGGTCCACATCGGGACCGGCTGGCCGTCCAGTTTCGGCTGCATGTCGGCGCCGGTCACCGCGAACACGCCGTCGCGCTGGAACCTGAGCGTGGGTCCGATGAACTGGCATTCGAGGCCGGCCGCGCCGACCGGGTTGCCGACGAGCACGTTGGCGAGGCGGAAGGACCAGTCGTCCATCGGGCCGGACCACGGAAAGCCGAATTTCAGATAACCCTGGCGACCCGGCCAGTCCTGGATGCTCGTCTCGAGCCCCGGTTTCAATACTTCGAGCATCGGTCCCCCTCAGAATCGCGCGTTCAGGTCGAGCGACGCGACCCAGTCGCGATAGCGCTTCAACGAGAATTTCTGGTATTCGACGACGTTCATCTCGTAGGTGCCTTCCTCGCACTTGCGCTCGATCATGTCGAACTCCTCGCGCGTGACGTGCACGAACTTCATGCGGTCGGTCGGCCGCAGCAGGTACGGCGCCTCGCGGAAGGGCTTCAGCCGTTGCTGCATGTCCCAGATCGGCACCGGGGTACGGGCGAAGAGCTGGTAACCGCCGGGCCCGTCGACCGGGTAGATCGCGGTCGCCGCGCCGCCCATGCCGATCGTGCCCTTGTAGGTGAAGGTCCGCGGCGGATTGTATTTCGGCGCGAACAGGCGGCAGCGGGGGTCCAGCGGCATCATGAACGGCGTGCCCGGCCAGAAGCCGAGCGCGGCGACCCAGTACTCGGTGCCGGAGTGCACGCGCACGAGCTGCTGGACGTCCTCGAGACCGTTCAGGCGCGCGATGAATTCCGGATCGCGCTCCTTGTTCGGGTTGATCTTCTCAATGTACTGGTCGATCGCCTCCGCGCTCCACGGGTCCAGGTACATCGCCGGCATGTAGATGAGCCGGCTCGGGATTTCGATGTCCTCCGCCGCCGTGACGGTGCCGATCAGGCGCCGGAGCTCCGCCTCGAGGTCCTCGCCGGAGATGACGTCCGGGTCGTAGTGGACCAGCGCGGCGGCGAAGAAGGGCGCGATTTCGACGACGCCCTTGATGCCCTCGGACGTCACGGCCTGGGCGAGGGCCTGCGCCCTGAAGTTGAGCTCGAGGTTCAGCTCGTTGCCGAACTCGATCTCGAGAAAGCGGTCTCCGCCGGGCAGAAACCGCGGCTCGTCGTACATCATCGCTAGGGTCCCCTGTCTGCGCTACGTGATCGGTGCGTCAGCCGAGCAGGTCGGCCTTGAAGCTGTCTATGAAGCCGGTGAACACCTCGCCGCTCCGGAAGGCCGGATGCCGCAGCACGCGGCCGAGGAAATCGATGTTGTGGGCGATGCCCTCGATCTCGCTCGCGGCCAGCGCGGCCTGCATCACGTCCAGTGCCGCGTCGCGGTCAGGGCCGAAGCAGATCAGCTTCGCAATCATCGGGTCGTAGTAGGCCGTGATCGCGTCGCCCTCGCGCACCCCGGTGTCGATCCGCACGCCGGCGCCGGGCGCGGGCAGCACGAGCCGGTTCAGCTTGCCGGGCGAGGGCAGGAACATTTTCGCCGGGTTCTCGGCGTAGAGGCGGCACTCGACGGCGTGGCCGCTGGCCTCGACGGACTGCTGATCGAGTTCGTGAAGCGGATCGCCGCCGGCGAGCTTGAGCTGCAGCGCGACGAGATCGATACCGGTGATCATCTCGGTGACCGGGTGCTCGACCTGGATGCGCGTGTTCATCTCGAGGAAGAAGAATTCGTGGGTGCGCGCGTCGACGATGAATTCGACGGTGCCCGCGCCCGCATAGCGCTGCTGGCGCGCCAGGGCGACCGCGGCCGAGGCCATGCGCTCGCGCACGTCGGCCGGCAGGCCGGGCGCCGGCGACTCTTCGATCACCTTCTGGAAGCGCCGCTGGATCGAGCAGTCACGCTCGTAGAGGTGAATGGCCCGGCCGTCGCCGAAACCGAAGACCTGGATCTCGACGTGGCGCGCGCGCGGGATGTAGCGCTCGAGGAACACGGTGCCGTCGCCGAAGGAACGCGCGGCCATGGTCTGCGTGGCCTCGGCGGTTTTCAGCAGCTGGTCCTCGGCCTCGACGAGACGCATGCCGATGCCGCCGCCGCCGGCGGAGGCCTTCACGAGCAGTGGGTAGCCGACGGCGGCCGCGGCTTCGGTCAATCCTTCGAGCCGCCCCCCGGGAAAGCGGTCGCTGCCGGGCACGACGGGCACGCCGGCGTCGACGGCGATGCGCCGTGCACGCTCCTTGTCGCCCATGGCCTCGATCTGGGCGGGTGTTGGCCCGATCCACGTCATGCCGGCCTCGGCCACGCGGGTTGCGAAGGCGGCGTTCTCCGCGAGGAAACCGTAACCGGGATGCACCGCCGTCGCGCCGGTGACGCGCGCGGCGTCGAGTATGGCCTCGACGTTGAGATAGCTCTCGGCGGCCTTGGCGGGCCCGATGTGCACGGCCTCGTCAGCGAGCTCGACGTGCAGGCTGTTGCGGTCGGCTTCCGAATACACGGCAACCGTGCGCGCGCCAAGGGCACGCGCACTGCGGATCACGCGGCAGGCGATTTCGCCGCGATTGGCAATGAGGATCGTGTTCACGCGACGCTCTGTTGGACGCTGGAGTTTAAGGGTTCCGGAGCCCGTGCCCCGCGGGTTCCCGCCGTCCGCCACGGCGGCGGTTGCGCAGGTCCCGCCTGTTATACTGCCGAGGCCGCTCAGGCATTTCAACGCGATTCGAGGCCACCATGTACAGACTCGCCGAACAACGGATTGCAAAGCTCGCGCGGGCCGGCCTCGCCTCGCGCCTGCGCACCGGCAAGCGCGGCTTAGAGAAGGAAAGCCTGCGCATCCGTCGCGATGGCTCCATCGCGCAGACGCCCCACCCGGCCGCCTGGGGTTCGGCGCTGACCCATCCCTACGTGACGACGGACTATTCCGAGGCGCTGACCGAATTCATCACGCCGGCCCTCGATCGGACCGAGGACGTCATGCGCTTCCTCACCGAGGTGCACCAGTTCGCCTACGAGATGCTGTCGGGCGACGAACTCCTGTGGGCGTCGAGCATGCCCTGCGCGCTGAAGGACGACCGGACCCTGCCGATCGCCGAGTACGGCAGTTCCAACATCGGGCGCATGAAGCACGTCTACCGGGTCGGGCTCGACTACCGGTACGGGCGCCGCATGCAGGCCATCGCCGGCGTCCATTTCAATTACTCGCTGCCGCTCGACTTCTGGCCCGGCTACCGGGAAATCATCGGCGGCACGGCGCCGGTGCGCGACTTCGTCGACGACCACTACTTCGGCCTGATCCGCAACTTCCGGCGCATCGGCTGGATCGTGCCGCTGCTGTTCGGCAACTCGCCGATCGTCTGCAGCTCGTTCCTCGGCGGACGCACCACCCGCTTCAAGCAGTTCGACGGGTGTTCGCACTACCTGCCCTACGCGACGTCGCTGCGGATGAGCGACATCGGCTACAAGAACAAGAACCAGGCCGCGCTCAACATCGCGTACGACGATCTGGACACCTACGTGACGAGCCTCAGCCGGGCCATCGCCACCCCCTATCCGGATTACGAGGCCATCGGCCTCTACGACGGCGACCGGCGCATCCAGCTGAACACCAACGTCCTGCAGATCGAGAACGAGTTCTACAGCTACATGCGGCCGAAGCGCACGACGCGCCCCGGCGAGCGGCCGAGCGCGGCGCTGCGCGAGCGCGGCGTCGAGTACGTCGAAATGCGCGCACTCGACTGCTACACCTACAGCCCGACCGGCGTCGCCGAGGAGCACCTGCGCTTCCTCGAAGCCTTCCTGATCTTCTGCCTCATGGCGGACAGCCCCCGGATTTCGGCCGCGGAGCAGTGGGCCATCGAGTACAACGAACTGACGGTCGCGATGCGGGGCCGGGAGCCCGGGCTCGTGCTGATCCGGGACGGCGGGCGCGTGCCGCTGACGGCCTGGGCCAGCCAGATCTTCGACGGCCTCGAGCCGATCTGCGCGATCCTCGACGAGGATGCGCCGGTGCCGCACTACACGAACGCCCTGCGCCACCAGCGCGAGATGCTGCGCGATCCCGGGCAGCTGCCGTCGGCCCGGATCCTGCGCGAACTGCGCGAGCAGCACATCAGCTTCTTCGACTACACCCTCAAGCTCGCCTACGAGCACGAAGCCTGGTTTCGCGCGCACCCGCTGCGCTCCGGGCTGCGTGACCACTTCAAGGGGCTCGCAGAGAAATCAGTCGCCGAGCAGCGCGCACTGGAGGAAGGCGACCGCGTGGACTTCGCGACCTATCTCGCCCAGCAGGCGCTGCCGGTCCCCGACGGCGCCATTCACGGCTGAGCGCGCGAACTTCCGGCCGGCCGCGGCTTCAAACCGGCACTGCCAGCCCGAGGAACATCAAGATGAACAAGCGCAGAGCCCTGCTCGCCTCCCTGTTCGCCGTCGCCGCGCTGCCGCGCCTGCCCGGCGCTGCCGCCACCGCACGCCTTCCCGGCGCCGAACTGAGTGATCGCTGGCGCAGCTTCGTCGCAGAGGGTGCCGATCTCGACTTCGACACCACTCCGCTGCAGAAGCCACGCGAGGCCTGGCGCGCGGAACTGCCGGCCGACAGCTACGCCGTGCTGTTCGAGGAAGACACCGAGGAACGCTACACCAGCCCGCTGAACCTCGAGAAACGCCCCGGGGTCTACGTCTGCCGCGCCTGCCGCCTGCCGCTGTTCACGTCGGAGATGAAATACGACAGCGGCACGGGCTGGCCGAGCTTCTTCACCTGCATCGCGGGCCATCTCGCCACCAAGGCCGATTACCGGATCTTCATCCCCCGCACCGAATACCACTGCGTGCGCTGCGGTGGCCACCAGGGGCACGTCTTCGACGATGGTCCCGAACCGACCGGCGAGCGCTGGTGCAACAACGGTCTCGCTCTCGCGTTCGTGCCGCTCAAGGCCTGAGCGGCGGGCGCCGGCCGCAGGTGCTCAATCGAGCGCGTGCAGGGAATAGATCACGACCGGCGCGTCGCGACGCACGAACAGGCCGCCGCCCAGATTGCGGAAGGCGCGGCCGAGCCGCTGCGCGTACCAGCGCGTGCTGCGCAGGTGCACGTCGGGGTCGGTGCGCGACTGGTCGCAGTTCTGCTGCCAGTCCTCGCGAGTCAGCGCGGCGAAATACAGCAGTCCCCGGCAGCGTTCGGCGAGCCGCTCGATGGCCTGTGCCGCGTCGCCGCGGTCGAGGTACTGCAGCACGTCGTTGCACATCACGAAATCGAAGCTGCCGCGGTCCAGGTCCAGGATCGAGCAGTGCTGCCAGCCGTACTTCGCACAGGCGTACTCGCTGGCGTCGGTACCCAGATAGCTCGCCCCGGGAAAGGCCCGCAGGAGGGGACGGCGCAAGCGACCCGTGCCGGCACCGACGTCGAGAATGCTGCGGACGGGTAGCTCGAGAAGCCCGGCATAGGCGGCAATGAAACGGCCGAGTTTCACGCCGTCCGCCGGCTCCGCGACCCGGGTCTCGCGGTGACCGTAGAACTGCTGGAAATACCGCTCACCGAATGGCGCTTCGTTCGCCGGGGATGAAGATCTGGCCATGGCGTGCCGCTATTCCTTCCGTAACTCGTTGTTCGTCTGAAAAATTGCTTACGTCGAGCGCGTACGGGTGCAATAATTGCCCAGCTTTTTCAGCGCTTTCCGCCGTTTCTTCGGCTGGCAAGGGAGGTCCCGTGAAGATCCGCTCCAGAATTTCCTGCCTCTCCGCCTGTCTCTGCGCAGTCCCGCTGGCCCATGCGCTGGGCGTGGGCGGCATCAGCGGCAGTGGCGGCCCGGGGTCTCCCCTGGATGCCTACGTCACCCTGTACGCGGCGCCGAACGAGCGCCAGTCCATCACCGGCGTCGAGCTGCTGCCGGACATCACGCTGGACGCAGCCGCCGACCGCGCACTGCTGTCGCGGATCACGGCCAGCATCGAACACACGCCGAACGGGTCCTTTGTGCGCCTTGCAAGCGCATTGCCGCTCGCCGTGGACCGATTGAGTTTCCGCCTGCGGCTGACGACGGCACGTGGAGCGATCGTGAGCCATTACGACCTGCGGCTGGCCGACATGCGCCCCGCCCTCGCGCGGATACCGTCGCTGGCGCCTACGCGCGAGATTGTCGCACGTCCCCGCAGCGCCCGACGCGCGCCTGCGGACCTGCCCGCGCCCGCACTCGGCGAGGGCGGGACTTACGGGCCGGTACGCAGCGGCGAATCGCTGTGGCTCATCGCGAAACGACTCGGCGCGGGCGCCAGGATCCAGCAGATGATGAACGCACTGCATGCGCTCAATCCGCACGCCTTCGTCGGTGGCGACATGTCGCGCCTGCGCGTCGGCGTGACGCTGCAGACGCCGGTGGGCAGTGCTCTGCCCGCCGCGACGCCCTCGTCCACGCCCGCAGACGCCGCGACGCCCGCGCCGCGCGAAACGGCGGCGGCGCCGCGGCGACCGGCCGCGCCGACTGCGGCGATCGTCAGGGAACGTCCAAGCGATAGCGCCCGCCCGGCGGCCACGCTCGTGCGCCAGCGGGTGATGCGCGATCCGGTCCTCGCCGCGCGGCTGGCGGAACTGGACGCGAAATTCGCAGCCATCCGCGCCAGGTACGGTCAGGCGGCGCCTGCAGCCGCGGCCACCGCCATCGAGCCCGTCGCGGTACCTGCACCCGCCGCCGAACCGGCTGGCGCGGTGACCGCGCCACAGGCGGTCGCGGCGAGGCCCGTCGACGCCGCGCCAGCCCCGGCCGCGAACGCGCCGCAGGCGCCCGCCACGCAAGCCGTAAGCCCGAGGCCGACGCCGGACACGCCGGACGCAAGTCCTGCCGCGCCCGCGCCGCACGCGGCGTCGGCCGCGGATGCGCACTGGGACCGCGCGCTCGGCTGGGCGCAGTACGGTGCCGTGGGCCTCGTGCTGCTGGCGGCCCTGGCGTGGGCCGGGCTCCGGCTGTCCAGCCGCCTCGGCACGCGCCGGGCCCAGGCCAGCTTCGCAAGCCATCAGGCGGCGGATGCCGACCGCAAGGCGGAAGTCGCCCGCAAGGCCGAGAACCGGGTGCGCATGGAGACTGAAATCAAGGGACTGCTCGATCGCAAGGGTGGCGCGGCCAGCGTGTCGCTCGCGACGTCCGTGCAGAACCACGCCACCACGGCCCTGCCGCCGCTGGCCGCGACCGACACCACGACGGCGCCCGCGGGCGAACCGAACGACGCGAGCCGCGACGTCGCGATCGACACGAGCATCGCGCACGGCCGTTATGCCGAGGCCGAGGTCCTGCTGCGCGAAGCCATCAGCGCGAACCCCCGCAACGTGCAGTCGAAGCTGCGCCTGGCCGAGCTCTATTACATCACCGAGCAGGTCGACGGCTTTGCCGAGCTGGCCGCCGAGATGAAGGAACAGGATCGCGCGAACCTGAGCGACGAGGAATGGAAGCGGGTGGTGCGCATGGGCAAGATTCTCGCCCCCGAAATGATGCCGTTCAGCGGCCCGAAAGTGGTCGGGCTCAGCGCGTGAACCCGCGATGAGGCGTGCGGTGCCGCGTCGGCGCGGCTGGCTGCGCACGCTGGGACTTTGCGGGCTCGCTCTGCTGCTGGCGCCGGGTCCGGGAAGCGCAGCGACGGACGCTTCGCCTCCCGACGCCACCTTCGACGAGGAAACCCTGAACAGGCTCCTGGCCGACATCCGTGCGCTGCAGGAGGCGCTCGCGCGCGGCATCGACGAGTCGGCGGGCGAGCTCACCAGGCGATTGCCGGAACTCTGGTACCGGCTCGAAACCCTGGAACGTCAAATCCACCAGCGCCTGCCGGTGCTGCGCGAGGAACTGCGCAAGCTGGAACGCGCGCTGCGCGACGCCATCCCCGCCGAAGACCGTGGGCCGCCGCCTCTGATCGAGGCGTGAAGCGCCGGCGCGCGGCCGCGTCAGGACGCCTTGCTCGCCATGCCCTCGTAGAGGCAGCCGAGCGACTTCGGCAGGCCTTCGAGGTAGCTGACGTCCACGCGCGTCAGCGTGAACCCGGCTGCGACCAGCGCGGCGTCGATCGGGCGATCGGCGCGACTGCCCTCGACCACACGCCGCTGCAGCGGCGCCAGGCGGCGCTGCCACTTCGCGATTTCCGGATCGCGGCTCGGGCCGGGTTCGGCGAAGAACAGGCGGCCACCCGGCTTCAGGACACGCAGGATTTCCTGCGCGACCTGCTCCAGGTCGCTGACACAGCACAGTGCGAAGGTCGTGACCACGGAGTCGAAGGTCTTGTCCTTCAGCGGCAGCTGTTCGGCGCGACCTTCGCGCACGTCCACCGGGAAGGGCAGGTGGCGCAGGTGCCTGCGCAACTGGGCGTTGGTGCGCGGATTCGGGTCGATCGTCGTCAGCGAGGTGATCTCGTGATGGTAGAGCGGGAGCGTGGCGCCCGAGCCCACGCCGATCTCGAGCACGTGTCCGTTCGCGTACTCGACGGCACGGCACCGGGCCTGCTCCATGCTCGACAGTCGTTCGCCGAATCCGAGCAGTTGTGGCCGGAAGTGTGCGCGAAAGAATCCCATGTCAGGCGCCGCTCCGGAACAGTCCAGGTTCAAACGGCTTGCAACGAGTATGCGTGCTGGATGCATAGGCGCTGGTTCAGTCTGTCGTCGAGGAAAGTTACGTCGGTCCTGCCGACCGGCAGTGCCGCGCCGTCAGGGTCCGCCGACGGCGGTGCGACTTCCGCCGGCAGGGGAATGCCCGCTTCCCGGTAAATCGCCCGCAGGCGTTCCCGCGCCTGGTCGTGGCCCTGGCGCGCGGCGGCGCGATACCAGGTGACGGCTTCGGCGTCGTCGACGGCGACCCCGTCGCCCCGCTCGTAGCGGGCGGCGAGCGCGAACTGGGCGTCGGCATTGCCGCCGGCGGCCGCGCGTTGCAGCCAGCGCAACGCGTCCGCCTGGTCCTGCGGGCCGCGCTTGAGTGTCACCAGCAGTTGCGAGAGGAGGAACTGGCCTTCGGCATTGCCGGCCAGCGCCTGCGTCTCGAGCAGGCGCAGGGCATCGGTCGACTTGCCGGACGCAAGCAGCGACCGGGCCTGCGCCAGGTCCGCGTCGGCCGGCGGAGGCGTCGCGTCCACGGCCGGCCTGCCGGCCTCCGGAGCGCGCGGCTGTACGCCCGACGGCCCGTCGGGTGCGACGGGTTCGGTGCCGACAGGTGGCAGGGCCGCCTGTTCGATGCGGATTCCGTGCTGACGGGCTATCTGCATGGCCTTGAGTTCGTCGGCGGTGTAGGCAGTCGGCGGGCCCGCGGGAGGTGGCGCCGACGCCGCGGCCGCCGGCGCCGTCGCGGGGGGCGTGCCGGCATTTTCCGGCGTGGCCGCCGGGCTTGCGTCTGGGATGGCCTCCGGGGCGGCCGCCGCTTCGGTCGCGGCCGGCGCCACCTCGTCGGGTGGCGGCGTGAGGCCCGCGGCGCGATAGAACTCGCGCACATTCTTCTGGGCCAGCACGTGTCCCTGCCGCGCCGCCGCCCGGTAGTAGGTGAAGGCCCAGTCGTCGTCCTGTGCCACGCCCTCGCCGAGCAGGTACATGTTCCCGAGGTTGAACTGGGCGTCGGCATTGCCGCGCTGGGCGGCCTGCTCGTAGAGCGCGGCGGCGCGCGCAGGATCTTTGCCGACTCCCTTGCCCGCCTGGTAGAGCGCCGCGAGTTGCGTCAGGGCAACAGGGTCGCCGGCGGCGGCGAGCGCGTCGAGACGAGGAATCGCGCTCGCGTAGTCACCCCGTTTAACGGCAGTCAGGGCGGCCTCGAGTTCAGTGGCCATGGTCGGCGGCACGTGCAGCAGGCCCAGGCACACGCAGAGTGCCGGGATAAGTTTCGCCGCGCGGCGGGATGGGCGGCTGCTAGGGCGGTTCACGTGCCGGATCTTCGTCCTTCGGTTCTGGACCCCAGTATATTGGGGTCGTGGTGTTCTCGTCATCCAGATGATGAGGTTTCGTGGGTTTTTGGCGACAGGCAGCGCAGCGCCCCGGCCCGGACGCCCGGTGCATGCGACATCAAACGGTAAAAGAGCCCCGCTAGCCTCGCGGCATTCTTGAAGGCATGGGAACGCAGATGGAACGCACGACCGGCGATGGTGCTGTGGCGGAAATGCACTGGGGCCTGATGACGGACATCGAGACGCTCGAGGAACTGCTCGCCGATGCCCGGCAGCTTGGCGAGGACGACGACGCCCTGGCGCTGCAGGCGAACTCCCTGCACCAGGCGTTGTGCCAGCGCCGCCGCGCCCTGCGGGCCGGCCCCGGCGTCGTCGACTAGACGGACGGGACCCGGGAGAGAGAAGGCTGGCGCCGGCGGACGCCCAGCAGCACGACGTTGCGGCCGGCCACGCGGACCTGTTCCTGGTCCTCCATTTCCTTGAGGACCTTGCCGACCATTTCGCGCGAGCAGCCGACGAGTCGCCCGAGTTCCTGCCGGGTCACCCGCACCTGGGTGCCGTCGGGGTGGCTCATCGCGTCGGGTTGCTCACAGAGGTCCAGCAGCGTCCGGGCGACCCGCCCGTAGACGTCCATGAAGGCGAGGTCGCCGAGCTTGCGATTCGTCGCCCGCAGCCGCCGGGCGACCTGCGCGATCATCAGTTCGAGCAGCTGGGGGTAGAGGTCGCTGAGCGCGCGCAGCCTGGCATAGCCAATCTGGGCGATGTCGCAGTCGGTGCGGGCGCGCACCAGCGCCGAGCGGCTCTCGTCGCCGCTGAAAAGGCCAATTTCGCCGAAGAACTCGCCGGGGTTGAGGTAGGAGAGCACGATTTCGTGCCCCTTGTCGTCCTCCAGCAGGACGGTCACCGAGCCGCTGACGATGTAGTAGAGGTCGCCAGCCGGGTCGCCCTGGCGAATGATCGCGGATTTCGCCGGGTAGCGTCGCCGATGGCAGTGCCCGAGAAAGGCATGCACGCTGTCGTCCGCGGGAGTGAACTCAAACGCCATGGTGCCGTCCGGCCGCTTGCGGCCCTGCTGTTCGTGTCTCTCACTTATAGCGTGCGCACCGCCGCGCGGGTATCACCCGGACAGGGTCGCCCCGCCGCGGCGTGAGGGATTTCACGCTTTCTCAAGGCGGGGCGGGCTCGGATCCGGTGGCGACGGGCGCCGCCGGGGGCCTGAGCACCTGCAGGCGCACCCAGCGCGCCGCTTCCGCGTCGTAGCGGAAATGCAGCCGCGGCCCGGTGCCGCCGCCGTCCTGCAGGCGCGCCGCGAACGAGCGGATCAACTGGTTGCTGCGGACTTCGATACGCTCGTCGCCGCCGAAGAGCCGGCGCTGGCCATCATCGAGGGGCGCCACACCCGGGGATTCCAGCAGTTCGCCGGTCCATTCGAAGCGCATCAGGCGTGCCGGCGCGGCGCCCGCTTCCTCCTCGAGGCCCAGCACGAGTTCGAACCGGCGGTCGGCGTCGAGGTCGGCCTGCCAGCAGCCGAGCGCGCGGGCCTCGGTGGGGATGCCGACCCGCGTGAGCACCAGCGGGCCGTCGCTGATCTCGATGTCGACGCCGACCCCGCCATCCGCGCTCGCGTCGCGGGCCACGACATGGAGACCGCCCCGATCGAAGGCGCAGAGCGCCGCGTTCGCCGCAGGGCTCGCGCCCGCATCGAGGCCGCAGCCGGCCAGCACCACGGCCAGCAGGCCGAGGCCCCGCGCACGCGCCCCGCACCCGCCTTGAAATCGGGAAGTCGACGCCATATCATTTGGCACTACTCGCCGGAGAGTGCTAATAACATTCTCCAAATTCAAATAAATTCATCAATTTAACCTGTCTTCAAGGAGAAGAGAGACCATGAAGATTCGCCCATTACACGACCGCGTGATCGTAAAACGCCTGGAAGAGGAAAAAACCTCCCCGGGTGGCATCGTGATCCCCGATTCCGCCGCCGAGAAGCCCATTCGCGGTGAAGTCGTCGCTGTCGGCAACGGCAAGGTCCTTGAAAACGGCCAGGTCCGCATGCTCGACCTCAAGGTCGGCGAAAAAGTGCTGTTCGGCAAGTATTCCGGCACGGAAGTCAAGGTCGACGGCGTCGAATACCTCGTCATGCGCGAGGACGACATCATGGCGGTGCTGGCGTAAGCCCTCCCGGCATCCCCCGAATTCGAATCAGGAGAATTTGAACCATGGCAGCTAAAGAAGTCCGCTTTTCCGATGACGCCCGCCATCGCATGGCGCGCGGCGTGAACATCCTGGCCAACGCCGTCAAGCAGACCCTCGGCCCGAAGGGCCGCAACGTCGTGCTCGAGAAGAGCTTCGGCGCCCCGACCGTCACCAAGGACGGCGTGTCCGTCGCGAAGGAAATCGAGCTCGAAGACAAGTTCGAGAACATGGGCGCGCAGATGGTGAAGGAAGTCGCCTCCAAGACTTCCGACGTCGCCGGCGACGGCACCACCACCGCGACCGTGCTGGCCCAGGCCATCGTGCGCGAGGGCCTGAAGGCCGTCACCGCCGGTAACAACCCGATGGACATCAAGCGCGGCATCGACAAGGCCGTGCTCGCCGCGGTCGCCGAGCTGGGCTCGATCTCCAAGCCCTGCACCGACACCAAGGCCATCGCCCAGGTCGGCACGATCTCCGCGAACAGCGACTCCAACATCGGCGACATCATCGCGAAGGCGATGGACAAGGTCGGCAAGGAAGGCGTCATCACGGTTGAAGAAGGCTCGGGCCTCGACAACGAACTCGACATCGTCGAGGGCATGCAGTTCGACCGCGGCTACCTGTCGCCGTACTTCATCAACAACCAGGAAAGCATGAGCGTCGAACTCGACGAGCCGCTGATCCTGCTGCACGACAAGAAGATCTCCAGCATCCGCGACATGCTGCCGGTGCTCGAAGGCGTCGCCAAGGCCGGCCGCGCGCTGCTGATCATCGCCGAAGACGTCGAAGGCGAAGCGCTGGCGACCCTCGTCGTCAACAACATGCGTGGCATCGTCAAGGTCGCGGCCGTCAAGGCACCGGGCTTCGGCGACCGCCGCAAGGCCATGCTGGAAGACATCGCCATCCTGACCGGCGGCACCGTGATCTCCGACGAAGTCGGCCTGTCGCTCGAAAAGGCTGATCTCAAGGACCTCGGCCGCGCGAAGAAGATCCAGATCTCGAAAGAGAACACCACGATCATCGACGGCGCCGGCGACCAGAAGGGGATCGAAGGCCGCGTCCAGCAGATCCGCGCCCAGATCGAGGAAACCTCCTCGGACTACGACCGCGAGAAGCTGCAGGAGCGCGTGGCGAAGCTGGCCGGCGGCGTGGCCGTCATCAAGGTCGGCGCCGCGACGGAAGTCGAAATGAAGGAAAAGAAGGCCCGCGTCGAAGACGCGCTGCACTCGACCCGCGCCGCGGTCGAGGAAGGCGTGGTCCCGGGCGGTGGCGTCGCGCTGCTCCGTGCGCAGGGCAAGGCCAAGGCCGTCAAGGGTGACAACCACGACCAGCAGATCGGCGTGGACATCCTGGTCCGCGCGCTGGAAGAGCCCATTCGCCAGATCGTCGCGAACGCCGGTGAAGAGCCGTCGGTCGTCGTCAACAAGGTCATCGAGGGCAAGGGCAACTTCGGCTACAACGCCCAGACCGGTGAATACGGCGACATGATCGCGATGGGCATCCTGGACCCGACCAAGGTGTCGCGCTCCGCGCTGCAAAACGCGGCGTCGGTCGCCGGCCTGATCCTGACGACCGAGTGCATGGTCGCGGAAGCGCCGAAGAAGGACCAGGGCGCGCCGATGCCGGGTGGCGACATGGGCGGCATGGGTGGCATGGGCGGCATGGGCATGATGTAAACGTCGTCTGACGTTTCCGCCTGGAAAGCCCCGCTCTGCGGGGCTTTCCTTTTTGAGGGTCCGCATCGGCTGGCAGCAGCAACTGCCGAGCGCTAGTCGTTTAAAGCGGCCCGCCCGGCTGTGGCAAGCTCCTTGCGTGATTACGTTGGAAGCGGCGGCGGCGCCTGGCGCTCGACAGCGACTGGCTCGACGCCGGTGTGCCATGCAGATGGCGTAAGTCCAGTGTCGTACGTCGAGGTGTGATGATGCCGAATGAGCCGACCCTGCTCGTGACCACGATCGGAATCCGCGACCATTTCCGCGATCAGATCCAGACTTCCCTGAAACGCCAGCACGTGGCCGTCAATGACGGCACGGCCGGCTATCTCGTCGACCTGCTGACCCGCTTCGCCGATCCGCGCAGCCTGTTCAGCCACACGGCCGACGGCCCCGTCCTTCGCGCGCTCGCCGACCACTATGCCGACGCCGTGCACGCCGATGGCGCGGGACAGCGCAAGCTCGCACTTAAAGCGCTCGGCGACGTCGCGCTGTTCATCGCGGGGGTGTTCTCCGGTTATCTCAACCGCCGCCTGGTCGACGTCGACTATTACATCTCGATGGGTGGCAGCGCCTATCGCGACCTGCACGACTTCGTCAGCGCGAGGCTGGCCGTCGCCGACGGGGTCTTCGACGAACTCTCGCGCAAGTTCCCGCTCCTCGTCGACGTGCTGGCCGAGGTCAGCGAGGAATCGCGCCTCGGCGCGCCGAACGATCTGCTGCGTCAATACGAGCTGTGGCTGCGCACGGGCAGCCCACGCGCACGCGCGAAACTCGAACGACGGGGCATCCACCCGACGGCACAGGCCTCGATCCGGGTAGCGCACTGAGGACGCGCGGATGTTGCTGTCGCAATTGCAGACGCAACTCGCGGGCTTCTACGCGGCGCCGATTCCGTACGACGTGCACGACTTCCTGATCACCGACCGCGCGACGGCGGCCGCGTTGACGCCGTCCGGCGCGACGCTGGCGAACCGGGAACGCCTGCTGGTGCGGGACAATGTCACCGAGCTCGAACTCTCCCTGTACATCGATGCGACGGTGCTGGCCTCGCTCAGCGTCGACGACCCGACGGTGTCGCTGCATGACGGCAACCTCGACGAGTTCCTGATCGCGCTGGAAGGCGTGAGCCACCTGCAGTACCTGATCTTCCGGGCGGAGCTGTCACGCCCCGTCTCGCTGCTCGAGCTGGAACTGCAGGCGGAAGTCGACAAGTACGTCGCCTCGGCGACCCTGTGCAGCGCGCAGCGCAACGGTCACGTGCCGTCGACGCTGCACGCCCGACTGTTCGACGGCGTACGCTTCGACTCGCTGCTGCCGGTCGCGGACCATGCGCGCTACGTCGAGGCCAACCGGCTCGCCGCGCGCTATTGCCACGCACTCCGGCGACGCTTTCCCGGCCATCACCACCAGGCGTCGTTCGTGCGCGAGCTGCGTGACTTCTACCGGATGGATGGCGGCGGCAAGATTCGCCGGATCCTCGCGTTGCGCTGAGCGGGGTTCAGTCGCCGATCTTCCTGTGCAGGTGGGGCAGGGTGTCGGCCTGGCCGGCGCGCATGTAGCGCGCCTCGTCGCCGCTGCGCGTGACGTTCTCGTAGACGCCGTCGTCGCGCTTCACCAGCTTGGTGAAGCCCTTGCCGCGGAGGTCGGAATTGCTGACGGGAACGGCGATTGCCGGCGCGGAGATGACTTTGCGCACCGGCGCGAGGAAGTCCGTGTCGCCCATCGGCACCTGCGCCGCGTAGCAGACTTCGCCCCAGGTGCCGAGTTCGACGTCCATGCCGTGCCGCACCGGGACGGTCCGACCGTTTTCCTCGCAGTAGTAATCGTAGAGTGGCATGGTCAGCGCTCCCCGTGGTCGCACGTCGACGGATTCGAAGCTTTGCCGACGCACCCGCCGCGCGCAAAGCGACGGCCGACGGGCGGTAGCGTCGTGGCGTACGAACGGTGCATGCGCGCCGCGGAGCGGCGAGCCTGCGCAGTATAATCGTCGCTCACCCGCAGCACAGGACGCCCGCCATGCTCCAGATCGAACAGATCCCCGTCCTTTCCGACAACTACGTCTACCTCGTGCACGAGCCCGTCGCGAAACTCACCGCGGTCGTCGACCCCGCCGTCACGGAGCCGGTCGTCGCCGCGCTCGCGCGCCACGGCTGGCAGCTGACCCACATTCTCAACACCCACCACCACCACGACCACGTCGGCGGCAACGAGGCGCTCAAGGCCGCAACCGGCTGCGTGATCGTCGGACCGCGTGCGGACCGTGAGCGCATTCCCGGCATCGATGTCGCGCTGGGCGATGGCGACGTGTTCGAGTTCGGCGCCACCCGGGCACGGGTCTTCGACGTGCCCGGCCACACCCGCGGCCACATCGCGTATCACTTCGCCGCCGAGCACGCGCTGTTCTGTGGCGATACCCTGTTCGCGCTCGGCTGCGGCCGCATGTTCGAGGGCACCGCGCCGGAAATGTGGGCCTCGCTGGAAAAGCTCCGCGGGCTGCCCGGCGACACCCGCGTGTACTGCGCGCACGAGTACACGCAGTCGAACGGTCGTTTCGCGTTGAGCGTCGAACCCGGCAACGCGGCGCTGGTCGCGCGGATGCGCGAGGTCGACGCGCGGCGCGCCGCGAACCAGCCGACGGTGCCGTCCACGCTGGCCGAGGAACTGGCCACGAACCCCTTCCTGCGACCCGACAGCGCCGAGATCCAGGCCGCGGTGGAGCGCATCGGCGCGCCGCTGCACGAGGTCTTCGGCGCGACCCGCGCGCGCAAGGACGTGTTCCGCTAGCCAAGCGCAACGCCGCCGGGACGGGACGACGGTGGGTGGCCCGGCCCGCAGGCCCGATCGTTGCGCCCGCGGGGTCAGCCGCCGAAGCGTCGCCGCAGGCCGCCCGTGATCTCCGCGACGCGGTCGAGCGCGGCAGGAAGGTCGGCGCTGGGCGGAACGAGGAAGATGAGCTTGCGGTAGCCCTGTTCGACAAAGCGCGCGGCCGCATCGTCCTCCCACGGGGCATCCATCAGCGCGAGCGTCAACTCGGCGAAATCGCGTTCCTTGCGTACGCAGGCCTCGCGCAGATCGGCAATCGCATCCCCCTCGTAGCGCCCGTTGTAGACGATCCAGCCGTCCGCGTAGTCGGCGACCCGGCCCGGCACCCACTTCGAATTCGATCCGATCCAGACCGGTGGGCCGACCGGCTGCAGCGGCTTCGGGTAGGACAGCAGCGGGCCGAAGTCGACGAACTCGCCGCTGAATTCGGCAGCCTCCTCGGTCCAGATCGTGCGCATCGCGAGCACGCGCTCGCGCACCACGCGCCAGCGATGCTTGAACTCGGTGCCGTGATTGCGCATCGCGACGTCGAGCGCGCCACCGGCGACGCCGAGGATCACGCGACCCTGCGAGAGCAGGTCCAGCGAGGCGACGGCCTTCGCCGTGTTGATCGGATCGCGGTGGGTCAGCAGGCACACCGCGAAGCCGAGCAGCAGCCGCTCGGTGACGGCGGCGGCGGCCGCCAGCGCGACGAACGGGTCGTAGAGCCGCGACAGGGGGTCGAGCAGGCCCTCGACATTGGGCCAGTCGCGACTGCGGTCGACGGGTATGTGGCTGTTCTCCGGCAGGAACAGCATGTCGATGCCGCGCGCCTCGACCTCGCGCGCGAGACGCGGCGGGGCGATGCCGCGGTCCGTCGCCAGCACGCACACACCGAACTGAAGGCTGTCGGGCTCGGTGCAGGCACGCGCTGCCGGCCGCTCGCGTGCGACGGGGGTCTCTCGTGGTTCGTGCCGCGTCATGCCTCCCCTTTCACCGTTGCGGCAGGGCACGTGGACGAGCCCTGCGGTGCGTCGTCCCGGCGCCGCGCCGTGACGTTCAGCGAATAGTCTCCCGCGTGCCGGCCAGCAGGCGCACCTCGTCGGCGTCGAGGCGGCGCCACGCGCCCTTCGCGAGATCGCCGAGCGGGAGTTCCCCGACCGCGACGCGGACCAGCCGCAGCACGTCGACCCCCAGCGCGGCGAGCAGGCGGCGCAGGTGCCGGTTGCGTCCCTCGTCGAGCACGAGTTCCAGCCAGCCGTGGCGTTCGCCGGCACGCAGGATGCGCGCGTTGACCACGCCGAGCCGGGTGCCGTCGTCGAGGCTTACGCCGGCCATCAGCGCGGCGATCAGCGTCGCGTCGGGCACGCGGTCGACCTGCACATGGTAGGTCTTCTCGACACCGCCCGCGGGATCGGTGATGCGCGCGGCCCAGGCCGTGTCGTTCGTCATCAGCAGCAGGCCCTCGCTCGCCTTGTCGAGGCGGCCGACCGGCGCGAGCCACGGCAGTCCGGCGTCGCGCAGGCAGCGGTAGACCGTGTCGCGTGCGTGCTCGTCGGCCGTCGTCGTCACGAGTCCACGTGGCTTGTTCAGCATCAGGTAGGTCAGCGGGACGGCGGCCAGCGGGGCGCCGTCGACCTCGATGCGGCTGTCGGCGGTCGCGGGCGCTTCCGGGTTGCGTTCGACACGCCCGTCGAGGCGCACGCGGCCGGACGCGATCAGGGCCGCCGCGGCGCTGCGCGAGCAGTAGCCGCGCTTGCTGAGCGCGCGGGCAAGGCCGTGACGCGGCGGCGGCGGCGGTCGGGAGCGAGCGGTCATGGCGGGCAGTGTACGCGGCGCGGTGCGGGCGCGGCGACGCCGGCCCGTGATTACCGCTGTTCCCGGCGCCCGGGCTTGCGCACAATGACCCGATGATCGACGTCCATGAGCTCTGCTTCGATTACCCGGGGGTGCGGGCCCTCGACCGCGTGAGTTTTCGGGTCGAAGCCGGCAGCATCACCGCGCTCGTCGGCCCCAACGGTGCCGGCAAGACCACGCTGATGCGCTGTCTCTGCGGGCTCGAGACGCCGCTCGCCGGCGGCATCGTCGTCGACGGGATCGACGTCGTCGCCGAACCGCGACGCAGCCACGAGCGGCTCGGCTACCTGTCGGACTTCTTCGGCCTGTATGACGAGCTCACGGTCCACCAGTGCCTCGCGCATGCCGCCGCCGCGAGCGGCCGGCGGGCCGGCGACGATGCACAGGCGCGGGTGCGCGACACCGCGGGGCGGCTCGGTCTCGCCGAGCGCCTGGGGCAGCGGGCCGGCGCACTGTCGCGCGGCCTGCGTCAGCGTGTCGCGATCGCGCAGGCCATCATCCACTCGCCGCGCGTGCTCGTGCTCGACGAGCCCGCCGCCGGCCTCGACCCGGAAGCACGCCACACGCTCGCCGCGCTGTTCCGCGCGCTGCAGGCCGACGGCATGACGCTGCTCGTCTCCTCGCACATCCTCAGCGAACTCGAACAGTACGCGACGCACATGCTTGTGCTCGGCGGCGGCCGCCTGCTCGAGCACCGCGCACTCGGCGGCCGCAATGGGCGCGCGTTTGCGCTCGGCTACCTCGGTGCGCGCGCGCCGCTCGAGGCCCTGCTGGTGGCACGGCCGGAGATCGCGGCGACGACGTGGCAGGAAGGAGAAGTGGTTTTCGAATTCACTGGCGACGAACGCGCGCAGGTCACGCTGCTGCGCGAACTCGTCGACGCCGGCGTCGAGGTCCTGCGCTTCGGCCCCGCGGCCAGCGACCTCCAGCAGCGCTATCTCGCCACCGTTGCCCGGGAGCCTGCCCCATGAACAATCCGGAACTTCGCCGGCTGCTGTGGCTCGAGTGCACGCCGGCACGCATCGCGGCGGTGCTGGGCACGCTCGTCGCGCTGCTCGGCCTCGGCTGGCTCATCGACGACCGCGGCGCCGGCCCGACCACCGCGGGCTTTGCGCTGGTGGGCTTCGCCGCCTGCACGCTTGTCTGGGGCGCGCTGCAGGTCGGTTCGAGCGTGCTCGACGAACTCCGCCAGCGCACCTGGGACCAGCAGCGCATGTCGGCGCTGACGCCGTGGGAGATGACCTGGGGCAAGCTCGCCGGCGCCGGCGCGCTGCCGTGGCTGGGGGGAACGCTGGCGCTAGCGGTCTATGCCTGGGCGGCGCGCGAACCGGATCTGCCGTGGCGCCTGCTGCTGCTCGTGGCCGCCGCGCTGCTGCTGCAGGGACTCGCCCTGGGCGGCTCGCTGCTGCTGATCCAGCGCGGCGGCGACGGGCGTGCGTCGCCCCAGCTGCGCACCTTCGGCGCGCTCGCGATGCTGTGGGTCGCCTGGTCCTTCACGCAACGCGGCGGTGGGCGTATCGAATGGTTCGGCGAGGCCTGGGCGGCGGCGCCGTTCGCGGCGCTCGCGGTCGCCTCGCTCGCCGGCTGGGCTGTCTTCGGCAGCCAGCGACTGATGTGCGAAGCGCTTCAGGTGCGCACACTGCCGTGGGCGCTGCCGGCCTTCATCGTCTACTTGGCCCTGCTCGTCGCGGGCTTTTTCGTCGACGGCGATACCCCGCCTCTCGCGCGCCAGATCATCGTTTCGAGCTGCGGACTGCTGGTGAGTCTCGGCTGCGCGTACCTGTGCGCCTTCGCGCTGAAGACCGAGCCGCTGCTGCCGCGGCGGCTCGCCGTCGCCTGGCGCGACGGCGACCGGGCCCGCGTGCTGGCGACACTGCCGGCCTTCGCCGTCGCGCTTGCGACCGGCGCAGTGTTCACCGCTGCGACGCAGATCGCCGCCGGGACGGCGGAGGTCTCCCTGCCGGAGGAACTCCTCTTGCGCGCCCCGGCCGGCGCGCTGCCGGTGTTCCTCTACGGCCTGCGCGACCTGGTCGTGCTGTTCGGGCTCAGGCTCGGCGCGGCGCCGGGTCGTTTCGAGCTCTTCGCCTCACTGTACCTCGTGGTTGTCTACTGGTTGCTGCCGGGGCTCGCCGCCTTCACCGGCGTGCCCGGCCTCGGTCGCGCACTCGCGCCGCTGCCGTGGCTGCGACCGACCGAGGCGACGCTGATCCTGCTCGGACACGCCGCGCTGGCGGCGACCTGGGCGAGTCTCGCCTATCGCCGGCGCAGCGTGATGCCGGGCGCGGCCTGAGCGCTGCCCCAGCGGACGCGCGGCGCGCTCACTGCGCGCTCGCGGCGGCGATGAACGCCGTGAGCGTCGCACGCAGTCCGGGCTGCGCCGCGCCTTCGCGCCCGTAGACGACTTCGTCGATCTTCCAGCCGTCCTCGTCGACGAGCAGCACTTCGTCGGTCCACGCGATGGCGTAGTCCGTGTTCTCGAAGGCGACGGTCGCGCGCGCCCGCGCGCCGTCGATGGCGACCTCCCGCAAGTCGAGGCGGTTCGCGCCCTCGTAGAGGCTCGTGAAGATGTCGCCCTCGATCAGCATCGGCTTCTCGTCGGGAAATTCGCTGGCCTTCACGCGCGCCCGGTCGGCATCCTCGGCGGCGATCGCCCGGGCCAGCAGTGCGGCGAGCGCGCGCGACAGGCGAGCCTGCTCGACGTCGCGGTGGGTGCCACGCCGCGTATAGAAGGCTTCGAGCGCGGCCTCGACCGCCACGCTCGGGCGCTGGCCGCAGGCGGCGAGCGCGCCGGTGGCCGACAGGACGAACAGGCAACGGCGACGATCGATCATCCTCTTGCTTCCTCTTCGCGACGGGCGCGGTTCATTGCAGCAGCTGGCTGCCGATGCGGAAACCCATGGTGTATGCCCCGGCGGCAGCCCCGATGGAGCTCAGCACGAAAACCAGCAGCGTGCGCGCGACCCGGTTGCGCCACCAGCCGCGCCAGTGCGCGGTGTCACTGCGGAGCTGCGAGAAATCGCCGACCGTGGGACGGCGGATCCAGGCCTCGACCAGTGCGGTGATGAAGCCGATGCCGATCGCCGGGTGCAGCGTCGTCAGCGGCGCGCCGAGCACCGCCGAGACGATGGTCAGCGGGTGCCCGGCGGCGAGCACGGTGCCGGCCGCCGACAGGCCGCCGGTGTAGACGATCCAGTCGCGCACCATGTCCCAGCCGAGCGCGGGATTGCGCAGGAAGCCGAGCCCGATGCCGGCGACGATGAACGCCGCGAAGAGCCACGGCAGGGCTTTCACCCAGCGCGCGGGCGGAGGCACGCTCGACAGGCGGGCGAGCGTCGCGGCCGGCGCGCGGTCGCGCGCCTCCAGCAGGCTCGCGATGCCCGGCAGGTGCGCCGCGCCGATCACGACGAGGATGCGCCGGTGGCCGGCGGCGACGAGCTGTTCGATGCGGGCGCTCATGTAGGCGTCGCGCTCGGCGACCAGCGGTTCGTAGATCGCCGGCGCGCGCTGCGCGAACTGGGCGAAGGTGGCTTCGAGCAGATCGTCCTGCTTCAGGCGCTCGACACCGTCCTCGTCGATGTCCTCCGGCGCGAGCACGCTCGCGAGCAGCCCCGAGAACAGGTAGGCGCGTTTCCACCACGGCACGTTGCGGTAGATGCGCTTGAGCGTGATGCCGATGTCGCGGTCGACCAGCGCGAGTTCGAGGCCCTTCGCCGCTGCGCCCTCGATGGCGGCACGCATCTCGGCGCCCGGCTCGGTGCCCAGTTGCTCGGCGAGGCGGTTCTGGAAGGCGCCGAGCGCGAGCATCGCGGTGATCATCGGGGCCTGGCCCTCGCGGATCACCTGGAACAGGTCGAGCTTCGCCAGCGCGGTCGGGTCGGCAAGCGCGCGATGGCGTCCGCCGCACAGCTCCACGGCGATGCAGTCGTAATCCCCCTCGGCGATTTCGCGGGCGACGGCTTCGGCGCTGGCCTTCGAGACGTGGGCTGTGCCGAGCAGGCGCACGCGGCTTGCGTCCAGCGCGAGATCGCGGGTCGGTTGTTGGCTGGCATCGGTCATGGCACACGGTCCCGGGGAGTGAACGCGCCCAGTATACGGGCAAGGCCGGTGCGGCAATCCGTGTTCAGGGCGCGTTAAGTGCGTCGCGCGTAGCGTGGTCCCCGCGTCACAGCGAGGAATTCGAACATGCGAGCCCGACAGATCACCGCCCTCGTGCTCGGCGTCGGCCTGCTGGCCGCCAGCACGCTGGCGTGCGCCCATGGCTACCGCGGCTACGGCTATTACGCCCCGCCGGTCTACGGCTATGCGCCCCCGCCGGCGTGGGGTCCGTACTACGTGCCGGGCCCGTATGCCTACGGCCGCCACTACGCGCCACCGCACCGTGGCTACGGACGCCACGACTGGCGGGGCGGCCACCGTCACGGCGGCCATCGCCATGGCGGCGGCTACTACGGCCGCGGCGGTGCCTGGCCACGCAGCGGCTTCTCGTTCCACTACTCGGACTGATCTCTTCCTCCCCCCCTCGCGGCGGCGTGGCCTCCAAAACCACGCCGCCGCACCCTTTGAGCGCCTTGCCGCCCGCAGCGGGGTGACCGGCAAAACACCCGATTAGTCAACGTGGCGGGTGCGGTGCTGCTTCCGTAGAATCCGATCATCGCGGCGCCGCCGCGGGCATCCTGGCCTGGCCTCCCGGCCGCCCCGAAGTATCAAGTGAGCCAACTCAATCCAGCGCAGCGCGAGGCGGTGCGCCATACCGAAGGTCCCCTGCTGGTGCTGGCCGGCGCCGGCAGCGGCAAGACGCGCGTGATCGCGCAGAAAATCGCGCACCTGATCGCGCATCACGGTGTCGCGCCGGACCGGATCGCCGCCATCACCTTCACGAACAAGGCCGCGCGCGAAATGAAAGAGCGCGTCGCCCCGCTGCTGCCGAAGGGCGGCCGGGCAAAGCCCTGGATCTCGACCTTCCACACGCTGGGTCTGCGCATCCTCAAGGAGGAGTTCGCGGCGGTCGGCTATCGCACCCGCTTCACGCTGTTCGATGCGCGCGACGCCGAGGGCGTCATCGCCGAAATCGCGCGCCGCGAGCTGGGTTCGACGAATTTCGACGGCCGTGCGCTGCAGTCGCGCATCTCGAACTGGAAGAACGCGCTGATGGATCCGAAAGCCGCACTCGCCGAGGCGGTGGACCCGCCGGCCAAGGCCGCCGCGAAATGCTACGTGCAGTACGCGCAGGCGCTGCGCGCCTACAACGCGATGGACTTCGACGACCTGATCTGCCTGCCGGTGCAGCTGTTCCGCGGCGATTCCGCGACGCTGCTGCGCTGGCAGGCGCAGCTGCGCTGGCTGCTGGTCGACGAATACCAGGACACGAACCTCGCCCAGTACGAGCTGGTCAAGCTGCTCGCGATGCACACCGGCAGGCTGACCGTCGTCGGCGACGACGACCAGTCGATCTACGCCTGGCGGGGCGCGCGCCCGGAGAATCTCGCGACGCTGACCCGCGACTTCCCGGACATCCGGGTCATCAAGCTCGAGCAGAACTACCGTTCGATGGGCGTGATCCTGAAGGCCGCGAACAAGCTCATCGCGAACAACCCGCACGTGTTCGACAAGCGCCTGTGGAGCGAGCGGGGCTTCGGCGAGAAAATCCGCATCCGCGCCGCGTCCGACGAGCTGGGCGAAGCGGAGGCGGTCGGCAACCAGATCGCGCACGACAAGCTCGTCTCCGGACGCAGCTTCCGCGACTACGCGATACTCTTCCGCAGCAACTACCAGGCGCGCGCCTTCGAGCACGCGCTGCGCGAGCGCGACATCCCCTACGTGCTGTCGGGCGCGCGGTCCTTCTTCGACTCGACCGAGGTCAAGGACGCCGTGTGCTACCTGCGGCTGCTCGCGAACCCGACCGACGACAACGCGCTGCTGCGCGTGATCAACAGCCCGCGCCGCGGCATCGGCACCTCGACGATCGAGGCGCTGGTCAGGACCGCGTCCGTCAACCAGTGCTCACTGCTGGACGCGATCGACAGCATGGCCTTCGCCAGCGCGGTGCCCGCGCGCAGCCTGAAGCCTGCGCGCGAATTCGCGCACTGGCTGATGAGCCTGCATCGCCGCAGCGAGGACGACGCGCCAGCCGCGCTGCTCAAGGTGCTGCTGACCGACATCGGCTACGAGGACTGGCTGCTGCAGACCACCGACAACGAGCAGGACGCGCTGCGCCGCTGGGGCAACGTCATGGAGCTCATGAACTGGGTCGACAGGATCGCCAAACAGGGCGAAGGCAAGAACATCGGCGACATCGTCGCCTCGCTGACCCTCTACGACATCATGGAGCGGCAGGAGAGCGAGGACGAGCGGGACTGCGTCGCGCTGATGACCCTGCACGCGGCGAAGGGCCTCGAATTCCCGCACGTCTTTCTGGTCGGCTTCGAGGAGAACCTGCTGCCGCACCGTTCGAGCATCGAGGCGGACACCATCGAGGAGGAGCGGCGCCTGGCCTATGTCGGCATCACGCGCGCCCAGCAGACGCTGTCGATTTCCTACACGAAGACCCGTCGCCGCTTCGGCAAGATCGAGGAATGCACGCCGAGCCGCTTCCTCGACGAACTGCCGAAGGAGGACCTGCGTTTCGACGGCGCCGCCGACGGCGGCGAAGAGAACCGAAGCAAGGGCAAGTCGACGCTCGCCCACCTCAAGGGTCTGCTGAAGGCGGATTGAGCCGGCGCTGGTCGGGCGTCCCGCGGCAGCCCGCAAGCTCTTCGCCTCTCCCGCCCCGGGAGAGGCCGACGCCGAAGGCGGCGGGTGAGGGTCGCGTCCGTCGGCGCAGCGTCAATCTGCAGCGACCCTCACCCGCGCTGCGCGCGACCTCTCCCGGAGCGGGAGAGGTGAAGAGACAGCCGATCACTCGCCCTCGATCAGCCACTGCTGCAGGTTCGCACGCCGCGCACCGTCGCGTGCGCCGAGGTTCGCGAAATCGAACTGCGTGGGGTCGGCGAGATGTGACAGCGTGACGTTCTGCAGGCTGCGGAACACGTTCTCGACCCGCCCCGGGTTCCGCTTCTCCCACTCGGCGAGCATCTGCTTTATCTGCTTGCGTTGCAGATGTTCCTGGCTGCCGCACAGGTTGCAGGGAATGATGGGGAAACGGCGCGCCTCGGCATAGGCCGTCAGGTCCGCTTCCCGGCAGTACGCGAGCGGGCGGATCACGATGTGCTCCCCGTCGTCGGACTGCAGCTTCGGCGGCATCGCCTTCAACTTCGAACCGAAGAACATGTTGAGGAACAGCGTCTCGACGATGTCGTCGCGATGATGGCCGAGCGCGATCTTGGTCATGCCCCGCGCCTTCGCGAAGGTGTACAGGCTGCCGCGCCGCAGGCGCGAGCACAGCCCGCACAGCGTCTTGCCCTCAGGCACCACGCGCTTGACGACGCTGTAGGTGTCCTGCTCGAGGATGTGGAACGGCACCCCGATCGATTGCAGGTAGTCGGGCAGCACGTGCTCCGGGAAATCCGGCTGCTTCTGGTCGAGGTTGACGGCCAGGATCTCGAAATCGATCGGCGCCTTCCTCTGCAGGCTCAGCAGGATGTCGAGCATGGCATACGAGTCCTTGCCGCCCGACAGGCAGACCATGACCCGGTCGCCCTCCTCGATCATGTTGAAGTCGGCGATTGCCTTGCCGACGTTGCGCCGCAGCCGCTGCTGCAGCTTGCCGAACTCGTGGCGGGCGCGGTCCGGGCGGACGGCGGCAGGCTGGAAATGGATGACTTGCTCGTTCATGGCCGGCATTGTCCGGGCGGGGGGCGGGCGGAGGCAAGCCGGCACTGGCCCCCGCCGGCATGCAGAGACGGCCCCTCCCGCGCGGGAGGGGCGATGGCGCGGGAACGGCTCAGCTGTTCAGGATCAGCTCGTCGTCGATGGTGCCCTCGTTGTCCTGCACGAAGCCCTTCCAGCTCTTCATGTACTCGACGAAGGTCTCGCTCAAGCCTTCGGCGCGCAGGTGCGCGGGCGACGCCGGCAGATCGACAGGCACGAAAGCCGGGGCCGCGCGCAGGCGGTTCGGGAAGTCGTGATGCAGGATCGCGGCCCGTCCCAGCATCACCCAATCCACGCCGAGGTCCATCGCGCGCTGCAGATCGGCGGGCGTTCTCAGCTTGCCGGCGACGCCCAGCCGGCAGCCGTTGCGCTCCAGCCCGGTGAAGCAGGACAGCAGGGGCTTGCCGCCCGCGCCGCCGTCTTCCGGCATCTTGAACACGTCCCACATCGAGATGTCCAGGAATTCGATGAGGCCCTCGCGCATCAGGACCTCGGAGAGCTGCACCACTTCCTGCAGGTTCATGCCGAAGCGTTCGGGCGACAGGCGCACGCCGAGCATGAAATCGCTACCGCAGCGCTGCCGGATCCCGTGCACGATGTCGAAGAGCACGCGCTGACGATTCTCGAGGGACCCGCCGTAGCGATCGCTGCGCTGGTTGATTTCCGCGGACAGGAACTGCGCCAGGAGGTAGCCGTGCGCGCCGTGCAGCTCCACCCCGTGGAAGCCCGCCTTCTCGGCACGCTGCGCGCCGACGATGAAGGCCTCGACCATCGCTTCGACTTCCGCCGTGCTCATCGCACGCGCGCCCCACTTCTCGTTGTCGGACGCGCACAGGGGCTGCATGCCGATGATTTCGGCGGGACTGCGCATTCCACCGTGATAGAGCTGCACGATGGCGACGCTGTCGTGCGCCTTGATGCCGTCGGCCAGGCGGGTGAGGCCCGGCAGGTGCTCGTCCGAGAAGATGCCGAGCTGGCCTGGAAAGCCTTTGCCTTCGGGCTGGACGTGCGCAGCGCAGGTCATCGTCAGGCCGAAGCCGCCCTCAGCGCGCTTGGTCAGCCAGTGGTACTCGTCCTCGGAGCAGGTACCGTCCTCGTGACTCTGCAGATTGGTGAGCGGCGCCAGCATGAAGCGGTTCTTCATGGCGGGTCCGCGCCGGAAGCTCAACGGCGAAAACAGCGAGGTCATGAAATTTTCTCTTTATGCGGAAAGTAAGCGCCGGAGTATAGCGCTGCCTGACCAAATGTAGCTTGGGCCGACGCAGCAGTCGGCCCGGCGCCAGGCCGGGACCACCCTCACCCGGCCTGACAGCCGGACGCTCCCGTCCCGGGAGAGGCGAAGATTGAAGGGTGCCGCTGGTGTAGGGCTGCGCAGTCCGCGCAAGCGGCCCTCTTCACGGCAGGCCGCGGTTGGAACTCAATCCCAGAACGCCGCGCTGCGCCGTTTCATCGCCGCGCGGAAGGCCGCGGTCGTCTTCGGATAGAGTTCGCCGGTGCCCCAGTTCAGGATGACACCGTAGCGGCGCAGCGCGTCCAGCACGTCGATCTCGCCGCGGCGGAAGCGCACGGCGACCTGCTCCGGATCCTCGTCCAGCCAGCCGCGGCGCGCGGCGGCGATCGCGGCGCGCTCCGCGCGCGTGGCCTCGACGTCGACCTCGTATTCCGCAAGGTCCTCGTCGACGCACCTGAGCACCACGCCATAGTCGCGGCGGGCGCGCTCGACGGACACGTAGTCGTCCTCGACGTCCCGGCGCACCTTCTCCGGATCGCGCGCGAGCGCGTCGCCGTAGCCGCCGCCGCCCGCGGTGCCGCGCCAGAAGCGGGTGCCCGGCTTGACCGGCACGTCCGAGAACACCGCGCCCAGGAACTTCGCCTCCCCGTCCTGCTCGAGCCACAGGCCGTGCGGGCGGGACGGCAGCCCGCCACGCGATCCCCACACCACCGAACGCTCGCGATCGCAGAAGTACGAGAAGCGGCCGCCCTCGACGTCGAGCAGCGTGCCCTCCTTGTCGAGCCCGACGCCGCCGCGGAATTCACCCGGGCCACCGCTGTCGGTGACGATCTCGAAGCGATCGGTGCGCACCGGGCACATCCGTTCCTGGCCCTCGACCGGCTGGATCATGAGTCCCACGCCGAAACAGGACGCCGTGCCGCCCAGTCCGTCCTTGCCGTTGCGTCCGCCCCAGCCGCCGGACAGCCAGTCGTAGAGCATGAAGTAGGGCTTGTGGGCGAAGCGCGCATCGTGCCCGCCGGTCTGCAGGTACTCGATGTTGAACGCGCAGGCCATCGCGCGCTCCGGCATGATGATCGACCAGAGCTCGAAGATCTCGTTCATGATCTTCTCGAAGGGCATCACGAAGCCGGACACGGCGACCGGCCAGCGCGCGCTGACGATGGTGTCGTCCGGCACGGTGACTTTCACCGCCCGGTAGAAACCGGAATTCAGCGGGATGTCCGGGAAGAAGGTCTTCATGCCGGAGACGATCGCCGCGAAGGTGCCGCCGAACGCGCAGTTGTACATCGAGCCTATCGTCGGGTGCGGGCCGGTGAGGTCGAACTCGACCTCGTCGCCGCGGATGATCATCTTCACGCAGACGGGAATGAGCCCTTCCTCCCGGTCCGGGTCCTGATCGACGTAATCGACCGTCGACCACTCGCCGTCGGGCAGTTCGCGCAGGCGCCTGCGCACGACCCTTTCCACGTAATCCTGCACCTCCACGAACGCCGCCCTGAGCGTGGCGCGGCCGTATTTTGCGGCGAGCCGGTGGAGCTCGCGTTCGGCGAGCTTGCAGGCCTGGGTCTGCGCGTCCATGTCGCCGATGATCGCGTCCGGGTCGCGGGTGTTCTTCGCGATGAGCCGCGCGACGTCACCGCAGTACTCGCCGCGCCGCCAGATGCGCGTCGGGGGAATGCGGATGCCTTCCTTGAACATGTCGTGGGCGGTCACGTCGAAGGAGCCCGGCACGCTGCCGCCCATGTCGGCCCAGTGCCCGTTGGCCTGGCTCCACGCGAGCAGCTCGCCGTCGACGAAGATTGGCACCAGGACACGGGTGTCGCTGAAGTGCGTGCCGCCGGTGTAGGGGTCGTTGACGAGGAACACGTCGCCGGGATGGACGTCGTCGCCGAATTCGCGGATGACCGCCTTGCAGGTGTAGTGCAGGGTGCCGACGTGGGCGGCGAGGTCCTGGTTGCCCTGCGCGACGGTGTTGCCTTCCGCGTCCGACAGCGCGTTGGAGAAGTCACGGTTGTAGACGACGAATGAGTAGCAGGTGCGACGGACCTGCTCGGCCATCTGGTCGACGATCGTCACGAGGGCGTTGCGCAACACCTCGAAGGTGACCGGGTCGAGCGTGACGGGAGCGGGCATGCTTTCGTTCATCGCTGTCTCCTCAAACCGAGATCAGGAGGTTCAGGTAGTCGTCGACGCGCATCCGTGCGCCGGGCGGCACGAGCGTCGTGGCGTCGAGCTGTTCGACGATCAGCGGCCCGTCGATGACCGTGCCGGCGCCGAGATCCTCGCGCGCGTAGATCGGCGTCGCGATCCACTGGGTGACGTCGTCGAAGATCACCGCCCGTTCACCGCGCGGCCGCGCGGGCGCGCCGGCCGGCGCGTGGCGCGCGAGTTCGGCCTTCGGGGTGATGCCGACGGCGGTCAGGTTGAGGCGGAAGATTTCGAGCGCCGCGCCTGTCCGCTTGTAGTTGTACTCGCGCTGGTGCGCCTGCTCGAACGCGTCGACCGCCGACGCGATGTCCGTGAACGGCGCCGGGACGGTCACCGCGATCGCCCGCCACTGGCCCGCGTAACGCATGTCGATCGTGCGCGTGAGCAGCATCTGTTCGGGCGCGACGCCCTCCTTCGCGAGACGTTCGCGCGCCTCGCTCTCGAGTTCGCGGAACGCGGCCTCGATCGCGGCCGGATCGGCGTCGCGGGTGTCGGCGAGGTGCACGACCGTCAGGTCGTGCTGGATGTCGACTAGCAGGCAGCCCAGCGCCGAGGTCACGCCGGGGTTCGGCGGCACGATCACGGTCGGGATCGCGAGATCGCGCGCGAGCGCCGCGCCGTGCAGCGCACCGGCGCCGCCGAAGGCGACGAGCGCGAAGTCGCGCGGATCGTAGCCGCGCATGATCGACACGAGGCGGATCGCGTCCGCCATGTTCGCGTTCGCGACGTCGAGGATGGCCTTGGACGCGGCGACCTCGTCGAAGCCGAGCGGACGGGCGACGTGCTCGACGACCGCCGCGCGCGCCCTGTCCCGGTCGAGTTGCAGGTCGCCGCCGGCGAGCCCGCCGCCGAGCCGGCCGAGCACGAGGTTGGCGTCGGTGTTCGTCGGCCGCTCGCCGCCCTTGCCGTAGCAGGCGGGGCCCGGGATCGAGCCGGCGGACTGGGGTCCGTTGCGCAGCGAGCCCGCGTCGTCGATCCAGGCAAGCGAGCCGCCGCCGGCGCCGATCGTCTTGATGTCGATGCTGGGGAAGCAGATCGGGTGGCCGTACTCGATGAACCATTCGCGCGTCACCGACAGCTTGCCACCGAACACCAGCGCGACGTCCGTGCTGGTGCCGCCCATGTCGAAGCCGATCGCGTTGTCGAATCCGCACAGCGTGCCCAGGTATTTCGCGGCGACCGCGCCGGCGGCGATCCCGGAACCGGCGAGGCGGGCGCCCTGGCGGTCGATGGTCTTGGGAGTCATCACGCCACCGCCGCTGTGCAGCAGCAGGAGATCGTTGTGGTAACCGGCGCCGCGCAGTTTCTCCTGCAGCCGCAGCGCGTAGGCGCCGACCACGGGGTGCAGCACCGCGTTGACGGCCGCGGTCGAGAAGCGGTCGTGCTCGAAGATTTCGCACAGCACGTCGGCCGAATTCGACACCGGCACGCCCGGCAGCGCGTCCTCGAGGATGCGCTTCATCTCGCGCTCGTTCGCCGGGTTCGCGAAGGAGTTCATGAAACACACGGCGACCGCCGCGTAGCCACGCTTGCGCAGCTTCAAGGCCAGCGCCCGCGCGGCCTCCTCGTCGACCGGGATCTCGACCACGCCGAGCGCATTGGTGCGTTCGCGAAAAGGCAGCCGGTCGCGACGCCGGATGTAGGGTGGTGGATTGTCCTGGTAGGCGTCCCAGAGATCCTGCTTGGTCGAGTTGCCGATCTCGATGACGTCGCGGAAGCCCTCGGTCGTCACCATCGCGACCCGCGGCAGGCGGCGCGTGATCAGCGCGTTCGTCGCGACCGTCGTGCCGTGCGCGAACAGGGTGACGTCGCGCAGGTCGACGCCTGTCTTCGCCAGGCCTTCAAACGCGGCGTCGGTCGGGTCGCTCGAGGACGGCACCTTTGCGATGCGCAACGCGCCGCTGCGTTCATCCAGGACACAGATGTCGGTGAAAGTGCCGCCGATATCCACCGCCACTCGAAGATGCTGCATCGACGCCCCCTGCTGCCGGTCTGGACGGAAGCCGGCCCGGATGCGCGGACGCGACCCCGGGGCGGTCGATTCATCACACCAGATCGAGCTTGGCGCATCAATCGCCAGGCGATGGAGAATGACTCCCGCTCGGTGCTGACAGGGCTGTACGTCCAGGCGCTCAACGAATTGATCGACACCTAAGGGAGACGCAGCGCGACGCTCGATCGACACGTGCCCGAAGCGGCGTCGCTGGTGCCGTACCTGACGATGATTTTCGTGGCCGGGGTGATCGGCTGCGCGGCGGGGCTGGGCGACCACCGCCCGTTCAGCATCGGTTACCTGATGCTGATGCTGACCGTGCTGCTGGCGTTCGTGAGCGTCGACATCGTTCGCCCGCGCCGCGGGCTGACCCAGGTCAGCCGCGACACGCTGTCGACGCTGCAGGCGACGACGGAGGCCGGACGGGAGCCGTGCGGGCGACGGCGGCCGGACCGTCGTCGCGCGCGGCTCACTGGTGGAAAACGCCGGCCCGTTCCGGCTGGTAGACCACTTCGATGATGCGCACCCGCAGGGCTTCGCCGCCCGGCCCCGGCCAGGTGATTTCATCGCCCTGCGACAGCCCGAGCAGCGCGCTGCCCACCGGCGCGAAGACGGAGATCCTGGTGCCGCTGCCGTCCACGTCCTTCGGGTAGACGAGCGTGAGTTCGAATTCGCCGGGCGCCGATTCGACCCGGAAGCGGACCGTCGAATTCATGGTGACCACGGTCGGCGGCATCTGGTCGGGGGCGACCAGGTCGGCCCTGGCCAGTTCCTCGAGCAGGGCCGCCTTGCCCGGGAAAGCCTCGTCGGGCATCGCGTCGAGCAGTCGCTCCAGGCGCTCGGCGTCGAGGGTCGAGACGGTGATCGGGGGGCTTTTATTGAGCACGTTCCACTCCTGTGCAATTGTCCTGTCCGGTCTTGTGTCGATTGTACCCGGGCTGCCTGCAAGAAGGGGCCGGGACCATGAATCCGGCGCTCGTTGCCGCCACGTAAACCAAGACAGTCAAGGACAGGATCACCGACGTGAATGAAATCTACTCGAGCACCGAGCCCGCACGCGCTGAAGTCGACCGCTACGACGGTCCCACGCTGATCGAATTCGGCAGCCCGACCTGCGGCCACTGCCAGCGTGCCCAGCCCCTGCTGGCCGAGGCCCTGGGCAGCCACCCGGCGTTGCGCCACCTCAAGATTTTCGATGGCCCCGGCCGACCGCTGGGCCGCTCGTTCAAAGTTAAACTGTGGCCGACGCTCATCTTCATGCGCGACGGCGAGGAAGTGGCGCGCCTTGTACGGCCCGCCGCGACAGGCGAGATCAGCGAGGCGCTGGCGGGTATCGACCCGGCGCGGTGAACGCGGCGGCGCCGCTTACTGCGCGGGACCTGGCGGCGCGGCCGGCGTCCGGGCCCCGCGTGACTCGAGCACGGCGAGATGCGCCCGCAGCTCGCGGGCTTTCTTCGCGTTGCCGCCGATGAAGCGCGGGGCCTCTTCGTAGAACTGGGCCAGCGCATTCACGGCTTCCGGATTGTCCGGGTTCAGCTCGACCGCGCGTTCCAGCGCGTCGCGCGTGCGCCCCGCCCAGCGCATCGCCGACAGCGCGCCCGCGCGCTCGGCCACGCGACCGCAGGACTTGCCGAGCCAGTAGGCGTAGACGTCGTTCTCGGGCTCGTGCGCGGCGGCGCGCTCGAAGGCGGCGACGGCGCCCTTGAAATCGCCACGCTCGTACAGGCGCAGGCCCGTCGCGTAGTCCGGGCTGGCCGTGGCGGCGACTTCGCTGGCCGCCAGCGGCAGCGCGAGCGTCAGCAGGAAGAACAACAGCAGGTCACGCATCGCTCTGTTGCCGGGAAATTGGCCAGCCGGCGGTCGGCTGGCGGCGTCGATCTGTAGTGCCGCAGGACGCCACCATCGCCACTCGAAAACCCGGACGCTCGGCCGAGCGCCGGCTGGACCCTCAGGCTGCGCCCGGCGGCTTGAACGGCAGCTGAACCGCCGCCCCGCCATCACGCTAGCCGACGAGCAGGGCCGTCAGCGCGGCGCGCGTGGCGGCGTCGAGACCGAGGCCGCGCGCGACGAAGGCGTCGAAGGAGCCGAACTCGCGGTCGATGGCGGCGAGCGCGGCGGCGAGATATTCCTCGCGCGCGGCCATCACCTGGTCGACGACGTCGTGCGCGGCCTCGCCGAGGAAGAGGTCGATCGGGCGCCGCTGGTAGTGGGAGATCAGGTAGTCCTCGAACACCGCGTCGCGCTCGACGCCGACCGTCAGCAGCAGCAGCGCGACGCCGACGCCCGTGCGGTCCTTGCCGCTCGCGCAGTGCACGAGGCCCGGCGCGCCGTCGGCCGCGAGCAGGTTGCGGTACACGGCGCCGAGCATGTCCGTGTGATCGAGCGCGAGGCGCTCGTACTGCTCGCGCATCGTCGCCCGCGCCTCGGCCGCCGTCATGCGGCCGGTGTTGATAGCCTCGAACATCTCGCGATTGCCGCGCGGGATGAACCCGCGCACGTGCTGCACCGGCGCGCCGGCGGGCAGGCGGTTAGGCGCGCGCTGGCGTTCCTCCTCGGTGCGCAGGTCGTAGACCGCGCGGATGCCGAGTTCGGCGAGGCGCGCGCGGTCGGCGTCGGTCAGGGTCGCCAGCGCATCCGAGCGGAACACGCGGCCGCTCATGGTGCGGCCGCCGCCGCTCGTGCCGAGGCCGCCGAGATCGCGGCAGTTGCAGCTGCCTTCGAGAGCCACCTTGCGGTGGGCGTGGCGCGCGAGCAGCGCGCGTCCGGAGTCGTCGTTCATCGCGTTCAGGTTTCCCTCAGGTAGCCCCAGGTATGCAGCTTGTCGTGGTCCTCGAACCAACGCTCGCCGATGTCGTCGCGGTAGTACATGTCCGGGATCAGGATGTTCCTGATGCGCCCGTAGGCCTGGGACTGCGCCTGGCGCATCGTCTGGCCGAGGCCGCACACCACGAGCACCACGCCGGAGGTCCCGGCGACGTACCACTGGCCGTCGACCTGCTTGACGTCCTCGATGTGCACTTCCTCGGGAATGCCCTTGCGAAAGATGATCGCGGCGTTCTTCGACACCGCGTTGAAGGTCGCCATGTCGTCGAAGGGGAACGGTGACACGACGACCCGCACGCCGATCTGGAAACCTGCCTTGACCCTGAACTTCGTCAGCGTGCCGGCCGCGAGATCGTGCAGGAATTCGCCGATCGGCGTGAGCATGCCCTCCTGCTGGATCATGATCGTCGGGTAACCGAAGCGCGACGTGAACTCCAGCGGGTAGATGCCCTGGCCGTTGACGATGCAGTTCAGGTCGACGTAGCCGACGTAGCCCTCGCGCGCGAGCAGCGGCTCCATCTTCTTCAGCGTCGAAGTGAAGAGCCGGTTGGGCCCGCTCCAGAACATGCTCGTGCCCATCTCGCCGGTCGACGGGCCGATGTTGCCGGGAAAGAGCTTCTTGTTCTCGAAATTGATGTTGATCGGCAGGATGAACTCGCGGCCGTTGAAGAACGCGCCGACCGCAACCTCCACGCCCGTCACGCGCCGCTGCAGCTGGAAGCTCCGGATTTCGTCCGGAAAGGACTTCCGGTAGGCCTCCAGAACGCGGATCACGTCCGCACCGTCGTCCTCGTCGCCGACGAAGAGGCGACGCTTGACGTTGCCCGCCTCGCCGGACGGCTTGATCACGTAACGCTCGGGGTGCGCGCGCACGTAGGCGATCGCATCGCCGAAATCCTCGAACTGGCGGTAGGGCAGGATGTTGACGCCGGCCTTCTTGAGCTCTTCCTGGCCGAAGGAGCGGTCGTCCTCGAGCGCGTCCGTGTAGGGCGTGCCGCCGACGACGAGCTTGCCGCGCGCGCGCAGCGCCGCCGCCTGCTCGCCCTGGCCGAGCGTGTCGTCGAACACGATCACGTCCGCCCAGTCGATTTCGGCGGTCCAGTCGTCGACCTTCGGCACGAAGCCGTCGCCGATGTCGCGGTCGCTCTCGGCCCGGATGTAGTACTTCACCGGGTGCCCTTCCTTGGCCACCTGCCAGGCGATGTCGGTGATGAGCCCGGACCAGGACACGAACAGGAAATTGCGCTGCGTCATGCCGCCGGAATATGCCCGACGAGGCCCCCGAATGCACGCCTTTTGCCCACCGTCACGGGCTGCCATACTGCGCACATGCGCGTCCTTCGCAGCCTCATTGCCTGCTGCCTGCTGCTGGCCCTGCCGGTGCAGCAGCTCGCGGCCTTCACGGGCTGCTGTCCCGCCGACACGGCCGGTGCGCACGCTGCCCCGCACGCGGGAATGGCCCATGCAGGCGCCGACGCGGCCTCCGGCCACGCCGGACATCCCTGCGACGAGGCAGCGGCCGGGACCGCTTCGCAGGACGACTGCGACGGTGCACGTTGCGCGCTGCACTGCGCCCACGCCCCCACGCTTTCCGTGCAGGCGGGCATCCGCCCGTCGCCCGCGCGCAGCGGCCCGCACTTCCCTGCGCCGGCCGTCGCCGTCGACGAGGTCGCCGCGACGCCCCGCCTGCGTCCCCCGATTTTCGCTCACTGCTGAGTCCGTTCGCGCCCGCGCCACGGCCCGGGCGCCAGACCTGGCGGCGCGCCCGTGTCGGCGCCCGCCGTCCACTCGCAGGAGACGACCTTGACCACATTCCATCCGGGCCGCCCGTTCGGCCCGCTCCTCCTGGCGCTGGCGCTCGCCGGCTGCGCCGGGATCCCCGCCGATCGCGGCCTGGCCGAAGTCGATCGGGAACTCGCCGCGCGCGGTGTCGCCGCGGCCCCGACCGCCGTCGCGCGCGCCGGCTTCCCGGCACCGGCGCCCGAGCTGCTCGCCGCGCCACTCACGCTCGACGCCGCCCAGCGCATCGCCCTCGCGCACAACCCGGCCCTGCTCGCGCAGTTCGCCGCGCTGGGCATCGCGCAGGCCGACGCCTACGACGCCGCGCGCCTCGCCAATCCCCGCTTCTCGCTGGCCTGGCTCGACGCCGCGGGCGGCGGCGAGAAAATCACGCTGGGACTCGCGCAGAACGTCGCGGACCTGCTGACGTTGTCGCCGCGCCGGCGCATCGCGGAGGGCGAGGTAGGCCGCGCGCAGCAGCAGGCCGGCGCGGCGCTGGTCGCGCTGGCCGCCGACGTCGAGGCGGCCTACTGGCGTCACGTCACCGCACTGGCGGTGCGCGAACTGCGTGGCGCGATTGCCGAGGCCGGCGCTGTGAGCGCCGACTTCGCCGCTGCGCTACATACGGCGGGCAACATCAACCAACTGGCGCTGGACCGTGAACGCGCCGCCGCCGAGATGCTCGCGGTCGAAGCCGTGCGCACGGAGGTCGCCGTCGCCACAACCCGCGCCGCGCTGGGCCAGCTGATGGGCGTCGACGGCGACCGGCAGTGGACCGTCGCCGACGGCCTGCCGCCGCCGGTGGCGCAGGAAGACGAGCTGGCGGCGCTGCAGCGCATCGCGGCGGCCGGCCGCCTCGACCTGCTCGCCGCGCAACGCGCGGTCGTGCTGCTCGAAGACGCGCTGGGCCTCGCGCGGAGTTTCCGCTGGCTCGGCAGTTTCGAGGTCGGCGTCGAACACGAGGACGAGGCGGACGGGGGCGAGCTCACCGGCCCGACCTTCGCGCTCGAGCTGCCGCTGTTCAACCAGGGCGAGGGGCGCGTGACGCGGGCCGCGGCACAACTCGATGGCGCGCGGGCCGCCGCCCGCGCAACTGAGATCGCGGTCGGCAACGAGGTCGCGCGGGCGCGGGCCGAGGTCGCGGCGGCCCGCGAGATCGTCGAGCGCTACCGCGAGCGGCTCGTGCCGCTGCGCGAACGCATCGTGGACGGCGCACGCCGGATGCAGAACTACATGCTGATCGGCCAGTTCGAGGTGCTGGAGGACAAGCGGGCGCAGTATGCGGCGTACGGCGAGTACCTCGCGGCGCTCGGCGACTACTGGCAGGCCCGCGCGGCCCTCGCGCGCGCGACCGGCGCACCACTGCCGAGCGCCGCCGCCGTCGCCCCCGTTGCAATCACCCCGGCCGGCCTGCTGAACGCACCGCCCCTCGCGCCGGCAGGTCCGGCGGACCACTCCCATCACGCGCACTGAAGCGGAGCCCAAGCACATGAGTACCCGTCGCCAGTTTTTCACCGACCTCGGCACCGGTTCGGCCGCGCTGCTCGCGAGCACCACCGGCGCCGTTGCCGCGGAGACGCACGTCCACGCGCACGGCGGGCCTGCAGCCGAGGACGCGGGCCCCGCCCGCACCGGCGCGGCCGCGCCGGTGTCCGCCCCCGCCGACCTGCCCTACACCCCCGTCCACACGCCGAACGGCTGGACGCTGCCCAGCCGGCGCGTGGACGGGGTGCGCGAGTTCCACCTCGTCGCCGAGGAAATCGAGCACGAGTTCGCACCCGGCTGCGTCGCCAAGTGCTGGGGTTACAACGGCACGACGCCGGGACCGACGCTGGAAGCGGTCGAGGGGGACCACGTGCGCATCTACGTCACCAACCGGCTCGGCGAGCCGACCTCGATCCACTGGCACGGGCTCTATCTCCCGAGCGGCATGGACGGCGTCGCAGGACTCAACCAGCCGGCCATCGGGCCGGGCGAGACCTTCGTCTACGAGTTCACGCTGCGCCAGCACGGCACCCACATGTACCATCCCCACGCCGACGAGATGGTGCAGCTTGCGGCGGGCATGATGGGCCTGTTCATCATCCATCCGCGCGACGGCTCGGGCCGCGTGGACCGCGACTACGCGATCCTGCTGCACAACTGGGCGCTGCACCCGGGCACCTACCGGCCGGATCCGTCGATCATGGTCGACTTCGATCTCTGGACCTTCAACTCGAAAGTGTTTCCCGCAACCGCGCCGATGGTCGCGCGCAGCGGCGAGCGCGTGCGGATCCGGCTGGGGAATCTCTCGATGTGGAATCACCCGGTGCACCTGCACGGCGTGCAGTTCGAGGTCACCGGCGGCGATGGCGGGCGCTGGCCGCGCGCGCAGTGGCAGCGCGAAGTCACGACCCTGATCCCCGTCGGCCAGTTGCGCGACATCGAGTTCACGGCGATTCCCGGTGACTGGGCCTTCCATTGCCACATGGCGCATCACACGATGAACGCGATGGGCCACGGCATTCCGAACATGCTCGGGGTCGACCAGAGCGCCGTCGAGGCGCGCATGCGCAGGCTGCTGCCGGGCTATGCGCCGATGGGCCGCCACGGCATGAGCGAGCACAGCGCCCACGTCGCGATGGGCATGCCGAACATGCAGGGCCCGCCGAACACGCTGCCGATGATGACGGGCGAGGGCCCGTACGGCGCGGTGGAGATGGGCGGAATGTTCACGGTGGTGAAGGTGCGCGACGACCTCGCGCCCGGCGACTATCGCGACCCGGGCTGGTACGCCGCGCCGGCTGGCACGGTCGCGCGGCGCGTATCGCGCGACCCGTCCTTCGGCAACCCGGTGCGGCGCCCCTGAAGCGCCGCGCCGCCGTGCGTCAGTTCCCGAAGCGCCAGGCGATCGAGGTCTGGAACAGGTTCTCGACGAGTTCGGTGTCGACGTACTGCCAACCGCCGCGCCACGTCCAGTTCGTGCCGAACTGGCGCGCGAAGCCCACGCCGCCGGTGAACGCGACGCCGTCGTCCTCGACGCTGTAGCTTCCGGCCGCGCCGACCGGCCCGGTCACCGTGACGTCGCCATCGGCGTTGTAATAGATACCGCCGATGCGCGCCGTCAGGTCGAGATCCTTGAACAGGGGGTAAGCGCCGGTCGCCACGAACTCGAAGCCGTCGATATCGCTCTCGGCCTTGACGGTGCCGTTGACCGGTGCGGTGACGGTGGCCAGCAGGTCGAGGTCGCCAAGCGTCATGTAGGCCAGTTCGAAGCCGTAATTCGGCGTGAGCTGGTAGCCTCCGAACACCCGGAAGTTGAAGTTCTCGGTGTCGTCATCGACGTTGCCGTTGAAGCCCTGCGCCCTCAGCACGTCGCGCAGGTCGTCCTTCTCGTCGTCGGTCAGCACGTCCGCATAACCGATACCTGCGCCGAGGTAGGGACCGGGTTCGGCCGCGAACGCGACCGGGCATGCCAGCAGCGCCAGCAGCGCGGCGTCGGATTTCCAGTTCTTCATTTGCTTGCTCCTTGTGCGTCTCGCCTGCCGCCTTCGTCGACGCCAACATCAGGTTGCGCTTGAGAAGCGCGGCGTAGCTGGCTGAGATATATGGTTTTAAGAGAATTCTGTGCGCGACGGCTGGGGAAGACCATTGGACCTTGGTCCCACTTCCGGGCGGACGGCGCAGGCACCGGGCATGGCCAAGAGGCCGCGCGCGTCACGGCGCCCCCCTCCCCGGCAGGCACTGTCTCTTGGCCAGATCAGGGCGCATTGCCAGGTTCAGGCTGCTGCCGGCCACCGAGATCACCGGGCGGGATTGAGTGGGCTTGTGGCAACTGCAGGGCACTGCGGCGACGGTGGTACATGCCTGCCATCAAATTCCTGCTCCGTGTTCTCCGTGCCCTCCGTGGTAAAAAAAACGGCGTCTCGTTGCGCAGCAACGTCGGGCTTCACCACGGAGGACACGGAGCGCACGGAGAAGAAGCTTGAATTTCGGAGCCTTGCCCGCGCGGCCCCAGCAACTTTCCAATCCATTCCATCCCGGTGTTCTCGGTGGCCAGCAACAGCTTGGACGCGGCAGATGCGGCAGATGCGGCAGATGCGGCCAGCGGTGACTGAGAAACAGCCGGTAGGCAAGGGCGTGCCGAATTCAGGCCGAGGCCCGTGCGCGGCCGGCACGCCCGCCACGCGGGTGCAGGAGGCAGTTCAGGAAGTCCGCGCAGGCAGGGCGACCCGGCGCCGACAGGCCGGAATGTCGCGGGCGCCGCGGTCTTCCTGGAGGCCTCGGGGGCGGTGACTTGGCCGTGCGAACCCACCGTGTAAGATGCGGCTTCACAAAGAAAAAGACAGAGGGCGAGGCATGATGGAAGCCATCGAATATGCAAAACCGAACAACATCGACGAGGCCGTGCGCTGCCTGAGCGGCGCCGGCGGCGGCGCGCGGGTGATGGCCGGCGGCACCGACCTGCTGGTCCAGCTGCGCGGCGGCCACGTGCGACCGCGACTGATCGTCGACATCAAGGGCATCGCGGAGCTGCGCCGCATCGACCTGACCGCGGACGGTTTCCGCGTGGGCGCGGCCGTGGCCGGCGCCGAGCTCGGCGCTCACGCGGCATTCGCCAGGGCCTGGCCGGGCGTGGTCGAAGCCTTCCAGTTGATCGGCTCGACACAAATCCAGGGCCGGGCCAGCCTCGGCGGAAACCTGTGCAACGCCTCGCCCGCCGCGGACAGCGTGCCCGCGCTGATCGCCGCCGGCGCGCGCTGCACGGTCGCGGGCCCCGCGGGAACGCGCAGCGTCGCCGTCGAGGAGATCTGCACCGCGCCCGGCAGGACTTCGCTCGCGCCGGGCGAGTTCGTCGTCGACTTCCTGTTCCCGACGCCGCCCGCGCGAAGCGCGGACGCCTACCTGCGCTTCATCCCGCGCACGGAGATGGACATCGCCGTGGTCGGCGCGGCCGTGAGCCTCACGCTCGACGCGGACGGTCGCTGCGTCACGGCGCGCGTCGCGCTCGGCGCCGTCGCGCCGCGCGCGCTCCTCGTGCCGGCCGCCGGCGCCGCGCTCGTCGGCACCTTCGTCGACGACGCCGCGCTCGAGAAGCTGGCCGCTGCCGCGCGCGCCGCCTGCGCGCCGATCGACGACAAGCGCGGCACCATCGAATTCCGGACCAGGGTGGCCGGCGTGCTCGCGCGCCGCGCCGCGAAAATTGCGCTCGAACGCGCGAGGGGGCTCTGATGAACAAGCACCACGTCACCGCGACCGTCAACGGCGAGCCGGTCGAATACCTGTGTGAAACCGAGGCCACGCTGCTCGACGTCCTGCGCGACCGGCTCGGCCTGACCGGCAGCAAGGAAGGCTGCGGCACCGGCGACTGCGGCGCCTGCAGCGTGCTGCTCGACGGTCGCCTGGTCTGTTCCTGCCTCGTGCTCGGCGTCGAAGCCGAGGGCCGGCAGGTGACGACGATCGAGGGCGTCGCGAACGGCGGCGAACTCCATCCGCTGCAGCAGCAGTTCCTCGACGACGCCGCGCTCCAGTGCGGCATCTGCACGCCGGGCTTCATCGTCGCGGCGAAGGCGCTGCTGGATCACAACCCGAACCCCACCGAAACCGAAGTGCGCTACTGGCTCGCCGGCAACCTGTGCCGCTGCACCGGTTACGACAAAATCGTCCGCGCGGTCATGAACGCCGCCGCGAAAATGCGTGAGGAGGCCTGAGATGGGTAACGAGAAGCTGCACCTGGATACGCACCAGTTCAAGGTCGTCGGCACGCGCCCGGTGCGCCCGGACGGCGTCGACAAGGTCACCGGCCGCGCGGCCTTCGGCGCCGACTTCACGCTGCCGGGCATGCTCTGCGGCCAGGTCGTGCGCAGCCCGCACGCGCACGCCCGCATCCGCGGCATCGACACCAGCGCCGCGCTCGCGCTGCCCGGCGTGCGCGCGGTGGTCACCGCCGCGGATCTGCCCGATCTGCCGTCGGAGGTCTCCACCGGCGGCGAATCGCCGATCAACTTCCGGTACGTGTCCCTGAACGTCATCGCGCGCGACAAGGTGCTCTACGAGGGCCATGCCGTCGCCGCCGTCGCGGCGACCTCGCCCGCGATCGCCGCCGCGGCCGCCGCGCTGGTCGAGGTCGACTACGAAGTGCTGCCGCACGTCATCGACGTGCTCGACGCGATGCGCGAGGACGCGCCGGTGCTGCACGAAGATCTCTACACGAGCGGCGTGGAACCCAAGCCCGCGCAGGCGTCGAACGTCGCCGCCCGCACCGGCTTCACGCTCGGCGACACCGCCCAGGGCTTCGCCGAGGCGGACATCGTCGTCGAGCGCGAGTACAGCACCGCCGCGGTCCACCAGGGCTACATCGAACCGCATGCGGCCGTCGCTTCGTACGCGGCCGACGGCATGGCGACGATCTGGTGCTCGAGCCAGGGCCAGTTCATGGTGCGCGAGTTCTGCGCGAAGCTGCTCGGCATGGACGTCGGCAACATCCGCGTCATTCCCGCCGAGATCGGCGGCGGCTTCGGCGGCAAGACCACGGTCTACCTCGAGCCGCTGGCCGTCGCGCTCGCGCGCAAGTCCGGCCGGCCGGTCAAGCTCGTGATGACGCGGGGCGAAGTGTTCCGCGCGACCGGCCCGACCTCGGGCTCGCACGTGCGGGTGAAAATCGGCGCGAAGAAGGACGGCACGCTGGTCGCGGGGGAGATGGTGCTCAAGTACCAGGCGGGCGCTTTCCCCGGGTCGCCGGCGACACTCGGCGGCATGACCGGCTTCGCGCCCTACGACATTCCGCATGCGACCGCCGAGTGCTGGGACGTCGTCAGCAACCGGCCGAAGTGCGCGGCCTACCGCGCGCCCGGCGCGCCGATGGCGGCTTTCGGCGTCGAGTCCGCGCTCGACGAACTCGCGCAGCTGCTCGGCATGGACCCGATCGAGCTGCGCCTGAAGAACGCCGCGAAGGAAGGGACCCGCACGCTGTACGGCCCGAAATTCCTGCGCATCGGCTACGCGGAGACGCTCGCCGCCGCGCACGCCCACCCGCACTGGTCGGCACCGCTGGGGCCGAACCAGGGCCGCGGCGTCGCCTCGGGTTTCTGGTTCAACATCGGCGGCCCGTCGAGCGCCGCCGTGCACGTCAACGAGGACGGCACGGTCGAGGTCGTCACCGGCAACCCGGACATCGGCGGCTCGCGTGCGTCGATGGCGATGATGGCGGCGGAGGTGCTCGGCATCGAGGTCGGGAAAGTGCGCCCGATGATCGGCGACACCGGCCAGATCGCCTACAGCTTCCTGACCGGCGGGAGCCGCGTGACCTTCGCGACCGGCAAGGCCGTGATCGAGGCCAGCGAGGCCGTCGTCGCCCAACTCAGGGCGCGCGCGGCGAAGCTGTGGAAGGTCGAGGCGGGCGAGGTCGAGTGGCGTGACGGTCACGCCCACTGCACGAAGACCGACGAGGCCCGTGAGCCGCTGTCGCTGCGCCAGATCGCCCACAGCGCCGGCAAGACCGGCGGGCCCATCAGCGGCGCGGTGTCGATCAACGCGGCTGGCGCGGGGCCGGGTTTCGGCACCCACCTCTGCGACGTCGAGGTCGATCCAGAGACCGGTCACGTCACGGTGCTGCGCTACACCGCGATCCAGGACGTCGGTCGCGCGATCCACCCGGCCTATGTCGAAGGACAGCTGCAGGGCGGCGCGGCGCAGGGCATCGGCTGGGCGCTGAACGAGGAGTACGTGTACGACGCGCAGGGCCGCCTGCAGAACGCGGGCTTCCTCGACTACCGGATGCCGGTGTGCTCGGACCTGCCGATGATCGACACGGTGCTCGTCGAGGTGCCGAACCCCGGTCACCCCTTCGGCGTGCGCGGCGTCGGCGAAGTACCGATCGTGCCGCCGCTCGCGGCGGTGGCGAACGCGGTGTCGCGGGCGGTGGGACTGCGCCAGACGCAGCTGCCGATTTCGCCGCCGCGGCTGCTCGCTCAGCTCGACAGCAAGGGGCGCTGAGCCCTTGGCGACCGTCGTCCTGCAGGGTGACCTCGCTCGCCGGTGTACCGGCGGGCTGACCGAACTCGAGGTCGACGCCGCCGATTACCGCGAACTGATGTCACGCCTCGGCGAGCGCTACCCGGCGCTCGTCGAGGCGGTCCGCACCCACACCGCCGTCGCGATCGACGGCGAAATCTTCCAGGACCCGCTGCTCGAGCCGATCGGCCCGCACAGCGAGGTGCACTTCATGCCGCTGATCGGCGGCGGTGCCCCGCCCGTCCGTAGGTTGGGCTGACGCAGGAAGCCCAACGCTGTTCGGCTCGAATCATCGGCGTACGTTCCCGGCCGGGACGAAGAGCGTTGCGCTTCCTGCGTCAGCGCAACCTACGCCATGGCGCCATGCGGAGCGGCCAGCGGCCTGATCGCTCAGGCCCTGCCCGTCGAGCCCCCGTCGACCGCCAGCACGGTGCCCGTGCAGTACGAGGCCTCGTCGGACGCGAGGTAGAGGCAGGCATAGGCGACCTCGTCGACGGTCGCCGGGCGTCCCATCGGCGCGATCAGCTTCGGATTCTCCGGGGAGAACAGCATCGGCAGCACGCTCTCCACCATCTGGGTCTGCACGAAGCCGGGGGCGATGACGTTGCAGCGGATGTGATTGTCGACGTAGGCCACCGCCATCGACTTCGTGAGGTTGATGATCGCGCCCTTGGTCGCGGTGTAGGTGTGCGCGTCCGGCGCGCCGCCCATGCCGAAGATGCTCGCGACATTGACGATCGCCCCCTTGTCCTGCGCGATCATCTGCCTGAGCACCAGCCGGCTGACATAGAACAGGCTGTCGAGATTGAGCGCCATGACCTCACGCCATTTCTCGATCGGCGTGGTGTGCACGGGGTCCATCGAGCCGATGCTGGTCTCGCGCCAGTTGTAGCCGACGCCCGCGGCGTTGAGCAGGATGTCGATGCGGCCGTACCGCCTGATGCATTCGTCGACCGCGGCTTCGGCGCCTTCCGGCGTCGCGAGGTCCGCGCTGAACACGCCGCCCTTGCCGCCCGCGGCCTCGACGAGGCCCAGGGTCTCGTCGAGGTTCTTCTGCGTGCGCGACACGCCGAACACCGTCGCGCCCTCCTTCGCGAACATGACCATGCACCCCCGGCCGATGCCGGTCCCCGCGCCCGTGATCAGCGCAACCTTGTTTTCCAGACGACCCATTCGAGGCTCCTGTGAATGACTTTGAGCCACCGAGAACACAGAGAATACCGAGAAGCGGAATCGACGGGGTTTGGCCCGCATTCGCGGCAATCCCGCTCCCGCCCTGCTCGGTGTTCTCTGTGTTCTCGGTGGCGAATCGGCGTTATTCGTCCCGCACGCGCCCGAGCAGGCGCAGCAGGTCTTCGTGCAGTTCGAACCAGACCGTGTGGTAGCTTTCCGTGCGCGCGTCGCTGACCCAGGCGATGTCGCCGTCCTCCGCCCTGCCAAGCGCGTCGTCGAGTTTCTTCGCGTAGACGCCGAGGCGCGGCGCGCAGGCGACCAGGCCCTTCAGCACGGGCTCGAAGCGCTCGTGCAGCGCGCTCAGGCGGTCGATGATGCGCGCGTCGTAGTCCTTGTCCGTGTGGTCGTTCGGCACGCGGCTGCCGCCGATTTCCAGGGTCTGCCAGTCGGTGATCAGCTGCTTGAGCTCGCGGTTGATCACTTCGAAGCGCTCGTAGCCCCCGGCGAAGCGCGGGTCGCCGCGCAGCGCCGCGTAGTAGCGCGAATACTCGCCGTCGAGCATCAGGCGCCCGGCGGGTGTCAGTACGTAGCGACCGTCGGCCTCGACGACGCGACCCTTGGCGGCCCCCAGCGCGAGCGCGGCGTTCACGCGTGGCAGCGGCAGGCCGGCGACGCTGGCGATCGCGTCGGGCGCCGCATGCTTCTTGATCGCGACCGCGTGCATCACGAGGTGCAGGTCGGGAATCTCGGACCCCCCGGTCCGCAGGTGGATGCCGATGTTCATGCCTTGCTCCTCAGCGCTTCGACGTCGTCACGGCGCAGGCCCGCACCCTGATCCTTCAGCACCCGCGAATGCTGCTGCTCGAGCTTGAACATCTCGCCGGCGCGCGGATCGTCGTAGTGGTACTTGACCCAGTCGGCGCACAGGAAGCGGAACGGCTCCTCGCACAGCTTCGGCGTGAATTCGCGACTCAGGCGGTTGTATTCCTCGAGCGTCAGCACGCCGCGCGTCGTGCGGTATCGGTCCTGCTTCGCGGGCAGGTTGCTGACGCCCGGACGCAGCGGACCGACGCGGGCGGTGTAGTCGCCGTCGACCAGCATCGAATAGGGATAGAACGACAGCGAGCGCGTCGGGTTGTCGTTGTGCTGCATCATCGTGTAGTCGTTCAGGCGCTGGCTCGGCGAGCTGATGTAACCGACGAGCTCGCCAAGGAAGAGGTTGCCGTACTCGTCGTTGAGCAGCGGCCGGAAGCGCTCCGCGCGCTCGTCGATCTTCATCCAGTCGTCGACCTCGTAGCAGCCCGCGATGTGCGCGAACTCCTTGATGACGCCGTAGTAGGTCAGCGCGCCGGCATCGAGCTGCTGGTCGCGCGTCCAGCCCGCCATCTCGCGCCACAGCAGCGTGGTGGCCTGCTTGATGCGCTCGGTGAGGTCGAGGAAGGTGGCGGTCAGTTCCTCGCGGCTGCCCATGCCCACCGGCAGGTGGCCCTCGGACAGGTTGTCCGCGGTGTAGAGGCCGACCGCGACCATGTGTTCGGACTTCAGCTCCGGGACGGACTCGAAGGAGCCCCAGTCGTCGAGCAGGTTGATGTGCACGCCCTCGACGATCATCGTGACCGTCAGGTTGTTGTACGGGATGTCGCGGCCCACGCCGTCGAGCCAGGGATAGTCGGACTCCGCGAGCTCACGGAAGTCGCGCACCAGCATCTGCCGCGTGTCGCTGACCCGGTACGGGCCGTAGTTGTGCAAGGTCAGCCGGCTCTCGCAGGACACGAGGAAGCCGTACTGCGCGGTCGCGGCGAGGAAGGCCTGCGCCGCCTTGTGCAGCGGGTCGCCGTCGCGGCATTCGTAGGCGTCCGCATGGAACACCTGCAGGCGCTGCTCCGGCATGATCTGCGCGCGATGGCCGGCCTGGCGATTCGTCAGGTTGCCGTTGTTGCGATGCCAGGAAAGCTGGAAGCGTTTCCAGAAATCGAGCACGTAGCTGACGTCCTCGACTGCATCGGTCGGCTTGATCACGCCCCAGTTGATCAACATCTCGCGGCCGAGCAGGTAGAAGCAGGGGAAGCACCAGGCGACGATCTTGATGCCCTGGTTGCGCGCGCGGTCGCCGATTTCCTCGGCCAACATGCGCTCCTCGATCTTCCGCAGCAGCGCCGGGTAGCGGTAGTAGCAGTTCAGGTAGGAAAAGAGGATGTAGGCCGACACCGGGAAGATCTTCGATTCCTGCACGGTGCGCGTCGCGCACAGCCAGTAGATCTCGTCGGCGTTCTGCTGGATCAGGTTGTTCGTTTCCAGCAGCTGGGCATAGGTCGGTTTGTAGTTCGACATGGACGGTTTCCTGTGATGCTGGTCGATCAGGGCCGGGCGAGGCGCCACACGCGGGCCGCGGCGTCGACGCCGGCGGCGTAGTCCTCGCCGGTCTTCGCCCGCGCCGAACATTCGACCTCGATGAGGTCGCCATCCTTGATGCCGGACAGGCGCACGTTCATGAAGCACGGAATGCCGTACTCGCGCGTCAGGATCGCGAGATGCGAGCGCGTGGTGCCGCCGGCGCACAGCACGCCCTTGAATTTTTCGAGCACCGGGGCCGTGAGCGTGCCGCCGGAGTCATCGACGATGGCGATAGTGTCGGCCGGCACGCCCTCGGTGAGGTACTGCAGCACCTTGTCGCTGGTGCGCACGTAGCGCGCGATGCCTTTGAGGTTGTGCGCGTGCGTGACGACGTTGTCGCCGACGCCGCGCTGCTCGCGTCCCTCGGCATCGGCGGCAGCGATCGGCGCCTCCGGATGCTCGAAGCTGAAGTCCTCCTGGTGCAGGCCCTTGTCGCGGTAGGCCTGCGGCCGCTCGGCGGCGGAGGATATCGCCGACGGCTCGAAGCGGTAGCCGTAGTCGAGCACGCGCTGCTCGATCTTCAGCAGGTCGTCCTTGGTGATGGTGTCGTCGGCCGCGCCGGCGACGAACTCCTTCCAGTCGCCGCCGAACTCGGCGAAACGCCGCCTCACGAGGTCCTTGACCGCGCTGTTGTAGGCTTCGACCAGCGGAAACTCGGACTGCCAGGCGTATTTGTCGGTATCGGTATAGAGCTTGGCGCTCATCGGTGGGCTCCCCTCAGCAGGTATATAGCTCGCGCAGGCGTCGCAGTTCGGCCGGGCCGACCTGGCAGACCTGGGCGAGGAAGGCCTCGCACGAGGCGTGGCTTTCGTCGATCACCGCGAAAGCCGCGGCGAGATAGGATTCGTGGGTTTCGAGCAGCGGCATGATCAGAGCGGTGGCTGCATCGTCGTCGGCCGCGCGCACCGCGTACTTCTCGCGCACGCGCGGGATCTCGCTCACGGCCGGAAAATATTTCCGCGACAGCATGAAGTCGGCGAAGACTGTCTCGCGCGGCACGCCGAGCGCGGACAGCACGAGCGCGCTGCCGATGCCGGTCCGTTCCTTGCCCGCCGAGCAGTTCAGCAACACGCTCCCGCCCTCCTGTTCGAGCAGCACCTCGAACATGCGCGCGTAGCGCGTGCCCACGTCGCGCACGATCGAGCGCATCGTTTCATGAACCGCCTCGAGCACCACGCGCGGGTCGTCGGTCGACGCGAATACACGGTGGAAGTACTCGCGGTCGCCGACCCCCGGCGGGATGCCGATGGTCGCGATCGGCGGCGCCCCCGGCAACTCGGCGTTCTCGCTCGCGCGCTCCTCTGCGAGCCGGAAGTCGCACACCGCGCGGATGTCCAGCGTCGCGAAATCGCGCTTGCCGGCATCGCTCAGGTTCGCCATGTGGCCGGAACGGAACAGGCGGCCCCAGCGCACGCGGCGACCGTCCGCAGCGCGGTATCCGCCGAGGTCGCGGAAGTTCACACAGCCCTCCAGCGGCACGTCGCGGCGCGCGACCACGAGCGGCTCGGCGTCGGCCGGCACCAGGCGGAAGTAGTGGCGCGGGTTGGCGTAGGCCTCAGGCAAGCGCAGGCCGCCGCGCGCATCGCGCGCCAGCGCGTGCGCAGGATCGATCGCGTCCGGGCGGGTGCCGGCGTGAACGGCGACCGGGCCGCGCGTCCAGGCCTCGTCCCACTCGATGCACAGGCCCTCGCCATCGGCCTCGACCCGCACGGCGTGGATGCTATCCATGGAGGGCACGGCCTCGCGCGATGAAGTCGTAGGACAATCTGGCTGCTTTCGTCATGGGGCGGAAATAGTAACGTAGGCGGCGGGCGGAGTTGCGATGTGCGTTCGCAGCAAATTCAGATCGACAACGCGGCGAGTGCGTCTCCCCGAACCGTGATAGATGTTCAGCTCTGCTGGGGCGAGCTGTCTCTTGTGCACATCCTGGCCTGCGTGCAGATCTCTGGCCGCTGCTGGCCACCGAGAACACAGGGAACACCGAGCTTCTTATCGCACGAGTGCGCGAATCCCTGCGCCAACACGCCACGAGTGCCTGCAGGAACGGTCTTTCTCCGTGTACTCCGTGGTAAAACTCAAGGCCGAGGCAGGGGGCAACCCGGCATCCGACGGGCTCGGTACCCTGCAAACTCGGTGTTCTCGGTGTTCTCGGTGGCCAGCAACAGCTTGGACCCGGCAGATGCGCCCAGAGGTGGCCAAGAGACAACCCGCTCCGGGAGAGGCCGTGCGTAGCGCGGGTGATGGGTGCTTCCGATTGGCGCAGCGCCGGCGCATGCCCCCTCACCCGCCGCCTTCGGCGTCGACCTCTCCCGGGCGGGAGAGGTGAAGAACTCACGTCTCTTTCACAGCAGGCTGGCTGCCCGTCCCGCAGCGATCCGGCGAGGCGGAAGAAGCAAGCCAGTGCGCGAAGTGCGCGCGCTCGGTGTCGGCCATCCAGCGATTGATTTCCCACAGGTCGCCGGCAGGCGGGCCGCCGAAGGGCGCGCGCTGGAGGTAACCGTTCGGGCCGAACTCCGGCGTCATCGTCGTCACCGCCAGGCCCCGCGCGCGCTGCGCGCCCCAGACCTGCTCCCACCAGCGCTGGTGCGCCTCGAGCGCATAGCGATATTCGGGGGCCGCAGGGTGCGGCACCTGCGGCCCCTGTTCGTAGCCGACCCGGCACTGGATGTGCAAGGCACGCGGACACACTGCGGCCAGCGCCTCGACCTCCTCGTCGATCAGGCGCTCGGCGACCACGCACCAGTGGCTGAAATCACAGGTCAGGCGGATGTCGGGCAGCGCCTCGACGATGGCCTGGGTGGCCCATGGCGAGAACATCGAGCGCGCGCGATGGGTCTCGAAACAGAGCGTCACGCCGTACGCGGCGCCGAGCGCCATCGCGCGGCCGAAGAAATCGACACTCGCCGCGAGCGGCCACGCATCGAGGCCACCCATGCAGTTCACGAACAGCGGTTCGAGACCGCTCGCGGCAAGGCGCGCGAGGCCGTCTTCGACGCTGCGGAGGTGTGCCTCGACGTCCGCATGGCGGAGCGGAATCCACCAGGCGCCGTGACTGCCGCCGGTGCAGATCTCGCCGATGTAGTCGAGTCCCTGCGCGCCGAGCGCTACTTTCAGCGCACGCACCCCGTGCGCGTCCGCCGGCAGTCCGCCCTCGAGGCCGTCGAAGCCCGCGTGGCGCGCGGCAGCCGCGATCGCGGCGTAGTCCTCGCCCGCGCCCCACAGTGTGCGGAATATCTTCAGTTGCATGGCATGCACGTCCGGTTGAAACCCGGACCGGACGTCGCAACAAGGATGCCAGTGCGTGCGGGGCGCGCTGCGGCCGCGCGGGGGCGTTCGCGCGCCCCGCAAACGGCCGGGCGCGGATCACGACGGTGCCGGCGCGCCCTCCGCGCGTGCAGGCGCCGTCGCGGGAGGGATCAGGCCGGGCGCGCGCGGACCAGCCAGGTGCCGCTCGGCAGGCGGACCGTGCCGTCGACGACATGCGCCGCGAGGGCCGCGCGAATGGCGTCCGCCGCGGCGCGCTGCTCGCCGGGAGCGGCCGCGGTGAACGCGGCGGCGGCGGGCCCCATGCGCGTCATCTGCTCTAGCGCCTCGTCGGGCGTGCCGAGGTCGAGCACACGCTCGTGAGCTTCGATCGAGACGGCGCCGAATCCCGCCTGCTCGAGGAGGTCGCGCAGGCGGTTCCCGTCGGCAAAGGCGAAGGGTCCGGGCGCGCCGGGCGGTGTCGGCTCGGGCCGCGGCAGCACCGTGAACGCGGCGCGGGTGGGCACCGCCATCCAGGGGTTCTCGTCGAGGGAGCGCCAGCAGATGAAAGCCAGCCGCCCATCGTCCCGCAGCGCGCGGCGGAGGTTCCTGAACGCGGACACCGGTTCGGGAAAGAACATCACGCCGAAGCGCGAGGTCACGACATCGTAGCCGTCGAGCGCCAGCGTGGCGGCGTCGCCGAGCGCGAACTCGAGGTTGGACGTGGCCTTGAAGCGCTCGCGCGCGACGTCGAGGATCACCGCCGAAACGTCGAGCCCGAGCACGCGGCCGGCGGGCGCGACCGCGCGTGCGAAGGCCGCGCTGGTGAGTCCGCCACCGCAGCCGACATCGAGCGCGTGCTCACCGGGCACGGGCGCCGCCAGGGCCAGCAGCTCGTCGGCCAGCGGCTGCAGCATGCGTTCGACGCGCTCGATGTTCGCGACCCAGCGCCGCCCCCCTTCCTCGTTCCAGTAGGCGGCCTGGTCAGTGGGCGGAGTGGCGGTCGGGGGCTGGGCGCTCATCGGGCGGGTCCATGGCTGCGAAGGTGCGTCGGATGATGCCACAGCCGCGCGGGCGGCATCAGGGCGGTGGCGCCGCGCCGCTTTCGGACCAGCCACCGCCCAGCGCGCGATACAGCGCGATGGCGGCGCTGAACTCCGCGCGACGAGCCTCGACCTGGGCGTCCTCGGCGCGGAATTCCGCGGCCTGGCTCGTCAGCAGGGTCAGGAAATCGGCCCGGCCTTCGAGGAAGAGCTGGCGGGCGAGCCGGGTCGCCGACACGGCTTCGCGCGCCGCGACCGTGAGCGCGGCGCGGCGCCGGGCCGACGCGTTCACCGCGTTCAGCGCATCCTCCACCTCGCGCACGGCCGTCAGCACGGCGTCGCGATAGTTCGCGACGAGCTCGGCGCGGCGCGCCTGCGACAGCTCCACCCCCGCCTGCAGTCGCCCGCCCTGGAAGATGGGCGCCGCCAGCGCCGCGGCCAGCGAACCGATGGTCGTCGCCGGGTCGATGCCGAAATTGCCGCTGCCGCTCAGGCTCAGGCTCGGGAGCAGGGCCGCGCGCGCCGCACCGATGTCGGCATTCGCCGCCGCGAGTTCGGCCTCGGCGCGCTGGAGGTCGGGCCGGCGCGTCAGCAGCAGCGCGGGCTGGCCGGGCGCAATCGAGGGCAGCGTCAGCGCGGCCAGCGCGTCCGGTCCGGCGGCGGCGCCGTCCGGCATCGCGCCCTGCAGCACCGCCAGCGCGTTCGCGGCGTCGCGCAGCAGCTGTTCGAGCGCGGTGACCGCCGCCTCGGCGTTCGCGAAGGCCGTGCGCTGCTGCGCGACTTCGAGCCGCGAGGTCTTGCCCTCGCGCAGCCGCGCCTCGACGACCCCGAGCACCTGCCGTTCCGCGTCGAGGTTCGCGCGCGCGATCGCGAGCCGTTCGCGCAGGCTCGTGACGCTGACGAAACCGTCGGCGACCTCGGCGAGCAGCAGCAGTTCGACCGCCGCGCGGTCGTAGCGGCTCGCGGCATAGCGTTCCGCGGCCGCGGCCTGTCCGGCGCGGATCCGGCCGAAGACGTCGAGTTCGTAACTGACGTTGACGCGCCCCAGGTGCGTGGTGCCGCTGAAGCCACCGCCGCCGACCCCGCGGCCGCCGATACCCGTGCCGAAGCCGCCGCCGAAACCCTCGCCACTGACCCAGTTGCGGGTGCTGTCGAGGCTGGCGCCGATGGTCGGGAACAGGTCGGCGCCCGCGATGCGCAGGTTCGCCCGCGCCTGCTCGATGCGCGCGACGCTCGCCTCGAGGCCGGGGTTGCCGGCCAGCGCCGCCGCGATCGCGGCATCGAGATCGGCGCTGCCGAAGCCGCGCCACCATTCGGCCAGGAGGTCGGCTTCGCGCAAGCCCACGTCGCTGTAGCTCGCGGGGAGCGGCAGCGTCGGCGGCCCGTCGCGTGGCACCAGGGAACAGGCGGCGAGCGCGAGGCTCGCGCCGGCGACGAGGAAGGCACGGGCCTGGCGCATCATCATTCGCTCGCCAACGCGACGACCGGGTCGAGCTTCGCCGCCTTGCGCGCCGGCAGGAAGCCGAACACGAGACCCGTGATGAAGGCGCAGGCGAAGGCCCCGAGCGGCGGCCACACGGTGAACACGACGTCGATGCCGAAAGCGCGCACGACGAGGCCGAGCCCGAGACCGAGCGCGACGCCGATGAGCCCGCCGATCATGCACACGACCGCCGCCTCGGTGTTGAACTGCAGCAGGATGTCGCGCATGCGGGCGCCGGTCGCGACGCGGATGCCGATTTCGCGCATGCGCTCGGTGACGCTGACCAGCATGATGTTCATCACGCCGATGCCGCCGACGAACAGTGATATCGCGGCCACCGCACCCAGCAGCAGGGTCAGCGCCTTCTGCGTCGACGACGCCATCTCGATCATCGAGGCCATGTTGCGCACGCTGAAATCCTCCACGCGGTGGCGTTCGCGCAGCAGCTTGACCAGCGCCTGCTCGGTCTCCGCGATGCGCGAGAGATCCGCGACCTTCACCGTGATGCTGTGCACGTGCGCGCCGCCGAAGAGGCGGATGAGGCCGGTCGACAGCGGGATGAACGCGACGTCGTCCTGGTCGCTGCCGAACATCGACGCGCCTTTGGAGCCGAGCACGCCGATCACCTCGAAAGGAACATTGCGCAGCAGGACGAAGCGGCCCACCGGATCCTCGCCACCGGGAAAGAGCTGTTTCGCCACCGTGCTGCCGAGCACGGTCACCGGCGCGTAGCCCGCGAGGTCGCGCTCGGTGAAGAAGGACCCGGCGGCCAGCGGCCAGTCGCGCATCGCCGCCATCGCCGGCCACGCCCCGGTGACGGTCGTGATGTAGTCGATGTTGCCGTAGCGCGCGGTGTAGCGGTTGTTGCGCTCGGGCAGGACGTGCTCGACGTTCGGCAGCTCGGCGATGGCCGCCGCGTCGCCCGGGGTCATCGTCACGATGTCGCCGCCGCCGCGGAAGCCCATCGCGCCGGGACGCGCGATCAGCAGGTTGGTGCCCATCGCGGAGATCTGCTCCATGACCTTGCGCGAGCTGCCGGTGCCGATAGCGAGCATGGTGACCACCGACGCCACGCCGATCACGATGCCGAGCAGGGTCAGCGC
>Ga0255182_1000134_pt1 | contig 68157 bp, 65 predicted proteins | sample Atl_UVDOM_RepA_8_FD_188420 | JGI IMG/M metagenome (GOLD analysis project Ga0255182, IMG submission 188420) | Freshwater microbial communities from Altamaha River, Georgia, United States - Atl_UVDOM_RepA_8d | ecosystem: Environmental > Aquatic > Freshwater > River | place: USA: Georgia...
CCGCCCTGGGGGCGGCAGTCAATCGAGAGTGAGGGGTGAAGAGAGGTGAGGGGAAAGAAATGAGGGGAAGTGAACGAGGTGAGGTGAAGGATGAGGCTGGAGCGCCGGCCCGAAGGCCGCGCCGTCAGCGACGGCGGCGACCTCCGGCGATGCCGGCGATGCTCAGCAGCGCGAGCGCGCCGGGGGCGGGGACACCGATGACGAACTCGCTGTAGGCCTGGCTGACTCCGCCGCCGACGCCCTTGATGGTCGCGCCGAGACGCCAGTTGATGACCTGGGTCTGTCCGTTGCCCTCAAGGCCCAGCTGCGCCACGTACATCTGCGCCACCATGATGCCGGTGGTGCCGGCGGCGGCCGCCTCGGAGCTGCTGAAGAGGCGGTTCGTCAGGCCCGCCAGGCTGCGCGCCGTCTGGGCGGCGACGCCGGTGCCGGGGCCGGCGATGAAGAAACCAGCCGCGTCCGGAACGCTGTTGATGTAGGGGTTGGTGAAGCCCGCCTCGTTGGACGGCGTGTTGAAGGCGCTGACGGTGGTGTTCTCTTCGGTGTCGGTGTCGAAGTAGGTCACGTTCCAGCTCGGGTCGGGGGTGGTGCCGCTGTTGGCCGTCCAGTTGCCGGTGGAGGTCAGGCTGCCGCCGATGGTGAAGAAGCTGTCGAGCGTGGTCCAGAGCTGGCTGCCCGAGGGCGCCCACTGGCCCTGGCTGCCGACGCCCTGGATGAAGCCGCCGGCCGAGGTGGTGTTCACGAAGCCGGCGCCCGGCTGACCGGGGGTTCCGCCGTAGACGTTGAGCAGGGCGTCCGTGGCGTTCTGGGTGACGGCGTAGACGTTCACCAGGTAACCGCCGCTGACGGTGCGGACGTTGGCGGTCCAGCCGAGGAAGTCGCCCGACTGCGCGGCGGCGACGGAGGCGACGGCGGACGTGGCGACGAGGGAAGTGATGAGGGTCTTCATGGTGACTGGTTCAGGGGGTGAGGAGCCGACGGGCTCAGGGAGGGGGAAGGGTGGCGGACCAAGGAAGCCATGCGACATCTGCGGCGCCGGGGTCGGCGCGAGCGGTGGGCACGGAGGTGAGTGACGGGAACGAACGGGGCGAGCGGCTCAGCGGCCTGGGGTCATCGCGGGCCGGAGGACGGCGCGCGGTGACCGAACAGCGGATGAACCGGAGCGGCGGTGCGCAGCGAAGCTGGGCACGGATCGTGATTCGAGGAGGGGGGTGCGGCGAGCGGGAAGGGCCCGTGCCGCAGATGGGGAACTCGCCGTACCGGCGAGGGCCTCGGCGCAACGCGCCAAAGCAACGCACATCGTCATGATGTCACCTTTTCCCGCCCTGGGCGGGTCGCTGAGGGAAACACTGTGCATGGGCCCCCAAGAACGGATGGGTCGGGGGGAACTCCGAGTCCATCAGGGGAACATGCCAGTCACGGGAACAAATAGCCCACGGCGGGCAGTCGTCAAGAATTGCGCTCGGGATTTTGGCCGGGGTCCTTGAACTTGCCGTCGCTGACCCCCGGATGGTTCACGCGGGGAAAAGGAAACCGCCGCTCCCGCGGGTGCGGGAGCGGCGGAGAGAAGGATCCTCGCGTGACGCGAAGGTCGTGCGCGGTTCAGGCGCGGCGGCGGCGGCTGGCGAAGCCGGCGATGCCGAGCAGCGCGATGGCGCCGGGGGCGGGGACGCCGATGACGAATTCGCCGTAGGCCTGGCTCAGGGCGCCGGACGTCGCGTTCTTGATGGTCGCGCCGAGGCGCCAGTTGATCTGTTGGGTCTGTCCGTTGCCCACAAGGCCCAGCTGCGCCACGTACATCTGCGCCACCATGATGCCGGTGGTGCCGGCGGCAGCAGCGTCAGAGCTGCTGAACAGGCGGTTCGTCAGTCCCGCCAGGCTGCGCGCCGTCTGGGCGGCGACGCCGGTGCCGGGGCCGGGGATGAAGAACCCGGCCGCATCCGGCACGCTGTTGATGTAGGGGTTGGTGAAGCCCGCCTCGTTGGACGGCGTGTTGAAGGCGTTGACGGTGGTCTCTTCTTCGGTGTCGGTGTCGAAGTAGGTCACGTTCCAGCTCGGGTCAGCCGTGGTGCCGCTGTTGCCGGTCCACGCGCCGCTGGAGGTCAGGCTGCCGCCGATGGTGAAGAAGCTGTCGAGCGTGGTCCAGTTCTGGCTGCCCGAGGGCGCCCACTGACCCTGGCTGCCGGCGCCCTGCAGGAAGCCGCCCGTCGAGTTGGTGGTGACGAAGCCGGCGCCGGGCTGACCCGCGGTTCCGCCGTAGACGTTGAGCAGGGCGTCGGTAGCGTTCTGGGTGACGGCGTAGACGTTCACCAGGTAACCGCCGCTGACGGTGCGGACGTTGGCGGTCCAGCCGAGGAAGTCACCGGACTGCGCCTGGGCGGCCGAGCCAGCGAGCATCACGGCCGCAGCGAGCGAACCAGCGCCAATCATGCCAATAGAACGAGTCTTCATGTCCTTTTCCCTCTGTCCCGCATGAAGCGGGTTTAAAGCAATCGTTGGGGGATCCCTCTCTCCGACGATCCACGCCCTTTTGCATGGCCGTCTGGAACCTCTCCACCGACCCCCTCACCATGCCGCAGGGGCGTGGGGAGTCAAGGAACCGACCCGGTTGGGAACTGCAAATTTGGTGTTCGGCGCGATCCACGGTGTCCGGATATCCAATCGATGGGGATGCATGACGCGCCGTGGGCGGTATTTCAGGACGCACCGCGGCCGCCGCAGGTCCGGTCATAATGCTTGTCCTCCAGGAATTCGCGTGCGCGTCTACCTCGAAACGTTCGGTTGCCAGATGAACGAGCTCGACAGCGAGCTCGTCCGTGGCCAGTTGGCAGCGCTCGGCTACACGTTCGTCGAGAGCGACCGCGACGCGCAGGTCGTGCTCTACAACACGTGTTCCGTCCGCGAGCAGGCCGAGCAGAAGGCGTACAGCCGCGTGGGGGCCATCGGGGTGCGCAAGCGCGAAGGCGAAGACCTGATCCTCGGGATCTTGGGCTGCATGGCCGAGCGAGACGGGGTCGATCTGTTTCGCCGCCATCCGCAGGTGGACGTCCTGTGCGGGCCGGCCGAACTCGACAAGTTGCCGCAGTTGATCGACAACGTGCGCCGCGCACGCTCGAGCGCTCGCGCCTCCGATGCGCCGCCTCGTCCGCTGACGCGGGAACGTGGCGTGGCGTTGGCGGGCAACCGGTCGCGTCGGTCCGCCACGCTTGCCGCGGCTGAGGATGGGCTTGAGGCGCTTGACCTGTCGCGCGCCTTCGATCCCTCGGCCCGCGAGCAGCCGTGGAGCGCGTACGTCCGGATCACCCGCGGCTGCAACAAGTTCTGCACGTACTGCGTGGTGCCGTACACGCGCGGCGCCGAAGTGCACCGGCCGCCCGAGCACATCATCGACGAGTGCCGGCGCCTTGCGGATGCCGGCGCCACCGAGATCACCCTACTGGGGCAGACGGTCAACCACTACCGCTACACCGCGGGCACCGCGGTCACGGTGGGCGGTCAGGCGGCACCGCAGGTTGGTCCGGGATTGCAGGCGTTTCGCGCGGGTTCGGCCGCCGCCAACACCACCACGTTCGCGGATCTCTTGTGGAGGATCCACGAGGCGGTGCCCGCCATCGAGCGGTTGCGGTTCGTGACCAGCTACCCGCGCGACTTCGGCACCGACGTGCTGCAGGTGATGCGCGACGCACCACGCATCTGCCGCTACCTGCACGCGCCGGCGCAGAGCGGAAGCGACGCGGTGCTTGCGCGCATGAACCGCGGGTACACGGTGGCCGAGTACCGCGAGTTCGCGGCGCGCGTGTTCGAGGCGCTGCCCGACGCCACGCTCGCGGGTGACCTGATCGTCGGGTTCCCGGGCGAGACCGACGCCGACTTCGACGCCACGTGCGAACTGGTGCGGTCGCTGCCCTTCAAGAACAACTTCATCTTCAAGTACTCGCCGCGTCCGGGGACGGTCGCCATCGATCGCTACCCCGACGACGTGCCCGACGAAGTGAAGCGGTGGCGCAACAACACGCTGTTGGCGATCCAGGGCGAGACCAGCGCGCGGGTGCATGCGTCCTGGGCGGATCGGCGCGTGGACGTGCTGTTCGACGACGTGCGCTCGCGACCGGCCCCGGTTTCGGGCGCGACCCCCGCCGGGTTGGTGGCGCTGCAAGTGTCCGCCGCGCCCGGCGGCACCGGGGGCGCGGGCGAGTCCACCGGGCCGGAGCCTTCAGGAGAGCGCTGGCAAGCCGTGGGACGCACCCGCGGGGATCTCATCGTGGCGGTCGACGTGCCCACCCGTGCTGCGGCCGATGCGCTCCGCGGGCGGTCGGCGTGGGTTGTCACGCGCTCGGGTGGCCCGCTTCTGCTGCGTGGCGAACTCGCGGACGTCTTATAAAACCAGTCTTTCGGCGGATTGGCGGTTGATTGTTCGCCGGGATCGCCCCTGATCCGCTCTGAACGATGTTTTTGGGTGTCGCAATCTTGCGTCCACCCCAATCGGGGACATAGTCGCGGTGAAGGTGCTGGTCGCCAGGCTGACGGCCTCGCCCCTTCAGTTCCCCCTCCCGCGCGGGATTCCCTCCCGTTTCCCCCCGCGCACCCTTTCGTTTCCCATCAGCCCCTGAAAGGTCACGAGTCATGAAGAATGGCGCTATTGCGTTCCTCGGAGCCGCGGCGGTCGCCTCGGTTGCCAGCGCGGACTTCATCGGATGGACGGCCAACGTCCGTGAAGCCGGCAGCGGCTACCTCATCAACGTCTACGCCGTCACCAACGACGCCGCCGACGTCATCCTGAACGTCTACGGTGGCTCCCCCGGGCAGCCCACCGCGGGCTTCATCACCACCACGTCCAACGGCGGGTTCCTGCAGGGCGCCGGCAGCCAGGGCACGTTCGCCCCGGCCGGCAGCCAGAGCTGGCTCTCGCTCGACAGCTTCCTCACGGTCGGCGGCGGACTGACGTCCTCCGGCAACTGGACGGGCAACGGCTCGACCGCCGGTGACCCGCCGTGGAACGTCACCTACTTCAACACCTCCGTCGAGGAGAACGAGACCGTCAACTCGTTCAACACCGCCTCGAACGAGGAAGGCTTCACGAACCCCAACCTGAACTCGATCCCGGCCACCGCCGGCTGGTTCATCGCGGGCTCCACCAGCCCGGCGCGCAGCTTGGCCGGTCTGGCCAACCGCGTCGCCAGCTCCAGCGAGGCGGCCGCTGCAGGCTCCTTCGGCATGATGGTGGCTCAGCTCTACGTGAACGAGCTCCAGCTCAGCTGGAAGATGGGCGCCAGCCTCAAGCGGGCCAACGGCTCCGTCAGCCAGGGCACGTTCGAGTTCGTGATCGGTGAGATCCCGGCTCCGGGTGCGCTCGCCCTCCTGGGCGTCGCGGGCCTGGCCTCGGGCCGCCGCCGCCGCGCCTGAACCGCGCCGCGCCTGCGAAGGATGGGCCCACCCGGGCCCGAATCCCCGAAAGGGGACCAAAGGGTAACGAAGCGCCGCCGTCCGAAAGGACGGCGGCGTTCTTTCCATGGGCGGTCGGACGGCGATCGGGCGCGCAAATTGAACGACTCTGGCCCGACAACGCCGATCCAAGGGCATGCTTCGAGCGCGTCATGGCCTGGTGTTGGCGGTCCTTGGTCTGCTGGTGGTCGCCACCGTCATGGTGAATTCGGCCAGCCTGAACCTCTCGGGGAGGGCGCCCACGACCACGGAGAGCGTGTTCTGGGGCAAGCACACATGGTTCGCCCTGGGTGCCATGGCAGCCCTGGCGGTGGGGTGCATGGTCCCGGTGGAGCGCCTCGGGACCTCCGGGAAGCGTTGGTGGTCGACCCCGGTGACCTGGGTGGCCGCGGTGGCCCTGCTCGGACTGCTCCTGGTCCACGTCCCGGGCATCGGTCGCGAGGCCAACGGCGCCCGTCGCTGGATCACGCTGGGACCGGTCGGCCTGCAGCCAAGCGAGTTGGCCAAGTGGGGCGTCCCCATCGTCCTGGCCTGGTACTGCATCCGGGAGCGCGCCCGGATGGGATCGTTCATCCGGGGGTTCGCGCTGCCGCTGGCCGCGGTCAGCGCCGTGTGCGGCATCATCGCCATCGAGGACCTCGGCACCGCGGTCCTGATCGAATTGGTCGCGGTGGCCATGCTGGTGGCGGCCGGGGCCCGGTGGTGGTTCGCGGCGGCCCTGGCCCCCGTGGGCCTCGTGGCCTTCGCCGGCTTGGTGATCGCCAGTCCGTATCGCGTCAACCGGATCGCGGCGTTCCTCAATCCGTACGAGGATGCCCGCGGCATTGGCTACCACATCATCCAGTCGTTGGAGGCCATCTCCGGCGGTGGCCTGGCCGGCCGCGGCCTGGGCAACAGCGAGCTGAAGTTCGGCTACCTGCCGGAAGCGACCACCGACTTCATCTACTCGATCGTCACCGAGGAACTCGGCATCACGGGGGCGATCCTGGTGGTGGCGCTGTACGTCATGCTGATCCTGGGCGGGCTGGCGATCCTCGCGTCGGCCACCCGCCGATCGTCGGCCGCCGGGCCCGCGGGCACGCCCCTCCTGCCCGGGTTCTCGCAGTTGCTCGGGTACGGCATCATCCTGACCGTGGGGCTGCAAGCGCTGATCAACATCGCCGTCGTCACCGGGCTCGCGCCCACCAAGGGCATCGCGCTCCCGCTGATGTCGCGCGGCGGCACCGGGTGGATCCTCACCTGCCTGTCGCTGGGAATGGTGGTGGCGATGGATCGCGCCGCGGATCGCACGCGGCGCGCCCTCGGTGAGCCCATTCCGGGTGAGTCCGATGACGTCGCATCCGCCGAGGTGTCCGCCGGAACCGCCGACGGCGTTGCGGGCATCGCATGACCTCCGTCCGGCGCACGGTGGTGCTGGCCGGCGGCGGCTCGGGCGGCCATCTGAGCCCGGGTCTTGCCATTGCCGAGCGCATGGTGGAGCTGGTGCCGGGCCTTCGACCGCTCTTCATCTGCTCCGAACGCGCGATCGACGCGCAGATGCTGGGCGATGCCCACGTCGAGTACCGGCCGATCCCCGCCGAGGGGCTTGGCCGGTCGCCCGCCAAGCTTTGGCGCTTCGTGCGCGCGCATCTTGCCGGAGTGCGAGCCGCGCGGCGGATCCTGCGTGAGGAAGGCGCCGAGCACGTGATATCGCTGGGTGGATTCGTGACCGGGCCGGTCACGCAGGCCGCGCGCGGCTTGGGCATCCCCATCACGCTGGTGAACCTGGACGCCACGCCCGGCCGCGCCAACCGCTGGGTGGCGCGGCGTGCGCAACGGGTGCTGAGCGCATGCCCGACGCCCGGCCTGCCGAACTTCGCCGAGTCCGTGGTGGGCATGCCCCTGCGGCGCAGCGCCTTGGCGCCAGCCAGCCGTGCCGCCTGCCGCGGTGAACTCGGCCTCGATCCGGTGCGCCCCACGCTCCTTGTGACCGGCGCGTCGCAGGGGGCATCGAGCCTCAATGCGCTCATGGTGGCTTTTGCGCTGAAGCACCGGGACCTTCTTTCGCACTGGCAGGTGCTGCACTTGGCGGGGCCGCGCAGCTCGCCGTCGGCCGCCGAACTGGACGCCGGATACGCCCGCGCCGGAGTGCGCGCCCTGGTGCTGCCGTTCCTCAACGAGATGGGGCTCGCGTGGGGGGCGGCCGAGCTCGCGTTGAGCCGCGCCGGCGCCAACAGCGTGGCCGAGGCCGAGGCCAACCGAGTCCCCACGGTGTTCGTGCCGTACCCGTACCACGCCGACCTGCACCAGGAGGCGAACGCCAAGCCGCTGGTGGACGACGGCGCGGCGGTACTGGCCTACGACCGCATCGACGTGACCGCGAACATGCGGTCGATCGGTGAGCCGTTGGAGGCGCTCGTGGCCGACGGTCGGCTCCGTGACGCCATGGAGGAGCGCCTGCGGGCGCGGCCCACCGTGGACGCCGCCGAGACGATCGCGCGCACCGTGCTCGGGGTGCGCGGCCGCGTCAGCGCCTGAGCCGCGGCCGCGGCCGCGTTCAGTCGACCGTCGGCAGCCAGGCCGCCAGCAGGTCGACCACGGCCGCCAGGTCGGACTTGTGGAGCATCTCGGTGGTGGTGTGGATGTAGCGCGTGCCCGCGCCCAGGGCCACGCACCGCGCGCCGCGGCCCGAGCGCTGGATCGCCGCGCCGTCCTGGCCGCCGCGGGGCAGGATCGCCCGCTGGTGCGGGATCCGGTGCCGCCGGGCCACCGAGCAGATGTCCTCCACCAGCCGGTGGTCGCTGATCATGCTGCTGTCCTGCACCATGATCGCGGCGCCGTCGCCCTGCGCCGTGACGCGCTGGCTGTCGGGGACTCCCGGCGTGTCGCATGCGAGGTTGACGTCCAGCCCCACGCCGATGTCCGCGCCCACCTGGTTGGCGGCGGTGGTGGCGCCGCGCAGGCCGACCTCCTCCTGGGTGCAAAACGCCACCACGATGTCGGCGGCGTGTCGCTGTCCCTTGCGCGCGATGCGTCGCAGCGCCTCGATCGCCACGAAGCACGCCATCCGGTTGTCGAGCGCCTTGCTCACCACCTTGAGCGGCGTCTCCAGGAACGGCTGGTCGGGCACGACGTAGTCGCCGACCTTCACGGCGCGGCGGACCTCGGCCGCATCCATGCCCAGGTCGACGAAGAACTCCTCGACGCCCGGCACCTTGGTGCGCTCGGCCTCGGAGGAGATGTGGATCGGCTTGCCGCCCGGATTCATCACGCCCTTCAGGTCGCCGCGCTCGGTGACCACGGTGACGCGATTGCTGAACAGGTTGCGGGTGTCGAAGCCGCCCGCGGCGTTCAGCCACAGGAAGCCCTTCTCGTCGACGTGGCGGACGTAGAAGCCGATCTCGTCCATGTGCGCGGCCAGCAGGATCCGCGTCGGCTTGCCGGTGCGTCCCTTTCGGGACGCGGTGGCGCGGCGGGTGCAGATCAGCGAGCCCATGGCGTCCACGTGGTGCTCGTCGAACAGCCCGCCGCCTGCCTTGCCGAGGACGGTCTTCTCGATCAGGGCGCGCACGCGCTCTTCGCGTCCGGGGATGCCGGGGGTCTCGCACAGCCGACGGAGGAGGTCGAGGTCAAGCTTCATGGGGTCGCGATGGTAGGCGATCGACCTATGCTTGCGGGATGGAGTCCCCGGCACTGAAGGCGGAGCACGAGCGGTACGCGCGCGTCGAGCAACTGCGGCTCGGCGGCGTCCCCGTGGAGGTGGAGTGGATGCCCTACGGAACCTCCGCCGACGACCGCGCGGCCCCCGAGATCGTCGCCGGCTACGGGCTGCTGGAACTGGAGTACGCGGCCTTCCGGCGCGGCGCCGCGGTGGTCGATCGCTCGTGCCGCGGGACGATCGCCGCGTGGGGCGCGGATCGCGTCGAGTTCATGAACCGGCTGGTCACGCAGGAACTCAAGGGGATGGCTCCCGGAGACGTCCGCGCGGGGTTCCTCCTCAACCGCAAGGGACGGATCGACGCCGACCTCCTGTTCGCCGAGGTGCCCGAGCCGGGCGACCTGCCGCCGATGCTCGTCGACGTCGACATCCACGACGCCGCGGCCGCCGCGGCCGCGATCGCCGGCTTCGTCTTCTCCGAGGACGTTCGCGTCGAGGACCAGTCGTCGCGATGGGCGCGCCTGGCGGTGCATGGGCCCGAGGGTGCGGCCCTCCTGTCCAATGCCGGCGCCGACGACGCCGCGCTCGAGGCGCTGAACCACGACATGCGCTGCGTGCGCACCGCACTGGCCGGGGCTCCGGTGGTCTTGGTGCGCCGCGACCAATGCGCATCGCCCGGGGTCGAGGTGTTCGTGCCGGCTGCCGACGCGGCACGTGCCTGGGATGCGCTGGTCTCGCAGCATGACGCCCGAGAGGGCGGCCGCCGCCGGGCGCGGCCCGCCGGCTGGCATGCGTACAACGTGGCGCGCATCGAGGGTGGCACGCCCCTCCATCACGTGGACTTCGGCTCGGACAGCCTGCCGCACGAGTCCGGCATCCTTGCCGACCGGGTCAGCTTCCGCAAGGGGTGCTACCCGGGCCAGGAGGTGGTGGCGCGCATGGAGAGCCTGGGAAAGCCGAAGCAGCGGCTGGTGGCGCTGCGCATCGCCGAGGACGCGCTTCCCACCGCGGGCAGCCCCGTGTTCGAGCGCGGTCCCGACGGCGAGCCCGCCAACCCGGTGGGGACCGTCACCAGCAGCACGCTGAGCCCGATGCTCGGCGCCGCGAGCGTCGCGTTCGCGATGGTGAAGACCGCGCACAGCGAGCCGGGCACCGTGCTCCTGGTTCCCGCCGAGGGCGGCCGCGCCACGGCCACCGTGCAGCCGGCGCTCCGCTTCCTCCCGGCCGCGGGAGCCGGCGAATGACCGAGTCCGTCACTGGCGACGACGGCGCCGTGCGCGACGAGGTGGGCATGCAGGCCTCGCCGGAGACGGTCCTCCTGGTGGGAGGGGCGCTGCTGACCGTGGTGCTGTTTGCGGTGTTCATCCCCTTCCTGGCGCGCATCTGGCGCGAGGACGCCCCGCACCGCGGCTCCGGGAAGGGCGGGGCATGATCGAGCGCGCGGTGCGCATCACCGAGGTGGGGCCGCGGGACGGCCTGCAGAACGAGCACCGTGCGGTGCCCACGGCTCGCAAGGTGGCGTTCGTCGATGCGCTGTCGCTGGCGGGATTCCCCGAGATCGAGGTATCGAGCTTCGTGAACCCTGCGCGCGTGCCGCAGCTGGCGGACGCCTCCGAGGTCTTTGCGCGCATCGCGCGCCGGCCGGGAACCGTGTACTCGGCGCTCGTCCCGAACGAGCGCGGGCTGGATGCGGCGCTCGCGGCGAAGGTCGACAAGGTGGCGGTCTTCGCCGCCGCCAGCGAGGGATTCAGCCGCGCCAACACCGGCGCATCGATCGCCGACGTGATCGAACGCCTGGCGCCGGTGGTGCGGCGAGCCCGTGCGCTGCCGATGCCGGTGCGCGGCTACGTGAGCTGCATCGTGCGCTGCCCGTACGACGGGCCCGTGCAGCCGGTGCACGTGCGCGAGGCGTGCGAGCGCCTCCTTGACCTCGGGGTCACCGAGATCGACCTCGGCGAGACGCTGGGCGTGGCGCATCCCGACGACATCCGGCGGGTCCTGGGTGCGTTGGGCGAGCGCGTGGCCCCGTCGACGATCACGCTGCACCTGCACGACACCAACGGCCAGGGCGTCGCCAACGCCATGGCGGCGCTCGAGATGGGCGTGCGGAGCTTCGACTCGAGTGCCGGGGGCCTCGGGGGCTGCCCGTTCGCGCCGGGCGCACGCGGCAACGTGGCCACCGACGCCTTGGTGCGTGCGGTCGAGGACGCGGGCTACTCGACCGGAGTCGACCGCGCGGCGCTCGCCCGCGCGACGGCGTCCATCGTCCAGGACCTGGCCGACGCATCCACCTGACGCCACTCGCCCTTGCGGCGCGCCAGCGGGGCGATGGTGACCGTCTCGTGGTCCATCCGCACGGCGTGCGGCGTACCCGGGAAGGTGAAGCTGCCGGTGTTCAGGACGAGGCTGCCGCGCACCATCCACGCTCCCGCCTTGTGGGAGTGCCCGGCCACCGCCACCAACGGGCGCGGTCGGTCGGCGAGCCTCGCGTGCTCGGCCGCGCGCTCGATGAACCGCGCCGCGAGCTCCGGGAACATGCGCCACCACCCGATGACCTGCGGGAAGGTCCACGGTCGCGTGGCCATGGATGCCAGCACCTCGACGGTGCCGGCCGCCTCCTCGAGCGCGCGCTCCGCGATCGACGCGGCCCGTGCCGCGTGCAGCGAGCGTTCCGGCTCGGGCATCCCCGCGCGGGCGGCGTGCTCGGCGTGGAAGGCCTCGGCGGCGCGACGCGCATGGCGCGCCCACGGCGCGATCGCCGGATGGAACGCGTGGCCATGCGTCACCAGCACGCGTCCCTCGGCGCGCCAGGCCAGGAGGTCGCCCGAGCCCGGGTCATGGTTGCCTTCGATCCGCACCATGGCGGCGCCGGCGCGATGGATCACCTCGCGCAGCTGGCCGATCGCATCGCGCGCACGCGAGGCCAGCCTCGCCGTCGATTCCTCGGCCGCGTCGCCGTTGATGATGACCTCGGTGCAGCCCTCGAGGATCGGCGCGAGCGCTGCCGGCGCAGGCGCGCCGGCCACGCCGAGGTGAAGATCGGACAGCACGACGATCATGGCGTCACCGCGCCGCCGCGGCGCGCTCGCGGGCGATCGCGAGCACCGCGTCCGGGTCGATCGCGTCCCACGGCGCCTCGGCCGTGCCCACCGCGACCGAGAGCGATCGCGGGCCATCGCCCGGAAGCCGCGCGATCTCCGCACGCAGCGCCTGCGCCAACTCCGCTGCGGCGGCGGCGCGGCCGCTCGCCACCACGAAGGTGTCGGCGTCGAGCCGCGAGAGCTCGTCGCCCGGGTGGACGGCGGCGTCGATCGCCGCGGCCGCACGCATCAGGAACGCATTGTCAGCGAGCACCTGCGAGCGTCGGTTCCAGAACTCCTCGTCGCGGATGCACAGCACCGAGACGAAGAGCGGCTCCCGACGCATCCGCGACGCGGCGATGCGCTGCGCCACTTGCGGTCGCGCGCGCTGCCATGCGGGATACCCGGTGGCGTCGTCCCAGGGCGAGAGCGCGCCCCGCGTGGCCGTGCGCTGCCAGAGCGTCAGCCATCGCGCCAGCCACAGTGCCCACGCGAGGCGACGGTCGGGCGCCATGGGCGCGACGAACGCGCGGTCGGCGCCGAGCGCGGAGCCCGTGCCGGCGGCCACCATCGCCTCGGCGGCGCCTCCGGTGACGATGCGGGCGAGCGGTTCACCGGTGCGTTCGCGGATGGCGCGCAGCGCCAGATCCTCGAAGTTCGGCGACTGCTCGAGGATCGCTTGCACGAGGTCGGTGTCGCCGACGTGGCGGGAATCGCCCGTGGGTGCCTGGACGGCGTCCGCGGGCGCCACCTCGACGTCGATCGCCTCGGCAGGGGCCCGGGGCGCGGGTGTCGGTTCGGCGGCGTCGAACCGGTCGGCTCCCAGGAGGAGCGCCAGTTCTTCCGGGCTCAGTTCGGCCCGGCGAGGCAAGCGTTCGGCGTGCGAATGCTCGGACACGCCACGAGTGTAACCCCGCCCGGACGTTGCTCAAGGCGGGCCGCGGTTTGGGCTATGCTGATGCGTCTCGCCGCTCCCGGCATCGTCCGGGGGCTCCCCCTCCGAGCAGCCAGGGCGAGGCGTCGGCGCGTGCCGACGCAGCACTTCACCACCCGTCGGAACGACCCACCATGCAGACCGAGACCTTCTCCGCCGAAAAGCCCGCCGCCAAGCAGAAGATCAACATCGACTACAAGAACATCGATGACCTGCGTCGCGCGCTGACCCCCAACGGCAAGATCGTGTCCCGCAAGCGCGCCGGCCTGTCGGCCCGCGATCAGGCTCGCCTGGCCCAGGCCGTGAAGCGCGCCCGGTTCATGGCGCTCCTGCCGTACGCCAGCCTGCTGGCGTGAGCCGGCGGAGCATCGCGCGCACCCGCGCGAGCGCGATCCGCACCCGAAGCCTGCGCAGCCCCTCATCGGCGCGGTTCGCCCGCAGGCCGCGGTTGACCCGTTGCCACGCGGTACCGAGCGCCCCGAGGCGGAGTGCGGCCAGCGTGAGGTTGTGGTGGCTGATCGCGCATCGGGGATCGATCGCCAGCGCCCGCTCGCTCGCGGCGATGCCGCCGTCGATGTCGCCCTGCTCGTAGCGGGCGCGCGCGAGCCCGCGCCACACGTCCGGTTGGTCGGGCCGCAGGACCGCGAGGGGTTCGAGCAGCCGTTGCGCCTCCGGCCAAGACTCCGTCGCGCACGCCACGGTGGCGGCTCGCGCGTGATCGATCGGCGAGAGCCGGTCGTCGTCGCTCGCCGCGGGGTCGAGCGCTTCTTCGGGAAGTTCCGCCAGCAGCGTGCGGATCGCCGCCCGGGCTTCGGCCACTCGTCCCCGCCGCAACTGCAGGTCGGCGAGGTCAATGATCCGTTCCGGGTGCGATGGATCAAGCTTCAGCACCAGCTCAAACTGCGCCGCGGCGCGTTCCAGTCGCCCGGCCGCCGCCTCGAGGCCGCCCAGCAGGCGGTGCGCGTGGACGTTGGCGGGTTCGAGCTCGATCACCCGGTTCAGCTTCTCCAGCGCCTCCGCGTGGCGGTCGAGCCTCGCCAGCGCCGAGGCGCACCCGAGCAGTGCGCTGGTGTCGGTGGGATCCTCGCGGAGCGCCTGCAGGAAGTTGTGCAGCGCCTTCGCGTGGTCGCCGCGATGCATGAGCGCCTTGGCGAGCATCTTGCGCGCGTCGATCTCGGACGGGTCCAGGCGAAGCACCTCGCGCAGGCACCACTCGGCGCGCGGCATCTGGCCATGGCGAACCAACGCGTTGGCCATGCTCATCAAGGCGTTGACCGGGCTCTCCACGAACTCCTGCGCCTCGTAGAAGGCGCTCTGCGCGTCCTCGAATCGGTCGAGCTCGCTGAGCAACTGGATGCGCTGCGCATGGGACTCGTCCCGGGTTCGGTCGAGCGCCACGGCACGCTCGACCAGCCGAAGGGACGCCTCGCGGTCGCCATTCTCCGCGGTGACCCCGGCGGCGGCCAGGAGCGGCTCCGGTGCATCCGGGTCAAGTTCGTGGCAGCGCAGGTACGCCTCGCGAGCCTCGTCGTTGCGGTCGGCGTGCTCGAGTAGGCGCCCCAGGTGAAAGTGCCATTCGGGGCGCTCCGGGTCACGAGTCAGGGCCTCGCGCAGGGCCTGCTCGGCCTCGCGCAGCCGCCCGTGCTCCATGTGCGCCCGGGCCTCCTCGGCCCAGTCGTCCCCGTCACGCCACTCGGGTTGCCGGGAGCCCATGATGTCGAATCGTAGCACCCACGGGGTCGCCGGCCACCCTCAATACACCTCAAGCATGCAGCGTCGGGTGGGGTGGACGCGCCGCTTCACCTGCTCGGCCGTCCATTCGGCCGCGGGCACCCCGGCCAGTTCCTCGTGGACCGTCATGTACCCCGCATGGAGGCCGCGGTTGGCAAGCACCTGGAAGATCCCCACCTGCATGCCCGCCAGGCCGCAGACGTAGATCAGTGTGCGGTCGTCGCGCAGCATCGGCTCGAACTGTTCCATCGTCCGGTCGACGAACTGGTGCACGTATTCGCCGCGTCCGCCGTCCGGGCGCGCTTCGCGACTGATGACCGCGTGGTAGCGGAAGTTCGGGTGCGCGGCCGCCACCTCACGGAAGAAGCCGTCGTAGAGCAGGTCGCTCGTGTACGGGGTACCCATCACGAGGTGCACCGTCGAGCGGGTGGGGCGCCATGCGGCGTGCCGCGGCGTGCCTGCCGGCGGGCCCACGAACAGCTCGTGGATGAACCCCCGGAAAGGCGCGACCCCGGTCCCGGTGGCCAGGAACAGGTAGTCGTGGGCCTCGCGATCGGCCGGCAGGAGGAATCGCTTGCCGTTCGGGCCGGCCACGGCGATCGAATCGCCCTCGCGGAGGTCGCAGACGTGGTTCGAGCACACCCCGACGAACAGGGAGTGGTCTGCCGCGTCGTCCTTGGCCGACTGCGGCTCGCGCTCGGCCAGGAGCCGCTTGCAGGTGGTCGAGAGCACCCGACCGTGGCCGTCCTCGCCGTAGCCGGGGCTGGCGATCGAATAGAGGCGCACCTTGTGGGGCTTCCCGTTGGCATCGGTGCCGGGCGGAACCACGCCGAACGACTGTCCCGCCTGGAAGGCCCCCTCGAGCGGCGTGCCCGACACGTCGACGCACACGTGGCGCACGAACGATGCCGACTTTCCCTTGGTGCAGGGCGTGGACTGGACCACCTTGCCGGTGACCGGGGCCGTCGGAAGGACGGCGTGCATGGTGGCGTCCGGAAGGGTGGGCTCGCCGGGCAGTCGGGCGGCGTGGCCGGCATCGGAAGCGGTCGCGGTGCTCATAAGCCGGGTATCTTATTGGAGCGTGGCGGATTGAGGTTTCGACGCGCGGAACGCCGATTGGAAGTGTTCAGGTGGGTCATGGAACGGCCCACTCCGAACGGCGTCGAGGGCCATTGCCATGGATCAGTTCCGCATTCAAGGCGGCCGCCGACTCAGCGGCCGAGTCACCGTCGAAGGCGCCAAGAACGCGGCCCTGCCGCTGATGGCCGCTTCGCTCCTCACCACGGGACGCCTGCGACTGACCAACGTCGGCCCGCTCGCGGACATCCGCAACCTGGGAGCGCTGCTCGAGCGCCTGGGCGTCGGGGTGCACTTCGGCGACGACGACACCATCGTCATGCAGACCTCCGACGAGTCGTGCGTGCATGCGCCGTACGACATCGTCAAGACCATGCGCGCGTCGATCTGCGTGCTCGGGCCGATGCTCGCCCGCCGCGGCCGCGCCGTGGTGAGCATGCCCGGCGGCTGCGCGTTCGGCACCCGTCCGATCGACCTGCACCTGAAGGGCCTGGCCAAGCTCGGCGCACGCATCGAGATGGTCGGCGGCGACATCATCGCCACCGCCGACCGGCTCAAGGGCGCCACCGTCTTCCTGGGCGGCGCCAACGGGCCCACCGTGCTCGGCACCGCCAACGTGATGAGCGCCGCGACGCTCGCCGAGGGCCGCACCGTCATCGAGAGCGCCGCCTGCGAGCCCGAGATCGTCGACCTGGCCAACATGCTGAACCGCATGGGCGCGCGCATCCGCGGCGCCGGCTCGCCGCGCATCGTGATCGACGGCGTCGAGGCGCTCGGCGGCTGCGAGCACCGCGTGATGCCCGACCGCATCGTGGCCGGCACCTACGCCATCGCCGCGGCGATGACCAACGGCGACGTGATCCTCGACGACTTCCCGTACGACAGCCTGCTGGCGGCGATCAACCACCTCGAGGAGGTGGGCGTCCACGTCGCCAAGCTCGACGCGAACGCCGACGACGCGCGTTGCAGCGTGCGCGTCTCGTCGAGCCGCGTCCTGCGTCCGACCATCGTCACGACCCAGCCGCACCCGGGGTTCCCCACCGACCTCCAGGCGCAGTTCATGGCGCTGCTGTCGCTTGCCGACGGCAACTCGATCGTCACCGAGAAGATCTACACCGAGCGCTTCCTGCACGTGGCCGAGCTCTCGCGCATGGGCGCGCAGATCTACCGCCAGGGCAGCACCGCCGTGATCAGCGGCGTGCGGCAGCTCCGCGGTGCGCCGGTGATGGCAAGCGACCTGCGCGCGAGCGCGTGCCTGGTGCTGGCCGGCCTGGCCGCCGAGGGCGAGACCGTGGTCAGCCGCGTCTACCACCTCGATCGCGGCTACTCCTCCATGGAGCGTGTGCTGCGCGAGCTGGGCGCCTCGATCGAGCGGTGCAAGGAGACCAAGGCGGAACCCGCCGAGGACGCCGTGCCGGCGATCATCCCGTCGATCCGCGGCGCGGGCCTCACCGCACGCGCGGCGCAGGGCGCGGTGACGCCGTCGCCCGAGGCCTGAGCGCGCGGCGTTCGTTCACCGCGCCGCCAGTCGGTCGAGCACCACGGCGCTGGCCACCGCCACGTTGAGGCTCGGCGGGTCGCCGTCGAGGTCGCCGCCCCGCGTCGACATGGGGATGCGCACCACGTGGTCCGCGCATTCGAGCACCGCGCGGCTCACGCCCGCCGCCTCCGCGCCGAAGACGATCACCGTGCGGTCGCGCGGGGGAAGCCCGGCCACGTCGACGGCGCCCGGGCAATCCTCCGCCGCCACGATCCGCCAGCCGTGGCGGTCGCGCAGGTCGTGCAGGGCGCCGGGCCACTCCGTGGCGCGCGCCCACGGCACGTCGAAGACGCGTCCCATCGCCACGCGCACGGTCTTTCGCAGGAGCGGATCGCTGCTCCCGGGGGAGAGCAGCACGCCCGAGGCGCCGAAGCACGCCGCGTTGCGGAAGAGCGCCCCGACGTTGTCCGTGTGCACGATGCCGTCGGCGGCGACCACCGTCCCGCCGATCCCGGCGAGCGTCGTCCACGTCGGCTCGGGGCGCCGTTCGGCGATCGCCAGCGCGCCGGAGTGCAGGTCGTAGCCCGTGAGCTCGTTGAGCTCCTCGGAGTCGCGAGCGACGAACACCGGGATGGGCGGCAGCCGTCCGAGGATCGGCTCGAGCGACGGCAGCACGGCCGGCACGCAGGCCAGCGAGCGCGGGACGCATGGCAAGGCGTCCCATGCGCCGGCCCCGCGCTCCAGCGCGCGGGCGCACGCGGCCAGGAAGCGGCGCACCACCCGGGGCGTCTCCACGCAGCACAGTCCGTCGCGGCCGCGCAGGTCGGCATCGCGCACGCCCCGGTAGGGCGCCAGCCGCGGGTCGCCGGGTTCGATCGCCTCGGTGATCACGGCCCGATCAGCAGTTCCGCCATCGCCTCCGAGCGCGACTGGAACAGGGCCGTGGCCGCGTTCAGCCTCGCGCGCAGCAGTTCCGCCAGCGCGGGCTCCGTGCGCAGCAGCGCCTCGTCGCGCCGCAGCGCGTCCTCGATGGCCTTCATCGCGTGGCGCCACTCGACCGCGGACTCGGCGTAGATGCGGGCGAGCTCGATGCGTGCCTCGGCCGCCCGCTGCGAGGCGCCGGGCGTGGCGAGCAGGTTCCACGGCGAGGTGAACGCCTCGCGCTCGGTGGCGGCGAGTTCCTGCCCGGCGATCGAGAAATCGGCGGCGAAACGCCCGAGCGAACCGGCGGCCCCCGTCAGCTCGTCCCCGAGGTCGCTGCCCACGCGTCGCATGTGCCGGATGCTCTCCATCGACTGCGCGAACGCGTCCTCGACGCCGGACGCGCGATCGATCCCGAGCGGCGGCAGCGACTCGAGTTCCCTTCCGATGGCGCGCGCCTGCGGCATGATCGCGGACGGATCGGCGTTCTCGCCCATCCCGAGCTTGGCGAGCGCCGCGTCCGCGCGCTCGCGCGCCTCGGCGACCCGATCGCGCCACGCGGGCCAGTCGGCCTTGATCGAGTCGCGCAGCGCGGTGAACGCCTCGCGCACGGGCGTCGCGCGCTTGGGCAGGTCATCCCCGATGTGCTGGTAGTCGGAGAGCAGCCCCTTGGCGTCGCCCTCGGGCGCCCAAGCCTCGAGCAGGCGTCGGAGCTTGGGCGAGGACTTCCCGCCGAACGTCGAGCGGAACGCCTCGGGCGGGCTGGCCTCGATCACCGATCCCGGCGACAGTCGATCGTCGTCCATGCCCCCGGACAGCGGCTTGGCGCCGTGCATCACGCGTCGCAGTCCCACGTCGCGGACCTCGATCTGCGTCTCGCCGCTGATCGAGCCGTCGGTGCGTCCCACGCGCGCGCCTCGGTAGAGCGGCACCTCGCGCGCCAGCAGGATGTGCACCTGGTACCCGCTGACGCGGCCGTCCACCGTGATGGGCTCGATGCGCTCCACGGTGCCGAGCGGCATGCCGCCCACCAGCACCGCGCCGCCGAGCTTCAGGCCGTAGACGCCGTCGTCGGCGGTGAAGTGCACGGCATAGGGCACCATGCTCCGGCGCTCGAGCGCCGTCCACGCCCAGACGGCCGACGACAAGGCGGCCACGGCGCCGAAGACGGCGAACCCGGCGCGCAGGGTGCTTCGATCGCTGGCCACGCCCCGGTCACGGCGCCGCGGGCGCCGCCTCCGTGCGCTTCGGTGCCGGAACGGCCACCGGCGGGGCCACGATCGGCGCGCCCTCGGGGGCGGCCTCGTTGCCGAAATCCGCCTGCAGGACGTCGAACAGCCGTCGCTGCGCGGTCTCGTACCGGTCGATCGCCTTCATGACGCCGTCGCGCACCGCTTCGCGGAACTGCGGGTCGTCCTCGAACCGCTTGGGCGAGTCCCGCAGGGCCACGTCGAGCGTCTCGCCGGCGACGCGGAGGTCGCTGCTGGCGATCGCGAACGCGCGTGCGGATTCGTACAGGTTCTCGCGCGCCAGCTCGTCGCCGCTGGGCCGGTACAGGAGCTTCCACGGGCTGCGGCGCACCTCCATGGTGGCGAGCTTGACCTGCGCCCCGGCCTGTCGGAGGTCCCAGAGCAGGGCGCGGATGTCCGGAAGCCGCGCGGAAAGCTCCGCGTCGAGCGTGTCCATCGCATCGGCGAAGCGGTCGGCGCCCTTCACGCCGTCCTCGAGGATCTTGTCGACCTGCGCCAGGCTGTTGGCGCGGAAGTGCTCGACCACGGCCCGGGCGTCCTTCACGCCGGCGGCGGCATCGTCCATGGCGGCGTCGAGCTTGGCCATCGAGCTGGCGGCGCCGTCGATGGCCTCGCCGACCTTGCCGCGCCACTCTTCGTAGTCCTTCCCCAGGCCGGCCATGAGCGTGCGGGCCTCCTGGAGCAGCGGCACCACGTTCTCGGGGTACTGCACGCGCGCGAAGTTCGCCAGCGAGTCGGTGAACTCGACCAGGTTCGTGAACATCTGGTCGGCGCGGCCGGCGTTCGACGGGCCGACGATCGTGGCCAGCAGGCCGCCGCTCTTCTGGGCCTCGATGGTGGCGCCGGGCTCGATGCGGGCGCCGTCGGCGCTGCCGAGGTTCGGGAAGTTGAGCCAGCTGTAGTTGCCGAGCAACGGCTGCGATCGCAGCACCTGCACGCCCTCGTGCAGGGCGATGTCCGCTCGGATCTCGATGCCGACGTCGATCCACCCGGAGTCGAAGCGCTGGTCGATGCGCGTGACGCGGCCCACCTTCAGGCCCGCCACCCGCACCTCGGAGCCGACGTCGAGCCCGGACACGCCGTCGTCCATCCCGAAGCGAACGACGTACCGCGACTTGCTGCTGAAGACGGCGCTCTTGGAGAGCACCAGGATGATCACCAGGGCGGTGGCCGCGGCGGTCAGCAGGAAGGCGCCGGCGCGAATCGAGTTGGGATAGCCAGAACCGTCAGCCATGGCCTGCGAAGGCTATCAGGAACGAGGCCTGCCGGGCCGCCGGGTGCGCTCAGCCCTTGAGCATGTCCTCGTTGGTCGGGAAGCGCTTGAGCGCGGCCAGCAGCTGCTCCATCTGCACGTGGGGCGGGGCGTTCATCAGGCGCCGGCGCAGGGCCGTGACCGTCTTCAGCTCGCGCTCGGGCATCAGGAGATGCTCCTTGCGCGTGCCGCTCTGCGCGAGGTTGATGGCGGGGAAGACGCGGCGCTCGGCGATGCCGCGATCCAGGATGAGCTCCATGTTGCCCGTGCCCTTGAACTCCTCGAAGATCACCTGGTCGGCGCGGCTGCCGGTGTCCACGAGGCACGTGGCGATGATGGTCAGGCTGCCGCCTTCCTCGCACTTGCGAGCGGCGCCGAAGAGCTGCTTGGGCACCTCGAGCGCGCGGCTGTCGAGGCCGCCTGACATGGTCCGGCCGGAACTGCCGTAGCGCCGCGAGTTGTTGAAGGCGCGGCCGAGGCGGGTGAGGCTGTCGAGGAGCACGACCACGTCCTTGCCGGCCTCGACCATCCGCTTGGCGCGCTCGATGGCGAACTGGCCCAGGGACAGGTGCCGCTCGAGGTCCTGGTCGTTGCTCGAGGCCAGCACGTGCGCGGGGACGTTGCGCTTGAAGTCGGTGACTTCCTCGGGTCGCTCGTCGATCAACAGCGCGATCAGCTCGATCTCGGGGTGATTGTGCTTGATCCCGAAGGCGATGTTCTGGAGGAGGATGGTCTTGCCGGCCTTCGGCGGCGCGACGATCAGCCCGCGCGTCCCGAAGCCGATCGGGCAGAACATGTCGATCAGCCGGCAGGCGGGGGGGCAGTTGCGGTGCTCGAGGGCGATCCGCGGCTGCGGGTCGAGCGCGGTGAGCTCCGCGAAGGGCTTGCGCTTGCGGAACTCCTCGGGGGTGAGGCCCTCGATCGAGACCAGCTTGCTGGCCACCATGCGCCGGGCCCGGCTCCGGCGCGACTTGCGTTCCTCGACCTCGACGGTGACGGCCGCGCCGGGCGCGACGCCGTTCTCCGCCATGAACTCGGGAAGGACGAACGGGTCGCGCTCATCGGCGACCAGCCCATCGGAAAACTGCCTGATTCGACCCTCCGGAGAGCCTTTCATGGCCTCGAGGATCCCGCTCACCACTGTCATGTGTTGTCCTCGCGCCGTTCCGGGAGGTGCGGGTGCACCGAGGGGTCCACCGGAGGCGCCGTGCGTGGTCGTCGCCTTGCGGGCGACCATCAGAGTGTATCGGGGGTACGCGCGCCCCAACATCGGAATCCATGCGGATTCCGGCCGCCTCAGACCGCGGCCAGGGCCGCCGCCAGCGCTGCGCCGGCGCGCGCGTTGGATTCAAGCACCGCCACGTTGGTGGCCAGGGTCCGTCCGGCGGTGGCCCGCTGCAGGCGGTCGAGAAGGAACGGCGTGATCGCCGCGCCCCGGACTCCGGCAGCCTCGGCTTCGCGGGTGGCCCGGTCGATCACGGACTCAACCTCGCCGGCGGGAAGCGCCCATCGTGCGGGCGGTGGGTTGGCCACGAGCACGCCGACCGCGGGCGAAAGCGCCCAGTGCGCCGCGCACATGCGGGCGGCCTCGGCGGCATCGCGCGCCGACGCCGACACGCCGAGGCTCGCGTCGCCCTCGGAGATGAAGCGCGGGAAGCGATCGGTGCCGAGGCCGATCACCGGCACGCCGAGCGAGTCAAGCGCCTCGACGGTGGCGGGCAGGTCCAGGATGCTCTTCGCGCCGGCGCTGACCACCGCCACCGGCGCGCGCGCCATCGCGGCGAGGTCAGCGCTGACGTCGGGTCGATCCGACCACCCTCGGTGCACGCCGCCGATGCCGCCGGTGGCGAACACGCGGATCCCGGCCGCGCGGCACGCGGTCACGGTGGCGGCGACGGTGGTGCCGCCGTTGGCGCGCTGCACGGCGGCGGGACCGAGGTCGCGGGCGCTCAACTTGCGGGCATCGCGGTCCTCGGCAAGACGCGCCAGCTCGGCCGCCTCCATGCCGACCAGCAAGACGCCATCGAGCATGCCCACCGTGGCCGGCGTGGCGCCGCCGGCGCGGACGGTGGCATCGAGCAGCAGGCTCAGCGAGAGGTTGGCGGGGCCGGCGGCGTTCCATCCGGCCAGGCCATCCGGACCGGGCCGGGGCTCGCGGGGCAGGCCATGCGTGAGGACGGCGGTCTCGAGCGCCACCACCGGTCGGCCGCGTCGCAGGGCATCCGCCACCTCGGGGTGGACGCGGACGGGTGCCGGGTGCGGTGCGGCGTGGGTCATCCGCGGCGGGTGCGCACCACGCCGCCCAAGCGCTTCGCCGGCAGCGCCATCGGCACGATGCCGCCGGGGAAGGCGTTCGGGTCAGCCGCGCGCTCGGCAGGCGGGGTGGCGCTCATCTGCAGCCGGTTGCGCGATTGCGCCAGTTCCTGGCGCCGGCGCTGCTCGGCCTCGCGATAGCTCGCGACGTCGGCAGGGATCGGGCCGGGCTCGAAGTCGGGATACACCTTCTGCGGGATCTCGATGTTCGCGAGCATCTCGATCCCGGAGAGCAGGTCGCCCTGGTCGGGCTGCACGAACGTCCACGCCACGCCCCCGCGGCCGGCGCGCGCGGTGCGGCCGATGCGGTGGATGTAGACCTCGGGGTCCTCGGGGACGTCGTAGTTGATGACGTGGCTGATGTCGTCGACGTCCAGGCCGCGGGACGCCAGGTCGCTCGCCACGAGCACCTTCAGCGTGCCGCCGCGCAGCTTGTCCATGACCTTGTCGCGCTTGGTCTGGAACATGTCGCCGTGCATGGCGTGCGCGTCGATCCCGTGCTTGGAGAGGTAATCGGCCACCTGGTCGACGGTCTTCTTCATCCGGCAGAACACCACGGTGAGCGCGGCCTCCTCGTGCTTCAGGAGGTGCGCCAGGAGCCGCTTCTTGTCCCACGGCTCCACGGTCAGCCAGCTCTGGTCGACCGCCGCCACCGTGAGGCTCTTCTCGGTGGTGACGATCTTCTCCGGATTGCGCATGTAGCTGCGCGCGAGCTTCTCGATGTCGGGGCTGATGGTGGCGCTGACGAAGATCGTCTGCGGATGCTGCTTCATCGAGCCCAGGATCCGGCGGATGTCGTCGCGGAAGCCGATGTCGAGCATCCGGTCGACCTCGTCCAGGATGGCCAGCTTGACCCGGTCGTAGGGCAGCATCCCTCGCCCGTGCATGTCCATCACGCGGCCCGGCGTGCCCACGATGATCGCGGGGTTGCGCTCGAGCACCTTCGCCTGGGTGCGGATCGGCTTGCCGCCGTAGACGGGGACCGCCTCGAGCCCGGTGTGGCCACCGAGTTCCTTCACCTCGCGGCAGACCTGGATGGCCAGTTCTCGGGTGGGCACCAGGATCAGGGCGGCGAACTGGTCGCCCGGCTTCAGGAGACCGAGCGTGGGGAGGCTGAAGGCCGCCGTCTTGCCGGTGCCGGTCTTTGCCTGGCCGAGCACGTCCTTGCCGGTCATCGCCACCGGGATGAGGGCGGCCTGGATCTTGGTGGGGTGCTTGAAGCCGGCGGCGTCGACGCCCCGGAGGACCTCGGCGGGCAGGCCGAGGTCGGCGAAGGTCTTGCTGGTGTCGAACGTCTCGCTGCTGACCATCCGTGGGGGTCTTCTTCCGTGGCTTCGGGTTCCGGGCGGCCGGGCGCTCGGGGCGCGCGGCAGGGGTTTCATGGTAGGTTCCCCGGCAAGCCGATCGTAACAGGCGGAAGGCATGGATGCCGCCCGCATGACCGACAACAGCATCATCTCCATCGACCTGGACGCGATCGACCACAACATGCGTGTGGTCCGTTCCGCCGTCGGCCCGGGGTGCGAGATCAATGCCGTGGTGAAGGCCGACGCCTATGGGTTGGGGGCTGCCCGAGTGGCTCGCCGGCTCGTGCAGGGCGGGGCCTCGATGCTGACCGTGTATAGCCCCGCACAGGCGGAGGCCCTGGAGGGGGTGCCGTGCCCGATCCTGGTGCTCCAGCCCGTCACTCGCCTGGAGCGGGGCGGTGCGCTGCACTCGATGCTCTTGGCCGGTCGCCTCCACGCGGTGGTCCACGACGTTCATCACGCGGCGGAGCTGATCGTGCTGGCCCACGAGCATCAGGTGCGCCTGCCCGTGCACCTGGAGATCGACACCGGGCTCGCCCGCGGCGGGTGCACGCTCGACGAGGCCGGACGCATCCTGCAGGCGATCGCCGCTACGCCGTGGCTGCGGCTTGCCGGCCTGATGACGCACTTCTCGCACGCCAAGGGAAGCGCCGAGCGGTGCGCCGCGCAGATGCGCGCGTTCGACCTTTTCGTGGACGCGCACCGCGGATTGGTGCCGCCCGAGTGCGTGACGCACGCCGCCAGCACCTATGCCGCGTTCCGCGGCGGGGCGTACCACGCGGGCATGGTGCGCGTGGGCCTGGCGTGGACGGGCCTCGCCGACGATGGCCCCGAGGACTGCGCGCGCCCGGCGATGTGCGACGCGTTCCGTTCGGCGGTGCGGTGGAGCAGCCAGGTGATCCACGTGCGCCAAGTCGCGCGCGGCGCGAGCGTCGGCTACGGATGGCAGTGGACGGCGCGTCGGGACTCCACGGTGGGATTGGTGCCGGTCGGGTACGCCGACGGCTACCCGACGATCGCGCAGCCGCCGGGCGTCGCGCTCCCCGACGACCAGGAGCGGCCCGCGCGTTGGGTGGTGGTGCGGGTGGGCGATTGGACCGCCGAGGCGCCGGTGATCGGCGCGGTGAACATGGACCAGGTGTGCATCGACCTCACCGGGCTCGAGCACATGCTCGCGGGCCTGCCGAACCGCGGGCTGGGGGCCGAGGTGGAGCTGTACGGCACCGATCGGTCGGCGCGCAACTACCTGCCCACGGTGGCACGCCGGGTCGGGCTCCGCCCGTACGAATTGCTGTGCCGGATGAGCCCGCGCGTGCCTCGCATCGCGGTGGAGGCCGGGGAGCCGCTCGCCCGGGTGGATCGCGGGTCGTTCCGGGTCACGGCGGTGCGCGCCGCGCCGGACATGCCCTGACGGCCGCGCGCGGGCGACCTAGGCTTTGCGGATGGTCCGCCTCGGCGTCGTTCGTTACATCAACACGCTCCCCCTGATCCACGGCCTCGGGCGCGTGCACGGGCTCACGCTCGTGCCCGACGTCCCGTCGCGCCTGATCGATCGATTGTCGGCGGGCGAGGTGGACGTGGCCCTCTGCTCAGTGGTGGACGCGGTGCGCAGTGCCGTGCCGTTGCGCATCGTGCCCGTCGGCATGCTCGGCTGCGACGGCCCCACGCTGACCGTGCGGCTGTACTCGCGCGTGCCGTGGGGACGAGTCCGCACCGTGGCGGCCGACACCGACAGCCACACCTCGCGCGCGCTGGTCGAGGTCCTGCTGCGCCGGCGGCACGGCGCCGACCCGAAGGTGGTCGATTTTCCGAGGGCCTCGGGCCTGTCCGACCCGGGCACCGATGCCATCCTCCTCATCGGCGACAAGGTGATCGCCGACGCGCCGAAGTCCGGCGCCTGGGCGCACGAAATGGACTTGGGAGAGGCGTGGCACGCGTGGACCGGCCTGCCGTTCGTGTTCGCGACGTGGCTCTGCCGCGACGGGTTGGACGCCGCCGCCGCGGGCCGCGTGCGCACGGTGGCGCAGGTGCTCGACCACCAGCGCCGCCACAATCGCGAGCGGATCGACGGCATCGTGGCGGGCGCCGCCTCGGCGCACGGCTGGCCGCGTGCCGAGGCACGTCGGTACCTGGCCGAGCTGCTCCGCTTCGACCTGGACACGCGGGCGCGCGAGGGCATGGCGCGGTTCTTCGCCGAATGCCATGCCCTGGGGCTGGCGCCGTCGGCGCAGGTGCCCGCCGACGCGGACTGGCGCTGACCGCTCCGACCGAGGCCAAAAAGCCGCAGGCACCCGCACGTGGCGGGTGCCTGGGAAAGTTCCATTCGAATCCGGGTCGACCGGGTTCCGAGGCGCGGTCAGCGCTTCGAGAACTGGTAGCGACGACGGGCGCCGGCCTGGCCGTACTTCTTGCGTTCCACCTTGCGGGCGTCGCGGGTCAGGAAGCCGTGCTCGCGCAGGATCGGCTCGAGGCTGGCGTCGTAGTTCAGGAGGGCGCGGGCGAGGCCCATCACCACCGCGCCGGTCTGGCCGGTGAAGCCGCCGCCCACGAGGCCCGCGGTCACGTCGATCTTGCCCTTGGTGGAGGTCTTCTCCAGCACGGCAAGCACGGCCTTGCGGTCGCGGTCCTCGGTGAGGTAGTCGTCGAGGGGCTTCTCGTTCAGCTTGATGTCGCCGGAGCCGGGGCGCACGCGGACGCGCGCGATGGCGGTCTTGCGGCGGCCCGTGCCCCAGAACCAGCCCTTGGAATCGGGGCCTGCGGTGGCCTTGGCGGCGGCGGGGGTGGCGGTGGTGTCCATTGTGGTTTCGTCTCGGGTGGTTCAGTGCCCGCGATCAGCGGCGGGCGTTCGGGAAGTCGAGGGTGGCGGGCTGCTGCGCGGCGTGCTCGTGCGAGGCGCCGGCGATCACGTGCAGGTTGCGGCGGATCCGGCGGCCGAGTCGACCACGGGGCAGCATGCGCACGATGGCTTCGGTGACCACCAGCTCGGGCTTGGAGGCCATGAGCGACTCGTAGGTGCGCACCTTCAGGCCGCCCGGGTAGCCGCTCCAGCGCTTGACGCTCTTGGCGGCCAGCTTGTTGCCCGTGACCTTCACCTTGCCGGCGTTGGTCACGATCACGTACGCGCCGTTGGCGACGTTGGGCGTGTAGTCGGGGCGGTGCTTGCCCATGAGGACGGTGGCGACCTCGGTGGCGAGGCGGCCGAGGATCATTCCCTCGGCGTCGACGACGTGCCACTGCGGCTTGACGTCGGCGGCCTTGGTGTGGGTGGTCTGGCGGGGCATGGCTTCTGGAATCCTGTTTCTGGCGCCGCCCGGGATGGGCGGAGAATCGAGAAAGATAGGCGAAGCCGCCCGATGCTTCAAGGTGGCCATCCCGCTAGGCTCCCGCCGCATGCAGGGCGACGCTCGACGAAACCTGGCGGCGTGGGTGGTGATCGTGGTCGCCTCCGTGGTCATGGCGATGGCCCCACGGGGTGACGATGCGGCCGTGGATCGCCCGGGCGGCGGGCCTGCGGAGGCAGGTTCCGAGAAGATCGATGACCGGGTGGCCGTGCGGGTGGGATTGTCGGCGCAGCAGATGATCATGCTGAAGATCATCAACGGACTGACGTCCGAGGACTGGGGCCCGACCGTGCGCGGCGGGTTATCCGACATCGAGCGGCAACTGCCGCCGGTCCCCGCCAACTCGCCCGGCGACGCGGTGGGCCAGGCCGTGTTGCTGGCGCGACTCGGCAAGGTGGAGCTGGCCGCCAAGAAGGTCGACGCTCTCCTCGAGGGGATCGATGACGGCGTCTACCGATGCGATCCCGACGAGCGGCGGGTGGTGGAGGATGCGCGCGATGCCATCCGCGCCCTCGAGTCGCCGGCGCCGGACCGCATCGACGATGACCGCGCCGAGCGATTGCGTGCGGCGCTCGGGCCGGCCGGCGACACGCTGGTGGCGATGGCGCGCGGCGATGCGCCGGCCCTCGCGGCGTTCGCGCAGTCGGGCATCCTGGCGCTCGGCCTCGTGATGGTCATGTTGATCGGCGGCGGATTCGTCGCGCTGGGAGGGCTGGTGGCGCTGGTGCTGTTCGTGGTGATGGCGGCCATCGGCAAGGTGCCGGGCGCGTATCCGCCGGGCGCGCCCGCCCCGCCCGCGTCGGTGTTCGCCGAGGTGTTCGCCGCGTGGATGCTGGCGTTCCTCGCGTTCGGTCGCGGGCTGGGGTGGGTGCTCGGTGCGCTCGAGGACTCCGTCGCCGCCGCGCTCCCCGAGGCGGCGACGCTCGCGCTCTCGGTCGCGGGTGCGTTCGGCGCCACGGCGCTTGCCATGTGGTGGGGCGCGCGGCGATTGGGCGGGTGGGGCGCGCTCTGCGCGGCCATCGGCCTCGTCCGGCCGCGCGTCTCCGACCTGGCGTGGGGCGTGGTCACGTGGGCGATGGGCGTGTGCCTCCTGGTGTGCGGGCTGGTGGTGGCGTTCGTGCTTTCGGCATTGCTCGGCGACGGTGCGCCGCAGCCGACGCACCCGATCCAGGAATTGGTGGCGACGGGGACGCCCATGGTGCTGGCGATCAGCTTCTTCCTGGCGGCGGTCACGGCGCCGATCACCGAGGAGATCGCCTTCCGCGGTGCGCTGTACCGCAATCTCCGGCAGTGGGCGGGGCGCGGCGGCCCGGTGCTGGCGGCCGCGGCGGCCACGGTGGCGAGCAGCGTGATCTTCGCCGCCATCCACCCGCAGGGACTCATCTTCGTGCCGGTGCTGGGCGGTCTCGCGGCGGCGTTCTGCATCTCGCGCGAGTGGACGGGCCGCATCACGCCCGCGATCGTGGCGCACGCGATCAACAACGCGGTGATCGTGGCGATCAACGTGGTGCTGGTGAGGTGAAGGCGCGGAGCGGGGCGGCGGGGCCGCCCCTCACTCCTGCAGCTCGACCGTCCAGTACGCCTCGTCGAGGAACGCCTTCCAGCTCTGGTACTTGGGGCTTCCGAGCCGCAGCGTGATCGCCGGGTTGCGGCGCGGCTTCACCGGCTCGCGGATGAGCTTCATGCGCGCCTGCGACGGGGTGCGGCCGCCCTTGCGCGCGTTGCAGCGCACGCACGCGCACACCAGGTTCGTCCAGCTGTTCTCGCCGCCCTGCACGCGCGGCACCACGTGGTCGAGCGTGAGTTCCTTGGTGCTGAAGTGCTTGCCGCAGTACTGGCAGCGGCTGTGGTCGCGGGCGTAGATGTTGCGGCGGTTGAGCTTGACGGGTTCGCGCGGCAGGCGCTCGTACCCGAGCAGGCGGATGATCTTCGGCACCGCCATCACCAGGTTCGGCGTGGTGACCCAGTCGTGCTCGGCGTGCTCGAACGCGCGCTGGAACTCCGCGGCATCGGCCCACGAGGTCAGCGAGTAGCTGACGTAGCTGCCCGCCTCGACGCTGATGACCTCGGCCGACCCCTTGCAGAGGAGGGTGAAGGCCCGGCGCGCGTCCACCACTCGGACGGCGCTGTACAGCTTGTTGAGAACGAGGACGCGAGCATCGAGCACGCTCGCCGCGGTCATCCATGGCCTCCTTGCGCGTCGGATCCTCCGACGTGCAGTCAATGATACCCCCGCGCGGCGCGGGGTCCACGGAAACCGCCGTGTTCAGGGGGCGTTCATGCGCGCCCGAGCCAGGCGAGCGCACGGTCGAGCCCGGCGCCGGGCACGGCGATCGGCGTCTCGGGGGGCAGGTGCTCGGTCAGCAGCGCGAGCGTGCGCTCGCGTGGGAGGACGCCCTCTCCCAGCGTGCACGGCACCAGCGACTCGGGGTCCTCCGGGTCCACGCGCGCGTCCCGGAGCAGCAGCACGTCGATCCGCGGCCCGAAGGCGGCAAGGAGCGACCGGAGGTGGTCCTCCGCGTCGGCGAGCATCGACGGCTCCAGCAGCGCGGCCGGGTCGAGCGCCAGGCCGAACGGCCGCGCGCCCGTGGGCGAGCGGCGGACCAGGTTCGGGTCCTGGCCCGGGATCACGCGCTCGCACCACCAGGTCAGCGCGCTGCGGGCATCGCTCAGGACATGCCGCGCGTGGGGCACCAGCACCAGGCGCTTGCCGTGGCGCGACAACTGCGGTTCCAGGGCATCGCAGAGGCGGTCGAGCTCCTTCGGGCCGCGCATCCAGTTGGCGGGGGTGCCCTCGAAGAGGGCGCCGCCGAGGGTCCCGCTCCACGCCAGGATCCATGCCCCGGGAAGTTCGGCATCGACCGCCCAGTGGTCGTCGAGCGGGTTGCCCCCGACGAACGATGCCAGCGGCGCATGGGGCGCGTCCAGCGGCAGCGCCACCAGGTCGCATGCCGGGGCCGCCGGCGCTCCCGCCAGTCGCGCGAGCGTCCGCGCGTCGTGGAGCGCGACCAGCGGGTGGTGCATGGGCGATCATCGTACGGCGGTGCCGGCACTAGCATTCGGCGCATGCGCAGGTCTTCGACGGTCGCCATCCTCTCGCTCGCCACGCTCGCGTCCGTCGTGCCCGGATGCGAGCACGCCCGGTCCGTCGGGGGCGGGCAGCCCGTCGGCGGTTCATGGGCAAGCGTGGAGCCGAAGCCCCTCTTCAACGGCAAGGACCTCGACGGCTGGGTTCGCGTCAACTGCTACGAGGACACGTTCCAGGCGCGCGACGGGATGATCTACTGCACGGGCACTCCCACCGGGTTCCTGCGCACGGCGCAGATGTACGAGGACTTCGTCCTGGAGTTCGACTGGAAGCACGAGAATCCCGCCGGGAACGCCGGGCTCTTCGTGTGGAGCGATCCGGTGCCGAGCCGCGACCAGCACATGTTCCCGCGCTCGATCGAGGTGCAGGTCATGCACACCCCGGACGTGAGCGACAAGGAGGGGCGGCTGCTCTACACCGGGCACGGCGACGTGTTCAGCATCTGGGGCGCGCGCATGACGCCGCTGCGGCCGCACCCCGCCGGGTGGGAGCGCACGCTGCCGAGCGAGCGCGTCACCAAGGGCGCCGGCGAGTGGAACCACTACAAGGTGATCGGCGAGGGCGGGAACCTCACGGTGGAGGTGAACGGCGTGGAGGTGTCCGGCGCGCGCGCGTGCACCCCGCGCGACGGCTACATCTGCCTCGAGAGCGAGGGCAGCCCCGTGTGGTTCCGCAACCTCACGATCCGCTCGCGCCGCAGCGATGCGGGCGTGCCCGCGGCCGAGCGCGCGATGGACGGCACGGGCATGGTGCCGCTGTTCGGCGGCCGGACGCTCGCGGGCTGGCGCGAGGAGGACGGCAAGTCGGGGCACTGGTCGTTCCGCGACGGCGTCCTGCGCTACGACGGCAAGGGCGGATCGCTGTGGACCGTCGAGGAGTACGACGACTTCGAGCTGGTGGTCGACTGGCGCTGGACGAAGGAGCACCAGGGGCGCATGCTTCGTCCGCACCTCGATGCCGACGGCAACGAGGTGCGCAACGCGGATGGATCGCCGCACGCGGTGGAGGTGGAGGAGCGCGACAGCGGCATCTACCTCCGCGGCAGCCGCAAGGCCCAGGTGAACATCTGGATGTGGCCGTGCGGGTCGGGCGAGGTGTGGGGGTACCGCACCGACACCGCGATGCCCCTCGACGTGCGTCGCGGCTGCGTGCCGAAGGTCAACGCTGACCGGCCGGTGGGCGAGTGGAACCGGTTCATCATCCGGATGGTCGGGGACCGGCTGACGGTCTTCAACAACGGCCAGAAGGTGATCGACCAGGTGCACCTGCCGGGCGTACCGGCGCGCGGGCCGATCGCGCTGCAGGACCACGGCTGCCCCATCGAGTTCCAGAACGTGTTCATCCGCCGCCGGTAAATTCGTCCCGGTCCTCCCGTTCCATTTTCGGGGGCACGGGGGCACGGGGGCACGGCGCGGGGCAGGGGTTTCGCGCGGCGGCCGCGACTCGCCTACTCGCCGTGGAACTCGCACCGGCTCGTGCACGTCTCGTGCACGACCACCTGGGCAAGCCCCGGCAGCTGCGGCTTCAGCCGGTCCCACACCCACTTGGCGATCATCTCGCTGGTGGGGTTCTCGAGCCCCGGGATGTCGTTCAGGCAGTGGTGGTCGAGCTGCTTCTCGATGGGCCCGGTGAACGCCTTGATGTCGCCGTAGTCCATGAGGTAGCCGCGCTGCGGGTCGAGCGGGCCCGCCACCACCACGTCCACGCGGAAGCTGTGGCCATGCATGCGTCGGCACTTGTGCCCCTCGGGAAAGCAGGGCAGCCAGTGCGCGGCCTCGAAGGTGAAGCTCTTGATCAGGCGGACGTGCATGGGGGCGCGAGTGTAGGTGGGCGCGGTGCGGCAACGCCTCGCCCGCGAACGCACAGGCCCGCGGCAAGGAGCCGCGGGCCTGGTGAGTCTCGATAAACGCGTGCGAAGAAGCAGGTGCGGGGATACCCCGGACACCGATTACGACTTGACGGTGTGCTTCAGGCCGCGGCGCTGGTCGCGCAGGCGGCGCGCCTTGCCGAAGCGGTCGCGCAGGTAGTACAGCTTCGCGCGGCGGGCATCCGCACGGCGCACGACCTCGATCTTCGCCATGCGCGGCGAGTGCAGCGGGAACATGCGCTCCACGCCCTCGTTGGCCACGATGCGGCGCACCGTGATCATGGTGTGCACGCCGCGTCCCGTCTTGGCCAGCAGCACGCCCTGGAACACCTGGATGCGCTCCTTGTCGCCTTCGATGATCTTGTAGTGGACGTCCACGGTGTCGCCGATGCGGAGCATCGGGATGTCCTTGGGGTCCTTGAGCTGGTCGGCGACGGCGGCTTCGATGATCTTGGTTCGGTCCATGGTGACTCGGCCTTGCGGCCTTCCTTTCTTCCGGGCTTCCGCCCGTCGTTCCGCCTTCAGCCCCGCGCGTCGTGCGCCAGGCCACCGTCGGCGGGCTGCGACGTGGGACGGGTCATTCCGCCCAGGGGTCGCTCCATCAGGTCGGGCCGACGCTCGCGCGTGCGCTCGACCATCCGGTCATGCCTCCAGCGCTCGATGGCGGCATGGTCGCCGCTCAAGAGCACCTCGGGCACCTCGCGGCCGCGCCATTCGCGCGGTCGCGTGTAGTGAGGGCAGTCGAGGAGGGAACGACCCTCTTCGTCGCGGCGGCTGAAGGAATCCTCCGCCGCTGACTGCTCGTGTCCGAGCGCTCCGGGAAGGAGCCTCGTCACCGCGTCGACCAGCATCATGGCGGGGATCTCTCCGCCGCTCACGATGAAGTCTCCGACGCTCACCTCGAGCGGGGCCAGCTCCTGCACGGCCCGCTCGTCGATTCCTTCGTAGTGACCCGCGATCAACAGCAATCGCGGCTGCCTGGCGAACCATTCGACGCGGGGCTGAGCCAGGCGCTCGCCCTGCGGCGTGAGCAGCACGCGGCACGCTGCTCGGGGGTCCATCTTCTCCACCGCCTCGACCGCGTCGACGAGGGGCTGGCACATCATGACCATTCCGGGCCCGCCCCCGAAGGGACGGTCGTCCACCTTGCGGTGCTTGTCCTGGGTCCAGGCACGGATGTCGTGCGCGTGGAGCTCCAGGATGCCCGCGTCGGCGGCCCGCCCCGGGATGCTCGCGCCGAGGATCGGCGGGAACATGCCGGGGAACAGGGTGAGGACGTCGATGCGCACGGCGCCTCACCCGAAGGGCGTCAGCCCTTCTTCTCTGCCTTCGGCTTCGGTCCGCGCAGGGGCTCGAGGCCCTTCTTGGCGCGGATCGCGTCGGCCTTCTGGCGGCCCTTCGCGTGGACGTTGGCCTTGGCCTTGTCGCTGACGGCGCCGCCGGCCTTGCGGATCAGGGAGATGGCGGTGGCCGAGGGCTGTGCGCCCACGGACAGCCAGTGCTGCACCCGCTCCAGCTTCAGGTTGATCTGCTTGCCTTCCTTGCCGTGCGGGTCGTACCAGCCCAGCTCCTCGATGACGGCGCCATCGCGGGGAGCCCGCTTGTCCATGGCGGCGAGGCGGAAGAACGATTGGTGTGCGCGGCCGAGCCGCTTCAGGCGAAGGACGACCATGGGTCGTTCCCTTTCGGATGGCGCCCGCGTCGGTCGAGCGCCCCGCACGGTGCGGGGTCGTTCGCCGGGCGCATCGTGGGGCGGGCCTCACGGCCGGCAGTGCGATGCGCCTTCGGCAGGCGGTGGCGAGCCCCAAAGGGTAGCGGGAACGCGGCTTGGCCTCAAGGCTCGGTGGCACGGTCCGCGGCCGCGCTGTTATCGGCAGGCGCGTCCTCGGTCACGTCCTCGCCTGGGAACCGTTCCAGCATCACCACCGACACCACCGCGATGCCGCGCATGGCGGACAGGGCCATGGCGCGCTGCACCGGCACCAGGATCGCGCTGAAGAAGATGACCATCACCACCAGCAGCCCGTACATGCGCACGGCCGGCTGCGCGTACCAGCGCTCGAGCGTGCGGCTTGCCCCTGCCAGGATCGCCCCGCCGTCGAGCGGAGGGATCGGCATGAGGTTGAGCACCCCGAGCACCAGATTGATGAACGCGCCGACGTAGAAGAACTGCAGCACGTTCCCGACGGTGTGATCGGCCGCCGTGACGCGGCCCGAGCTGACCGCCCACGTCCACGCTCCGCCGGCCACCACGGCCACCAGCGCGAGCGCCAGGTTGGTGGCCGGGCCCGCCGCCGCCACCAGCACGCGGCCCCGGCGCGGGTGCCGGTAGCGCGACGGGTCGGTGGGCATGAGTCCCCACGCGAAGCCGGCCAAGGCGAAGAACGCCAGCGACATCCACCCCATGTGCACCACCGGGTTGAGCGTCATGTGCCCGAGCTCGCGAGGCGTGTCGTCGCCGTTGGCGATCGCCGCCCAGCCGTGCGCCAGTTCATGCAGCACGATCGAGGCGATCACCCAGAAGGCCCAGCTGAACACGAGCACCGTGCCGCCGTCCTCGAACGCGCGATGGACCCACCACGTCATGGGGCCGAGGCTACCCGGCCGCGGGGCCGCACGCGGCCATCGCGTCCCCGCCGTGCACGACCCGGCCGCCCGCCACCGCGACAAGCACGTCCGGCAGCGGTGAACGGGCCCAGTCGTGGGTGAACGGATCGGCGGCCAGGATGCACAGATCGGCGTGACCGCCGGGGCGCAGGACGCCGCAGCCGGCCAACCCCAACGCATCGGCGGCACCGCGGGTGTACGCGCGAAGCGTCTCCTCGACGGTGAGGTTCTGGTCGGTCGCGCACGCGCGCCCGTCGAGGTCGAGGCCGGTGACCGCCGCGCGGATGCCTGCCCGCGGGTCGCAGGTGACGATCGGCCAGTCGCTGCCGAAGCTGAGCCGGGCGCCGGCCCGCGAGAGATCGCGGAAACGGAAGAACCGGTCCATGCGCCCCTCGCCCAGCCGCGACCGTGCGATCCGCGCATCGTCGGCCTTGTGCAGGGGCTGCATGCTCGCGATGCGTCCGGCGAAGCGCGCGACGTCCTCCGCATGCATGGTCTGGCAGTGCTCGAACCTCGCGACGCGTTCCGGGTCCACGGGCTCGATCGCGTCCAACGCCAGGCGCAGTGCCTCGTCCCCGATCACGTGCATGGCCGGCGACCGCCCGGCGGCGATCACGCTCACGGCCCACTCGCGCAGCCGCTCCGCGGAGTGCGCGGCCATCTCCACGAGCATGCCGCGGTTCCCGGCGTCGTCCGCATACGGCTCGAGCATCCGCGCCGTGCGGCTGCCGAGCGTGCCGTCGACGAAGCTCTTCCACCCGGCGATCCGGAGCCGGTCATCCTCGGCGATCGCCAGCCCGGGCGAGAGGTCGACGGGCCAGTCGCGATCAAGCACGGTGGCCGCGACGCGCAGCGTCAGTCCGTCGCCCGCGCCGTCCGATCCGCCTGCGGCGCGCATCGGCACGTAGACCTCCGCCAGGTCCGAGCCGTACTCCATGCTGCCCACGGCGGTGACGCCGAAGCGGTGCGCGTGCCGGCATGCCGCGCGCACCGCGAGGCGCCGGTCCTCGGGAGGCGGCACCGGCACCAGGGGATTCACCAACCGCCACGCCGCCTGCTCGAGCAGCAGTCCGGTGGGCCGGCCCGCGGCATCGCGCACGATCTCCCCGCCCTCGGGGCACTCGCGGCCCTCGATCATCGACAGCACCCGATCGTTGACGACGCACGCGTGGTGATCCATCCGGTACGCGATGCACGGCACCGAGCCCGCGGACCGCAGCCACTCGCGGGTGGGGCGCTCGCCGCCCCAGTTGGCCTCGTGCCAGCCGTGCGCGCGCAGCCACCTGCCCGGGGCAAGCGCCGCCGCGGCCGCGGCGACCGCGCGCTCGAACTCGCCGCGGCTGCGCACCGCGGACAGGTCCAGCTGCGCGAGCCCGAGCGCGCCGAGCGTCAGGTGCAGGTGCCCGTCGATGAGCCCGGGCAGGACGGTGGCGCCCGCCGGCAGGCGCACGAGTCGCGCGCCCGGGGCAGGGGATTGATCCACCGCCGCCACGCGGCCGTCCTCGATCTCGATGCTCGCGGCCCACGGGTGCCCGTCATCGCCGGTCCAGATCCGCGCGGCCTCGATCCGCACGCGCCCCTGCAGCGGAGGGGCGGGAACATGGCGTGACTCGTCGGCGTCCATGGGCGACCTATCCTAGGGCGATGAACTCGCACCACCACGATCGTCGTCATGTCCACGGCCACCGCAGCAGCGCCGATGCGCCGCCGCGCGTCTTCTGGACCAAGCGCCGCTTGGCGGCGACCGCGATCATCGCGTTGGTGGCGATGGCGGTGTTCGTGTTCCTGTCGGCGTGCGATCGCGGCCCCGCGCCGCGTGGCCCGGCACCGGTGCCCGCGGCGGGCGGCGCTTCCGCCGCATCTCGCCCGGCCGATGCGGGCGCCGGCACCGCCTCCGCCGCGGCGCCGGCGACCGCGCAGGCCGGCACGTACCGCACGAGCGGGCCGGACGGCGACCAGTCGGTGATCGCCGTCGGCGGTCTCCTGATGCCCAAGCCCGTCACCTGGGTGTGGACCGCGCCGAGCATGCAGTTCCGCGCGCTGCAGTACGCGGTGCCCGCCAACGGGGTGAACTCGCCGGCCGCCGAGCTGGTCTTCAGCGTCTTCATGGGCACCGACGGCGGTCCGCTCGACGCGAACCTCGATCGTTGGGCGCAGCAGTTCCGTTCGGGCGACGGCGCGGCGCCGGCCGAGCGCGGCCAGTCCGAGGTGTCCGGCATGAAGGTCTGGCGCATCGAGAGCAAGGGCGACTACATGGGCATGGGCGCGGCCGCGCCGCGTCCGGGGTACATGCAGCTCGGCGCCATCGTCCAGGCGCCCGGACGAAACGTGTTCATGAAGCTCGTCGGCCCCGAGGCCACGGTGGAATCGAACCGCGCGGCCTTCGAGGCGATGGTCGCCGGGCTGCGGCCGGAGTGACCGGCGCCGGTCGGCCGCGCGTCAGGCCTTGGGTCGATCGATCGCGCGCGGCTCCGGCGTCAGCACCATCTCGGCGTCCATCAGCGGGCTCAGGTCGCGCAGCAGGCCGTCGGCAACGTCGTAGATCCAGGCGTGCACCACGATGTCGTGGCCGGCGCGGCGCATCCCCTCGACCACCGGGGAGAGGTTCACGTTGATCGCCTGCGCGGCCACGTTCAGTTCGCACAGCCGGCGGAAGCGGGCATCGTGATCGGTGATCGCCTCGAGCTCGATGCGGTGCAGGCGCGCCAGGTCGCGGATGTGGCGGATCCAGTTGTCCACGAGCCGCGACTGCGCCGGTTGCATCGACGCGGCCACGCCCCCGCAGCCGTAGTGGCCGCACACCACCACGTCCTTGATGCCAAGGGCGGTGACGGCATACTCGACCACCGAGAGCATGTTGAGGTCGCTGTGCACCACCAGGTTCGCGACGTTGCGGTGCACGAAGACCTCGCCGGGCGGCAGCCCGATGATCTCGTTGGCCGGCACGCGGCTGTCCGCGCAGCCGATCCACAGGATCGACGGCTTCTGGCCGCGCTTCAGCCGATCGAAGAACCCGGGATGCTCGCGCTCGACGTTCGCGGCCCACGCGCGGTTCGCGTCGAGGAGGTGGGTGAGGTCGCCCATGGCCCGCGGGATCGTAATCGCGGCAGGGCGAGGACGGCTCCATAGACTCCGTCCATGCCCACGCCGCCCGAACGCGCCGCTCACGATCCGCGTCCCGCGCCGCTCGCGGCGCCCGCGCACCCGGCGCCCGGCCGCTACTACGCCGCCGCCATGCAGACCTCGCTCCCGGCGCTCAAGGACCGGGAGGCGATCCCCGCGCGCGTCGACGAACTGGTGCGCATGGCCGAGGGCACCTTGGCCGGCTACGAGCCGTTCCACGACGTTCGGCTCTTCGTGTTTCCCGAGTTCGCGCACTGCGCGCCGCTGTATCCGTCGCTCCAGGAATTGCTCGCGCGGACGGCGGTGCGCCCCGAGGACCTCGTGGCGCCCTACGAGCGCTTCTGCCGGGCCAACGGCGTGTTCGTGCAGACGGGCTCGTTCATCGAGCACGACCCGAAGTACCCCGGCATCGCGTTCAACGCGTCGCTCCTGGTGGGCCCGGGCGGGGTGCTCACCAAGTACCGCAAGGTGAACCCATGGCTGCCGTGGGAGGTGCACGCCAGCCCGTGCGACGTGCCCGGGTACGACGAGCCGCTCTTTCCCGTGGCGGACACCGAGATCGGCCGGCTCGGTTGCGCCATCTGCTACGACTGGCTGTTCCCGGAGCCCCTACGCCGGATGGCGCTCGACGGCGCCGAGGTGCTGATCCGCGTGAGCGCGTACATGGACCCCTGGGGCGCGCAGCCGCCGATGGACTGGTGGACGCTCTTCAACCGCGCGCGCGCCGCCGAGAACACCGCGTACGTGGTGGCCGCCAACCAGGCCGCGCAGCTGCCCGATTACCCGCCGTTCAGTTGGCCCGGCGGAAGCATGGTGGTCGACTTCGACGGCCGCATCCTGGCCCAGGCCGAGCCGGGGCCGTTCACGAAGGTCGTGGTGGCCCCGATCGACATCGCCACGCTCCGCACCGAGCGCGAGCGGCGGCGCGGGCATGACCTGCGCGGTCACCTGAGGTTGGCGGCGTATCGGTGAGCGCGGGTCACTTCACCGCGTTCCAGTTCACCACTTCCCAGAAGCCCTTCAGGTAGTCGGCGCGGCGGTTCTGGTAGTTCAGGTAGTACGCGTGCTCCCACACGTCGACGCCGAGGAGCGGGTGGCCGACGACGTCGACCAGGCCCTCCATGAGCGGGTTGTCCTGGTTGGGCGTGCTGGTGATCGCGAGGCTGCCGTCGGGCTTGCGCACGAGCCACGCCCAGCCGCTGCCGAAGCGCTTCATCGCGGCGTCGGCGAACTGCGCCTTGAAGTTGTCCATGCTGCCGAAGGCCTTGTCGATGGCCGACGCGAGCTCGGCGCTCGGCGCGCCGCCCTGGCCCTTGGGCGCCATCCACGTCCAGAACATGGAGTGGTTCCAGTGCCCGCCGCCGTTGTTGCGCACCGCCGCCTTCACGGCGTCCGGGGCGTCCTTCGCCTTGCGGCAGATCTCCTCGATCGACATGGACGCCCACGCCGTGCCGTCGATGGCCTTGTTCAGGTTGTCGACGTACGCCTGGTGGTGCTTGGTGCGGTGGATGTTCATCGTCTTCTGGTCGATGAATGGCTCCAGCGCGTTCTCGGCGTACGGCAGCTCGGGCAGGGTGAAGGGCATCGGGTTCTCCTTGGGTTCGGTGGATCGGGGCGCATCGGCCGAGGCGCCGGAGGCGCGCAGGCCCAGGGCAGCCGCCGCGCCGGCGACCGCGGCGATGAAGGTGCGGCGGTCCGCACCTGCGCTGCATGCGGGCATCGGTTCGGGGCGTTCCATGGGTCGGCAAGGATAGCCCGGCTGCTACCCTCGGGGCATGGCGGTCCGTGCGGTTTGTCCCCAGTGGCGCGTCTGCGTGCTGCTCACGGAGCACCTCTGCGCGCGCCCGTGGCACGACGTGCTGCGTGCCGCGCTCGAGGGCGGCGCGGACTGCATCCAGGTGCGCGAGAAGGACATGCGCGGCCCCACGCTGGTGGAGCGCGTGCGCGCGGTGCTCAACGTCGCGCGGCCCTTCGGGGCCAGCGTCGTGGTCAACGACGACGCCGACGCGGCGCTCGCGGCCGGAGCCGACGGCGTCCACGTGGGGCAGGGCGATCGGTCCCCCGGGCAGGTCCGTCGGCTGTCGGGGGATGCGCTCTGGATCGGGGTGAGCACGCATTCGGTCGCCGAGGCCGACGCCGCGGTCGCCGCGGGCGCCGACGTCTGCGGCGTGGGCGCCATGTTCCCCACGGGCACCAAGCCGGGGATCGAGCCGTCCGGCCCGGCATACCTGCGTGACTACCTGGCGCGGTTCGGCGGCGGTCCGCGCACCGGGTCACGTGCGGTGCCGCACCTGGCGATCGGCGGCATCACGCCCGGCAACGTGGCCGCGCTCGCGGCCGAGGGCTGCCTGGGCGTGGCGGTCAGCTCGGTGGTCTGCTCGGCCCGGGACCCGGGACACGTGGTGGCGTCGCTGCGTGGCGCGCTCGAACGCGGGGCGGGCGCGCGATGACGGTGCGCGACGTCCGATTCACGCTCCTGGGAACCGGCACGAGCGCCGGAGTGCCGGTCATCGCCTGCGACTGCGCGACCTGCACGAGCGACGATCCGCGTGACCGGCGCACCCGGGTCGGGGCGATGCTCGAGTTCGTCGACGCCGCCGGCCACCCGCGCACCGTCCTCGTGGACGTCCCTCCCGACCATCGCGAGCACGCGCTGCGGCACCGGATCCGCCGGGTGGACGCGATCCTCATCACTCACTCGCACGTCGACCACGTGTTCGGGCTCGACGACGCGCGCCTGTACAACGTGAGCATGGGCGGGCCGGTCCACCTCTACGGCGAGCCCGCCGTGTTCGGCGAGCTCGAGCGCATCTACGAGCACATCTTCCGGCCGCACCGCAACGTCAACCGCAGCTTCGTGGCGGACGTGGCGTGCACGCCGGTGTTCCCGGGGCGTCGCATCGACCTCTTCGGGGTCGCCGTGACGCCGCTGCGCCTGCTCCACGGCCGGCTTCCGATCGTGGGCTACCGCTTCGATGCGGCCACGGATGCAGGGCCGCTGCCGCTCGCGTACTGCACCGACGTCAACGCGATCCCGCCGGAGACGTGGCCGGCCCTCGACGGCCTGGACACCCTGGTGCTCGACATGCTTCGCGAACGTGCCCACCCCACCCACTTCACGCTCGGTGAGGCGCTCGACGTCTCCGCGCGGGTCGGCAGCCGCCGCACGGTCTTCACCCACATGACCCACGACGTCCGGCACGCGGAGCTCTCGGCCCGGCTCCCGGCCGGGGTGGAGCTCGGGCACGACGGGATGGTGCTGGGCGCGGCCGCCCCCGCCTCGCGTTGATCGGAATTGCCGGGAAATCACGGGTGACGGTCGCGTGGCCCGCCCCGGCCCGGCGGTGGTACCCTGTTCCACCCTTATGGCACAGCTCCGCGAGATCAAGAAGCGCATGGGCGCGGTCAAGACGATCCAGCGCATCACCAAGACGATGCAGATGATCGCCACCGCGAAGTTCACCGCCTCCCTCACCCGGGCGAAGAACAGCCGCGCGTACACCGACACCATCCGCGGGCTGGTCTCCAAGGTCGCGGCCCAGGCCGGGGACACGTCGCACCCGCTGCTCGAGCAGTCCGACCGTGGCGCTGGCAAGGAGCTGGTGCTGGTGCTCAGTTCCGACCGCGGCCTGTGCGGTGCCTACAACTCGAACGTGCTGCGTGCCGCGGGCAAGGCGATCGCCGAGTCGCGCGCCGCGGGCAAGGAAGTCCTGGTCGATGCCAGCGGCCGCAAGGCGGTGGCGTTCTTCAAGTACCAGAAGCAGGAGCTCTCGGCCCGGCACGCGGTGGGTGACCGCCCGCAGTACGCGGCGGTCGAGGAGATCGCGCAGGGGTACATCGACCGATTCATCGCGGGCGAGTTCGCCTCGGTGAAGGTCGTGTACATGCGCTTCATCTCCACCGCGCGCCAGCGCCCCGAGGTGATGCAGCTGCTGCCGCTCACGCTGCCGAAGGCGGACGCCGCGGCCGGTGCAACCGCGGGGACGCAGTCGAACTTCGAGTTCAGCCCCTCGGCCCCCGAGCTCCTCGACGAGTTGCTGCCGCGCTCGGTGAAGGTCTCGCTGTTCCAGGCGTTCCTCGACGCCGTCGTCAGCGAGAACGTGATGCGCATGGTGGCCATGAAGGCCGCCACCGACAACGCCGGCGGCCTCGGCCGCACGCTGAAGCGCAGCTACAACCGCGCCCGGCAGGCGCGCATCACCACCGAGCTCACCGAGATCGTCGCCGGCGTCGAAGCCCTCAAGTGACCGTCGCCGGGGGCGTGCCCTGACGTCGTCGATGGTGCGCGGCGGCGTGAGCCCGCGGCGTGGCTGCCGCGCGTCGCGCACCGCCCGGAATCAGGGCAGCTGTTCCTCGGGGACCTCGGCGCCCTCGCCGGCCGGCGCGGCGGGCTTCTCGGGCTCCGGCTCGCCGCCCTGCGGAAGGCTGCCCGACACCACCTTGTAGCCGTCCTTCTGCCAGGCGCGCAGGCCGCCGTCCATCACGAACACGTCCTTGAACCCGAGCTCGATCAGCCGCTTCGCGCCGGCCTTCGCCATCGGGTCTTGGAACCCGTCGCCGTAGACCACGAACAGGTTGTGCCCCGCGAGGCGCACCGGCGCTTCCTCGGTCATCCGGGACAGCGGCACGTTGATGGCGCCGGCAATGTGGGCCTGCGCGTACTCGGCTGCGCTCCGGGGGTCCACCCAGCAGCCGACGTGCCCCTTCTCGAACAGCGTGCCGCCGGAGTGAAGCCGTTCGAGCGCACCCGGGGGGTCCAGGAGGATGAGGTCGCGGTCGCTGGTCTTCGGGTCGCAGCCGGCCGCCGCGCCCAGCAGCACTGCGAGTGCGGCCACGGCGGCGCGCGTGCGGATCGTGCCGCGGACGGGGCGGTTGGACAGGAGGTGGCTCAGCGGGCCGATCGGGGCAGCGTTCATCCGGACAGTGTGGTGCGTCCCGAGGAATTGCGCAACCGGCCGCGCGCCTGGATCTCGGGGCGACTACCGTTGAGCGATGTTGATCGGTCCTCCCGTGCCGTCCCACGTCTTGATTCCCCTGCGCGTGCCCGTCCCCATCGCCGCCGTGCTGGCTGCCGCCACCGCGGCATCGTCCGCGGCACCGATGAACCCGTCCCCGGTCCAGGATCGGCCCGCCCCGGCCGCCGCATCGGAGAGCGCGGCCATCGCCCGCCATCGCTTCTCGCTGTGCCGCACCGGCGACGGCGAGTGGGCGCTCGTGATCCTGGTGGAGCCTCGCGCCGGGTGGCACGTTTATTGGGAGAACCCGGGCGACAGCGGCGACGGTCCGCAGGTCGAGGTCACGCTTCCCGCCGGCTGGCAGGCCGGTCCCGTGGTCTTCCCGCGCCCGGACGTGGCGATGAGCAACGGCGAGGTGTTCTACGGCTACGGCGGCCCGGTCGAGTACGTGGTTCCGCTGCGCCGCGTGCCGGGGGCATCGCCCACGCCCGGCGCCGAGGCGGCCGCGGAGCCCGCGCCGTGGTCCGCGCGGTGCGCCCTGATGGCGTGCAAGGACATGTGCGTGATCGAGCGGCTCTCGGGCGCGGGCAAGGCGGGGGAGTTGGATCGCTCCGACCTTCCCGCCCGTTTCGCGGGCGGGACCGTGGCGGGGCGGTCGCTACCGGTGGCGGCCGAGGTCGCCGGCGTGACGGCGCGGCTGGTGCCCGAGGGCATGGTGATCGAGGGCCCGGCGCAGGGGCGCGACCGCGTCAGCTTCATCCCGGCGTTGGTGCCCGGGATGGAGGTCACCCTGCCCAAGGACCGTCCCGAGATCGCCGGCACCGTGTCCGGTGGCCGGTTCCGCATCGAGGTGCCGATGTCGGCGCGCGGCGCCGACCCGAGCGGGGCTGCGGCGGCGGGGCTTGTCCTCCTGGGCAATGCGCCCGCCGATCCGTGCGTTCGGCTGTCCTTGCCACATCCCGCGGTCGCTCCCTGAATCACTGCGCGCCTGGCGCATCCACCAGGCACCGTTGGTCCCCCGGTCGGGGATCCGATCCACGAGGCCACAGCAGATGCTCACTTCCCGATCTAGCCGACTGACGCTCATCGCCACCTGCGGCATCACCGCCGCGCTCGCCGGCGGCGTTGCCTTTGCGCTTCCCGCCGACGATGCCAAGCCCGGCGCGGCCGACTCCCACATGCACGCCACGGTCGGCAAGCCCGCCCCGGCGTTCACCCTGAAGGACACCGCCGGCAAGGAGGTCAAGCTCGCCGACTTCGCCGGCAAGGTGGTCGTCCTGGAGTGGATCAACCCCGGCTGCCCGGTGTGCAAGGGCAAGTTCGAGGACGGATCGGTCACCAAGATGATCGAGGCCTCCAAGGCCATCGATCCCGACGTGGTGTTCCTCTTCATCAACTCGACCGCCGCCACCGCGGACCGTCCGCAGGAGAGCGCCGACTACATGAAGGCGAACAAGGTGGTCGGCACCGGGCTGATCGACGGCGACGGCGCCGTCGGGCACATGTACGGCGCCAAGACCACGCCGCACTGCTACGTGATCGACGCCAAGGGCGTGCTGGCGTACAACGGCGCGATCGACGACAAGGGCTCGACCAACTACGTGGTCGACGCGGTGAAGGCGCTGAAGGAAGGCAAGGCAGTGTCCCCGGCGACCACCAAGCCCTACGGCTGCAGCGTCAAGTACGGCAAGTCGAAGAAGGGCTGACCGCCCGGATCCGGATGGCCGATCGATCGGGCGGCGCGCCTCGGGGTGCGCCGCCCGATTGCGCGTTCAGGCCACGTTGACCGGCATCACCACGTAGGTGAACTCCTGGCCGACCTTGAAGACGCCGGGCTTCTGGGGGCTGCGCATCTCGACCATGACCTGCTGGCCGTCGACCACCTTGAGGGCGTCGACGATGTAGCCGGGCTGGAAGCCGATCTCGATGGAATCGCCCTGGTAGCCGGACATCGGCACGCGGATCTCCGCCTCGCCCATCTCCGGGGCGCGGCTGGAGACCACCAGCGTGTCGCCCTTGAAGGCGAAGCGGACGCCCTTGGACTCCTCGTTGGTGAGCAGCGCCGCGCGGCGGATGGCGGCGGCGAGGTCCGCGGCGTCGAAGGTGACGCGCTTGTCCTGGTCCTTCGGGATCACGTCCTCGAAGGGCGGGAACGTGCCCTCCACGAGGCTCGTCACCAGCGTGCCCACGCCGTTCACCTGGAACACCGCCTGGCCGTCGGCCTTGGCGATCGTCACGGTGGAGTCGGGGTCGCCGAGCATCTTGACCAGGATGTTCAGGCTCTTGGCCGGGACGATGAGCGTCATGTCGCCGTCGCCCGAGCAGCCGCCCGCGGCCACCGCCAGGCGCTTGCCGTCGGTGCCCACCAGGCGGATCCGCTTGCCCTTGCGCTCCATCAGGACGCCGTTGATGGCGAAGCGGGCGTTCTCGACCGCCGTGGCGAACAGGGTCCGCGCGATCAGGCGGCGCAGGGTCTCGGCGGTGACCTCGAAGGCGCCGGCGGTCTGCGGCTCGCGCGCCACGGGGTAGTCCTTGGGGTCGTAGCCGAAGACCTTGAAGGTGCTGCCCTCGCTGCGGACCGTGGCGACGTTGCGGTCGGTCTCCAGGGCCACCGTGGAGTCCTCGCAGGTCCGGACGATCTGGCCCAGCTTGTCGGCCGGCACCAGGGCCTCGCCCGCCGACACCACCTCGACGCCGGGCACCGAGAGGGCGAGCGAGATCTGGCCGTCGGTGGCGCGCAGCACCAGCTCACCGTCGTTGCCCGAGAGCTTCAGGCAGGTCAGGACCGGCGTGGTGGTGCGCGACGGCACGACCGCCGAGGCCAGGGCCAGGGCGTCGACGAGGGCGGTGCGGTCGCAGTTGACCTTCAGGTTGCTCGGCATCGTTCGGGTTCCCCTCTTGGGTGGTGCGGGCGGCCAGTGTAGCCCACGCCCCCGGCGAGCCGCCGACCTACCATGCCTTCATGCTGCAGCGGCTCCTGTCCGCGCTCCGCGCCAAGTACGGCATCACCGTCTTCTGCCTGTACCTCGGCGCATTCGCCGTGGCCTTCGTGGGCACGTTCACGCTGCCGCTCCTGGCGATCGGGATGGTGCTGCTGGCGATCTTCATGCTGGTGCCGGCGGTGCTCTTGGGGGACACCATCGGGGCCCTGAGCCGCGCCGCCAACCGCCCGTACATCCGCCGCGGGGTGTGCCCCCGTTGTCGCGCCTCGCAGGGTCCGGCGTGGGAGCCGCCGGTGTACCGGTGCGCGTTCTGCGCGGCGGCGTTCGAGGCCGACGGTGATCCGCACGAGGGCCCCGATGCGGTGCCGGTCGAGCCCGCCGCCGCTCAGCGCGTGCCGGAGTGATGGTCGATGACCGCGCGGACCGTCGGCACCAGGTGCGAGTCGCCGACGAACGCGATCAGCTGGCCCTGGGGGAGCACCTCGATCACCACGCGGATGCCGACGGCCACCACCGAGATGCCCTGCACGGGCTCGCCGCCCGAGTCGGCCACCGCGGCGACCAGGTCGCGAAGCAGGTGATGGTGAGCGGGCTCGAAGAAGAGCGGATCGCGGGTGTTCAGCTCGACCGTGGCGGCGGCGTCGATCTCGCGCCAGTGGTCGTGGGTGCTCATCGGCCGGGCCACGGCCTCGAAGACGCTCCGCCAACGCCCGACCGGGATCACCACCACCTCGGGCAGCTTGAGCTTGTGGACGATGCCCTCGACGATCGGGCCGAACTCGTTCCGGGGGACGCGCCGGATGGACTCCGGCAGGCGCGCGGCGTCCGGGTGGTCGGCGGCCGCCAGGTCGAACACCTCGACCGGCGCGGACTCGTCGAGGTCAAGATGCAGTTCCGATCCGTGCTCCTCCGCCACCACGCCTTGCTTGCGAAGTCGGGTCCAGGTCGGCTCGTGCTCGATGAATTCCACGGGGTGCTCCGGGTGCTCTGCGCCTGCGCGCGAGTCCCCAAGGTACCTGCACGCCGTACCATGGGGTCGTGCGCACCGTCCTCTTCGTCTGCACCGGCAACACGTGCCGATCCCCGATGGCCGAGGGGATCGCCCGGCAGCTCCTGGAATCCGGTCGGGTGGAAGGGCACGGGCGCGAGGTGTTCGTGGCGTCGGCCGGGTTGGCGGCATGGGACGGCAGCCCCGTGAGCAACGAGACGCTCGAGACGCTGCGCCGCCGCGGGATCCGCTTCGACGGCCATGCCAAGCGCCTGACCGCCGAGATGGTGCGCAAGGCCACGCTCGTGCTCGGCATGACGCGCTCCCACGTGGTCGGCGCGCGGGCCTTGGTCGGAGGCGAGCCGCACCAGGACAAGGTGCAGGTGCTGGACCCTTCCGGGGACCTCGAGGACCCGATCGGCATGGGTCAGGCCGCGTACGACGCGCTCGCCAAGCGGCTGGAGCGGGTTCTTCCCGGACGCTTGGCCGAGCTGCTCTGAGGGCAAGGGGATCGCCGTTCTTTCGGGTAGCGTTCAGCGCATGCGCGTCGCCGTCGGTTCGGACCACCGTGGATCGCAGACGATCGCCAGCCTCGTCCAGCATCTTCAGGCGGACGGGCACGACGTCCACGTGCACGGGGACTGCGGAGGCAACACGTGCGACTATCCGGACGTCGCGTACCTGGTGGCCCGGGCCGTGGCCGACGGGCGGGCCGACCGAGGCATCCTGATGTGTGGCACGGGAATCGGCATGTGCATCGCCGCCAACAAGGTCAAGGGCGTCCTCGCGGCGCTTGCCCAGGACGAGCTGAGCGCGCAGCTGAGCCGCACGCACAACAACGCGAACGTGCTGTGCCTCAGCGCGGACCTCACCGGCACCACGCTCGCCAAGCGGATCGTGGACACCTTCATGCGCACGGAGTTCGAGGGCGGTCGCCACGAGCGCCGCATCGGCAAGATCCACCGCATCGAGGCCGGCCAGGCGCCGACCTGAGGGCCGGGTCGCCGGGGCGCGATGACGTCGACGTGGCCCCGGCGCTCAGCGAGCCTCGGCCTCCACCCAGTCGGTCAGGAGCCGCACGCCCCATCCGGTCGGGCCGGCGACGCACAGGTCGGTGGCGCTGTCGGAGTTGCCGACGCCGGCGATGTCGATGTGCGCCCACGGCACGTCCTTGCCCACGAAGTGGCTCAGGAACGCCGCGCCCTGGATCGGGTGCGCGCTGCGCGCCGGGTTCGAGTTGATCAGGTCGGCGTGCTGGCCGCGCATGAAGTCGCGGTGCTCCTCCCAGAGCGGAAGGCGCCAGAGCCGCTCGCCGCTGGACTCGCTCGCGGCCTCGATCGACTTGACGAGCCCGGCGTCGTTGCAGAACCAGCCCGCGCAGAAGTGGCCGAGCGCCACGACCACGCCGCCCGTCAGCGTGGCCACGTCCACGATCGCCGTGGCCTCCAGGTCCTCCTCGGCATAGGTGAGGGCGTCGGCGAGCACCAGCCGACCCTCGGCATCGGTGTTGGTGATCTCGACCGTGGCGCCGTTGTACATGGTGATGATGTCGTCCGGGCGCATGCTGTCGCCCGACACCATGTTCTCGGCGGCGGCGAGCAGCGCGTGCACCTCGATGCCGAGGTCGAGCCCGGCGATCGCCTTCATCGCGCCGAGCACCGCGCAGCCGCCGAGCTTGTCGTACTTCATGCCCTTCATGCCGTTGTTCACCTTGAGGCTGTAGCCGCCGGTGTCGTAGGTGAGGGTCTTGCCGACGAGCACCAGGCGCTTGCCGCGGGCGCCGCGCGTGCGCCGGCGCGGCACGTGCGACAGGTGGATCATGCAGCTCTTGGAATCGCTTCCGTGGCCCACGGTGACCAACCCGCCCATGCCGAGCTTCCTGGCGCGTGCATGGTCGATGACCTCGCACTTCATGCCCGTCTCGCGCGCCAGCCGGCGTGCGCGCTCGGCGACCCATGCCGGGTTGCAGACGTTGGGCGGCGTGGCGCCGATCTCGCGCGCGTAGTTGACCGCCTCGCCGAGCATCAGCCCGCGCTTCATGCCGTCGCGGAAGTCCGCGTCGCCCGAGTCGATCGTCAGCGCGCCGCCGCGGGGCTGCCTCTTGCTGACGGCGCCGTCGAAGCCATCGACGCGCCAGTTGGCGATCGCCATCCCCTCGCCGAACGCGCGGCCGAGGGCCTCGACCTCGGCGCGCTTCTTGGGGAACCCGGCCGAGAGGTCCACGGTCACCGCCTTGTCCTTGCGGCGGTCGAGCGCCCTGACGAGCTTCGCCGCCGCGGTGCGGACCGACGCCGGCGTGACCGAGTCCGGCGTCCCGAGCCCGAGCAGGACGTGCCGCGTTCCGGCGGCGAGCACCTCGCCGTTGTCGCCCTTGAATCCCGGGGTGTCGAGCGCCGCCTCGACGGCCGGCACCTTGGCGTGGGCCGCGGGGACGGTTCGGCCGTCGGAGGTGACGCCGACGACGGTGACGGCGGAGCGTGCGGGGGCGGACGCGGCGGTGATGCGGCTGAACATGGGGCGTGAAGTGTAGGTTCGGGCGGTCCTATCCTGTGGCGGTGCGGATCTACGACGTCATCGTGATCGGCGGAGGCCATGCGGGAGTCGAGGCCGCGTGGGCGGCGGCGTCGGCGCTCGGCGAGGGCGGGCGCGTGGCGCTCGTCACCATGGATCCCGGGAAGATCGGCGCGATGAGCTGCAATCCCGCGATCGGCGGGCTGGCCAAGGGGCAGATCGTCCGCGAGATCGACGCGCTCGGCGGCGTGATGGCGCGGGCCACCGACCACGCCGGCATCATGTTCAAGGTGCTGAACACCTCGAAGGGCGCCGCCGTGCGCGGCCCGCGCGCGCAGTGCGACAAGTACCACTACGCGGCCGAGGTGCAGCGCATCCTGTCGACGCAGCCGCGCATCAACGTGATCGCGGGAACGGTCGACGACCTGCTCACGGAGGACGAAGCCTGCGCGGGCGTGCGGTTGCCGGATGGCTGGCGCGATGCCGTGGCCGATGCCGCCGCCATAGAGCGGAACCTGCGCGCCGACCGCATGCCCGATCCCGTGTTCGTGGCCGTGGGCCCGCCCCGGCCGGCATGCGAGCTCCGCGCGTCGGCCGTGGTCCTCACCACCGGCACGTTCATGCGCGCCCTCATGCACACGGGCGAGTCGATGACGCCCGGCGGTCGCGTGGGCGAGGGCAGCGCGGTCGGGATCAGCGCGATGCTGCGTGGGCTGGGGTTCGAGCTCGGCCGCCTGAAGACCGGCACGCCGCCGCGGCTGGCCCGCGAGGGGATCGACTGGGACGCGCTCGACCCGCAGGTGGGCGACGATCCGCCGGTGGCGTTCAGCGACCTGCCCTCGTCGAGCCTGGCGCGCGGCGCGTTCCCCGGGCTCCCGCAGGTCGAGTGCCGGCTCACCGCGACGACGCCCGCGATCCACGCGCTGATCCGCGACAACCTGCACCGGGCACCCATGTACAGCGGGCAGGTCGATGCCGAGTGCGGGCCGCGGTACTGCCCGAGCCTGGAGGACAAGGTGGTGCGCTTCGAGGGGCGCGACAGCCACCAGGTGTTCCTCGAGCCCGAGGGGCTGTTCACGGACGAGGTCTACTGCAACGGCATCAGCACGAGCCTGCCCGCCGAGGTGCAGGAGCGCATCGTGCACGGGATGCGCGGGTGCGGGCGCGCCCGCATCCTGCGCTGGGGCTATGCGGTGGAGTACGACATGGTCTGGCCGCACCAGATCGACGCCACGTGCGAGACCAAGCGCCTGCGCGGGCTGTTCCTCGCGGGGCAGATCAACGGCACCAGCGGGTACGAGGAGGCCGCCGGCCAGGGGCTGGTGGCCGGCGTGAACGCCGCGCGGCGCGTGCGCGGGCAGGATGCGGTGCGCCTCGGGCGCGACCAGGCGTACATCGGCGTGATGATGGACGACCTGGTGACGCGCGTTCCGCGCGAGCCGTACCGGATGTTCACGAGCCGCGCGGAGCACCGGCTGCTCTTGCGCGCGGACAACGCCGACGAGCGGCTGACGCCGCAGGCGGCGGAGTGGGGCCTCGCGTGCCCGACTCGCATGGCGGCGTTCCGTGCGCGCGCGGATGCCTTGGCGGCGATCCGCGCCGCGCTGCGCTTGGTGCGGGCGCCGGCCGCCGACGGCACGCCCGAGCGCCTGCACGACCGTGCGCGGCGGACCGACGTTCCGGTGGCGGACGTGCAACGCGGGCTTCATGCCGCCGGCCACGCGTTCGACGCGGCGTTGGTCGACCGCGTGGTGACCGACCTCCGCTACGAGGGCTACGTGGTCCGCGCCCGGGCCGAGGTGAAGCGGCACGCCGACGGCGAGCGGTCGCCGATCCCCGAGTCGCTCGACCCCGACGCCATCACCGGCCTTCGCATCGAGGCCCGCGAGGCGCTGCGGAAGTTCCGCCCCGCGACGCTCGGGCAGGCGGGCCGGCTCGCGGGGATCTCGCCCGCGGACGTCGGGTTGATCGCCGTCGCGGCCAAGCGGGCGCGCGCGGCGGGCCGCGGGTGATGGTCGTGTCCCCGGGTCGGTGCCCGGCGCCTCAGGCGCCGTCGACGGGCGCGAAGTGGTCCACCGGCCCGCAGCCGGCGCCGAGGCCAGGCGCGTTGGCGATGGCCGCGCGCACGAAGGCGCGCGCGCCGCGCACCGCGCGCTCCAACGGCTCGCCGCGCGCGAGCCGCGCGGTGATCGCCGCCGACAGCGTGCACCCGGTGCCGTGGGTGTGCGCGGAGGCGATGCGCTCGCCCGGCATGCGCACCGCGCGGCCGTCGGCCCACAGCAGGTCCATCGCGTCTCCCTCCAGGTGGCCGCCCTTCACGAGCACCGCGCTCGCGCCGAGCGAGGCGATCGCACGCGCGGCGCGCTCCATGTCGCCCGGGGTGCGGACCTCGAACCCCGCGAGGCGCGTTGCCTCCGGGAGGTTCGGGGTCACCAGCGCGGCGTGCGGGAGCAGCCGGCGCGACAGCGCGTCCACGGCGTCGTCGGCCAGGAGCGGCGCACCGTGCTTGCTCACCATCACGGGATCGACCACCAGCGGGAAGGTGAACCGGGCGGCGCGCTCGGCGACCGCGTCGATGATGTCCGCGCGGCCGAGGGCCCCGGTCTTGGCCGCTTGCGGCGTGATGTCCTCGAGCACCGCGTCGAGCTGCGCGATGACGAATGCGGGGCTCTCCGACTTGACCGCGGCCACGGTGCGCGTGTTCTGCACCGTGAGCAGCGTGACCACGCTCGCGCCGTACGTGCCGTGGCGATGGAAGACCTTGAGGTCGGCCTGCAGCCCGGCACCGCCCGAAGGATCGGATCCGGCGATGGTCAGGGCGACGGGCGGGGTGCGGGAAGCGGTCATCGGTCGTGGGCAGGGTAGGCGCGGCGGGCAATCGCGCACGGCCGCCGGGAGCCGCGTGCCTAGGATTGAGCCCGATGAGCACGCCCCCGCGCCCGTCCCCGCCGCCCGCCCGCACCCTTGCGGAGCTGCGTGCATCCGGCTGGACGACCCGCTCCGTCAAGGCCGAGCTGCGCGGCAACTTCGAGCGCGCGCTTGCCGCGGCCGCCGCGCGCGGCGAGCGTGGCGCCGCATCGCTGTTCCCGGGGATCGTCGGCTACGACGACACCGTGCTCCCGGACCTGGCGACCGCGATCATCGCGGGCCATGACCTGCTGTTCCTGGGCGAGAAGGGGCAGGGCAAGAGCCGCCTGATGCGGATGCTCCCGGGGTTCCTCGATGAGTGGCTGCCGTACCTGGACATCCCCGGGTGCCCGGTGCACGAGGATCCCGAGCGGCCGATCACCCGCGCCGGGCGCGAGCTGATCGCCACGGTGCCCGCCGAGCGCGTCCCGATCGCGTGGTGGCACCGGGATGATCGCTATGCGGAGCGGCTGGCCCCGGGCACCAAGTTCGCCGACCTGATCGGCGAGATCGACCCTGCCAAGCTGGCGGCGGGCACGTCGATGGGCGCCGAGGAGGCGCTGCACTTCGGGCTGGTGCCGCGGATGCACCGCGGGATCTTCGCCATGAACGAGCTGCCGGACCTCGACGAACTGGTCCAGGTGGGCCTGTTCAACGTGCTCGAGGAGCGCGACGTCCAGATCCGCGGCTACCCGGTCAGCTTCGACCTCGACGTCCTGCTGGCCTTCAGCGCCAACCCGAGCACCTACAACCGGAGCGGCAAGGTGATCCCGCAGCTGAAGGACCGCATCGGCAGCACGGTGGTGACGCACTACCCACGCGAGCGCGACGTGGGCATCGCCATCACCCGCCAGGAGGCAGGCATTGACCTCGGCGGCGAGTACCCGGTGCTGGTGCCGCCCTTCATGGACCGCGTGATCGAGGAGATCTCTGTTGCCGCGCGCCGCAGCCAGTTCGTCGACCATGCGTCGGGCGTGAGCGCGCGCTTCAGCGTCGCCAACTGGCGGACGATGGTCGCCAGCGCGCGCCGGCGCGGGATCCAGCTCGGCGAGCGTCCGGCGGTGCCCCGCATCAGCGACCTCTCGCACCTGCATTCGTCCGCGCTCGGCAAGCTCGAGCTCGACCTGATGGGCACCCACCAGATGGGCGAGCGGCAGGTGATCGACGCCATCGTCGCCGAGGCCGTGGGCACGGTGTTCAAGGAGTACGTCGAGGAGCACGGCCTGTCGGAGATCGCCGACGCGTTCTCCAAGGGCGTGCGCATCGAGGTCGGCGAGCTGGTGCCGAGCGCCCAGTACGCGGATCGGATGCGCGCGGTGCCCGAGGCATGGGACAAGGCCTTCGAGGTGAACGCCAGCGGCGACCCGGCGGTGCGGGCCTCGTGTGCCGAGTTCGTGCTCGCGGGCCTGTGGGCGACCGACCGCGTCAGCCGCGCGGTGAAGCACGGACGAACGTCCTACGAGTTCAAGTGACCGATGGCCAGACCCCATCCTCGCCGCAGCCACTGGGTGGAGCGTTCCACACGTACCTCGGGTTCGACGCCGTGCGGTTCGGCTCGGCGCGGCCCGCGGACCCCGGCAACGCCGCGCGCGGCGCGTTCGAGCACCTGCTGGCCATGGGGTCGATGCGCCGCTTCACCGACCAGGAGCTGGCCGACGCCGTTCGCATCGATCCGTCGCAGATCCAGGGGCTGGGCCCGAGCATCGAGGCGCTGATCGAGCTGCTGGAGGCGCGCAAGGCGAAGATCCTGGCGACGTACGACCCGGCGCCGGCCGCGGAACTGGCGGCGCAGGCGTTTCGGGCGGCCGCCGCCCGCGCCTTGCCCCGGGACGGATCGGATCTTCACCGACGCATCGCGCGCGCGGCGGAGCAGGGCCAGCTGCGCGACCTCGAGCGGCTCTGGTACCGGCTGCCGGAGGGATCGGCGGCGCAGCGGGCGCTCACGGTGGCGCTGGAGCGATTGCGCGAGCGGTACCAGGTGGACGCCATGCGCTCGAGGCACGCGTTCACGGGCCGCGAGGCCATCGGCGTGGACCGCGCGATCGAGGTGGGCGAGGAGCTCGACGAGATTGACCGGCTGCTCGAGCAGCTCCGGCAGGCGCTCAAGGAGGCCAAGCCCGCGATCGTGGACCTGGACGCCCTGTCGCGGTTCGCGCCGCAGGAGCAGGTGGACTCGATGCGCGATGCGCAACGCCGCGTGAACGAGCTGCTGGCGCGCCTTGCCGAGGAGGCGGGTCTGGCGCGCACTCCGGAGGGTGGCTGGAAGGTTTCGCCGAAGGCCATGCGTCTGTACCAGCGCGGACTGCTGGCCACGATCTTCGGCGACCTGCAGGCGGCGCGCAGCGGCCGCCACGACGGCGTCACGTCCGCCGACGGCGCGGTGGAGCTTCCGGCGACGCGTCCGTACGAGTTCGGCGACAGCCCATCGGCCATGGACCTGACGCAGAGCATGGTCAACGCCATGGTGCGCGAGGCCGGAGAGGGCCCGAGGCAGCCGGGCCGGCCGGTCCGGCTGCGCGGCGAGGACATGGTGGTCCATCGGACGCGGCAGCAGCCCAAGTGCGCCACCGCGGTGATCATGGACATGTCCGGCTCGATGCGCCACGGCGGGCAGTACGTACAGGCCAAGCGCATGGCGCTGGCGCTGGATGGCCTCATCCGCACGGAGTACCCGGGCGACTTCCTGCAGTTCATCGAGATGTACACGGTGGCTCGCCTGCGGGCGCCCGGCGAGGTCGCCTCGGTGATGCCCAAGCCGGTGACGATCCACGACCCGGTCGTGCGGCTGCGCGCGGACATGGCTGACCCGGGGATCACCGAGATGGACCTGCCCCTCCACTTCACCAACATCCAGCGTGCGCTGCAGCTGGCGAGGCAGTGGCTCGGCGGCAGGCCCACGCCCAACCGGCAGGTGATGCTCATCACCGACGGGCTGCCCACCGCGCACTTCGAGGGCAGCGACCTTTACATGCTGTATCCGCCGGACCCGCGCACCGAGCGCGAGACCATCCGTGAGGCGACGCGTTGCGCGGAGGCGGGCATCACGATCAACGTGTTCCTGCTCCCGAGCTGGAGCCAGACCGAGGACGACGTGCAGTTCGCGCACCGCATGGCCGAGGGAACCGGCGGGCGCGTGTTCTTCGTGGCCGGGAAGGAACTGGACCGGTTCGTGGTCTGGGACTACGTGCGTCGGCGACGATCGATCCTGGGTTGAACCGGGGCGGCTGCTAGACTTGGTGGTCGTTCGCCGCCGTAGCTCAATTGGCAGAGCACGTGATTTGTAATCTCGAGGTTGCCGGTTCGATTCCGGTCGGCGGCTCTCCGGAAGCGGGATAACCCGGTCCCCCGGGCGGGTCGGGCGTGGCTCGGCTGCTGCTACAATCGTCCGTCCCGCGGTACGCCGCGGGTCGTGCCCGGCGCCCCGGGCGACAACTCACGGGCGGATACTCAAGTGGCCAACGAGGGCAGACTGTAAATCTGCTGGCTTATGCCTACGGGGGTTCGAATCCCTCTCCGCCCACTGTGAAGAATCGCACGTGGTTGTGCCTGCTCGCAACGAGCGGCACAACCACGCTGCGTTTGGGGGGTTACGAGCAATCGAAACGAAGCGGTGCGAACCCACGCGGTCGGGTGCTGTGACGCTTTTTGTGCCGCTTTGGGGGCGGAGTGCGTCGCTTTTTGCGTCGCTTTCGTCGAGGCGCGGGTGCCCGCTCTGCGGCTGGATCGAACAGGCTTCGCGTGACCGGTTGCTCCGTAGGCAACGGCGTCGAGCTCCGTAGACAAGAGCGTCGAACTCCGTAGGTAGCGGCGCGAGCTCCGTAGGTAGTGCCTTGGCCGAACTCGGCAGCGTGCCGGAGAACTCCCGCCACCGACGCGCAAAAAGAAGAAACGCCCGTTGCCGGGCGTCGGGCCGGAGATGCGATCTCCGGCGGGGTTGTCGACAGTTTGCTGCAGGCGGGCGTTCAGGTCAAGCCGTCGTTCGAAGCGGCTGTTCCGCCGCCCCCAGCGCCACCCGCGCCCCACCCCTGATCGCCACCTCGAAGTGCGCGTCGCGCGTCTGCAGGTAGTGCTTCGCCGCCACCAGCGGGCTGTGGCCGAGCCACTTGGCGACCACGTGGGCGGGCAGGGCCTCGGCCCAGTCGGTGGCGCAGCTGGCACGCATGTTGTGGAAGAGGCGCGGCCAGGGCTCGTGGCCCGCGCGGGCGATCAGCTTCATGAACGTGGTGCGCAGGTTGGTGGTCGGGTCGGTCAGGCGCGGCACCACCGCCTCGCTGCCCTCGGGGGCCTGGTCGAAGAGCGTCTGCAGGATCGGCCGCAGCTCGGGCGTCATCGGCACGATGCGCACTGCGTGACCATCGTGAGCGGCGGTCTTCGGGCTGCGCACGGTCATGAGGCTGCGCTCCCAGTTGATGTCGCCCCAGCGGAGTTCCACGATCTCGGAGGGGCAGCGGAGCCCGGCGAAGCGGCTGAGGGCGATGATCGCCTTCCACTGCGGACACGGGCAGCCGTCGATGATCCGCTGCACCACCTCGGGGCGCACGTAGAAGGCGCGGTCGGGGTTCGACTGCGGTCCGGCGCGCAGGTGCTCGAAGGGGTTCTCGGGGACGAGCTTCCAGCGGCGCGCGCGGCTGAAGATGCACTTGGCCACGTGGACGCGCTTGGCGATCGTGGCCGAGGCGAGCGGCTTGCGGCGGTCGCCCTTCTCGGAGATCGCCTTGCGCCAGCGGTCGGCGTCGGCGGCGGTGATCTCGGCGACCGGCGTGCGCGGGCGCAGCACCTCAAGCAGGCTGTCGGTGGTCTGCTTGTAGGCGGCGAGCGTGGCGGGCTTCACCGTGCTTGCCTCGAGGAAGCGCTCGATCAGCCCTTCAAGCGTCGGCCCCGCCGTGCGCTCGCGGTGCGGCACGAGGCCCTTGTTCGCGAAGCGGCGGTGGACGCGATCATCGAGGCCGTTGAGCCAGCCGAGGAGCTCGACGTCGGGCGAGCGCCGGTACATCTTGGCGGCAAGCAGCGCCTCGACGCGCACCCGGATCTCCTCGGCCTGGCGCACGGTGATCCGCCCGAGGCGGATGACGTGGCGCTTGCCGGTGCCGTCGGTGAAGCACACGCGCTTGGTGCCGTTCTGGTCTCGTGAGACGCTTGCCATCGTCCGTGATCCGGGCGCGTGGCCCGTTCCGCAAGTGCTTTCCAGGCAGGTGTTTCCGCCTGTCGCGGGACCGTCCCGCAACCCACACATTCCCTCAACCCCGCGGCACTATCAAGGCCGATTTCCAGCCTTGTTCGGGGCCTATCTCTGGGCCTCTTTCCACGCCGCTTCGATCGCCTCGCCGACGGCCACCAGCCACCCGGGCGAACCCGGGGCCGTGGGCATGCCGAGGTCCTCCGCGATGCCCAGCCGCTCGCCGAGCACGTAGACGGCTTCAGCGTCCGCTGGCGTGAACCCCGACTGCAGGAGCCGCAGCACCTCCGGCTTGTAGAACGAGATCCGCGCCGCGAAGTGCGACGGCAGGTCCGGCGGCTTGTGCCTGATGCGGTCGGGTGCGGACGGGTGCGAGGACAACTCGACACCCGCCACACCGACCTCGACCAGGAGCGCGCCGAGCGACCGCGGCGGGAGGTTCACAGCGACCCCCATTCGTCCTCGGGCGCGGCAGCCGCAGATGCGTCACCGACAGTGTCACCACTGTCACCGGTACCGGAACCCGCACGTGCGCCCGGCTGCGCGGGGGTTTCGGAGACGCCCTTGACGCGGTACTCGAAGGTCGGGCGTCCGCCCTTGCGGCTCGGTGCGGCGTGCACCCCGACGAGCAGTCCCTCTGCAACGAGCTTGTCGAGGTCCGCCTGCGCCTTCTCTGCGTTGCCGCGGTAGCTGCGGATTCCGTGGGTGATGTCTCGCACCGTGGCCGCACCGCCGTGGCGCTCGATCCAGCCGACCAGCTCGCGCTCCAGGCGTTCGCCCTCGGATTCGCCAAGCATGCCGTAGATGCGCCGGGCCTCGTTCGCGAACCAGCGGGAGTACTGGATCCCGATCGACATGCTGGTCTCGTCGATCACGTCGGGGTCCTCGACGCTTCGGTCCCCCGAGACCACCCGCACCATGTGCATGACGAGCGCGAAGCGCGCGGTGTAGGCCTCGAGCTTGGCCCACGCGGCGGCCAGATCGCCCGAGAGCTTCAGGCTCTCCGCGGCGTGGGCGTTGTAGTGCGCGACCCAGAGCGCCTTCGCCTTCGGATCGAGGGGAAGCAGGCGCGGCTGGTAGGTCGGCTCCTCGGGGTCCGACGTGGGATCGAGGTCCATCTCGAGCTCGAAGAGCCCGCGAAGGAGCGACTGGTACGCCACGATGACGTCGACCGGGACGTCGTTCTCGTTCCACCGCTTGGCCCGCTTGGGCGGGTAGGCGAAGACGAGCCGAGCGGCCATGCCGCTCTCGAGGTACTCAGGCCGCAGCGCCCGCTTGAGGATCTCTGGCTGGATGCCGCCGGTCAGGCCGACCGAGGCGCGCGGCACGTAGATCTGCGGCGGGATCGCCGTCTTCCGGTCGACGAGCATGCCGAGCGCGTTGAAGCACGAGAGCCACTTCGAGGTGTCCGCGCCGGACTGGCCGTTCTTGGCGTGTCGGCCGAAGGACGCGAACCAGCCGTTCAGCTCGTCGCGGATGACGACGATGCCACGCGGGTTCTCCTTGAGGATCACCGAGAGCGCCTCGATGGTCGTGTCGTCGGCGATGAAGCGCTTCAGCGTCGGCATCGGCGGCAGGTCGGGCGGGAGCTCGCCCTCGCCCTCCTCCTTGCGTCGGCCCTCGCGTCGCTTCCACCGGTTGGTGGCCACCTCGCTCTGCGCCACCTCCTGCTTCCACTTCGCCATCGCCTTCTCGTAGGCCTTGATGGCGGCCCCCTGGATCTTGAAGAGCGGATCCGTGGCGGCGGTGAACCCGGGCGACTTGCCGGTCCCGGAATCGCCGACGCACACCGTCCAGAGCAGCGCTGGCTCGCTCCACATCTGCTTGAGCTTGATGCGCCGCGAGTTCCCGATCGCCCCAGCCATTGCTGCAAGGACGCCCAGGCCCACGAACGCCGGGTCGCAGCCGATGGCTCGGGAGGTCCGGATGATGTAGTCGCGCGGGATCTCGGGCAGGATCTCGTACGGGAATGGCTTCCAGCGCGGCAGGTCCTGGTGCTCGGGGGCGACCTCCTCGGTGGCGGCAGCCTGTTCCTCGACCGCTCGATCGAGTGCCTGCCGAACCGCGTCGGTGTCGCCGCCATGGTGCGTCAGGAACTCGACCATGTCGCCGCCGACGGGCATCTCGGGCCACAGTGCCGAGAGTCGGACGATGGTCACCGACTTCGCCCCTGCGGCCGTGGCATGCTTCGCCACGCGCTCGGCGTACTGCTCGCCTGCCTCGTCGAAGTCCGGCAGGATCACCACCTCGCGCCCGGCAAGCGGCGACCAGTCGGTCTTGTCCGCGGACTTGCTTCCGTGCGCCGACGTCGTGGCGATCGCGCCGATCGAGCGCGTCGCATCGGCAGCCTTCTCGCCCTCGACGACGAACACCGCGTTCTCGACGGGTGCCGCCAGCAGTTCGGGCAGCGCGTACAGCGGCCGCGGTCCCTGCATGCCGGTGAATCGCCACAGGCCGTCCTCCCCGCACGATGCGGGCAGGATCTTCTTCTCGCGCTTGCCGTCGCGCTCGATGTCCCAGCGGGCGACCAGGCCGACCACTTTGCCGTGGGCGTCGTGATAGAGCCAGTGGGCGCTCGTGACGCCGTGCTTGCGCTCGTAGGCCTCGAGCGTGGCCTCGGCGGTGGGAAAGGACGGGCCATCGCGCCGTGGTGCGGCACCGTTTCCTGGCTCCGGGGCTTCGGCGGCAGGGGTTTCGGTTCCGGTGACGGTGGTGACAGTGGCGGAATGCTTCTTGCGCGGCGCGGCGACCTGCGTGCGCTCCGACTTCTCGAAGAGGTCGGACTGCTTCAGCCCCAGCGCACCGCAGACGGCGTCGACCGTGCAGCCCGCGTGGCACTTGAGGAGTGCGCGGCCGTCGGAGCCTGCGCTGATGCTCAGGCTCGGGTTGCGGTCGTCGTGGGCCGGGCAGCAGGCGCTCCAGCTGTCGCCTCTCTTGCGCGGGCGCTTGCCCGCGGCGCGGAGCGCGGCGAGGACGGTGTTGGTCGGGTTCACGCGGCACCTCCTTCCGAGGTCGCCTGCCGGTCGAGCCACGCCTGCAGCCCGTTGACCGGGTAGAGCACGCAGCTGCCGACGCGGACGGACTGGATCGTGCCCCTGGGCGCGGTCAGCGACCAGAGCATGCGCTCGCTGATGCCGAGTGCCTTCGCGGCTTCGCGAGGGCGGAGGGCGAGGGCAGTGGGCGTGGTGGTGGGCGCGGGGCCCGGTGCGTTGGTGCGGTCAGCTGCCACGGCGCACCCCCTTGCCGCCACGGCGGGCGTCCATGCGGGCGAGCTCGACGCGGATCGCTTCGAGGCCGTCACGGTCGTAGAGGCGAAGGCGGCCCGCCATCGCGGCGGGGCGGATGTGCTGCCTGCTGCGTAGCACGTACAGCACACGGTGCAATGGCTGGCCAAGGTCGTCGGCCAGCACTCCGGGCGTCCGGAGCTTGGGGGCGGTGTCGGGGTTCCTCACGGTGCGATCTCCTGCGGCGGAATTGCCACAGGAGTGCGCGGGCGTACGTACGCAGCGTGAAACGCCGGGATTTGCAGGGTGAACGGCGAGGGGTGCGTACGTACGCAGGCGCGGGTGCGTATGCGGACGGGCCGCGTGCCCGGTTACGCGCGCTTGCGCAGGGGTGCCCGGTCGTGGTCGGCATGCTGCTCGCCCACCAGGCGCAGCAGGCTGCGAAGTTCGTGCGGCGGCATGGCGTGCAGGCGTGCGCGCTCGGAGGGGCTTGCGGCCTCGATCAGACGCTGGAGCACGGTGTCATCGTCGGCTGGGGTGTCGGAGTCGGCAACGTCGACGTTGGGTGCGGCCTCGCGGCGCTGGGGCACCCGGCGGATGGCGTGATCAAGGCTGGTGGCCGCTGGCGCGGTGCGGCGGGTGCGCTTTGTCTCGGCGGCCCACGCGCGTAGGCCGGTGTCGCTCTTGATCGCCTTTCGGATCAGGCCCTCGGAGCAGCCGAAACGGGCGGCGAGGTCGCGGAGAGACGTGAACGATTCGCCGGACCGGCGGAGGGCGATGAGGCGGTCGCGGGCGGTTTGCCAGTCGAGGCCGGTGCCGATGGCGGGAGTGGCGTGATCGGGGGTGAGCTCGACCGCAGGCGCGGTCGGCGGCTCTACCGCTGGCGCCGCAGGCTGGGAGACGATTGGCTCATCGAGCTCCTGCCCAAGCTCCATGACCGCCCTGATGGCGAGCAAGGGGGCTTGGTTGATGAGCGCCATCTCCTTCGCGAAGGCCTCGACAGCAGCGACGGGCGGGCCGAACAAGCTGAGCCGCCGAGGCTGCGGCGCCGGTGTTGGGGTCGGATTCGTCATCGAGGGGAGGGTGGGTCGGTTGTTGTCGGCCATGGTCTTGCTCGCCTTCAAAGCGGGCCGACCGGGCGAGGCCTGGGGCGAGCAAGCGCCAGGACCCCACCCGGCCGTTCACTGGGAAGCGATCCCAGCGCCCGCGACCGTGGTGGTCACCAGTACCGACAGGGCTCCTCCGCCGCGCGAAGTCGGCCTCCGATCCGTAAACTGGCATATTCCCCGGGTGTGCCGGGAATCTCATTGGAGACCCCGGTGACGGAAACGATCTACCGCAATCAGAACCCTGCGCCCCGGGACTTGTCCGCGAGTCGCAACCACTCCGGCTTCGATCGGGTGGGACGGTCCCGGGTCGACGGTGACCTGTTGGAAGGCACTTTTCGCAACCGCAAGCGCGTGCCGTCGCTCGTGATGGCGCAATACGCCATGATTCGTCCTGGGATCCGGAAGGGGCCCTCGGGGAAGAATGGAGGCTGCTCATGACCGCCAATCCGAAGAGCCGGGAGCTCTTCATCGTTGACAACAGCGTGTCGGGCTGGACGGGCCTGCGGTACTTGGAGGAGTGGACGGGCATCGCGAAGTCCTTCGACATCGCCACCGGCTACTTTGAGATCGGCGCGCTTCTTGCGCTCGACGGCAAGTGGCAGGGCCTCGACAAGATCCGGATCCTGATGGGTGCGGAGATGACGCAGCGCACTCGCAAAGCCCTGCTTGAGGCGGTGCGCGAACGCGCGCTGCAGATGCTCGACGGGAGCATCGAAGCCGACAAGGTGCAGAACCCGTTCCTTCGCGGAATCCCGGCGATTCTCAAGGCCCTTCAAGCTGGACGGATCGAGTGCCGCGTCTACGACAAGGACAAATTCCACGCGAAGGCGTACATCACGCATGCGAAGCTCGAAGTCGTCGGTGCGCAGGCGCTGGTGGGATCGAGCAACTTTACTGCGCCCGGCTTGACCAAAAACATCGAACTCAACATCCAGGTCCAGAGCGCGCGCGAGGTCGCGCAACTGCAGGAATGGTTCGAAACACACTGGAACGAGGCGACCGAAGTCACCGATGCCGTCATCGAGACCATCGAGCGCCAAATCCGCGAGTACCGTCCGTTTGACGTCTACGCCAAGGCGCTGCAGGAGTTCTTTCGCGGTCACGAGCTGACCGCGAGTGAGTGGGACGAATCCCGCTCGAAGATGTTCCCGCGCATCGACCGCTATCAGAAGGAGGCGTACTGGGCGCTGATGAAGATCGCCCGCCAGCACGGCGGCGCGTTCCTCTGCGACGGCGTCGGCCTCGGTAAGACGTTTGTGGGCCTGATGCTGATCGAGCGGCTCGTGCTCCACGAGGGCAAGCGCGTCGTCCTATTCGCCCCCAAAGCAGCCAAGGAGGGCGTCTGGGAGCCGCACCTTCGCGACTGGCTCCCGCACATCGGCGGTGTCGGTGGCCGTGCGGACTTCAGCAACCTCGCGGTCTTCAGCCATACCGACCTAGTGCGTAAGGGTGACTTCCCAGAGCGATTCCGCCGCATCGCCGAACTGGCGGACGTCGTGGTGATCGACGAAGCCCATCACTTCCGCAATCCGGGCACGAAGGGCAACGCCGATGAAAACAAGGATCCCTCGCGCTACTGGCGGCTCTTTGAACTGCTAGACACCAGCCAGCGACCCAAGACGCTGTTCTTGCTGACGGCAACACCCATCAACAACCGCCTCAGTGATTTCCGGCACATGACGGAGCTCTTTACGCGCCGAAACGAGGCCTACTTCGCCCAGACCCTCGGGGTGAACAACCTGACCGCACACTTCAACCAGATGGAGAAGGTGCTGCGCAGCCAGGTGGGGCATCAGCCGGTCGACATCGCCGAGCAGATGCCGGAGGCGGAGGAGATCCTCTTCAAGGACGAGGTTTTCCGCCACCTCGTCGTGCAGCGCAGCCGTGCGTATGCCCGCGAGAGCCAGCTGCGCGAGACTGGCAAGGCCACGATGTTTCCCGATCGGAAGCCCCCGCAGGTCGCCGAGTACTCCATTCGCAAGACCTACGGCCGGCTGCTGGACATGTTCGAGAAGGCTTTCACCCGCAAGAGTCCGCTCTTCACGCTGCCGATGTACTACCCGCTCTTTTGGTACGAGGGACCGGACAAGGACATCTTGCCGCTAGATGAAGGACGCCAGCAGCAGGTCGTCGGCCTCATCCGTACCCAGTTCCTGAAGCGCTTCGAGAGTTCGGTCGCCGCCTTCGAACTCTCCTGCGACCGATTGCTGCAAAAGATCCTGGCCTTCGTCGAAGTGCACAGCACGACCCCCACAGAGAAGAAGCGGCTCGAACGCTGGAAGGCCCAGAACGCCGAGATCTTGGGTTACGCGCGCCAGAAGCAGCTCGAATTCTGGGGCGACGAGGGCGAGGACGCGACGGACGAGGACATCGTGCCGCAGGAACTGCTTGACGCCGTCGAGCCGCTCAATCGCGAGCATTACAAGGTAGAGGAGATGATCGCTGAAGCGTTCCTCGACCTCGACCACATCGTCCAGTTCGTCGAAGAAGCCCGGAAATTTGAGCCCAAGCATGACGACAAGCTCAAGAAGCTGATCCGGCTCCTCCAGTCGAAGGAGCTCGCTGGCCAGAAGGTCCTGATCTTCACCGAGTTCGCCGACACGGCGCGCTACCTGAAGCAGCAGCTCGACCAGGCCGGCATTGACGGCGTCGGTCAGGTGGACAGCGCCACTAAGGCCAACCGGGCCGACGTCATCCAGCGATTCGCCCCGTACTACAACGGCCATTCGTCGGCAAGTCTTGCCGAGAAGAGCCGCACCGAGATCCGCGTACTCATCTCCACCGATGTCCTGTCGGAAGGCCTCAACCTGCAGGACGCTTCGCGGATGATCAACTACGACATCCACTGGAACCCGGTGCGGCTGATGCAGCGCATTGGCCGCGTGGACCGGCGCATGAACCCCGAGGTCGAGAAGCGACTGATCACTGACCACCCCGAGGTCGCTTCGTCTCGCGGCAAGGTCAGCTTCTGGAACTTCCTGCCGCCCGACGAGCTGAATGCGATCCTCACGCTCTACACCAAGGTCACGCAGAAGACGCTGCTCATTTCGAAGACGCTCGGTATCGAGGGCAAGAAATTGCTCACGCCTGAGGACGACTACGAGGCTCTCAAGGAGTTCAATCACGCGTACGAGGGCACGCGCTCCGCCATCGAGGACATGCACCTCGAGTACCAAGCGCTGCTCCAGGCGGACCCGGCCCTCGAAACGCGCCTCATGAAGCTTCCTGGCGCGATCTTCAGCGGTCGCAAGCGGCCCGCTCAGGGCGTGCGCGGTGTCTTCTTCTGCTACGCGCTGCCGGCCCTCGACAAGGAGAAGAATGAGTTCACCGAAGCGTCCGGTACCACCCGCTGGTATCTCTGTGACCTCGACCGCGACGCAATCCTTGACGAGCCAGGCGAGATCGTCGCCTCCATCCGCTCCAAGCTCGACACGCCCCGCATTTGTACCACCGAGGAGAAGACCCTCATGGAGCTGCGTGCCAAGGTCGAGAAGCACATCAAGAACACCTATCTAAAGCGCGTAGACGCGCCGATCGGCGTCAAGCCGACCTTGCGCTGCTGGATGGAACTCAACGAGGGCTGAAGCCATGCCGACCGACCACCGCGCCAAACTGGCCAACATAAAGCGGTTCGACCAACTCATCGCCTACCTCCGCGACGAGATGGCTTGGCCTATCGAAAACGGCAGCTCCTTCGAAGACCTGACCTTCGAATACCTGCCTGACGAACTTGGTATTGACTTGAAGACCGCCGCCAAGATTCAGGAGATCAAGCGTCTTCGGCCACTCTCGCCCAAGCAGCCCTGGGGCATCTTCTTCGTCAAGTTCGAACCCAAGCGCCTGCCGGTTGTAGCGCTGCGCCGCATCCTCGGCCAGGTGGCGCTGAAAAAGCGCGCCTCCGCCAACAGCGCTGAGCGCGCAGCCTGGGCGGCCGACGACCTGCTCTTCGTTTCTAACTACGGCGAAGGCGATGAGCGACAGATCAGCTTCGCTCACTTCGCCCGGCCGCAGGACGGCCACGACCTCCCCACCCTAAAGGTACTCGGCTGGGACAATAGCGACACCGCGCTGCACCTCGATGCCGTGGCCCGCGAGCTGACGGAGCAGCTCGCCTGGCCTGACGATGAGGCCAATGCCGACGCCTGGCGCAAGCAGTGGCGGGCCGCGTTCACGCTCAGCCACCGCGAGGTCGTTACCACCTCGAAGGGACTCTCCATCCGCTTGGCCGAGCTGGCTCGCGCCATCCGCGACCGCATCGAGACCGCGCTCGCCATCGAGACCGACAAGGGCCCACTGACCCGGCTGATGAGGGGTTTCCAGGCGGCGCTGGTGCACGACCTGGACGCCGACGGCTTCGCCGACATGTACGCGCAGACCATCGCCTATGGCCTGCTCTCGTCTCGCATCGCCGATCCGAGCAAGAAGACGGCCGATGACTTCGCCGCGCATATGCGCACCAATCCCTTCCTGCGCGAGCTGATGGAGACATTCCTCAAGGTCGGCGGGCGCAAGGGCAAGGCAGTTGGCGGGGATAGCGGCGACGGCATCGACTTCGACGAGTTGGGCGTCTCCGAGGTGGTCGAGCTGCTCGATGCCGCCAATATGGAGGCTGTCGTCCGCGACTTCGGCGACAAGAATCCGCAGGAAGACCCGGTCATCCACTTCTACGAGCTGTTCCTCAAGGAGTACGACGCTAAGAAGCGTATGTCGCGCGGCGTCTTCTACACACCACGCCCAGTCGTCTCCTACATCGTGCGCTCGGTGGACGAGCTCCTGCGCACCGAGTTCGGCCTCCCCGACGGCCTCGCCGACACCACCAGCTGGGGCGAGATGGCGAAGCGGCACAAGGACCTGAAGGTCCCCGAGGGCGTCTCGCCCGCCCAGGACTTCGTCCAGATCCTCGACCCGGCCACTGGCACGGGTACCTTTCTCGTTGAGGTCATTGACCTCATCCACAAGACGCTTGTGCTCAGGTGGAAAGCGCAGGGCCACGGTGATGAGAAGATCGATGCGTTGTGGAACGAGTACGTGCCGAAGCACCTGCTGACGCGCCTTCACGGCTATGAGCTGCTGATGGCGCCGTACGCCATCGCGCACCTCAAACTCGGGCTCAAGCTCTACGAGACGGGTTATCGTTTTGGCAGTGATGAGCGCGCGCGGGTCTACCTGACGAATGCACTTGAGCCGGCGCAGGAATTCTCTGGGCGATTTGAGTTCGCGATTCCGGCGCTAGCGCATGAATCCCAAGCCGTCAATGAAGTTAAGCGAAAGCAGCGGTTCACTGTCGTCGTTGGCAATCCGCCTTACTCCACAATCTCTCAGAATATGAGTGGGTGGATTTCAGCGATGGTCAATGAATACCTTCAGCTACCTGACGGTCCAATGAAGGAGAAGAGCAATCGCAACCACCTTCAAGACGACTATGTCAAATTCGTCCGACTTGCTCAGGCGAGAGTTTCAGAGGCTGGCCGTGGGCTTGCCGGCATGATCACGAACAATTCGTATTTCACTGGGAACTGGCACCGAGGCATGCGCTACCACCTGGCCAATGCATTCCCGAAGATTCGGTTGGTCAATCTCCACGGAGGGAAAGGCTTCCTGCGCAGCGCATCAGACGTTGATGAAAACGTGTTCGACATCATGCAAAGCGTGGGCCTCGTGTTTCTCTGTCGTGCACTGAGTGATGCGCCTTCGGTGACTTATCAGGAGCTTGTGGGAACCCGGCAGTACAAGTACGATCGCTTGTCGGTTGACGACGCAGGAAATCATGACCTGCCCCCCGAGAACTGATCCATCCGCTATGAGAGTCCCGACCGGCCCCGGCTGGGCCCTGGAGACTCTCGATGAAACGGACACGACACACCCCTGAGCAGGTCATCAACAAGCTCCGCGAGG
>Ga0255182_1000136_pt1 | contig 66683 bp, 57 predicted proteins | sample Atl_UVDOM_RepA_8_FD_188420 | JGI IMG/M metagenome (GOLD analysis project Ga0255182, IMG submission 188420) | Freshwater microbial communities from Altamaha River, Georgia, United States - Atl_UVDOM_RepA_8d | ecosystem: Environmental > Aquatic > Freshwater > River | place: USA: Georgia...
CCCTTGAAGCCCAGCGCATCCAGCTTGGCCTGGGTCAGGTTCAGGTTCTCGTAACCCCAGCGAGCCTGCTCGCCGGTCATGACCTTGCCTTTGCCGAAGCGCTCCTGTGCTGCGCGAACGCCTTCAATGCCGTACATGGCGGCTTGCAGACCACGCATGTAGAGCACATCGCCCACTTCTTCCTTCGGTCCGGTGCCCTGGCCCTTGGCGTGCAGCTTGGTCAGGATTTCCTTGACCACATCGGCATTCTTCTCGGTGCCGTGCTGCAGCATGATCGCGTTGTAGCCCTTGGCACCTGCGCCTACGTCCTTGACATCAGGCTCAGCGCCAGCCCACCACACGCCATACATCTTCTCGCGGGGATAGCCGGTGGCCTGCGCTTCTTTCAGGGCGGTGGAGTTCATCACCCCCCAGCCCCAGTTGACCACATAGTCAGGACGCTGCTGGCGGATCTGCAGCCAGGTGGACTTCTGCTCCACGCCGGGGTGTGTGACCGGCAGCAGGATCAGGTTGAAGCCGTGCATGGCTGCACGCTCCTGCATCATCGGGATGGCTTCCTTGCCGAAGGGGCTGTCGTGGTACATCAGGGCAATCTTCTTGCCCTTGAGCTTGTCGCCGCCACCTTCCTTCTTGATGATGTCCTGCATGATGGTGTCGGCAGCCACCCAGTAAGTACCGGCCAGCGGGAAGTTCCACTTGAACACGCCACCGTCCTGCGACTCGCTGCGGCCCAGACCCGGTGTCAGCAGCGGAATCTTGTCGATCGGGGCTTTTTCGGTCAAGGCAAAGGTGATGCCGGTTGACAGCGGCTGGAACACAGTGGCGCCCCCGTTTTTGCCCTTCAGGCGTTCATAGCATTCCACGCCGCGGTCGGTTGCGTAGCCGGTTTCGCATTCTTCCCAGCTGACCTTGACGCCATTGATGCCACCGCGCAGATTGGTGAGCTTGAGGTAGTCGATGAAGCCATTGGCAAAGGGAATGCCATTGGGAGCGTAAGCGCCGGTGCGGTACACCAGGGCCGGGAAGAACTGTTCCTTGGCCTGTGCTGTCGCAATGGACGGCACCAGGGCGCTGGACAGGCCGGCAGCAGCCACCGAAGCGGCGAGGACGAGTTGGCGAAGCTTCATGAGTTGTCTCCTAGAGGTTGGTTGAAGCACGGGAAAAAATCAGACGATGGAACAGAGGCCATCAGTGCGGGAATGGCCACAGACGCAGTTTCTGCTTGCCGATCGACCAGAGTTTGGCCAGGCCATGGGGCTCGACGATCAGGAACCAGACGATCAGGGCACCGAAGATCATGTATTCGGTGTGGGCCACGGTGGCCGTGGAGATGTCCACGCCCACCAGACTGCCTGCCCAGGGCAGGAACTGGTTGAGGAAGATGGGCAGGACCACAATGAAGGCAGCACCAAAGAAGCTGCCCATGATCGAGCCCATGCCGCCGATGATGACCATGAAGAGCAGCTGGAAGGAGCGGTCGATCGAAAAGGCCGCAGGCTCCCAGGAGCCCAGGTGCACGAAACCCCACAGTGCGCCGGCGACGCCGACAATGAAAGAACTGACGGCGAAAGCGCTCAACTTGGCGTACATGGGGCGAATGCCGATCACGGCAGCAGCCACGTCCATGTCGCGAATTGCCATCCACTCGCGGCCAATGGCGCTGCGCACGAGGTTTTTGGCCAGCAGACCGAAGACCACCAGGAAGCCGAGGCAGAACCAGTACTTCTCCATCGGGGTGTTGATGGTCCAGCCCAGCACATTCAGATCGGACACAGACACCGAGCCCGAAGGATTGTTGTTGGTGAACCAGCCCACGCGCAGGAACGCCCAGTCACAGAAAAACTGTGCGGCCAGCGTGGCCACCGCCAGGTACAGGCCTTTGACGCGCAAACTGGGTATGCCAAAGATCATGCCCACGAGCGTGGCAAAAAAGCCACCCGCCAGCAGGGCCACGATCAGGGGCATGCCTTCAATCCGGACGTAGGTGTTGTAGGCCATGTAGGCGCCCACAGCCATGAAGGCGCCCGAGCCAAGAGAAATCTGGCCGCAGTAACCCACCAGGATGTTCACGCCCAGTGCCGCCAGAGACAGGATCAGGAAAGGAATCAGGATGGCGCGGAACAAGTATTCGTCGACCAGCATGGGCACGCCGATCGCGGCAAACGCGATGATGGCCAGGATGGCCCAGCGGTCCTGGGTGATCGCAAAGATCTGCTGATCGGCGCGGTAGGAGGTCTTGAACTGACCGTTTTCCCTGTAGAACATTTCAATGACTCCTTAGACGCGGTCGATGATTTTTTCACCGAAGAGGCCCTGCGGACGGAACAGCAGGAACACCAGGGCCAGCATGTAGGCAAACCAGATTTCAATACCGCCACCGACCAGCGGGCCGAGGTAGACCTCGGAGAGCTTCTCGCCCACACCGATGATCAGACCCCCAATGATGGCGCCGGGCACCGAGGTCAGACCGCCCAGGATGATCACGGGCAGCGCACGCAGGGCCACCGTGGTCAGCGAGAACTGCACGCCCAGTTTGGAGCCCCAGATGATGCCGGCCACCAGGGCAGTGATGCCCGCCACGCACCAGACAATGACCCAGATGCGGTTGAGCGGGATGCCGATGGATTGAGCGGCCTGGTGGTCGTCGGCCACGGCGCGCAGGGCGCGGCCGGTGCCGGTTTTCTGGAAGAACAGCGACAGCGCCGCCACCAGCACGGCAGCCACCACGGCGGCAATCACGTCTTCCTGGTTGATCAGCACGCCGCCTTCAAAGACACCCTCGAACAGGAACATCGGGTCCTTGGGCATGCCGACGTCGATCTTGTAGATGTCGCTGCCAAACAGGGTCTGGCCAAAGCCGTCGAGGAAATAGGTGATGCCCAGCGTGGCCATGAGCAGTGTCACGCCTTCCTGATTGACCAGGTGTCGCAGCACCAGTCGCTCGACCAGCCAGGCCAGAATGAACATGAAGCCCACCGACACGACGAAGGCCAGGATGTTGGCCAGCAATTTGTTCTCGATGCCTGTCCAGGCGGGGATCCATTCGGCAAAGCGGGCCATGCAAAGGGCGGCCACGAGCACCATGGCACCTTGCGCGAAGTTGAACACGCCAGAGGCCTTGAAGATCAGCACAAAGCCAAGTGCGACCAGAGAATACAGCATGCCGGCCATCAGGCCGCCAAACAGGGTTTCCAGAAAGAATGCCATTTGCTTGTCCTTCTCAGTGCGAGGTGCCCAGGTAAGCCCGGATCACGTCTTCGTTGTTGCGCACTTCGTTCGGGGTCCCGTCGCCGATCTTCTTGCCGTAGTCCAGCACCACCACGCGGTCGGAAATGTCCATCACCACCCCCATGTCGTGTTCGATCAGCACGATGGTGGTGCCGAATTCGTCATTCACATCGAGGATGAAGCGGCTCATGTCCTGCTTTTCTTCGAGGTTCATGCCAGCCATCGGCTCGTCGAGCAGCAGCACCTGCGGCTCCATGGCCAGTGCACGGCCCAGGTCAACCCGCTTTTGCAGGCCATAGGGCAGCTGGCCCACGGGCGTCTTGCGGAAGGCCTGGATTTCGAGGAAGTCGATGATGTGCTCGACCTTCTCGCGGTGCTCTTCCTCTTCGCGCTGGGCGGGGCCGATGCGCAGCGCCTGCAGGAAGAGGTTGCTTTTGATCTTGAGGTTACGGCCCGACATGATGTTGTCGATCACGCTCATGCCCTTGAACAGCGCCAGGTTCTGGAAGGTCCGCGCGATGCCCATCTCGGCCACCTGGCGGCTGTTCATGTGGTCAAAGGTCTGGCCACGGAAAGTGATCGAGCCCTCGGACGGCGTGTACACGCCGTTGATGCAGTTGAGCATGGAGCTCTTGCCGGCGCCGTTGGGGCCGATGATGGCGCGGATCTCGTGTTCCTTCACGTTGAAGGAGATATCGGTCAGCGCCTTGACGCCGCCGAACCGCAGGCTGATGTTCTTGACGTCGAGGATGACGTCACCAATGACTTTACTCATTTGGCCCCCACGCTTGTCATTTCATGTACTGCGCTGCCCCCCAAGGGGGCCTTCGCATCTTGGAGCGGTCCTGCGATGCTCATCATGCTGCTGCCTTTACAGGGGTGAACGTCTTGGCGTCCATGATCTTGAGGGTGGCGCTGACGCTGCCGGTGCGGCCGTCTTCGAACTTGACCACCGTCTCGATGTACTGCTCGGTCTTGCCGCCGTACAGGCCGTCGATCAGGGGCTGGTACTTCTCGGCGATGAAGCCGCGGCGGACCTTGTTGGTGCGGGTGAGTTCGCCGTCATCGGCGTCGAGCTCCTTGTGCAGCACCAGGAAGCGGCTGACCTGGCTGCCGGCCAGCATGGCGTCCTCGGCCAGATCGGCATTGACCTTTTCCACGCATTCGCGGATGAGTTCGTACACCTCGGGCTTGGCGGCCAGGTCGGTGTAGCCGGCATAGGGCAGGTTGCGGCGCTCGGCCCAGTTGCCGACGGCGTCAAAGTCGATATTGATCATCACGCAGACTTTTTCGCGGCCGTCGCCGTAGGCCACCACTTCCTTGATGTGCGGGAAGAACTTGAGCTTGTTCTCGACATACTTGGGCGCGAACATGGCGCCGTCGTTGGCGCCGCCTTTGATGCGGCCCACGTCCTTGACGCGGTCGATGATCTTGAGGTGACCATGGCTGTCGATGAAGCCGGCATCGCTGGTGTGGTACCAGCCATCGGCAGTGAGCACTTCCTCGGTGGCCTTGGGGTTCTTGTAGTAGGCCTTGAGCAGACCCGGCGACTTGACCAGGATCTCGCCGTTGTCGGCCAGCTTGATCTCCACGCCCTTGCAGGGCACGCCCACGGTGTCGGCGCGCGCTTCGTGGTCGGGCTGCAGGCAGACAAACACGGCCGTCTCGGTCGAGCCGTAGAGCTGCTTGAGGTTGATGCCGATCGAGCGGTAGAAGGTGAACAGGTCCGGGCCGATGGCTTCACCGGCGGTGTAGGCCACACGCACGCGCGAGAAGCCCAGGTTGTTGCGCAGCGGGCCGTAGACCATCCAGTCGCCCAAGGTGTAGCTCAGCCGGTCCATCAGGCCGACCGACTTGCCATCCATCAGTGCGGGCCCCACGCGCTTGGCCACGTCCATGAAGTGGTGGAACAGCTTGCGCTTGAGGCTGCCGGCGTCTTCCATGCGGATCATCACGCTGGTGAGCATGCCCTCGAACACGCGGGGCGGCGCAAAGTAGTAGGTCGGGCCGATTTCCTTGAGGTCGATGTTGACCGTGGCGCCCGACTCGGGGCAGTTGACCACATAGCCACAGACCAGCCATTGGGCGTAGCTGAAGATGTTCTGGCCGATCCAGGCCGGCGGCAGATACGCCAGCACATCTTCGCGGTCGGTGAGTTTGTCGAACTCGGCACCGGCCTGCGCGCGGTCGATGAGCGAGCTGTGGGTGTGCACCACCCCCTTGGGGTTGCCGGTGGTGCCCGAGGTGAAGAACATGGCGGCCACATCGGCCGGCACGGCTTTTTCGGCTTCGCCATGGAAGAACTGCGGGTGCTGCTGGGCAAACACGGCGCCGGCGGCGATCAGCTCGTCCAGCGAACCCAGTCCGTCCTCGGTGTAGTTGCGCAGGCCGCGCGGATCGTCGAAGAAGACGTGCTGCAGCTGCGGGCATTGCTCGCGGATTTCCAGCATCTTGTCGACCTGTTCCTGGTCCTCGACCACGGCAAAGCGCACTTCGGCGTTGTTGATGGGGAAGACGCATTCGGCGGCCACCGCATCCTGGTAGAGCGGGATCGGGATGGCACCCAGCGACTGCGCGGCCAGCATGGTGGCGTACAGGCGCGGCCGGTTGGCGCCGACGACCACCAGGTGCTCGCCGCGGTGCAGGCCGGCCTGGTGCAGGCCGCAGGCGACCTGCTCGACCAGACGGGCCAGCGCGGCCCAGTCAGTGGTCTGCCAGATGCCGTATTCCTTCTCGCGCAAGGCCGGTGCCTGCGGGCGTTGCTGCGCGTGCTGCAGCAGCAGACGGGGAAACGTGGTTTGCATGGGTGCCTGTCTCCGAAATGACCCTCCCGATGCGGGGAGGTTTGCGTTGAGGCCGGATACTAGGCCTGAGATTGACGCCTTGTTGTCGTTGTAACGACAATTCAGGGAAGACCCTTAGCACAACTGACCCGCAGCTGACAGGCCATGCACACACCACCGTCCGTCCACCAGCGCCGCCGCCCGGCGCAGGACCACGAACTCGCGCAGATCCCGTGGCTGCACCTGCTCAGCGCCGAAGAACGCCAGCAGGTGCTGCCACAGATCGTGGTGTCCGACCCGCAACCGGGCGACTATGTCTGCCGGGTCGGCCGCCCCGTGACCTACTGGTTTGGCGTGATCTCGGGCCTGCTCAAGATGAGCAGTGACAGCGAAAGCGGCCGCACCATGACCTTTCTGGGCGTGCCACCGGGCGGCTGGTTCGGCGAGGGCACCGTGCTCAAGCGCGAGATCTACCGCTACAACATCCAGCCGCTGCGCCCGAGCGTGGTGGCCGGGCTGCCGGTCGACACCTTCCACTGGCTGATCGACCACTCGCTGGGCTTCAACCGCTTCATCATGAACCAGCTCAACGAGCGGCTGGGCCAGTTCATTGCGGCCCGCGAGGTCGACCGCCTGAGCAACCCTGAAATCAAGGTCGCGCGGCATCTGGCGGCGCTGTTCAACCCGGTGCTGTTTCCGGGGGTGGGCGAGGTGCTGCGCATCACCCAGCAGGAGCTCGCCTACCTGGCAGGGCTCTCGCGACAGCGGGTCAACGAAGCGCTCAAGGTGCTGGAAAACCGGCAGCTGATCCGTATCGAATACGGTGGCCTGCGCGTCCTGGACCTCGACGGTCTGCGCCGTTCGCTGCTGGGCTCCAGCAGCGACAATCCATGATCTGTTCGCCTCCTGAATCTTCCACCGACTCCCGCATGTCCGCACCGCCGCCCAAACCCCTTTCCATTCGCCGCGTCCCCCGCGAAGAAGCCCTGCCCTCGCCGGGCAGCGCGCCGGCCACCTCGCGCCTGAACAAGCGCATGGCCGAACTCGGTCTGTGCTCACGCCGCGAGGCCGATGCCTGGATCGGGCAGGGCTGGGTACGCGTGAACGGCCAGGTGGCCGGCATGGGCATGCAGGTCACCCCCGGCGACCGCATCACGGTCGACAAGGCGGCAGAACAAAAGCAGCAGCAACAGGTCACCATCCTGCTGCACAAGCCGATGGGTTATGTGAGTGGTCAGGCCGAGGACGGGCACCAGCCGGCGGTCACGCTGATTCAGGCGCGCAACCACTGGCAGGGCGATGCCTCACGCAACCGCTTCTCGCCTGCACAGCTGCGCGGCCTGGCGCCTGCGGGCCGGCTGGACATCGACTCGGTCGGTTTGCTGGTGCTCACGCAGGACGGCCGCGTGGCCCGCCAGTTGATCGGCGAAGACTCGGACATCGAAAAGGAATACCTGGTGCGCGTGGTCTGGCAAGGCCCGCAAGGCGATGTGACACAGAACGTGCAGGCCGTGTTCCCAACGGAGCAGCTGGCGCGGCTGCGCCATGGCCTGAGCCTGGATGGCAAGCCGCTCAAACCGGCCCAGGTCGATTGGCAGAACCCCGAGCAACTGCGCTTTGTGCTCAAGGAGGGCAAGAAGCGGCAGATCCGTCGCATGTGCGAGCAGGTCGGTCTCAAGGTGGTCGGTCTCAAGCGCATCCGCATGGGGCGCGTGACGCTGGGCCAGCTGCCGGCCGGGCAGTGGCGGTATCTGGCGCCGCACGAGCGCTTCTAAGCGGGCAGTCTGAGAGGCCAGTCTGAGGGGCTGTTCTGAGGGACCAGGCCAAGGCGCGCCAGCTCAGCGCTTGCGCAGGCCCAGGGCCATCACCGTGGCCACCACGATCGCGGCGCCCAGCAATTGCAGCGGCGCAATCGCCTGCCCCAGAAACGCCCAGGCCAGCAGCAGCGCAAACACCGGTTCGACATTCATGATCGGCGAATTGCCGACCACGCCCAGGCGCGGCAGCACGGTGAACATGATGGTGAAGGCCGTGCCATACAGCAGGGTCAGCAGCGACAGCCCCAGCCAGCCCGGGCTGTCGGTGGGCAGGTGCAGGCCATCGCCCAGCAGCGCCGCCAGTCCTGCCCAGAGGGCCACCTGGCCCATGGTGGTGAAGGTGCGCAGTCGGCCGTCGAGATCGCCGGCCTCGTATTGCGTGAGCACCATGGCCAGGCCGAAGGTGCCTGCCGCCCCCAGCGCAAAGGCCACGCCAGCCCCGATCTGGCCCCAGTGCGCTGCGGCGCCCAGGCCCGAGGCGGCCCCCAGCACATCGAGCGCGAGCGCCAGGCCCAGCAACAGGGCCGGCATGGCCATGAGCACAAAGCGCTCGGGCCGGTGGCCATAGAGCAACCGCGCCCACAGCGCAGCAGCGATCGGGTAGGTGTTGAAAACCAGCAGCGCCAGCGCCACCGGCAGCCGCGCCACCGCGGCATACAGGCACAGGCTCTGCACCGCGATCAGCGCCCCGATCACCGGCAAAAAGCGCCGATGCCCGGGCAGCAGGCGCCAGGACACCCGCTGCTGCCACAGGATCAGCCACACCACCAGCGCCGTCACACCGCTGCGCGCGGCCACCGCCGTCACCACGTCCACCCCGTGGTTGAAGGCCAGCCGGGCGGCCACGTGATTGGCCCCCATCATCAGGGCCACCAGGAGCAAGGTGGCAAAGCCGGAAACCGTCAGGCGCTGGGCAGAAGTCATGCGCTCATTGTGGCGGGTAGAGACCCAAGGTCCTGGCATGCAGGCGACCGAGGCCCAGCAGCGCATCGGTGAAAGGGGTCTCGACGCCGGTCATCTGCCCCAGTTCGCGCACCGCGCTCACCAGCGCGTCAAGTTCGACCGCCTTGCCCGCCTGCACGTCCTGCAGCATCGAGGTCTTGAAGGCCCCGAGCTTGCGGGTGACGGCGTGGCGGTCTTCGGGCTCCTGCGCGATCGGGATGCCGATGCGCTCGCCAATCGCCTTGGCTTCGCGCATGACGCTGGACATGAAGCCGCGCACCAGTTCATCGTCCAGGATGCGGTCGCTGGTGGCGCCGGTGAGGGCGCTGACGGGGTTGACCGTCATGTTGCCCCAGAGCTTGAACCAGATGTCCTTCTGGATCTGCGGCGAGAGCGTGGCGTTGAAACCGGCTTGCTTCAACAAGGCATGCAAGGCCTGCGCGCGAGGTGTCACCACACCGCTCGGTTCGCCCACGATGTGGCCGTCGCCGAAGTGATGACGGATCACCCCCGGCGCGTCGACCGAGCAGCTGGCGTGCACCACACTGCCCAGGATGTGGGGCGCGGGAATGGCGCGGGCGATCGCGCCATCCGGATCGACCGATCGCAGCGACCGGTCCCGCACCGGCCCCCCGAAGCCCTGCAGAAACCACCAGGGCACGCCATTCATGGCTGTCAGCACCGCGGTGTGAGGACCGATCAAAGGCCCGATCTGCTGCGCCACCGAAGCGAGTGCCGGCGCCTTGACCGAGATCACCACCAGGTCCTGCACGCCCAGCGCAGCGGCGTCGTTCGAAGCCGTGACCGGGACTGTGTGCCGTTCACCGGCTTCATGCAGTTGCAGACCGTTTTGTTGCAGGGCGGTCAGGGTTTCACCACGTGCGAGCACACTGACCTGCGCGCCGGCGCGGGCCAGGTGCACGCCCATCCATCCGCCGATGGCGCCGGCACCAACGATGGCCACCTTGTTGAATATCACAGGGGTCGTCTTGTCACTCATGCGCGCCACCCGGTGTCGATGCGGTCGACCTGGCGCACCAGGGCTTCAAACACATCCTTGCCCGCCCCGTGGTGGGGGTTGAACTGCAGCGCATCGCGCGTGCACTTGGCTGCAATTTCAGCCGGCACCGGAATCGGCGCACCCATGCTTTGCGTGGCCAGCTGGATCTCGCAAGCGCGCTGCAGCGTCCACAGAATGGCAAAGGTCTGCGGCAGGCTCGAGCCCCAGGACAGCAGACCATGGTTGCGCAGGATCACCGCAGGCTTGCTGCCAATGCTTTGCAGCACGCGCGGCCCCTCCTCCGCATGCACCGTGATGCCCTCGAAGGTGTGGTACGCGACCATGTCGTGCAGCTGCGCCGAATAAAAGTTGCTCTGCGACAGTCCACCCTCCAGGCTGGCCACCGCGACGCCGGCCGTGGTGTGGGTGTGCATCACGCAATGCGCACCTTCGATGCCTTCGTGGATCGTGCTGTGCAGCACATAGCCGGCCGGGTTGACCGGATAGGGCGAGTCGTCGAGCTTGTCACCGGCCAGGTTGATCTTGACCAGGTTGCTGGCCGTGACCTCGGTGTAATGCAGGCCAAAAGGATTGATGAGGAACTGCTTGTCTCCGCCCGTCACGCTGTCGGGCAGGCGGATGGTGATGTGGTTGTAGATCATCTCGGTCCAGCCGAGCATGGCAAACACGCGGTAGCAGGCCGCCAGCTGCAATCGGGCCTGCCATTCGTCGGGATGTACACGGGCCTGCAACGAAGGGACGATGGGCTGGGGAGTGGGGAACATCTGCGGTCTCCTGGTGGGTGGGCGCGCCTGCGCGCGAAACATGAATGGATGGCGTTCTTCTGGGCTGCAGGGGCAGCTTCCCACGATGATGGGTGGTGCAGGAGCGAGTCCAATGCATGGAACCGCTCAATACGTCGCGCCTTTGGCGGGTGCGATGGCACTCACCCCGGTCTTGAAGCGCGCCGCCAGTGCGGTGGTTTCGCGCATCAGGATCTGGGTGTCCAGACCAACTGCCACAAAGACCGCACCGAGCGAGAGGTAGCGACGCGCCTGTGCCTCGTCGCTGGTCAGGATGCCGGGTGCCTTGCCAGCCTTCAGGATGCGGGCGATGGCGTCTTCGATGGCGGCCTGTACTTCCGGGTGGGCGGCGTTGCCCACATGGCCCAGCGAGGCCGAGAGGTCGGCCGGGCCAATGAACACGCCGTCCACGCCCGGCGTGGCGGCGATTGCATCCAAATTCAGCAGGCCCTCGCGCGTCTCGACCTGCACGATCAGGCAGACCTCGGCGTTGGCGCGTTGGGCGTAGTCGCTGTAATGGCCCCAGCGCGAGGCCCGGGCGCCGGCCATGCCGCGCACGCCGCCCTGGCCATCGTCCTGCGGATAGCGCATGGCGCGCACCAGCTGCGCCGCCTGCTCGGCCGTGTCGACCATCGGCACCAGGATGTTCTGCGCGCCCAGGTCGAGGTACTGCTTGATGAGGGCCGTCTCCCCCACCGGCACCCGGGCGACGGCGTGGCTGCCCGGGTAGGCGGCCAGGGTCTTGAGCTGGGCCAGGATGCTGCGCAGGTCGTTGGGGGCATGTTCGCCGTCAATGACCAGCCAGTCGAAGCCGGCGAGCGCGCAGATCTCGGCGCTGTAATCGTGGGCCAGGCCCATCCACAGGCCGATCTGGGGCTGTTTGTTTTTCAGGGCTTGTTTGAAGGTGTTGATGGGTGTTTGCATGGTGGTTTCTTCGGTTGTGCCTTCGATAAGGATGCGGGTCGGGTTCGGGGGGCCTGCCCGGGCTCAGAGGCGCTTTGCTTTGCCACATCGCCCAGCCAGGCCCCCCGAACCCGACCCGCGTGGGCGTGCGATGCGTCCTGGTGTCAAATGAATCTGAACGCCAACTGGCCCAGCGGCCCGTAGTCGGCCTCAAACACATCGCCGACCTTGGCGGGCGCGGGCTTGGTGAACGAACCCGCGAGCACAATCTCGCCGGCCTGCAAATGTTCGCCCCAGGGCGCGAGCTTGTTGGCCAGCCAGGCGATGCCCACGGCCGGGTGTCCCTGCACGCCCGCCGCCAGGCCGGTTTCCTCGACCACGCCGTTCTGGCGCAGGATGGCACCGCACCAGGGCAGGTCGGTGGTGAGCGGGTCCACGCGCCTGGCCCCCAGAACGATGCCGGCGTTGGCGGCGTTGTCGCTGATGGTGTCGTAGACCTTGCGCATCACTTTCGTGTGGCGGTCGAACTGCTCGATACGTGCGTCGATGATCTCGATCGCGGGCGTGACGTAGTCGGTCGCCTGAAGCACCTGCTCTACCGTCACGTGGGGCCCACGCAGCGCTTGTTTCAGGATGAAGGCCAGTTCCACTTCGACACGCGGAGCGATGAAATGCTTGTGTGGGATGTCCAGCACCTGCCCCGGGGTGCAGGTGTAGAGCATGTCATCGAGCAGGGTGCCGTAGTCGGGCTCGTCGATCTGGCTGGAGACCTGCATGGCGCGGCTGGTCAGGCCGATCTTGTGGCCGATCATCTTGCGGCCTTCGGCAAACTTGAGCTGCATCCAGGCGCGGTTGATGCGGTAGCCGTCCTCGATGGTCATGCCCGGATAGCGCCTGGAAAAGTGCTCGATCTGCACGCGGGATTTTTCAGCCAGGTGGAGTTCGCGGGCGAGTTGCTGGATCAAGCGGTCATCCAACATGGTGCAACGTCCTTGTGGGAGCGCGCCCCTGCGCGCGAATGGTGATGGGCTCCTCAGGCATTCGCGAGCAGGGGCTCGCGCCTGCAAAAATCAGGATCGCTCGCATCTCAGGCCTTGTTGAAAAAGGGATGCAGATTGCTGTGCTTGGCATCAAACACCTCGGGACCGACGTCGATCTGCAGCGTGATGCCGATGTGGCGCCGCGCCATCAGGGGCGCGAAGAAGGCCTTGGCCACTTCGACCAGCGTCTGACCCGCACGTTGCTGGGTCGCCTCGCTGCGGCCCCGGCCCATGCGCACATTCAGGTACACAAAGGCGTAGTCAGCCGAGCCCCCATGCGGGTTGCCGTCGTAGTGCCCTGCGGCCTGGCCTGCCGCACCGCCGTCGGCCACGGCGTAGTGCGGTGCAGGGTAAGCCAGCACGCGTGTGCCGCCGGTCGGAAAGACCTGCCGGCCTTCTTCGTCCCTGACGGTGAGCATCGCGTCCGCCATCTGTCGGCACAGGGTGGTCATGTTGACCTCATGGTCAAGCTGACCGGTGTAGAGAATCACCATGTGGGGCATGGGGCAGACCTCCTCAAAGACGCGTGCTGATCGCGGTATAGCCTTCGGCGCTGCTGGCCACGGCGGCGGGCACCTGCGTGCCGTCCTGCGGCGTCACTTCAAAGACCGCATTGAGCTGGCCGGTGCCGCTGGCCCCGAAGTAGGGCGTGACCATGTCCACGCCGCCGTCATAGCCCGTCCAGCCCAGGGCGCCCATCAGCATGGCGGTGTCGTGCATGAAGCCTTCGCCGTGGCCCTTGCTGGCGTATTCAGGCAGCATTTCGCAAAAGGCTTTCCACTCGCGGTTGGTCCACATCTGCAGTACCTGCCTGTCGAGCTGCTCCAGAAACGGGCTCCAGATCCTGTGGGCAAATTCGGGCGCCAGGCCGTTCTGCGCGAAGCGGTGCGAGAGCGAGCCGCTGGCCAGAAAGGCCACCTTGCCGTCGTAATGGTCCTCCACCGCACGGCGGAAAGCCCAGCCCAGGCGGGCGCTGTCATTGAGGGAATGCACCATGCACAGCGCCGAAACTGACACCACCTTGAAATGCTGGTCCTCGTTCATGTAGCGCAGCGGCACCAGCGTGCCGTACTCGGGGTCGAGCGTGGTGTTGTCGTGCGCCAGCGTTTCCACGCCGTGTTCGTTGGCGACCTTGGCCAGCAGATGACCCAACTCGGGATTGCCCGGCGACTCAAACGCCATGTGGTGGATGAAGTGCGGCAGCTCGTTGCTGGTGTACTCGCCCTTGAAGTGCGGCGCGCAGTTGATGTGGTAATTGGCATTGACCAGCCAGTGCGTGTCGAAGACCACCAGCGTGTCCACCCCCAGGGCGCGGCAGCGGCGGCTGATCTCCTTGTGCCCGTCGATGGCGCTCTGGCGTGTGCCAAAGCGCGGCCCCGGCATCTCGCTCAGGTACATGCTGGGCACATGGGTGATCTTGGCGGCGAGGGCGAGTTGTCCCATGGTGCGGCTTTCGCTGTGGGTTCAAGGGCAGATCAACTTGATCTTGGGAAAGTAGGTCTTGTAGCGCCCCGCATCGCGCGTGAGCAATTTGTGGCCTTCGGCCTGGGCGTGCGCACCAATGAAGAAGTCAGGCAGCACACCGGTTTTGGTGCCGCCGCGTTGGCGGTACGCGCGAAAGGCGGAGGCAGCCAGTTGCGCAGCAGGGCGTGTGAGTTCATGCACCTGCACTTGCAGTTGATTCAACAACGCATCGATATGCGGCCCGGCGGTGTTGTGGGTGTGCAGCTCGGCATACACCACATAGTTGGTCAACAGGGGATGTTTGGCTTTGGCTGCGCTCAGTTGGCGCAAGGACCAGTCGAACCAGATCGGGTCTTTGTGAATGATGTCCACAAACACATTGGTGTCCACCAGGATCATGACTGGTTCCAGTCTTCGCCACGGGTCATGCGCATGAGTTCGTCCGTGCTCATGCCATCTTTGGCAATGCCGATGAACTGACGAATGGGGTCATCGGGCGCGAGGAAGGACAGGTCGGGCTCGGGAGCAGCCTTGTCGGGTGCTGCCGCTTTGGCCGCAACCAGGTACTGGGCCAAAGCCTCCTGCACAACCTGCGATTTGGTCAATTTGCGCGAGTCACAAAACTGCGCCAGATCGCGCTCAGTGGATTCAGGTAAACGAACCGACAGCATGGCCTCTCCTTGTCATACGGTTTCAGAATTCATGTATGACATTAAGTATGACACGTCTTTTGAATTTGTCATACACCCCAGTGCGGGATGTGGTGGCCGCCCAAAGACACGGCCACGTTCTTGGGTTCGCAAAACACTTCGTAGCTCCAGGTGCCACCTTCGCGGCCAGTGCCGCTGGCCTTGGTGCCGCCAAAGGGCTGGCGCAGATCGCGCACGTTCTGGCTGTTGACGAAACACATGCCCGCCTCAATGGCAGCCGCCACGCGGTGCGCCTTGCCCAGGTTCTCGGTCCAGACGTAGCTGGACAGGCCGTAGTCGATGTCGTTGGCTTTTTCGATCGCATCCGCCTCGTCCCTGAACGGAATCAGGCAGGCCACGGGACCGAAGATTTCTTCCTGTGCGATGCGCATGCGGTTGTCGACGTCGGCAAACACGGTGGGCCAGACGAAGTTGCCATGCTTCACATGCGCGGGTAGATCGGCGGCGTACGTTGGCTTGTCCAGGCCGCCGCAGAGCATCGTGGCGCCTTCCTTGGGGCCCAGTTCGATGTAGCTGCGCACCTTGGCCAGGTGGGCCTGTGAAATCATCGGACCGACGATGGTCTTTTCATCCAGCGGATCGCCCACGGTGATGCGCCTGGCGCGCTCGGCAAACTTCGCGGCAAAGTCGGCATAAATGCTTTGCTGCACCAGGATGCGGCTGCCGGCGGTGCAGCGCTCGCCGTTGTTGGAAAAGATCATGAACACGGCGGCGTCCAGGGCGCGGTCCAGGTCGGCGTCTTCAAAGATCACGAAGGGGCTCTTGCCGCCCAGCTCCATGCTGAACTTTTTGAGGCCCGCGCTCTGCACGATGCGGTTGCCAGTCACGGTGGAGCCGGTGAAGCTGATGGCGCGCACATCGCGGTGCGAGACCAGCGGTTCGCCGGCTTCCTTGCCGAAACCGTGCACCAGGTTGAGCACACCGGCGGGCACACCGGCTTCGAGCGCCAGTTCGCCCAGGCGCGCGGCCGTCAGGGGCGAGAGTTCGCTCATCTTGAGCACGGCGGTGTTGCCAAAAGCCAGGCAGGGTGCGACCTTCCAGGTGGCGGTCATGAAGGGCACATTCCACGGACTGATCAGCGCACACACGCCCACCGGGTGGAACAACGTGTAGTTCAGGTGCGTGGGCGTCGGGTAGGTGTGGCCATCCACGCGCGTGCACATCTCGGCAAAGTAGTGGAAGTTGTCGGCCGCTCGCGGTACGAGCTGCTTGCCGGTCTGGCTGATGGTCTGACCGCAGTCCCGGGTTTCGGTCTCGGCAATCTCGGGCACGTGCTTGGTGATCAGATCACCGAGCTTGCGCATGATCCTGGCCCGCTCGGTGGCGGGTGTGGCGGCCCACTTCGGGAAAGCGGCTTTGGCAGCGGCCACAGCGGCGTTGACCTCGGATTCGCCACCCGAGGCGACTTCGGCCAGCACCTGCTGCGTAGCGGGGTTGATGGTTTCAAAGTAGTCACTGCCCGGGACGCTTTGGCCGTTGATCAGGTGGTCGATTTTCATGGTCTGGATGACTGGATGACTGGATGAAGGAATGTCGGAATGACGGGCTAAGGGATCAACTGTCATGGCGCGCAGCGCTGTCATCAAAGCGGAGCGAGGTCATGCAGCGCAGTCATGCCGCCACCAGGGTGTTGACCAGGGCGCCGATGCCTTCAATCTCGGTGACGATCGCATCGCCCGGGTTCACGTTCACGATGCCGTCGGGCGTGCCGGTGAGGATCAGGTCGCCGGGGTTGAGCGTCATGAAGCTGCTGAAATACTCGATGAGGGAGGGCACGTCAAAAATCATGTCGGCGGTGCTGCCGCTTTGCGTCACCTTGCCGTTAACGGAGGTCTGTAATTTCAGCACCATGGGGTTGGGTACATCGGCCGCGTCCACCAGCCAAGGGCCAATCGGCGTGCAGGTGTCGCGGTTTTTCACCCGCAGGTTGGGGCGGTACCAGTTTTCCAGGTAGTCGCGGATCGCGTAATCGTTGGCCACGGTGTAGCCGGCGATGAAGTCGTAGGCATCAGCCTTCTTCACGCGCCGCGCGGTGCGGCCGATCACCACGGCCAGCTCGCACTCGTAGTGCATGTAGGTCACATCGGCCGGGCGCTTGGTCAAAGCGTTGTGGCCGATCAGCGAGGCTTCACCCTTCATGAAGGCCAGCGGTTCTTCGGGCGCCTTGAAGGCGAGTTCCCTGGCGTGGTCGGCGTAGTTCAGGCCGAGGGCGATCACAGTGCGCGCCTGCGGCACCGGGGCCAGAGGCGGCAGCCAGACGACCTCGTCAAAGTCCACGCGGCGGCCAGCGTGCGGGCCTTGGGTGAGCAGCAGCTGCCCCTCGACTTCAATGGCGTCGTGGATAGCGCCGGACCAGGCGATGCGCGCGTGTTTCATGCGACATCTCCCACGGTGGTGCACACCGACGCGAAGCCCGGCGCGGAAATTTCGACCCGGTCACCCGCTCTGGCACGCGGTCGAGAACCATCGGCCAGGCAGTCGGTGCCGACCATCAGCACATCGCCGGCTTGCAGCGTCATGAACTCACCCACATCGGCGAGCAGGGTCGGCATGTCGCGCATCAGTTCGCGCAGATCGACGCGCTGCACCGGCTCCCCATTGCGGTGGACCTCGATCTGCAAGGCGGACCAGTCCGCCACTCGTCCCGGTGTGACTTGCGCGGGCAGGCCCAGAAAGCCATCGCGGCAACGGAACTTGACAGGGGGCCGGTAGTAGCTGGTGTGCGGCACGCTCCAGTCGTTCAGCAGCACCGCCCCCACCACCTGGGCTTGCGTGCCGATCACCAGACCGAGCGTGACACCGATGTCGACTTCGTGCACGCCGTCCTGCAGCAGCAGGTCCTGCCCGGCAGGGCAAAAGGTATTGGCGCTCTTGACATACAGCACGGGGGCCTTGGGTGGCGCCTTGTGCGGGTCCTGCGTCATGCGGGGGGACCAGAGGTCCCACTCGCTGCGGAAATTGAGCAGGGTGCCATACACGGTTCCCTCTGGGCGCCAGGGCTTCATTGTTCTTCTTCCTCGGCCAGCACTTGCGGCGATTCAATGTCAGAGGTTTCAATGTCCGAGGTTTCAAGGGCGATGACCTCGTCCAGCAAGGCATACAGCTGCCCCAGCTTGGCCTTGCCCAGCTGCTGCTCCATCCAGCTGTAGTGCGCCTCGATGGTTTGCGACAGCGCCTGCACCTTGTCCAGGCCAAGCGCGGTGGCACGCACCACCGAGCGGCGGGCGTCCTGCGGGCAACGCTCGCGGGCAATCAGTCCGTCGCGCTCCATGCGCGATAGCACCCCGGTCAGGCTGGGGCCGAGCAAGTAGGCCTCGCGCGCCACGCGACCGGTTTCAATGCCGGCACACTCGTGCGCATGCTCGCCCAGCACCCGCAGCACCCGCCACTGCTGGTCCGACAGGCCGTGCTCGCGCAAGCTCGGACGGGTGTGGATCATCACGGCTTCACGGGCCTGCAGCAGCAGGCGCGGCAGGTTGCGGTGGACAAAAGGAGGAGATGCGCTCATTTATTTAACATGTTAACAAATCTCAAGAACCGGTCATCCGGGGTTTCCCTGAACCCAAGGCCATCGGATCCGGGGGGGTCGCCAGGTCCACAATCAGGGACATGACCACACACCCCTTGCATTCACGACTCCCGTCCCGCTACCCCCTGCTGCAGGCCCCCATGGCCGGCGCACAGGGCTCGGCATTGGCCGTGGCCGTTTGCGCCGCCGGCGGCATCGGCAGCCTGCCGGCCGCGATGCTTTCGCTCGAAGCGCTGCAATCGGAGCTGCAGATCCTTCGGCAGCAGGCCCGTGGACCCTGGAATGTGAATTTCTTCTGTCACGCCTCACCGGAACCCGACGCCGCGGCCGAAGCCCGCTGGCGGCAAGCCCTGCGCCCCTACTACGACGAAGCGGGCATTGACCCGGCGCAAGTCCCGGCCGGCGCCGGACGGCAGCCTTTCTCGGCAACGGTGGCCGATGTGGTCGAGCCTTTCGCCCCGCCGGTCGTGAGCTTTCATTTCGGCCTGCCCGCGCCGGACCTGCTCGCCCGTGTCAAGGGCTGGGGCAGCGTGGTGCTGTCTTCGGCCACCACGGTGGAAGAAGCCCGCTGGCTCGAAGCCCATGGCGTGGATGCCGTGATCGCGCAGGGGCTCGAAGCCGGCGGCCACCGCGGCATGTTCCTCAGCCAGGCGCTGGGCACGCAAATGGGCACGTTTGCGCTGCTGCCCCAGGTGGTGGCCGCCGTGCGGGTGCCGGTGATCGCGGCCGGGGGCATTGCCGACGCACAGGGCGTTCGCGCCGCCATGGCACTGGGCGCCTCGGGCGTGCAGGTCGGCACCGCCTTTTTGTGCTGCCCCGAAGCGAGCACCAGCGCGCTGCACCGTGCCGCCCTGATGAGCGAGGCGGCGCGCCACACCGAGCTGACAACCCTGTTCAGCGGCCGGCCGGCGCGCGGCATCGTCAACCGCCTGATGCGCGAATTGGGGCCGCTGCACCCGGCGGCGCCGGCCTTTCCGCTGGCCACAGCCGCCGTGGCCCCGCTGCGCGCGCATTACGAAGCACTGGGCCGCACCGACTGCACCCCGCTGTGGTCCGGCCAGAACACCCGTGGCTGCCGCGCCGTGCCGGCGGCCGAAGTGGTGGCCGATCTGGCGCGCGGGTTCGATCCAGCGTTGCGCTGAACAGCATGGCCTGACATGGCGGGCGAAGCGCGGCGCCCGAAGCCCCTCCTCAAGATTGCCACATCGCTGCGCTCGGGATGACAGGAGGGCAGTGCATTTCTTGCGATGACGGCATGGAAATGGGCTTCTTGCGATGAGGTGGCACGCCACCATGCGCATCGCAGACGACCTTGTCCGAAGCTGGCCGCCAGCCGGCACAATCGCAGCATGGCCAAGGAAAAAACCCTCTACACCTGCAACGAATGCGGTGGCACCACGCCGCGCTGGCTGGGCAAATGCCCGGGCTGCAGCGCCTGGAACAGCCTGGTGGAAACCGCTGCCGAACCGGCGGGCGGCAAGAACCGCTTTGGCAGTGCGCTGGCCCAGGGACTGGCGCCCGCCTCTGAAGTCATGCCGCTGTCACAGATCGAGGCCACCGATGTGGCCCGCCACCCGACGGGGCAAGAGGAACTGGACCGCGTGCTGGGCGGCGGCATCGTCGAAGGCGGGGTGGTGCTGATCGGCGGCGACCCGGGCATCGGCAAGTCGACCCTGCTCTTGCAGGCGGTGGACGCGCTGGAGCGCGCGGGTCTGGAAACCCTGTACGTGACGGGCGAAGAAAGCGGCGCGCAGGTGGCGCTGCGTTCGCGCCGGCTGGGCCTGGCGGGCTCGCAGGTGCCCGTGCTGGCCGAAATCCAGCTCGAAAAAATCCTGGCCACGCTGCAGGCGCGCTCGCCCAAGGTGGCCATCATCGACTCGATCCAGACGGTGTATTCGGACCAGCTGACCAGCGCCCCCGGCTCGGTGGCCCAGGTGCGCGAATGCGCGGCCCACCTCACACGTGCGGCCAAGGCCAGCGGCACCGCCATCGTGCTGGTTGGCCATGTGACCAAGGAGGGCGCACTGGCCGGCCCGCGCGTGCTCGAACACATGGTCGACACCGTGCTGTACTTTGAAGGCGACACGCATTCGAGCTTTCGCCTGATCCGCGCCATCAAGAACCGCTTCGGTGCCGTCAACGAGATCGGCGTCTTCGCCATGACCGAAAAAGGCCTCAAGGGCGTGACCAACCCAAGCGCCATCTTTCTAAGCCAGCACAGCGAACCGGTGCCGGGCAGCTGCGTGATGGTCACGCTCGAAGGCACGCGGCCGATGCTGGTCGAGATCCAGGCACTGGTCGATGCCGGCGGCCCCAGCCCGCGGCGCCTGTCGGTGGGTCTGGAACGCGACCGCCTGGCCATGCTGCTGGCGGTGCTGCACCGCCACGCGGGCGTGGCCTGCATGGACCAGGATGTGTTTGTGAACGCGGTGGGCGGCGTGCACATTCGCGAACCCGCCGCCGACCTGGCGGTCATGCTGGCCATCACCAGCAGCCTGCGCGGCAAGCCCCTGCCCAAGGGCTTCATCGCCTTTGGCGAGGTGGGCCTGGCCGGCGAGGTACGCCCGGCGCCGCGCGGCCAGGAGCGCCTGAAGGAAGCCGCCAAGCTGGGCTTTACCGTGGCGGTGGTGCCCAAGGCCAATCTGCCCAAAAAAGGCGACAAGGCCTATGCCGGGCTGACCATCCACGGCGTCGAGCGGATCGAGGAAGCCATGCAGGTGGTGCGCGGGCTGGACTGAAGGGCTGGCCTGAAGCCGCAGACCGCCCTCCTCAACCTGAGACAATCGCGCCCCATGAACTTCAACCGAATCCTTGTCTGGCTGGCCATTGCGCTGCTGACCTTTGGCGCCTGGCGGCAGTTTGGCTGGCCGGGCCTGGCCCTGGCGGGCGGTGGCGTGCTGATGTGGATCCTGCTGCATTTCACCCGGCTCATGCACATCCTCAAAAAAGCCGCCGACCGCCCCATCGGCTCGGTCGCCAGCGCCGTGATGCTCAACGCCAAGCTCAAAAAGGGCGTGCCCCTGGTGCATGTGATCGCCATGACGCGCTCGCTGGGCCAGCTGCAAAGCCCGCCCGAGACCCAGCCCGAGGTCTATGTCTGGACCGACAACAGCCAGTCGAACGTGACCTGCACCTTCGAGGGCGGGCGACTGCAGGCCTGGCAGCTGCAGCGGCCGCAGCCGGCTGACGCCACGCAAGACCCGTCTGCCGGGCCTCAAACGCAGACGTAAAATGAAACTTTCGGGCGTCACACCGGCGCCCACCCTGGCAACCCAAGGAACTTTCATGACCCAAGTGATCCCCTCGATGTCCGACCGTGACGGCAAGATCTGGATGGACGGCCAGATGGTCGACTGGCGCGACGCCAAGATCCATGTGCTGACCCACACCCTGCACTACGGCTGCGGCGCCTTCGAGGGCGTGCGCGCCTACAACACGGTCAATGGCACCGCCATCTTCCGCCTGCAGGAGCACACCGACCGCCTGTTCAACAGCGCCAAGATCCTGCGCATGGCGATTCCCTTCAGCAAGGAAGAAGTCAACGAAGCCCAGAAAGCCGTGGTGCGCGAAAACAAGCTCGAGAGCTGCTACCTGCGGCCGCTGACCTGGATCGGCGACAAGAAGCTGGGCGTCTCCCCCAAAGGCAATACCATCCACCTGATGGTCGCTGCCTGGGCCTGGGGCGCCTACCTCGGCGAAGAGGGCCTCAAGCGCGGCATCCGCGTCAAGACCAGCAGCTACACCCGCCACCACGTCAACATCACCATGACGCAGGCCAAGGCAGTGAGCAACTACACCAACTCGATCCTGGCCAATATGGAAGCCACCGACGAGGGCTATGACGAGGCCCTGCTGCTCGACACCGCCGGCTTTGTGGCAGAAGGCGCGGGCGAAAACATTTTTGTGGTCAAGGACGGCGTGATCTACACCCCTGACCTCTCGGCTGGCGCCCTTAACGGCATCACCCGCAACACCGTCTTCCACATCGCCCGGGACCTCGGCCTGGAGATCGTGCAAAAGCGCATCACCCGTGACGAGATCTACATTGCCGACGAAGCCTTCTTCACCGGCACCGCGGCCGAAGTCACGCCAATTCGCGAACTCGACCGCGTGCAGATCGGCATTGGCAGCCGCGGCCCGATCACCGAAAAAGTGCAGACCGCCTTCTTCGACATCGTCAACGGCCGCAACCCCAAGTACGCCCACTGGCTGACCCAGGTGTGACACCATGACCCAGGCAACTGTTGAACTGCTGGCCAAGGACCTCAACCCCCAGGGGGGCGTGTTCTGCCCCAACCCCAAGGCCGACATGAAACTCTGGAACAGCCACCCCAAGGTCTACCTGGACGTGGCCAAGACCGGTGAAGCCCGCTGCCCCTATTGCGGCACGGTCTACAGGCTCAAGGCGGGTGAGGTGGTGGGTCACCACCACTGAACCCACTGCCCATGTCCAGCCCTTCGCAGCCAGCGCGGCTGTGCGTCGGCATCCTGACGCTCAACGAGGAAAAACGGATCGCAGCCTGCATCCGCAGTGCGTCCTTTGCCGACCAGATCCTGGTCATCGACAGTGGCAGCCAGGACCGCACGGTCGAGATCGCCCGGGCGCTGGGCGCACAAGTGCACGTCTACCCGGACTGGCAAGGCTTTGCCGAGCAGCGCAACCGCATGCTGCCGCACATCCAAGCCGATTACATCTTCTTTCTGGATGCGGACGAGGAGTTCACGCCGGCACTGGCGCAGGAAGTCCAGCAGGTGCTGCAAGGCCAGGAAGATGCCATCTGGGAAGTGCAATGGAACCAGGTCGCCTATGGGCGAGCCCTCACGCACATGCGCAGCACCGGTGGCGTGCAACGCATGTTCCGCAGCGCCAGCCTGCTGCGTTTTGAGGGCGTGGTCCACGAAAAAGCCGTGACCCAGCCGGCAGGCCTGCCGGTGCGGCGCTTTCGCGGCCGCCTGATGCACTACTCGCGCGAGACCATCTACGGCAGCCTGCAAAAGCTGGCCCAATACACCCAGCTGGGCGCACGCAAGCGGGCCGAGGCCGGCAAACGGGGGGGCGTCCTGCGCGGCCTGGCCTCAGGTCTCTCGAATTTTTTCCGGCTCTATGTTCTGGGGCGCGGCTTTCTGTATGGTGCCGAGGGCTTTCTGTACTGTCTTTTTGTCGCTCTGGAATCGTTTCTGCGCTACGTGATGCTGCGCTACGACCAGGAAAGCCTGAAAACCTTTGCCAGGCGCTAAGCAGCCTGTTCAGGTCGGTCTCCACCCACAGCCAGCATGCACCCAGCATCTCCACAGCACCGGCCCGCCTGGCTGTTGCTCATGCTGGGCCTTCTGGCGCTCAGCCCCCTGCACACCAAGATCGCCGGCCTGCTCTGGGTGCTCAGCGGTCTGACGGCCGCCTGGTGGTCATGGCGATCCCGGCATGACCCCGGGATGGCTGACACGGTCAGTCGGGCTGCCTGGCAGTGGTGGCTGTCCTGCTGCGTGACCCTGGCACTCTGGCAGGGCATGGCCTGGTACTGGCGGGAACCCTGCTGCGACTATACGAGCGACCTCAATGCCGCCCTTCGCTGGTGGCTCGGTGCGCTGGCGACCTACGGGCTGGTCAGGCACTGGCGCGGACAGGCCGGATGGCACGCGCCCATTGACCATGCGCTGGCCCTGGCAGGCCTTTGCAGCCTGCTGGTGGTGCTCACGCACGACCGCCATGAATTGCCCTCCTACCCGATTCCATGGTCGGCCGGGGTGGCCATGCTGACCGTGTTGCTGTTCCCGCAGGCCCTCCATGCCCCGCCGGGCAGCTGGCAGCGCCGGGTCTGGCTCGCTGGCTGTCTGGCCGCCGTGCTGGCCGTGCTGCTGAGCCAGTCGCGGGGCACCTATGTGCTGCTGGCCTGGATGGTGTACCACTGGGCCCGCCACCTGACCGCGGGGGCCCACTGGCGGCAGGCCTTGCGGCCTTTGCTGGCTGCGGGTTTGCTGTTCACGGGCATCGTGGCCTCGGGCTTGCTGCCCTCAGACCCGCTGCGCATGCGCGAGGGCTGGAACGACATTGCCGCCTCCTGGCGCGAGGCCAACTACAACACATCGCTGGGTGGGCGCTTTGCACTCTACCAGCTGGCAGCCGATACGGTGGTCGAATCGCCCTGGACGGGTGTCGGGGCGCGTGAAAGACTGCATCGGATTGCACAACTGGGCCTGGACCAGCCCGAACCGCAACGCAGCCTGCTCAGCCATGCACGGCAGCAAGGCCATGTCCACAACGCCTATCTGCACAATGCCATGGACGGCGGCTTGCCAGGACTGGCCGGTTTTCTGATGACCGTTTTCGGACTGTTGATCGCCGCCCGTTCGCTGCAAGCCACTCATCCTGTGGGCAGTCAACAACTGCAGGGCCTTGCGTTTGTCCACGCGCTGGCCTCGATCAGCAATGTCAACCACGCCCATAACTACTACGTCGTCATGCTGGCCCTGTGTGTCATGACGGTGTTCGTGCTGGCGCGCAGCCAGCCACTGTCTTCGCAAGCCCAGCAGGCCTCAGGCTGAGGGGTGGACGGTCACCACAAAACAGGCACCCCCACCCGGTCGCGCCTCACAGCGAACTCCCCAGCCGTGGCGCTCGGCAATCGAGCGCACCAGCGCCAGTCCCAGGCCCACACCACCGGCACCTTCACTCGCGCCAGGCAAACGGAAGAAGGGTTCAAAAATACGCGCCCGGTACGCCGCTGGCACGCCCGGTCCCCGGTCGCAAACGCGCAGCATCACGCCTTCCTGGGCGGGTGACTGCAGACGCAGCACCACGGCCTCTTCACGCGCATCGGCCTTTTCGGTCTGTACGGCCAGCGCAGGCGCTGGACCCACCCCGGCCAAGCTGGCCGGCCTGCCGTAACGCAAGCCGTTTTCCAGCAGGTTGCGCACCATGCGCCGCAGCAGTCGCGCCACCCCCTGCACTGGCAGGTGGCTCAGCCCTTCGGGCACCTCCAGCCTGGCACCCACCCGGGCACACTCTTCGGCGCACAGGCCCACCAGATCAACAGTCTCGAATGACCCGATGTCGGCCTCGCGCGCATCCAGGCGGCTGGCCAGCAGGATTTCGTCGATCAGCTGTTCGAGCTCGGCCATGTTGCGCAGGATTTCGCCGCGGCTGCGCTCGCGCACTGCGTCCGACGCCTGCGGGTTATCCAGCAATTCAAGCCCCATGCGGATGCGTGCCAGCGGCGAGCGCAGCTCGTGCGAGGCATTGGCGAGCAGGGATTTTTGTGACTGCACCAGCTGACCGATGCGCTCGGCTGCAGCGTTGAAACGACGTGAAAGATCGGCCACCTCGTCCTCGCCCACCTCGGGCACGCGCACGGTCAGGTCGCCCTCGCCAAAGCGCTGCACCCCTTGCTGCAAGTCCTGCAGACGGCGCGTGAGCCGGCGTACCACCGGGTAGAGGGCCAGCGCCGCGCCCAGGCCCATGAGGGCCAGCATGCCCACAAAGCCATAGGGCGGACGCGCCCACCACGGCGACGGATTGCGGGCATAAGGCCCACGGCCCGAGGACACCACCGCGGCCCCACGCCCGACGTCATGGAGGGACGCGTCCTTCCCGGCGTTCATGCCGGCGTTCATGCCGGCGCCAGGCCTCTCCACCCGGCGCTCCAGGTACAGGGGCACCGAGCCCCCCCCGGCCATCGTGATCTGGATTTCGAGCGGCACCCCGGGGGCCATGCGGGCGGTGGTGCTGCCCAGAATCTCGCCCTGCGCATTGCGCACCACCCATTCGCGCACCGGCGGATTGGCCATGTTCTGCTCCATCGAGAGGTGCCAGAACCAGCCCACCAGGGCCATGAGCAGGGCCACGCCCAGCACCACAGCCAGCCAGATGCGCAGGTACAGATGGCGGGACCAGGCGCTCATGGTCACTCCTGCTGACGGGCAAACACATAGCCCACGCCGCGCACCGTGAGGATGCGTTTGGGGGCCTTGACGTCGTCCTCGATGGCCGCGCGGATGCGCCCCATGTGCACGTCAATCGAGCGGTCAAACGCGTCCAGCTCGCGCCCGCGCACCGCCTCCATGATCTGGTCGCGCGTGAGCACGCGGCCGGCGCGTTCGGCCAGCACCACCAGCAGGTCGAACTGGTAGGAAGTCAATTCGCACAGCTGGCCACGCACCCGCACCTCGCGCGCGTCGCGGTCGATCTCAAGCGAGCCGAACTGCAGCCGCGCCGTCTCCGGCGGTCCGCCAACCAGGGTCTCCTGCCGGCGCAGCAGGGCCCGGATGCGCGCCAGCAGCTCGCGCGGCTCGAAGGGCTTGGCCAGGTAATCGTCGGCCCCGATCTCCAGACCGATGATGCGGTCGGTCGGCTCGCCGCGGGCCGAGAGCATGAGCACCGGCACCCGAGCTGCGGCGCCACCGAGCGCCCGGATGCGGCGGCACACCTCCAGGCCGTCGATGCCAGGCAGCATCCAGTCCAGGATCACCAGCGCGGGCACTTCGCGCGCGAGCTGGGCCAGCCCGCTTTCGCCGTCGGCCGCGTGCTGGACCCGGTAGCCCGAAGCCCCGAGGTAGTCGGCCACCATGCCGGCCAGGCGCAGGTCGTCATCGATCAGGAGCAGTGGGGTCGGATTCATCAAGGTCATGATGCACAGGCCCGGTCAAGCCGCAGGTCCCTGCGGCGTAAAGTTGTGTGAAGCCAAGCACTCAAAGCCATGGCCTTACCCGGCCAGGCTGCGCGCCACCGGCGCCTCGCGCAGCTGCAGACGCCGGCCGGCCCACAGCACCAGCCCCAGCACCGGCAGGCCCATGAGCGTGGTGAGCGTGAAAAAGCCCGGATACCCCAGCGCATCGACCATGCCACCCGAGTACCCGCCCAGGGTCTTGGGCAGCAGCGTCATGAGCGAACTGAAGATGGCGTACTGCACCGCGGTGAAAGAGACCTGCGTGAGGCTCGACAGAAAGGCCACAAAGGCGGCGCTGGCAAAGCCGGCCGCCAGGTTGTCGGCCGCCACCACCGCGTACATCAGCGCCACATCATGGCCGCGCCAGGCCAGCAGCACAAAGCCCAGGTTGGTCAGCGAGGACAGCACCGCCCCCCACCACAGCGAGCGCATCACCCCCAGCCGCGCAGCCAGCAGGCCGCCCCAGAAGCCACCCACAATGCTCACCACGACGCCGAAGGTCTTGACCGCCTGCGCGATCTCGACCTTGGAAAAACCCAGGTCCTGGTAGAACACATTGGAAATCACGCCCAGCACGATGTCGGAGATGCGGTAGAGCCCGACCAGCGCCAGCAGCAGCCAGGCGGTGCGCGCGCCGTAGCGGGCAAAGAAGTCCAGCACCGGGAGCACCCAGGTGCTGCGCGCCTCCTCGGCGCGCGCCAGGCGCAGGCGCACCAGCAGCGCCCCCATGCCAAAGGCCGCGCCCAGCGACAGCCCCATGCGCAGCGTCTCGGCCAACAGACTGCCGACCGGACCATACGACCCGACAGGCCAGGCGGCCATCCAGCGGCCCAGGCCGACAAAGACCCCCACAAAAGCCAGCACCCCGGCGACAAACACCAGCAGCAAACGCAGGTGTCCACCGGCCGGCAGAGGTGCGGCCGGCGCCGCCGGCGCGGGCTCGCGCGTGAGCAGCGTGGTCAGCACCCCCACGCCCATGGTGCAGGCCATGACCGCATAGGTCCAGAGCCAGGCGGTGTAGACATACGCCCCCTTGGACGAGCCCCAGTAGGAAGCCAGGTACAGCGCACCCGCCCCGGCCACGATCATGCCCAGTCGGTAGCCGGCGATGTAGGCCGAGGACAGCAGGCCCTGCTGTTCGGGGCCGGCGATCTCGATGCGGTAGGCATCGATCACGATGTCCTGGGTGGCCGACGCAAAGCCCAGCAGCACCGCCCACATCGCCATCTGCCGCAGGGCCTCGGGGCCGCTGGCCGGGTCGGTGTGTGCCATGCCGGCAATGGCAGCGATCACCCCCAGCTGCGCCAGCAGCATCCAGGCGCGGCGCCGGCCCAGCCAGGCCGTCAGCCAGGGCAAGGGCAGGCGGTCGATCAGCGGTGCCCAGACAAACTTGAAGGAGTAGCCCAGCGCCGCCCAGCTGAAAAACGTCACCGCCTTGCGTTCCACCCCCGCCTCGCCCAGCCACAGCGAAAGCGAGGAAAAGATCAGCAGGATCGGAATGCCCGCCGAAAACCCCATGGCCAGCAGACACAGCACGCGCCAGTCCCACAGGCTCGCCAGGGTCTCGGACCAGGAACGCCGGACGCCCGACACGGACTGCGCCGGCGAGGCAAGGGGTGTGGAATCCTGGGTGCGGTCGTGGGCGGGCATGCCGCAATTGTGCCCAAGCTGTTGTGGTCATGCGGGCCTGGCCAGGCATGCAAACGTCCTCTTTTTACTTATGATGCGCAGCATGTGCTGGTTATGTGACTTCAAGACCCCCGCTGCCCCGGCAGCCTCTGCCCAGGCCTCGCCCCATCGCTGGCAGGCCCGGCGCGGCTTTTTGCTGGCCGCAGGCGCGGCCGCTGCAGCGCCTGCGCTCGCCCAGGTGGACGTCGGCTCGGCCTCGGGCATCCGCAAGCTGGTGCCGGCCGAAACGCTGGAGAGCGCCGCGCGCCAGCAGTACAACCAGGTCCTGTCTGAGGCACGCGGCAAAGGCGCACTGGCCCCGGACGAGCACCCGCAGCTCAAGCGCCTGCACGCGGTGGCGCGGCGCCTGATCCCGCACACTGCGCAGTGGAATGCACGCTCGCGCGAATGGAAATGGCAGGTCAACCTGATCGGCAGCAACCAGATCAACGCCTGGTGCATGCCTGGCGGCAAGATCGCCTTCTACACCGGCATCCTCGACCAGCTGCGGCTGAGCGACGACGAAGTGGCGATGATCATGGGCCACGAAATGGCCCACGCCCTGCGCGAACACGCCCGCGAGCGCCTGGCCAAGACGCAGGCCACCGGCATCGGCCTGTCGATTGCTTCGCAATTGCTGGGCCTGGGCGCCCTCGGCGATGCTGCGGCCAACCTCGGCACCCAGCTGCTCTCGCTCAAGTACAGCCGCGACGACGAGACCGAATCCGACCTGGTCGGCCTGGAAATCGCCGCCCGCGGCGGCTACCGCCCCGAGGCCAGCGTGAGCCTCTGGCAAAAAATGCAGGCCGCCAGTGGCAACGGCGGGCCGCAATTCCTCTCCACCCACCCCAGCGGCAGCAGCCGCATCCAGGACCTGCAGGCCAACCTGCCCAAGGTGCAGCACCTCTACGAACAGGCGCGCCCGAAGGGCTGAACCCGACCGAGAATCCACAGATCTGGCAAATCTGGCTAATTTATGATGCCCGCTCACCAGTGCCACACAGAGGGAGTCAGGGCATGCCAGAGTCGCAGACGGATCAACCACAAGCCTCGGCGCAAATGGTGGCGCTGGTCGACGATGAAATACAGATCGTGCAGGTGCTGCAGTCCTTGCTGTCTTTCAAGGGCCATGCTTCCAGCGTGCACACCAGTGCCGAATCGCTGCTGCAGGCCTTGACGGTGCGTGATGGCGAGGTGTGGCTGCCCGACAGGGACGGTACGCCCAGGCGCCTGACGGCTGCCGTGCTGGACCTGAACCTGCCCGGCATGGACGGCCTGGATCTGGCCAGGCATTTGCGAAGTCTGCAACCGCAGTTGCGCCTGGTGATGATCACCGCTGCACTGCAAGACGGGGTGCGGGAGCGGGCGCAGGTTCTGGACATGGTGGTGCTGTCCAAACCCTTCACACTCGAAGCGCTGGAGCAGGCGCTGCACATCGTCTGATCATGCAGTTGCACAGCCAGACCACGCTGATTCTCGCCGCCTTGATGTTTCTGGCCTTGCCCGCCATGGTCTGGCTGGCCCTGCGGCAGACGCCCGACCGTGGCGTGGTCTGGTGGTGTACCGGCAGCCTGCTGGCGGGTGTCGGCCTGATCCTGATGGGGCTTCGGCCCTGGCTGCCGGCGGTGCTGAGTTACGAACTGGCCAACACCTGCCTGCTGGCGAGCATGGTGTTGTGGTCGCAGTCCTTGCGCATCTCGCACGGCCACCCGTGGCCGAACAGCATGGTCATCCTGGCACTGCTCATGTGTGCGGTCTTTTACAGTGCCCTGCTGCACTGGACCACCCCCAGCCTGCGCGGACTGGGCATGCGGCTGGCATTGGGGGGTCTGGCCTTGCACACGGCCTGGTGGGCCTGGCGCCTGGCCCGGCGTCTGCGCAGCAGCAATGCGACCACGATCGCAACAACTTACCTGGTGCTGGGGCTGATGCTGACGCTTCAGGGCGTGTGGACGGCGCGCTTCATTTCGGAGCCGAGCCCCTTCAGCAACAGCTGGGACGCCAGCTTGCTGGCGCTTACGGCCCTGGTCACGGCCATGATCGGTCATTTCTGCTATGAGGGCATGGTGCTGGAACAGGCCGCCAGCGAGCAAGTGCAGGCCCGGCTGGCCCAGCAAGGCGCCCGCCAGACGCAGTGGCTGGACGCAGAAGTCCAGCGAATGGACCGACACCGCCGCATGACGATCCTGTCGGGCTCGCTGGCCCACGAGCTCAACCAGCCTCTGACTGCAGCACTGACGAATGCCGAGCTTGCACAGCGCCAGTGGGAGACAGACGCCCACAACACGACACGCCTGCAGCCCCTGCTGGAGCAGGTGGAGCAGGGCATCGACCGCACGGTGCAGATCCTGCAGCGCATCCGCGCCAGCCGCGAACCGGGTGCACCTGCGCAGAGTCCGCTCGACCTGATGCAGGTGCTGCAGCAATCGCTCGTTCAGCTTGAGCCCGACCTCCAGGCGCAGAACGTGCAGCTGCAGCTGGCGTGTCCAGGCACGCCCGTGATGTGCCTGGGCGACGAGGTGGCCCTGTCGCAGGTGCTGGTCAATCTGCTGCGCAATGGTGTGCAGGCCATGGCCGGCCAACCGCGGCAGGTGCTGACGGTGTCCTGCGAAAGCGATGAGGCGAGACTCCGGCTGCGTATTCGCGACACCGGGCCGGGGCTCAATGCAGAGATCGAAGGCCGCTGGGGCGAGCCGCTGGTCTCGACCAAGACCGGCGGCCTGGGCATGGGGCTGGCGATCTCGCGCGACATCGTCGCCCAGCACCGGGGCGAACTGTCGCTGCGCAACCACCCCGACGGTGGTGCCGAGGTCCTGCTGTGCCTGCCTCGACTGCAGGAGGCGGCATGATCGAGTTGCTGGACCTGGCCACCAGTTACCGCATCAACGCCCTGTTGTACCTGTTGATGTCGCTGACCACCTGGCTGGTGCTGGGGCGACCAACGCTGTGGCCGGTGCGCGTATGGTGTGCAGCGGGCGTGCTGGCCGGCGTCAGCGTCTGGCTGATCACCCTGCGCGGCGCGATCGACGATGTCTGGACCTACCTGGTCGCGCAACCGATGCTGCTGGCGTCGTACCTGACGTACGCCCAGTCAATGCGCATGGACCTGGCCCGGCCCTGGCCATGGCGCGCGCTGGCCGCGGTGGTCCTGGCCTACGGCCTGGTGCTGGTGATCGGCTTCGAACACCGGCAAACGCCGGCCATGGCGGTCCTGGTGCGGGTCTGCAACAGCGCCGCGCTGCTGGCCCTGACCCTGTCCGCTCTGGCACTGGTGCGCCACGAGCGCAGCCGCAATGCCGTGTTCATGGTGGCCGGTTTTGGCCTCTTCACACTGGCCATGCTGGTCAACGCCGTGCTGACCTGGTGGGGACAGGCGGTGCTGCACGCCATGCAACAGTGGACCATCAGCCATGTCATGGGTCTGGTGTCCTTGCTGACGATCCTGATGGCCTACATGGGCTACCTGGGCCTGGCCCTCGATCGCGCCCGGGTGGCCAACCTGCCGCTGCGGCAAGCCCAATGGCAGGCCCAGCAATGGCGAGCGCAGGCACAGGCACTCACCCTGCTGGACCGTCAACGTACCCTGGCCGTGCTGGCCAATTCATTGGGACACGACATCCTGCAGCCGCTGACGGCAGCCCGCCTGAATGTCCAGCTCTCGCGGCGCATGGTGGCCAGCACCGGTGCCGAGCCTTCAGCAGTGCGGCAAGTACTGGCCCAGACGGTGGAGGGGCTGCGCCAGAGCGCTGACCGTGTCGGCCGTATCCGCAATTTCCTGCAGCCCAGGCCTCAAGCGCATGAACGTCTGCTCTTGCAGGCCGTGGTCGAAGACGTTCACAAGTTGCTGCGCCAGGAACTGATGTACCGGCGCATCGATCTGCAGCTGGTGTTGCCTGCGCAGGACGTGGTCGTGCAGGCCCAGGCCCTGCCCATGACCCAGGCCTTGCTGCAAGTGCTGCGCAACGCCATGCAGGCGGTGCAAGGCCAGCCGACAGCCCAGTCGCGCATCCGCGTGACGCTGCAAGCCAGCGCCAGCGAGGCCTGCATCGAAGTCAGTGATTCCGGGCCGGGCTTGCCCGAGCACTTGCGGGCGCAGCCCCTTGCAGACACGCAGCCCAGTGTCAACGGGCTCGGCGGGCTGGGGCTGTACATGACGCGCAGCATCCTCCAGACCTTTGACGGCGATCTGGCGCTCGGCACCGACCCGGTTGGCGGGGGCGCCTGCGTTCGCCTGGTCCTGCCACTGGCCGCGCCGCAACAGACCTGAAGGCGTGCTGCCGACCGCCTTTCAAAGATCGCGCACGTAGGGATTGCTGCGTCGCTCCCGCCCGAAAGTGCTTTCGGGCCCATGCCCGGGAATGAACACGGTGTCATTGCCCATGGGCCACAGCCGCTCGCGGATACTCCGGATCAGGTCTTCGTGGTTGCCCTGCGGAAAGTCGGTGCGGCCGATGCTGCCGGCAAACAGCACATCGCCGACAAAGGCGCGCTGGATTTCGGGTGAATGGAACACCACATGGCCCGGCGTGTGGCCCGGGCAATGCCGCACATGGAGCGTGTGCGTGCCCAGCGTGACGGTGTCGCCGTCTTCGAGCCAGCGGGTGGGTGTAAAAGGCCGGGCTGGCGGAAAACCGTAGTTCATCGCCGCCATGGGCAGGCCGTCGATCCAGAACTGGTCGCCGCGGTGCGGGCCAATGATCGGCAGGCCCAGCTGCTCGGCCAGATCGGCGACGCCGCTGCAATGGTCGAGGTGGCCATGCGTGACCCAGACCTGCTCAAGCTTCAGGCCGAGCTTCTTGACGGCATCCAGAATCACATCAAGGTCGCCGCCGGGGTCGATCACGGCGGCCTGCTTTGTCTGGTCGTCCCAGACGAGCGAGCAGTTTTGCTGGAAGGCGGTGACGGGGATGGTGAGGTACTTGAGCATGTTCAGAGCTTCATGTCGTAGTCGATCGTGACCGGCGCGTGGTCCGAGAACTTCTCGTCCTTGTAGATGGCCTCGCGCCGCGCCGTTTCGGCGATGGCCGGTGTCGCCAGGTGGTAGTCCAGGCGCCAGCCCACGTTCTTGGCATAGGCCTGGCCGCGGTTGCTCCACCAGGTGTAGCAGGCGTCGGTGGTGTCGGGCTGCAGGTGGCGGTACACATCCACCACGCCGCCTTCGGTGGTGAGTTTCGTCATCCAGGCGCGCTCTTCGGGCAAAAAGCCGCTGTTCTTGAGGTTGCCTTTCCAGTTCTTGAGGTCGGCTTCCTTGTGCGCGATGTTCACGTCGCTGCAGACGATGAAGTCGCGCTCTTTTTTCAGCGCCATCAGGTGCGGGTAGATCCTGTCGAGAAAGCGGAACTTGGCCTCCTGCCGTTCGGGGCCGGAGGAGCCACTCGGGAAGTACACGCTGATGATGGACAGCTTGCGCGAAGGCGTGTCAAAGCGCGCCTCCAGATAGCGGCCTTCGGCGTCGAACTCGCCGCCATCAAAACCCGCCACCACATCGCTGGGCTCGTGGCGCGTGTAGACGCCTACGCCCGAGTAGCCCTTTTTCTCGGCAAAGTGAAAGTGGCCCTGGAGGCCCGCGAGCTGCTCGAACTTGCCCGCCACGTCCGGCGCCTGGGCCTTGACTTCCTGCACGCAAATACAATCGGGCGCATGTTTGGCCAGCCAGGCTTCGACACCTTTGGTCGAGGCCGAACGGATGCCGTTGAGGTTGAGGCTGGTGAGTTTGAACAAGGAAGTCCCCATGAATCACGCCGCAGGCAGCTCCTCGGCCCTGGCGCAGGAATTTGTGCAATTTGCCATCGAGTCGGGTGTGCTGCGCTTTGGCGAGTTCAAGACCAAGGCCGGGCGCATGAGCCCCTATTTCTTCAACGCCGGTCTGTTCGACGACGGCGCCAAGCTCGGGCGGCTCGCGCAATTCTATGCAAAGGCCCTGATGGCCAGCGGTATCGAGTTCGACATGATCTTCGGCCCCGCCTACAAGGGCATCCCGCTGGGCGCGGCGGTGTCGGTCGAACTGGCACGCCTGGGCAAGAACGTGCCCTTTGCCTACAACCGCAAGGAAGCCAAGGACCACGGCGAAGGCGGCACCCTGGTCGGCGCTCCGCTCAAAGGCCGCGTGCTGATCGTGGACGATGTGATGAGCGCCGGCACCGCCGCGCGCGAATCGATCGCGCTGATCCAGGCCGCAGGCGCCACCGCGCACGGGGTGGCGATTGCGCTGGACCGCCAGGAAATGGCGACCGAAAAACAGGCCGATGGCTCGACCCGGGACGTGCCGCACAGCGCCGTGCAGTACGTGCAGAGCGCCCTGGGCCTGCAGGTGTGTGCGATTGCCTCGCTCGATGACCTGCTGGCCTACCTGGCCATGCAGGGCGGCCGCGAGCTGGGGCAGCACCTGCAAAGGGTGCAGGCCTACCGCGACCGCTACGGGGTCTGAAGGCCCTGGACTGCTTCGGCGCCCCATGGTCCAAACCTTGCTTGCCGCAAGGTCATGACCGCACCGACACCGGACACCGCTGCCCTCACCGATACCGACTGGCGCGCGCAGGAGTTGCTGCTCATGCGCGAAGTGATGAAGCAGGTCGGGCGCACCCTCTCGTCGGCCGAGGTGCTGCGGGAAATGCTCCACCTGATGAGCGAGTTGCTGGGCCTCAATCGGGGCCGCATCGTGTTGCGCGAAGACACCGCCCTTGACGATGCACCAGGACAGGGCGCGCGGGCCGTGATTCGTCATGCCTACGGACTGACAGCCCAGGAAGTGCAGCGCGGTGTCTATGCCGAGGGCGAGGGCATCACCGGACGGGTGCTGCAGACCGGACTGCCGGCCATCGTGCAGGACATTGCCGATGAACCGCGGTTCCTGTTTCGCGCCGTGCCGGCAGCGCGCTTTCCCGCCGAAACCGTGGCCTTTCTGGCCCTGCCGATCACCCTGGGCGAGCGCACTGTCGGGGTGCTGGGCTGCCACCGCATCCGCAGCCGCCAGCGGCACCTCAACGACGATCTGTCGGTGCTCAAGGTGCTGGCCACCCTGGCTGGCCAGGTGCTGCACCTGGAGCAGCTGGTACACACGCGCACCCAGCAACTGCAGGCGCGCAATGCCGCCTTGTCGCAGGCCCTGAGCACGCATGCCGCACGCTACGGACTGATCGGCCATTCGCCCGCCCTGCTGCAGGCCCTGTCGGCGCTGGAGAGGGTTTCGCGGTCACAGGCGTCCGTGCTGCTGCTGGGCGAGTCCGGCACCGGCAAGGAACTGTTTGCACGGGCCCTGCACCTGGCCAGCCCGCGCTCGGGGCAACCCTTCATCAAGGTCAATTGCTCGGCGATTCCCGAGACGCTCTTCGAGTCCGAACTGTTCGGCCATGAGCGCGGCGCCTTCACCGGCGCCACGCAGGCGCGCCCGGGCTGGTTTGAACAGGCCCACGGCGGCACGATCTTTCTCGACGAAATCGGCGAACTGCCGCTGCCCATGCAGGCCAAGCTGCTGCGCACCCTGCAGGAAGGCACCGTAGTGCGCCTGGGCAGCCAGCGAGAAGTGCGCGTCGACGTGCGTCTGGTGGCCGCCACCAACCGCGATCTGGCGGCACAGGTGCAAGCCGGCCTCTTCCGCCAGGACCTGTACTACCGGCTCAACGTGATCCCGATCCGGCTGCCCTCGCTGCACGAACGGCGCGAAGACATCCGGGCGCTGGCCCTGCATTTTGTCAACCGGGCCAACCAGACGCACCAGAAAAATGTCTACCTCAGCCCGGAGGCCCTGGACCTGCTGACGGTGCAGCCCTGGCCGGGCAACATCCGTGAACTGGGCAACTGCATTGAGCGGATGGTGCTGCTGGCCGAGCACACCCTGGTGCAACCGGCGCAGCTGCAGCACTTCCTGCCGGGCCCTGAAGCACCGGGCAGCACCCGCCTCGTCACGCTCACCCCTGTGCAGCCCCCTGCGCAGGCCCGTGCGGCCGTACCCGCCTGCGCCATGGGCGACACGCGGGCTGGCCTTGAAAGGCACGACAGCACCCCGCTGGAGGTACGGCCTTACTTGAGCACCCAGACCCACACGGTGCAGATGCTGCAGCAGGCGCTTGAAGCCCACCAGGGCAACCAGTCGCGTGCGGCCCAGAGCCTGGGCCTGACCCTGCGCCAGTTCAGTTACCGGCTGCGCAAGGCGGGACTGCGCTGATCGACATTGTGTTGACACAAGGTCAACACAATGTCGAATCCACTCCCGCCCCCATGGCCGACGGCGCTGTGCCCGGCTGGCCGCCACTGCAAAAAAGCCTTTTTCGGCAAGCACTTGGGCGTGAACCACGAGACGGCCGCCGGCCACGCGCTGGCATGGCACACCCCTTGCACAAGCAGGACATGGGCACCGGTCAATGACTTGTCGCCGCCGCGCCCATGCTTCTTCCACACCCTTTGCAAGGACCCCCACCATGACCGAAGCCGCCACCCTCGACAACCCTGTGACCCCCGCCACCGTGAAAGCCTACCTGCGCCCCATCGATGCCCAGGGCCTGGCCGCCTTTGCCGAAAAAGGCCGCCACAACCCGTACAGCCGGGGCACCAACAAGGTCCACACCGTGATGGAAGGCCAATACCGTTCGCTCAGTCACGTGGGCCAGCATGCGCCGGTGGTGGTCGACGAGCCCCTGCACCTCTTTGGCCAGGACACCGCGCCGGCCCCGGGCGAGATCGTGCTCTCCGGGCTGGGCGGCTGCATTGCCGTGGGCGTGACCGCCGTCGCCACCTGGAAGGGTGTGCGGCTGAGCCGGCTGGAGGTTTTTCTGGAAGGCGACATCGGCAACCCGGCCGCCTGGGGTGCCGGTGGCGCGCTGGAGAAGCAGCCGCTGGAGATGGGTTTCCAGGCCATCCGGGTCAAAGTGCTGGTCGAAGGTGACGCACCGCCCGAAGTCCTCGACGAGATCGTGCGCCACGCCAACCATTACTCCCCCGTGGCCAACACCATGCGCAACCCGATCCCCTTCGAGATCAGCCGTACCGCCTGAACCGTCTGTGCACAGGAGTGAGCCATGAACCCCGCCGACCTGCCCCCGGAACTTGCCGACACACCGCCCCTGCTGCTCGCCATGCGCCAGATCGCCCAAGGCCCCCTGGCCGCGCAGGTGCGGGCCATTGACGAGGGCCATTACCCGCGCACACTGATGCAGCAGCTGGCCGCCGCCGGCGGCATGAGTGCCCACCTGGAACTGCCCGGCCAGAGCGCCGACTACGGACTGGCCATCCGCGCCATGGCCGAGGTTTCACGGGTCTGTGGCAGCTCGGGCTTCATGATGTGGTGCCAGGCGGTCTGCGGCCTGTACCTGCAGGCCTCGGGCACGCCGGCCCTGATGGGGCCGGTGCTGCAGGCGCATGTGCAGGGCCAGCGCCTGGGCGGCACCGGTCTGTCCAACCCGATGAAAAGCTTTGCGCAGATCGAAAGCCTGCTGCTCAGGGCGCGGCCGGTGGACGGCGGTTACAAGGTCAGCGGCACCCTGCCCTGGGTCAGCAACCTGGGGCCGGACCATTACTTCGGGGCCATCGCAGCGCTGGAAGGGCAGGACGGTCAGGAGCTGATGTTCCTTTTGCGTTGCGATGCGCCGGGCGTCACGCTCAAGGCCTGTCCGTCTTTCTCGGGCATGGAAGGCACCGGCACTTATGCGGTGCAGCTGCAGGACCTGCATGTCGGCGCCGAAGACGTCATCGCCATGCCGGCCCGCGCCCTGATCGGCCGCATCCGCGCCGCCTTTGTGCTGCTGCAATGCGGCATGGCTGTGGGCGTGACCCAGGGGGCGATCGACAGCATGTGGGCCGTCGAAGCCCAACTGGGTCATGTCAACTGCTTTCTCGACGAACGCCCGGCCGACCTGCAGGCCGAACTCGACGCCCTGACGGCACGGGTCATGACCCTGGCAAAGACCCCTTTTGACACCCGAGATGCGTTTTTTGTCGAGGTGCTGGACGCCCGTGCCCATGGTGCCGAACTGTCCCTGCGTGCGGCGCAATCGGCCCTGCTGCACCAGGGAGCCCGCGGCTACCTGCTGTCCTCGGAGGTGCAACGCCGGGTGCGCGAGTCGCACTTTGTGGCCATCGTCACGCCAGCCATCAAACACCTGCGCAAGGAAATGGCGCGCCTGAGCGCCGAGGAGATGCCGGCATGAGCCCCGAACCCGAAACCGCCCCGCAAGCACTTGCAGGCCCCTGGCAGCAATTCATCTGTCATGCCTGCGGCTACATCTACGACGAAGCCGAGGGCGACCCCGACAGCGGCCTCGCCCCGGGCACCCGCTTTGCCGACATCCCCGACGACTGGTCCTGCCCGCTGTGTGGGGTGACCAAGGCGGATTTCAGCCTCCATGTGCAGCCCGACCTGGCCACCCTGCAGCGCGCTACCCCCCGCCCGTGCACCACATCCGCGCGGGCCGGTGTGGTGGTGGTAGGCGCCGGCAAGGCCGGCTGGCAAGTGATCGAAAACCTGCGCGCCCAATGGCCCGATGAGCCCATCACGCTGGTGACCGCCTGTGCGGGCGATGTGTATGAAAAACCGATGCTCTCGGTGGCCATGGGTCGGGGTATCGACAACGCTGCGCTGGTCCAGCGCAGCGGCACCGAGGCGGCTTCGCACTGGCGTGTGCGGCTGCTGGCACACACCCGTGCGCTGCACATCTGCACGACCAGCAAGACCTTGCGTACCACGCACGGACCGGTGCCCTACACCCAGCTGGTCCTGGCCCATGGCGCCCAGGCCGCCCTGCCACCGCCCCTGCACCCGGCGCTGTGCTGGCGCATCAACCACCTGCAGGCTTACCAGCGATTTGTGGCAGCCCTGGGCGAGCGGCCCCGGCATGTGGCCATCGTGGGCGCGGGCCTGATCGGCTGCGAACTGGCCAACGACCTGGCCCTGGCGGGTCACCGGATCAGCCTGATCGATCTGCAGGACCGGCCGCTGGGCCGCTGGCCTGCCGACCAGGCAGGTGCCCCCTTGCTGGCCGCCTGGTCGGGATTGCCGATCGACTTCATCGGTGCGGTGCGGCTGCAGGATCTGCAGCGCAGCGGGCAACAGTACCGGCTGCTGCTGGACAACGGCCAGGCCCTGCTGGCCGACCAGGTGGTGGCAGCCACCGGCCTGGTCACGCCCAGTGCACTGGCCGCGAGCGCAGGACTGGCCTGGGACAACGGCATTGCGGTCGACCCGCAGACGATGCAAACCAGTGTGGCGGGTATTTATGCCCTGGGCGACTGCATCAGCGTCAACGGCCAGGCCAGCCGTTTCATCGAGCCCATCGTGCGCCAGGCCCGCACCCTCAGCGCTGCCCTGGTGCGCGCCAGCTGGGCCGGACAGGACTTGCCCTTGCCGACGCCGTACGAAGCGCGGGTGGCGATGGTACGGGTCAAGACCCGCTCGCTGCCCTTGACACTGCAGACGCCCCTCGTGCACTGAACCGGTTCATCGGCCCGACAAAAAAGCCGTGATGCCTGCTGTGCATCACGGCTTTTTTGCGGATGGCCTGCCGCACCGGGCAGGCCGGCGCCTGACTCAGTACTGCTTGTAGGGCAGGAACTTGCCCGACAACACCACGTTGACGCGGTCGCCCTTGGGGTCGGGTTGGCGCTCGATGTCCATGCTGAAATCGATGGCGCTCATGATGCCGTCACCAAACTCCTCATGGATCAGTTCCTTGATGGTGGTGCCATAGACGCTGACGATTTCATACCAGCGGTAGATCAGCGGATCGGTCGGTACCGGCGTGGGCAACGAGCCCTTGTAAGGCACCACCTGCAGCCATTTGATCTCCTCGGCACTGAGGCCGAAGATCTTGCCGATCACCTTGGCCTGCTGGGCGTCAAAAGTCATCTGGCCGAGGCAGCCGGCCGTGACCCACTCCTTGGAGAGGCCGACCTTGGCGGCAACGTCGCTCCACTTGATGCCTTTGGCCACTTTGGTGGCGATGATTTTTTCGGTGACTTCGAGTCGGTTCATGTAAGACCTCTTGGGTTGGATGAAAGGAAGGGGCCAGGTTCAGTGGGCGCGGGCCCGCGAAACCAGAAAATCGACGATGTGGTTGCGCAGCGCGTAATAGCCGGGCAGGTGGTGCAGCTGGGCACGGCTGCGGTCGCGGGGCAGCGGATTGACCACCACCTCGGCCAGGCCGCCGGGGACATAGCGGCCGTCCTCTTCATGGCCGTTGCTCATGAGCAGGATGCGGTCGGACAGCAAGATCGCCTCGTCCACATCGTGCGTGATCATGAACACCGTCTGTTGCGTCTGGCGCACGATGCCCATCAGCTCGTCCTGGATGGTCCCGCGCGTGAGCGCGTCGAGCGCCCCGAAAGGCTCGTCGAGCAACAGCATCTTGGGCTGGATCGAAAACGCCCGCGCAATGCCCACGCGCTGCTTCATGCCGCCCGAGAGCTGGCTCGGTTTCTTGTCGATGGCGTGCAGCAGACCGACCATGGCCACATGCTTTTCGACATGGGCCTGGACCTGCGCTGCCCTCCAGTCCGGCCAGCGCGACTGCACGGCAAAGGCGATGTTCTGGCGCACCGTCAGCCAGGGCATCAGCGCATGGCTCTGGAACACCACGCCGCGCTCCAGGCTGGGGCCGGCGATTTCGCGGCCGTCCATGAAGGCATGGCCGGCGCTGGCCGTATCCAGACCGGCCAGCACATTGAGGATGGTGGTCTTGCCGCACCCCGAATGGCCGATGATGCAGACAAACTCGCCCTTGTCGAGGGTGAAGGACACATCGGTAAACACCGGCCTGTCCTGCTGGTAGGCCTTGGCCAGTCGTTCAATCTTGAGGAAAGCCGTCATCGCGGTGGTCCTGGAAGGGTTGGCTGAATGTTCGCCCCCGCGGGCCTGGACATCGGACATGGGCAGCGCCGGGGCCAGCGCGCCACGCAGGCGGTCCTGGGTATCACTCCACATAGGTCACCGCCTTTTGCAGTTGGGCAAATGCCAGGTCCAGCAGCATGCCCACCACCCCGATGAGCAGCACGGCAAAGATCACGTTCACCAGCGACAGGTTGTTCCACTCGTTCCACACGAAGTAACCGACGCCGGTGCCACCGACCAGCATTTCGGCGGCCACGATCACCAGCCATGCAATGCCCATGCTGATGCGCATGCCGGTGACGATGGTCGGCGCTGCTGCCGGCAGGATCACGCGCAGCGCCTTGCGCAGCGGCCGGACCTCCAGCGTGCTGGCCACGTTGAGCCAGTCCCGCTTGACCGCGGCCACACCAAAGGCGGTGTTGATGAGCATCGGCCAGATCGAGCAGATGAAGATCACGAAGATCCCGCTGACGTTGGAGTCCTTGAGGGTGTAGAGCGCCAGCGGCATCCAGGCCAGCGGGCTGATGGGCTTGAGCACCTGCACAAAGGGATCAAAGGCCTTTTGCATCAGCGGCGACATGCCGATCACAAAGCCCAGTGGCAGCGCCACCAGCATGGCCAGCACAAAGCCCAGCCCGACACGGGCCAGGGAATGGGCCAGCTGGATACCAATCCCCTTGTCATTGGGGCCCTTGTCATAAAAGGGGTCGGCCAGGTGTGTGACGATGGCCTTGCCCACGTCCAGAGGCGGCGGAAAGCCGGTGCTTTTGACAGCCCCCGGGTCCTTGCCCATCATCTTCTGGTACTCGATCTCCTCGGCCGTCATGCCGGCAGTGGCCGCAGACCCCACCGCGGCGGGACTGGCCGAGAGCTGCCAGGCGCCCAGCAGAACCAGGAACATCAGCATGGAGACCAGCGCCGCGCGGGCGTGCAGGTGCATGTGTTTCATGGCCGATCACCCTGCCTTGCGGATCGCAAAACTGTTGAGGTACTGCTCGGGCCGCGAGGGATCGAACTCCTTGCCCATGATGCGGTGCTTGGGGAACGGGCTGCTGGCCGCAAACTCCTGGCCCAGGGCTTTCATGTGCTTGCGGGCATCGGTGATCAGGAACACGCGCTCGGCAATCTGGCGGTAGTTCACATCGCCCTTGATGTAGCCCCAGCGTTTCATCTGCGTGAGCATCCACACCGCCATGCTCTGCCAGGGCATGGGATCGAAGTCGGCGCGGTCGGGCACGTTCTGCACCTTGCCCAGGCCGTCGGCAAACTTGCCGGTGAGCACCTGGTTGAGCACGGCTTCGGGCTGGTTGAGGTACTGCGCCGGCGCAATCACCTTGGCGATCAGCTCGCGGTTGCCAGGCTGGCGCGCCATCGCCGCGGCCGTGAGCACGGCGCGGTACAGCGCGGCGAAGGTGTTGGGATGCTTCTGGATGAATTCGGTGCTGGTGCCAAAGGCGCAGCACGGATGACCGTTCCAGAGGTCCTTGGTCAACACGTGGATGAAGCCGACCTCGTCAAAGACAGCCCGCTGGTTAAAGGGGTCGGGACCCAGGAAACCGTCGATATTGCCCGCACGCAGATTGGCGACCATCTCGGCCGGCGGAATCACGCGGATCTGGACGTCCGTGTCGGGGTTGATGCCGTTTTCCGCCAGGTAGTAACGCAGCAGGAAGTTGTGCATCGAGTAATCGAAAGGAATGCCGAACTTGAAGCCCTTCCAGTTTTTCGGATCCCGGTTGTCCTTGTGCTTGAGCGCCAGCGTGATGGCCTGCCCGTTGATGTTCTGGATCGTCGCCACATTCATCGGCGTCGGGTTGGCGCCCAGGCCCAGGCTGATGGCCAGCGGCATGGGCGACAGAAAGTGCGTGGCGTCGTATTCGCGGTTGATCATCTTGTCGCGCACCAGCGCCCACCCGGCGGTTTTGGTGACTTCGACGTTCAGGCCCTGCTTTTCGTAAAAACCCAGCGGGTGCGCCATGATCAAGGGCGTGGCGCAGGTGATCGGAATGAAGCCGATCTTCAGATTCGTCTTCTCCAGGGGTGCCTTGTCCTGGGCCATGGCCTGCAGGCTGGCCACCGGCAAGACACTGGCGATCGCAGCCATGGCGGTTTTCCTGCCCACGGCACGCAGGAACAGCCGCCGCTCGGCGTCTTGCGGGAAAAGCGACTTGACCAGCGTTGCCTCGATGAAGGACTGGCTGTAGGCTTCAAAGTCGTCGCTCGCCGCACGTGCTCGCAGTTGCGCAGCAGCAGCATCGGCCGAGACCGCGGCATGGTGGTCAGCAGCGGCATGGTCTTGCCCGCAGCTGCACTTGAGCATCAAGGGACGGTCGGCGTTGTAGGGGTCGAAATAATCGGACATGGCAACCTCGCTTGTTGAAGATGCCCGGTCCCATGCAAGCAGCAGGCCAGGTGGGGCCGCCAGATGCCCTGCCAGCGGCCAGACCCGCAAAATCGCAAGCGGCTTGTCGACACGGTGTAGGGCTGCCCCTACAGCGTGGCCGCAGGACCTGGGCAGCAATGCGGCGCTGGCCCTCAGCGCAGGGGGCCAGGCGCGTCCTGACGCTGGCTTTGCGCGTACAGGGCCAGCTCGACATCGTTCTTGGTGCCGGTCTTTTCGAGAATGCGCGCCCGATAAGTGCTCACCGTGTTGGCCGCCAGTCCGAGCTGTGCACCAATTTCGCTCACGGTGTGGCCCTGGGTCAGCAAGCTGAAGACCTGATGCTCACGATGCGAGAGCTGTTCGATCCCGTTTCTGGTGCGTCCCTGGCGGACCAGTCCCGCCAGGGCCTGCGCCGTCTGGGGCGAGATGTGCATGCCACCCGCAGCCACACCATGCAGCGCCGCGATCAGGGCGTCGGGGTCGGTGCTTTTGTGCAGATAGCCCGCTGCACCCAGCTGGATGCAGCGCACCGCATACTGGCTTTCCGGATAGGTGCTGAGCATCAGCACCGGCAGGCCTGGCCAGTCGCGGCGCAGGCCCTGCAGCACGTCCAGCCCGTCCATGCCGGGCAAGGCGATGTCCAGCAGCACCACGTCAAGCCCCAGCGTACCCTGGTGCCGTCTGACGGCTTCGAGCACGCCCGGGCCGGTCTCGGCCTCGGCCACGACCTGCACGGTCGGGTCATCGGCGAGCACCATCTTCAGGCCTTCCCGCACAATCCGGTGGTCATCCCCGAGCAAGACCCTGATCGTTGCGCTCATGGCAATTCCTGCTGCGCCGGCAGCGGCATGGACAGCCGCATGCAGGTCCCGCGCCCCGGCAGGCTGTCGATCTCGATCTGGCCGCCAAAGTGCCGTGCCCGCTCGCGCATGCCCAGGATGCCGTAGGCCTGTGGCGAGGCGAAGGCCTGCGGTGGGGCGCCACAGCCATCGTCTTCCACCATCAGGTGCAGCCAGCCCGCCCGTTCGACAATGTCGATCGTGACGGTGTCGGCCTGCGCATGCCGCCCGATGTTGCTGAGCATTTCCTGAAAGATGCGAAACACCGCCATGGCCATGGGCTCGGGCAGCACGCGGCGCTCGTCGACGTCCATGCACCAGCGCAGCGCCTGTTCGGCCGACTGCACGAAATCACGGGCCTGCCATTCCAGAGCCCCCCACAGGCCCTGGTGGTCCAGGATGCTCGGGCGCAGGTCGGTGATGATGCGGCCGACATTGACCACTGCGCTCTCGATCAGACGGCTCATGTTCTGGCATTTGCCCCGCATCATCTCGCGCATCTGCTGGGCCTCATCGGCGGTGCGCCGGGGCTGCTCGGACAAACGCTTGTCCAGCCAGTTCACGTCCATCTTGAGGGCCACCAGCAGGCTGCCAAGCTCATCGTGCACTTCGCGGGCGATGCGGGTGCGCTCCTCCTCGCGCACGGTCTCGGACCAGGCGGCCAGTTCGCGCAGCTGCTGCAGGGCCGTTTCCAGGGCACGGGTGCGCTCGGCCACATGGTGTTCGAGCTCCTGCCGGGCCCGGCGCATCGCCTCTTGGGCCTGCCTGCGTTCGGTGATATCGACAAAGGTCACGACCGCGCCGCGCACCTGGCCCTGGTCAAACACCGGGTAGCTGGCGTACTCCACTGCAAAGTGGCTGCCGTCGGCGCGCCAGAAGACCTCGCTGTCGATACGGCAGGGCTGGCCCTGACGGAAAGCGTTGTAGATCGGGCAGGTCTCGACCGGGTAGTGCGCACCATCGGCGTGCGTATGGTGCGTGAGGCTGTGCATGTCGCGGCCCAGCACCTGCTGCGGCTGCAGCCCGAGCATGCGCGCCCCGGCGGGGTTGATGAAGACGCACAAGCCTTCCAGGTCCACGCCGAACACCCCTTCTCCGGTAGACGCCAGCATCAGGCCAAGCAGGTCGCGCCACGCTCCCGTGTCGGCCGACGGCAGGTGGGTGACCGGATCATGGTGCAGACGCATGGGCTTGGCCATGCAAGCGCTGTGCCAACGCCCGCCGTGCAGGCCATGGCCGGGCACACGATGCCTTGCCGACCCCGGGGTTTGTCACCCCCGGCACCTGCACCCGGGTGGGGCGCGATGGACAATCGTGGCTTTGCATCCCACCCCACCCACCCATGACGCCAGTCCCCGCCCCCCTGCTTGAAGGCGCCTCGAATTTCCGTGATGTCGGCGGCTACCGCAACGCCAAGGGCCAGCGCGTGCGCCATGGGCGCGTCTTCCGCTCGGACCATCTCGCAGGCCTGACCGCAGCCGACCGGGCGCGGGTGGCCCAAATCGGCCTCACGCACAGCCTGGATTTCCGGGGCGAGGGTGAGTCGAGGGCCCTGCCCTACGATCTGCCCGGCGTGACCCGGGTGCCGCTGTCGGTGGAGCCCACGGTGGTGGCGCGGATGCAGGCGCTGGTGGCGCAGGGCCATGTGCCCAGCACCGAGGAAACGGTGGCGCTGATGCAGCAGACCTACCGGGATTTCGTCAACCACAACGCCGCGGTGTTCGGGCGATTTCTGCAACACCTGCTGCATGCGCCCACGCCGCAGGTCTTCCACTGCACGGCCGGCAAGGACCGGACCGGCTTCGCCGCCGCCCTGCTGCTGTCCGCGCTGGACGTGCCGCGCGAGACCATCGAGCAGGACTACCTGCTGACCAACCGCCTCTACCGCCGCAACCCGCAGGCCGAAGGACCCGCGCCTGCGCATGTGCGGGAAGTGCTGTGGCAGGTGCAGACCGCCTTCCTGCATGCCGCCCTGCAGGAGATCGACCAGCAGCATGGCGGCATGCAGGCCTACCTGCTGGGCCCCGTGGGCTTGCAGGTGCAGGATTTGCGGGAACTGCAGGCGCAGTTGCTCAGCGCCGATTGACCAGCCTGGCGGGCAAGCACCCGCATCCTGGCCAGGCACTTCATGTTCTTGTCATCGGGAGGCGGGCAGCGACGTGGCGATCAGAACTCAAACCCACCCTGCCGGCGCACGGCCACCGAAGCCTCGCCGGTGAGCAGGTCGGCCAGGACCTGGGCCTGCGCGGGTTCGCGGGCGGCGGTGCACAGGCCCAAGGTGTAGTCGGTGCTCAGCTCGAACTCGGCCGGCAACACGTCAACCAGGTCGACGCCTTCGGTGTAGTTGATTTCGGTGACCTGGGTGCAGCCAATCACGGTCTCGGCGTGTGCAGCGGCATGGCGGGCCATTTCGGCCATGGCGGTGGCGCCGTTGGGAAACACGCGCAGACGGCTGCGCAGGGTGTCGTCAAGGCCCAGCGACTTGAGCACGTTCATGAAATGGATGCCCGCCGTGGCCTTGTCCGGGTCCGGGAAGTAGATGCCGGCTGCCGCCGACAGCGCCGCCTGCAGCTGCGCAGCGGTGGCCACCGGCGGATGGGCGCGGCCGCTGGGCACGGCCACGCCGGTGCGCACGCGGCCGAGCGAGCGCGCACTGCCGGGCACCACATGGCCCGAGGCGATCAGCTGATCGATCAGTGGCCGCGTCAGGATCACCAGGTCGCAGGGCGTGCCGGCGAGCAATTGGTCGCGCATCATGCCGACGGCGCTGAAGCTGCCCTCGATGCTGGCGCCGGTCTGGCGTTCAAACAAGGGCTGCACCGCCCGGACCACGGCGGCTGCGGCGCCGCCACTGAGGATCTGCATGTCGTACTCCGGCTAGGTATCGCGTCTCAGTCCGGCTTGGCGCCCGAGACCTTGACGATGTTGGCCCACTTGGCAATGTCGTCCTTGAGGTACTTGTCGAACTCGGCCACGTTCATCGACATGGGCACCGCGCCCTGACGTGCCCAGGCGGCCTTGACCTCGGGGTTGTTGACGATCTTGCGCACCTCGGCGTTGAGGCGGTTGACGATCTCCGCCGGCGTGCCCTTGGGCGCCATCAGGCCCAGCCAGATCGAGGCCTCGAAGTTGGGCACGCCCGACTCGTGCACCGTGGGCACGTCGGGCAGATTGGCCGAGCGGGTCAGACCGGTGCTGGCCAGGGCACGCACCTTGCCATCGCGCGACATCGCGGCCATGGTGGTTTCGGCGTCGAACATCACATCGACCTGACCGCCGACGATGTCGGTGCGCGCACCCGAACTGCCCTTGTAGGGCACATGCGTCATGTCGATGCCGGCCATGTACTTGAAGAGCTCACCGGCCATGTGGTAGGGCGTGCCATTGCCCGAAGACGCATAGTTGATCTTGCCCGGGCGCGACTTGGCCAGCGCCAGCAGCTCGGCCACGTTCTTGACCGGCACCGAGGGGTGTGCCACCAGCAGCAGCGCAGAGTAGTTGACCGGGGCGATGCCGACAAAGTCCTTCATCAGGCCAAAGGGCTTGTTGGGGATCAGCGACTCGTTGACCGTGTGGGTGTTGGACATCATCAGCAGGGTGTAACCATCCGCCGGCGACTTGGCCGCCTGGTCGGTGCCGATGATCGAGCCGGCGCCAGGCTTGTTCTCGACCACAAAAGGCTGCTTGAGCTCTTCCCCGAGTTTTTGCGCCATGAAGCGGGCGTAGTTGTCGGCCGGACCGCCGGCCGCAAACGGCACGACGATCTTGACTGCCCGGTTGGGGTAGGCCTGCTGGGCCTGGGCCAGGCCGGCGGTGACGGCCAGGCCGATGGCGGCGAGCTTGAGGGTGCGGATGAGTGCTTGCATGGGTGTGTCTCCTCAGGTTGAAATCAGGGGGGCGGTGTTCAGTCCACCTTGCCGATGCGGTTGACGACCGCGCGCATGTCTTTCGCGTCGGTCATCACGAAGCGCTCGAACTCGGGCGCGTCCTGGAACATGAACGAGGTGCCGGCAGCGGTCAGGGCCGCCACGGCACGCGCATCCTGTGCGGCAAAGCGGGCGGCCTGGCGCAGAGCCTCGACCACGGGTGCCGGCGTTGCGGCCGGCACGAACAGGCCCGACCACTGCGAATACTGGATGGGCACGCCGAGTTCCTTGAAGCTGGGCACCTCGGGCAGGCTGGCCAGTCGGCCTTCACCCCAGTGCGCCAGGGCCCGCAGACGACCCGAGGCGATGTGCTGACGCACGCTGGCCGGCCCGGTCGAGAGCGCCTCGATCTGGCCCGACAGCAGCGAGAGCACCGCCGGCCCGGCGCCGGTGTAGGGCACATGCAACATGAAGGTGGAGGTGGCCGCCTTGAGCTGCTCCATGGGCACATGCATGGTGCCGTAATTGCCCGACGAGCCAAACGAGATACGGCCCGGGTTGGCCTTGGCATGGGCGATGAAGTCGGCGTAGGTCTTCCAGGGGCTGTCGGCGCGCACCACCAGCACCGTGGGGTCGGCGGTGAAGCGGGCGATCGGCTTGAGCTGGTCGACGGTGAACATGGGCGGACGCTGCAGGATGCGGTCAGCCTCGGGCAGCACCACCAGCGAGGACAGCGCCATCAGCACGGTGTAGCCGTCGGGCCGGGCCTTGGCCACCTGGGCCATGCCGATGGCGCCGCCGGCGCCGCCCTTGTTCTCAACCACCACGCTTTGCTTGAGGTGACGCGCCATCGCTTCGGCCACCGGCCGGCCCACCGTGTCGGCCACGCCGCCGGGCGGAAAGGGCACGACCATGGTGATCGGCTTGGTCGGATAGCTCTGGGCGAGCGCGCTCAGGGGCGCCATCAGGGGCAGGGCCAGGGCGGCCAGGGTCAGGTGTCTTCTTTGCATGCGGGTTCTCCAGTCATGGCGGCGGTGCCGCGCGCTTCAGACAAATCGGTTTTCGATCTGGCCAATGCCATCGATCTCGATGCGCACCACATCGCCGCGGCCGAGGTAGCGCGGCGGGTTCAGGCCCATGCCCACACCCGCCGGAGTGCCGGTGGCGATGATGTCGCCGGGCAAGAGCGTGATGCCGCGCGAGACGGTCTCGATCAGCGTCGGGATGTCAAAGATCATGTTCTCGGTCGGGCCGTCCTGGCGCAGTTCGCCATTGACCCAGCAGCGCACGCGGGTCTTGCGGCCATCGAGCTCGTCGGCGGTCACGATCCAGGGGCCCATGGGGCAGAAGGTGTCGAAGGACTTGCCCATGTCCCACTGCTGGTGGCGCATCTGCACATCGCGCGCGGTCACGTCGTTGACGATGGTGTAGCCCATCACATGCGCCATGGCGTCGGCGGCGGCAATGTTCTTGCCACCCTTGCCGATCACCACCGCCAGCTCGGCCTCGTAGTCGATCTGCTCCGACACCTGCGCGCCGGGCAGCTGCACATCGTCGGTCGGGCCGACCACGCATTCGGGCACCTTGGTGAACACGATCGGCCAGGCCTTGGTGTCACTGTTGCTGTCCTTGAACACCGAAGCTGCCAGCTCCTTGGCGTGTGCGTGGTAGTTGCGGCCCACGCACCACAGGTTGCGCCGCGGCAGCGGCACCGGCGCCTGCAGCTGCACCGACGCGATCGGCAGCGCCGGGCCGCGGGTGGCCGGCAAGGGGCGGCCTGCGGCCAGCGCCTCGATCAGCGGCAGGGCGCCGCGTTCGGCCTCGGCGGCGGACAGGTCAAACGCCGTGACGTGCTGGCCGTCGGCAGCAACCTGCCCGACCTGGCGTTGTCCTTGGTGAAGATAGGTGGCAATTCGCATCGTGTACTCCTGGTCATGCAAAACCGGTCTTGCAGAAAAGACCGGCCGGGTTCTGGTTTTTTGGCAACCAATGGAGACCATCATAGGCCAGTTCCTGGCCGTCTCAAGACACCTGCATGACAAGAAGGGGGCGGGTTTTTACCAATCTTTCCAACATTTAGCAACGCCCCTGCGCGCGAAGGCATTCGGCCGCAGGGGCGGCCTCCTAGGCTGCGTTCAAACCCTTACCCCTCGTGGGAGCGCGCCCCTGCGCGCGAATCCCCCCGGTAACGGCGGTATCGTCAGGTCCATGTCATCGACCAATTGGTATGATTTGGTCATGCCTGCCCCCGAAGCCCGCCCTCTGGACGCGTCCTACCTGTTTCGCGCCACCCTGCTCGACCGGCTGTGCAGCGGCCACTGGCCGGCCGGCACGCGCCTGCCCACCGAGCGCGCCTTCAGCGAGCAATACCGCATCAGCCGCACCACCGTGCGCAAAGTCCTCGCCGAATTCAAGGCCCAGGGCCTGATCGCGCAAACCGTGGGCAGCGGCACTTACGTGACCGATGCCGCGATCGGCCTGGGGGCCGGCAGTCCGGCAAGATCGAGCGACCGCGAGGCCCCGCCCCTGGCACCGGCCGCAACCGCCAGCGCCAGCGAAACGCCCGCCGCGCTGCAGGCCGCCCTCCAGACCAGCCCGGCCGAACTGATGCAGGCCCGCCTGGCGCTGGAGCCGGCCATTGTCGAAATGGTGATCGTCAACGCCACCCCGGCCGACTTCGAACAACTCGAACGCTGCTGCGCCCGCGCCGAAGCCGCCACGAGCGCTGAAGAGTTCGAAGTCTGGGACGGCCTGTTCCACGAAGTCATCGCCCGCGCCGCCCACAACGGCTTTGTGGCCCAGCTCTTCAAGCTCATGAACATGGCCCGCGCCCAGGGCGAATGGGGCATGCTCAAAAAACGCAGCCTCACCCCCGAACGCCGCCTGGCCTACCAGACCGAACACCGCGCCCTGCTGCAGGCCATCAAGGACCGCGACCCCGAACGCGCCCGCGCCCGGGCCGTCGAGCACCTGCTGCATGTGCGGCGCAACCTGCTGGATTACTGAATTCGCGCGCGGCGGCGCGCTCACAGAAAGGTATTCGCGCGCAGGGTCATGGGGCTTGCTGGCGGTGTGGGAGGCCGCCCCTGCGGCCGAATGGCATTCGCGCGCGGGGGCGCGCTCACACGGGGCACGAGAAGTACTCAGGCGGCTTCGCGGTAGAAGAAGCCGCTGTGCACCTGGCGCGGTGCCAGGGGGCCCACGGCCTGGCCGATCGCGCCGATGTGCTCGGGCGTGGTGCCGCAGCAGCCGCCGACGATGTTGACCAGGCCTTCGGCCGCAAAGGCGTGCAGCAGGCGGCTGGTGACCTCGGGCGTTTCGTCAAAGCCGGTGTCGCTCATCGGGTTGGGCAGGCCGGCGTTGGGATAGCAGCTGATGAAGGCTTCGTCACCCACGGCCTTGCTCAGTTCCTGGATGTAGGGGCGCATGAGCGCCGCGCCCAGTGCACAGTTCAGGCCAATGGCCAGCGGGCGCGCATGGCGCACGCTGTGCCAGAAGGCGGTCACGGTCTGGCCGCTCAGGATGCGGCCCGATGCGTCGGTGACGGTGCCGCTGATGATGATGGGTAGGCACTCGCCGCTCTTGTCGAAATACTCGTCGATCGCAAACAGCGCGGCCTTGGCATTGAGCGTGTCGAAAATCGTCTCGACCAGCAGCACATCCACACCGCCCTCGACCAGGGCCTCGACCTGTTCGTAATAGGCCTTGCGCAGTTCTTCAAAGGTGATGTTGCGGGCGCCCGGGTCGTTCACATCGGGGCTGATGCTGGCGGTCTTGGGCGTGGGGCCGAGGGCTCCTGCGGCGTAACGCGGCTTGTCGGGCGTGGAGAATTTTTCGCAGGCGGCCTTGGCCAGGCGCGCCGAGGCCAGGTTCATCTCGCGCGCCAGATCGGCCATGCCGTAGTCCTCCTGAGCCACGGTGGTCGCACCAAAGGTGTTGGTCTCGATCAGGTCGGCACCGGCAGCCAGGTAACCTTCATGGATGTCGCGGATCACGTCGGGGCGCGTGAGGCTCAGCAGCTCGTTGTTGCCCTTGACGTCTTTGGCGAAGTCCTTGAAGCGCTCGCCGCGGTAATCGGCCTCGCTCAGCCTGAAGCGCTGGATCATGGTGCCCATGGCACCGTCAAGGATGACGATGCGTTGGCGCAGGGTCTCGGGCAGCGCCGTGGCGCGGGTGTAGGTGAGGGGTTTCATGGGGGCTATTGTAAAAACCCCATTCGCGCGCTGGGGCGCGCTCCTACTTTTGGGCATGTCCCGTGGCGGTCTAATTGGGTTGATGCACGCGCTGCCGCAGCACGGGCAGGCACTGGTCACTGCGAGCGCTGTTACGAGTCCACAAGAATGGGCAAGAGCCATGCCCGCAAACTCGTGATCACCTGACTGAGTTCGACAGGTTCAAGCTGGTTCTTTTTCAGAAACGCCTGCCATTGACGCTGCTTCTGTGCATCGTTTGCAAAATCATCACTCAAACCGGTGGGCAGACGATCGGGCATTGGCCTTGCACGTCTTGTGAAAGTGGCCAGCAATGCAGACCGCAACAGCACTGGCTCCAGGCCACCTGAGATCAAAGAGCAAGCCGCCCTTGCGCAAAAAACTGTCCGCGTGCCTGGACTGGCTCAACCTGAAGAGAAGGCGCTCCATTGCAAACCGTGTCAATACCTGTCCGTAATCCCGCTGCTGCGACTTGGCGATATTGAGCAAACGCGACTGAATTGATGCGGAAAGATTTTTGGGAGGTTTCAAGCCAGCGACTCCAGATAAGGCTGCATCACCTTTTCTACCCGGCATATCCGGGCACATCGGCACAGCTCATCCATATCGATGCGCCTTGCATTCCACGCTTCTCGAAGCGCCTCCAGTGCCACATCGAGACCGATCTTGTTGCGGAACTTGAAGCAGTCCGCGAGGGTCTTGGGCAGTGAAGTCACGGCCACCTGAACGGCACCATCGACTGTCATCTGCTCGACGCCCTCATTCAGCGCGGCGCCTGTGGACCGGATGATGCGCAGTGGCGGGTACGCCATGATGGGCGCTTTGGCCTTGTGGCCAATCGCGATCCAGACCTGGTGAGGATTCTGCGTGGTCAGCCCATGCAGCCTGAGCGCCGTGAGCAGGCAAAACACCGCCTGGGGGTACTTGATGGCCACCTGCGCCAGCGCCGAGTCTTCGGTCGGCACGTAATCTGGCGGTGCATACAGACCACGGCCCAGACGGATCAATTGACCGCGCTGCACCATTGCCCCAATCGCCACGCGCGTCCAGCCCAAGGCTTCCAGATCACGGGTGCGCATCACCCCTTTGACCGGAAGTGAGAATTTTGAATCGTGGACCGACATGCCTGCATTATTACAAAGTGTCGGCAAATGTTTATTTTTACGGATGATTTGTATTGAGAGCATGACCAACGTGTCCGGGTCCGAGCAGCGGACACGCACTAGTTTTCGTCATGCCTTGGCCTGCTTTCGCGCCCGGGGGCGCACTCCTGATATGGATTGACCTGTCAATAGGTGTCGTGTCTTTTTTGTCTGTTTCTTGATTTCTCGATCAGTGACTGCGGTTCAGGGACTACAAGGCTGCTCAGGCGACGGTCGATCAGTCTGATATGCGTGAGTTGGTTATCACAGGACTTGTCTTCGGCCAGGCAGCTGCCCATCTCTACAGTCGTGGGTCATCTCTCCTTTGCAGGACAGCGCCACATAGGAGCGTCTGGGGTTCTGCAGTGTTGCCCCGCAGTCCCTGAACCGCAGTCACCGATCTCGTATTTCATGACGTGGCCCGGCTGACGTGCGCTTTGCCGCTGACCTCACACGCAATGGCCCAGACAAAGCCACACAGCTCCCTGGCCACCGCTGCCGTCACCTGCTGCTTGACTTTGCCCGCCCCCAGCAAGCGCTGGTAGCGCGCACACAGCCTCTTTTGCCCCTCCCACGCGATGGCCTGCACCGCCTCGCTGGTCTGCTCGGCCCTCTTTTGGATATCACGTGTCTTGCGTGCCGCAAAGCGGTAGTTCCACGCGGACTCCACCAACACCCGACGCACATGCCCGTTGCCTGTCTTGGTCAGACCACCCTGGCGCCTTTTGCCACCGCTGCTGTACTCACTGGGCACCAGGCCCAGATACGCCATCAGCTGCTTGGGGTTGTCAAAGCGGCTGAGATCACCCAACTCAGCCAGGATCGTCACCGCTGTGGTCATGCTGATGCCGCGCAAAGCCATCAAGGCTTTGAGCACCGGCTCCAGACTCCAGCCGCGCACAGCCACCCGGATTTGCCCCTCCATGCCCACCACCCGCCGCTGGGCATCGCGTACCGCCTCGACATACTCCTGCATCACGATCAGTTGCATGGGGGTCTCAAACGTCAGCGTCTCCAGCCACCGCCAGTAGGCCTGCGTCCACTTGCTCTTGCCCGCATAGATTTTGCCGTTGCGCAACAAAAACGCTCCCAGCCGTTGGCGTGCCTTGGTCTCCATTTGCTTGAAGTCCTCACGGGCACGGCTGAGATCACGCATCCCCTCTTGCTCCTTGCCTGGCACCCACACAGGCGTCAGACTGTTGTCAGCGTGCAGTTTGGCCAGATTGAGCGCATCGCGTCGATCGGTTTTGATGCGCACACCCGATTTCTGAGGAATCAAGGACGGGGCCACGACAGCGCAGACATGCCCCATGCTGCTCAGCTGTCGATAAAGCTCATACCCACAGGGTCCGGCCTCATAGCAAAAGTTCATCACCTCGCCATCGGGGCTGAGTTGGCTGACCAGCTTTTTAACGGCTTCGGGCGTGTTGGCAATTTCTCCAAAGTACTGCGGTGCGCTTCGCGTCCCGCGAACAATGGCAACGGCGATGGTCGCCTTGTGAACATCCAGACCAACGTAGATGTCGTTAAACTGTTTCATGACCTGCCTCCTGAGTTATGGCACTGGGTTGATAAAGGTTTTACTGCCCTATCAACTTAACCCACGTTTGTCAGGTGGGCAGGTCATCCATCATGTCTACGGGGTTAGAGGAGGTTTTCGCGGAGAGGGGGGTTGAGGAGGGTTGAGAGGGATTGGGCGATGACTGCGGGCCAGCGGGCGAGGGGTTCGAGGTTGGTGCCGGATGTATGGAAAGCCCAGAGGGCTGCGGCTGTCGTGGTCAGCGCGATCAGGCCCCGCGTCCATCGGCGGCGCGCGGCTGTGACGGTGTCACTGGCTGACTGCTGCGAATGCGGCGACCCTGTCGGCAAGCGATGCGAACCCGCTGACGGTTGCGGATGCGACGCCCCTGACGGCAGGGGTGGCAGCGGCTCGTAGAGCGATGGTGTGGTCAGCAGCGCATTGCCCGACAACCCGATGGCCAGGGCGTCGGTCTGTGGCGTGCGCTGGTCAATGAGGGCGGGGACATAAAGCCCCGGCTTGAGCGCAATCACTTCGGCGGTGCGCATGGCCGAGACGCCCGGATTGGGAGCCTCACGCGTCTGAGGTGGCTTGACCTTGCCGTTGACGATGTCGTCCCACTCGACCCCCAGCAACCGGGCCACGCGCCTGGCCGCCGTCAGACGCAGACTCGGCGAATAAAAAAGCCCATCGGTGCCGGCTTCGAGTGCATGCAGCTGCGCCATCGACAGACACGCCTCGGTGGCCAGCAGACAGGGGTCTTTCTTTTGCGACAGACGCAATTGCTGAAGCACCCTGCCATGCGCATCCGTGCTCGCTTGTGTCCAGACGTCTCTGTTCCCGATGGCCAGCGACTGGTTCGCCTGCAGCAGGGAACGCTTGCGGTGGAGCCAATTGACGGGCTTGAGCAACTGGCCCGTGGTCAGATCCTGTGGGTGTTGATGCATGGTCATTCCGATCGATGGATCAGGGTTTTTGAAGTTGCGTTCGCGTGCGGGGGCGCGCTCCTGCTGTTGGGATTGCTGGGCTCAGCGTTTGGCATGGATGCTCCTGAGCAGGCGGGTGTACATGTGAGCTCGCAGCTGAGCCATCTGGCGCTTGAGTTCTGACTGTTCTGGCACATCACCGCGCGCTGCCCTCATCTGCTGCACCTGTTCGGACAAGGCCTGGTAGCGGTCTGCCCAATGGCGGAATGTTTCATCCGTTTTGAGCAACCATGAGGTCTGGTTTTTGTATTCAGGGAACATGGCGGGCATTCGCGCGCGGGGGAGCCCCTTTGTAGGAGGCCGCCCCTGCGGCCGAATGGTCTTCACGCGTCAACGGGTGGTGGACCATTCGCGCGCAGGGGCGCGCTCCCACAATGGTTTTTCGCGCGCGGGGGCGCGCTCCTACGGGGTTATGAGAGTTGCACATGGGTCTGCGCGATTTGCTGGTCGATGAGGACCTGGAGTGACACTTCGCCTGTGTGCTGGTACGTGTTGAACGTGTGGCCGTTCTGGGTGACGGTGCCGGTTTGCGCCCAGGTGCCGGGGGGCTGGCCTTCGGTGAAGAGCTGGGTGAGGTCGACGCTGTCGGTGCTGTCGCCGACGATCTGCAGCTGGTGCACACCGTTGGTGGGCAGTTGCAGCAGGTCGGTGAGGCTCAGCTTGATCTGCTCGGCGGTGCCGTTGGCCAGGTTGGCCATCGCGATCAGGGGATCGCTCCCACTGTCCACTGCAGTTCCACTTTCTTGAGCAGCCACGCTTTCCAGGGCCTGCTCCAGGTCAAGCACTGGCTGGGTGGTGAAGAAGAAGGCAGTATCTGCGGCTTGCAGCGTGCGGCCATCTGTCATGACCACCGAGGTGCGGCCGTATTCGGTCACGTCATTGGCAGGCTGGCGCAACACAGCGTCGCCGACCAGATCGATGGACTTGACAGACAGCTCACCGAGCGAGCGAAACTCACCTGCATCGGTCACGCCGTTGCCGTTGGCGTCCTGCCACACACCGAACTCGGTAAAGCGCGCGTCATTGGCGTCCAGCACGGAATCGCCATTGCTGTCAAAGCCCAGGCGCAAGCCCTCGAGGTCGGTTTTGCCGCCAAACTGGGTGAAAGCGTACTGGCCCAGCTCGCGGACGCTGCCGTCGCCAAACTTGTTCCACACCAGCACACCGTCCTGAGGCGCGGCCCAGGCGCTCAGATCCATGCGGCCATCCATGTTCACGTCCATCATCTGCTGTACATAGCTGATGTTGCCGTCACCATTGAGGTCGAGCACGATCGGCGCAACCCCAGTGCTCAGCGTCACGGTGTTGGCGCTGAAAGCCGTCATGCCGCCGTTGGGGTTGGCATCGACCGTGTCGCCGGTAGCCAGCGTGCTGCTGGCGTAGCCGTCGACCAGGCGCACGACCAGGTCTTGCGGGGTGGCGGTGGCCGAGGTGCCCACAAAGCGGATCAGGTCGCCCTTGGCGGCGTAGATCGCGGTGTCGTCGGTCAGGCCGGCGGCCACGTCGATCCAGGTGGTGCCGCCGTCCTTGGACAGCTGGTACTTGCCCTTGCTCGTCAGGTCGGTGCTGGTACCCGCACTGGTGATCGCCACGCCCTGGAAGTTGTTGATCGGCGTGGTGGTGTTGTTGTCGCTGAAGGTGCTGGCAAACAGGCTCTCGATGGTGACGGCCGCGCTGGCGGGTGCGGGCATGGCCGTGGTCGAGGTCTGGCTGTTGCTCACCGTCATGGTGGTGGGCACGAACACGGTGGCGTCGGCCAAGGTGTAGGTGTCGTAGCTGGCGGTGCCGACAAAGCCGTAAGCGCTGCCGTAGGTGGCGACCATATTGTTACCAGCGATAGCGGTGCTGCCCTTGATCCAGTTACCGGCCAACTGCAAAGTGTCACCTGCATTGCCGTTGACGACCAGCATCTTGCCCTCGTCGGCGGCGGTGGTAGTCTGGTTACTGGCGGTGGGCAGCTGCACCACGGCGCGGTAGTCGAGCTTGAGCGTGTTGGCACCCGTACCCGTGATGTCAATGGTGTTGATGCTGCGGACTTTGTCCAGGACTGTTGTGTTGGTCAAATCAAGCGTGGCAGCAGCGTCATTGATGACCAGCCTGTTGATGCCTGTGCCGCCATCCACCAGCATCCCGTTACCAGACGTCCCCAACGCCGTCACGTTACTGCTGTTGAGCGTGATAGCGTCATTGCCACCACCCGCAGCGATCACGTCTGCCCCACCTCCGCCGACAAGGGAGTCATTACCATCGGCGCCGATCAGGGAAGTGGTGTCTGCACCACTGGTGCCCGTGCGGCTTACGCCAGCGTTCAGCCCTGAAACGGTGATGTCTGTCGATGTCAGCGAATCCACAGCAATGAAACCGCTCTTGCCCGAGACTTGATCCACCGAACCCAGCGTTACCGACATGGATGTGCTGGTCGCCGTGAATGTGAAGTAGGCCTTGGTCCAAGGGTCGTTCAGAGAATCGCTGGTGTAAGTCCTTGTCACACCGCCAATGTTGATGGTCAAGTCGGACAATCCGTCATACAGGGCGCCGTTGACGTAGCCGAGCGAAAACTTCTGCCACTCCACGCCATAGGTGTACGTTTGACCTACGGTCAACCCTGTGATGCTGCGGGTGATCCCCTCGATGGACAAGAAGGAGGCAAATTGCCCGCCGTCCGTCGACACCCCGTTCAAAGTGGGTTGGCCGTTTGAATTGGCGTAATAAGTGGTGCCCGTAGAGCCAACCGCGAATCCGTTGAGCGTGTAGTCACTGGTATCGGGTGTAAAGCTTGTGCTGGACCATCCGGTTGGAGCTGTTTGTCCAACCGGTCCGTCAATATCCGGACCGGTCAGGGCAATGGATACGCCGTAAGTCTGGGTGCCTGTCCCTGCTGAGCCCACCACACCGCTGCTGTTGCTATAGCTGCCAGCTTTCACTGTCAGCGCTTGGTTATCCACCCCCGACGCCGGCGCCGTCGCCTGCACCGTCCAGGTGGTCGCATCGACTTGCGTGAGCGAGTTGGCCACCAGCGTGCCGTTGGTCACGCTCAGGTCGCTGGCCATCAGGCTGGCAGGATCGATGGCCTCGCTGAACTTGAGCGTGTAGGTGATGGTCTGGCCGTTGGTGGCCGCGCCGCTCACGTTGTCAGTGATGGTCACCTCGGGGCCGCTCACGCTGGGCGAGAGCGGGTTGCTGGCGCTGGTGGTGTTGGCCACCGGCGCCACGTTGATGATGAGGCTCTGGGTGTTGTTGGTCTCGGCGCCGTCGGCGTTCTGGTTGCCACCGGCGTCGCTGAACTTGCCCGACGCCACGCTCACGGTGCCGGTGGTGTTGCCGGCGATGGGCGTGAAGGTGGCGGTGTAGGTGGTGCCGCTGCCTGCAAAGTTGCTGAGCGTGCCGCCGGTCACCGCCACGTCGGTGGCGTCAAAGTTGTTGCTGGCCTCGCTGAGCTTGAAGGTGATGGTGGCCGTCTTGCCAGCGCCCACGGTGGTGACGTCGCTGCTGATGGCGATGGTCGGCGCGGTGCCGTCCTTGAGGGTGACGGTGGTGCCCGAGTAGGCGGTCATGCCACCGTTGTTCGAGACATCGATGGTGCTGCCAACGGTGTGGTTGGCCGTGACCGCGTAGCCGTCGACCAGGCGCACGACCAGGTCTTGCGGCACCACGCCGGTGGCGCCCGTGGCGCTGACAAAGCGCACCAGGGTGCTCTTGTCGGCGTACACGGCGTTGCTGTCGCTCAGCGTGCTGCTCAGGTCGGTCCAGGTGCCGTTGACCAGGATCTGGTACTTGCCCTTGCTGGTCAAGTCACTGCTGGTGCCCGCGCTGGTGATGGCCACGCCCTTGAAGTCATCGACCGTGGTGTTGGCGCTGGCGGGGTTGGCGTCGGTGAAGGTGGGGCCAAACAGCTGCTCGATGGTCATGGCATCGCTGGTGGTCGCGGTGCTGGCGGCGCCCAGGCTGGAGCTGGTGGACAGCGGCACGGTGTAGGTCTGGCCGTTGGCGCTGTCGGTCACCGAGGCCTGCAGCGCAAAGCCGCTGGCGGTGGAGGTGGCACCGGACAGGATGACCGTCTTGGCGGCCACGGCGGCGTCCCAAGTGGCCTTGGGAATGCTGGCGCCGCTGGCGTAGCTCACGCCACCGACGGTGAGCGTGCCGCTGGTGAAGGTGGCTACGTAGCTGTTGATGGTGGCCGTCGGCTCCAGGCCGGTGAGCGTGGAGGTGATGTTGAAGCTGCCGGTGCCGGTGGCGCCAACGGGCACGCCGGAGGCGTCGACCTTCTGGACCATCGGGTCGTAAGAATTTGCACCGTCCTGCACCCAGCTGACCACATAGCCACCGTCTGGTGTGGCCAGGAGGTCTGCAAAGCGGGAGCTGCCGGCGCTGAAGGTCTGCTGACCGCCCACCTTGTTGCCCAGGCTGTCGAATTTCTGGGCGTACACCGGACCGCCGGCACCGCTTTGGGTTTCGGGGCCAATGCCCATGACCACAAAGCCTCCGTCTGTTGTGGCCTCGATCTTGGGCAAATAGAAGCTGCCGGAGATCGTGGACCACAGTTGGGTGGGCGACCCGACGGCCACGCCCTGTGCGTCAAACGTGGCGACGTAGACGGAAACAGGGCTGGTGGCCGATACCCATGTGACCGCAAAGCCACCGTTGGCCAAGCCCGTCACGTCGGGTGTGGCCGAGGTGACACCCGTGCCCGACGACAAGGTTTGCATGCTGCCGACAGCCACGTTGTTGGCATCGAACTTCTGCACTTGCACGAGGCCGTTGCTCACACTGTTGGCCCAGGTGACCACATAACCGCCATCAGACGTTCGGCTCAGGGCCAGGTCGCTCTGGCTGGTGGTCGCTGCACTGTTCAATTCAACGGCGCCAGACACTGGTGTGTTGTTGCTGTCAAAGCGTTGGATGAACACTTCCTCGTACGCAACGCCCGAGCGCTGCTCGCGCCATGCCAGCACGTAGCCGCCGTCGGCCATGGCGATGATGTCTTCCACCGGACCACTGGCCCGGGTCGACACCACGGTGGACGCCCCACCCACCAGCGCATTGCTGGCGCTGTACCGGTTGACCACCAACTCGGTGGTTCCGTTCTTCACATAGCCTGCCAAGTAGCCGCCATCTTCAAGGGCCGTGACTTCGATGGGACCGAAGACGTTGGTCAAGGTGATGGTGTTGACCTTCTGGTGAGCGCTGTCAAAGCGCGTCAGCCATGCGGTGTTGCTGTTGGGATCTTTGGTGGCGAACAGGTAGCCGCCGTCCTTGAGGCCAACCGGCACCGCCGTGGCGTTGGTTGAAGTACCCAGCACCGATTGTTCGGTGGTGAAAACTTGTACTCCGTCGGCACTGAAAACCTGCCGGAAGGTGGCGTTGTTGCCGTCCCAGCCGACCACATAGCTGCCATCGGCCAGGAGCGCCAGATTCGTTCGGAAATCGGTATCCACACCTGTAGGCGACACGTTCACGGGGGCCGCCGCAAACCCGCTGGCCGTCAGGCTCACGCTGCCTGTAACGCCTGTGGCAGGGTCAAGCGGGTTGCTCAGCGTGGTCGCGCTGGCTTCGGGCGCGATGTTGATGATGAGGTCCTGCCTGTTGTTGGTCTCGCCGCCGTCGGCGTTCTGGTTGCCTGCGGCGTCGCTGAACTTGCCGCTGGCCACGCTAACGCTGCCGCTGGTGGCGGTGTCGTCGGGCATGAAGGTCGCGGTGTAGGTGGTGCCGCTGCCTGCAAAGTTGCTGAGCGTGCCGCCGGTCACCGCCACGTCTTCCAGCGCAAAGTCGGTGCTGGCTTCGCTCAGGGTGAAGGTGATGGTCGCGGTGTCGCTGCCCTGGCCTGCGCCCACGGTGGTGGGGCTGGCCGTGATGGCGATGGTGGGCTTGGTGCCGTCGACCACCAGGGGCTGCGTGGCCATGCCCAGGGGGCCGTAGGCGGTCACCGGGTTGTTGCTGGCGTCCACGATGGTGGCGGTGATGGTGTAGTTGCCCGGGTCCAGCGATGCGGTGGTTTTGTCCAGCGTCCAGGTGGTGCCGTTGAGGGTGGCGTCACCGGCATAGACGACGGTGTTGCTGGCGTCCTTGATCTGCACGAACACTTTTTCGCCCGCAGCCAGGACGGGGGTGCCGCCGCTGTAGACCAGGGTCGGGTCGCTGGTGACAAAGTCGCCGGCGATGGCCGTGTCATTGCTGATGCTGGTGATGGTGACCGGGTTGAGGGTGTTGACGGTGACGTCGACCTCGGCCAGGACCTGGGCACCGGTGGTGCTGTGGTCGTAGACCTTGTAGGTGCGCTGGGTGCCGTCCACGCCGGTCTTGACGATGTCGCCTTTGTAGGCCCACTGCCCTGCAAGGCCGGTGTTGCCCAGCACGCCCGCGCTGGTGACGCCGTCGTTGGCCAGGGCACTGAGGTTGAGCTTGTCGCCTGTGACGCCCAGCACCACCAGTTGCACCTTGCCGGTGGAGCTGGTGCCTGCACCTTGCACGTTGGTCATGTCTGCGGCGCTGAAGGCGTAGGGCGCCATGGTGCTGGCGTTGCTGCCACCGAGCGAGAGCACGTCGTTGGCGGTCATGCTCAGGCTGGAGCTGGAGCCCTGCATCTGGAAGATTTCGACTTCCTGGATCGGGTCGACCGTCTGGTTGGCGGTGATGGCGCCGAGGTCGAGTGTGGTGCCGGCGGCGAGCTTGAGGATGTCCACGCCCGCGCCGCCGTCGATGCGCCCGCCTGCAGCCAGGGTGGCCTGCAGGGTGGTTTTGGCGGCGGTGATGACGTCGTTGCCGCCAGCGGTGTCGAGCGCACCGGCGGTGTAGGTCAGGCTGTCGGTGAAGCTGCCTGCGCCCACGCCGCCTGCGGTGGCGCCTTGGGTGAAGGTGCTGGCGGTGGTGCCTGCGTCCTGTGTGAATGCGAAGTTGTCGAACAGGAAGTCGTAGTTGCCGCTGGCGCCCGAGACAAAGTAGGTCTTGAGGTCGATGGTCTTGGTGCTGGTGGCCGTGTAGGTGGCAGTGAAGTGGCCAGACAGGCCGACAAAACCGTTTTGCGAGATGTAGGGAATGTCAGAGTCAAGCAGGTTGATGGCGGCGCCGTCGATGGCGAGGTAGGCGTCGCGCAGGCTGTTGAGGCTCAGGCTGTAGTCAAACTTGAAGGTGTAGGTCTGACCCTGGACCACGTCCACGGTGCGTGACCATACTGTTGTGGGGGCTGCGGTGGAGGCGATGTTGACTTCGCCACCCAGCGCGTTGCCGGTCATGGCGCCGTCGGGGTTGCCAATGCGCTCCCAGGTGTAGTCGGTACTCCAGGTGCCATGGGTGTAGCCCTCGGTGTACGCATAGGGCGTGGTGACCGGCGAGGCCGCGGCGGGCTGCTCGATGGTGAAGAAGTCGAGCGTGTAGTTGCCCTTGTAGCCGGTCGGCTGGGTGCCGTACCAGGGGTTGCCGTCAGGGCGGTAGTACAGCTCGCTGCCCACACCGGTGTCGCTGGTGTTGCTGAAGTCGCCGTTGGGCAGCAGGTTGGTGCCGGGGGCGGTGACGGTCCAAAGGTTGGACAGCACGCTGGAGTTGCCGGTGGGGTCGACCTGTACGGCGGCAAAGCTGTTACTGCCGGTGCCAACGCCAGTGAGGCCGGTGACGGTCCAGGTGCCACCTGCGCCCACAGTGGTGGTGCCGACGAGGTTACTGGTGCTGTTGTCGTACAGGAAGATGGTGGCGCCCACCTCACCGGTGCCCGTGACTTTGCTCAGGGCGTTGGTGGTGCTGCCGTTGTCGGCAATGGTGGTGGTGCTGACGGTGTCGAACACGCCAGTGATGGTGGGCGCGTCGACGGTAGTGTCGAGCGTAACGGCCTGGATGGCCTCTGTGCCAAGGTTGCCGACGGCGTCGGCCACGCGGGCGCTGTAGGTCCAGTTGGCGGTGTAGCCGCTGGTGTCGGTGTATGCCCAGGTGGTGCCGCCGGGGGCCACGGTGGCGTCGCCCAGGTAGTTGCCGTTGGCGTAGACCCTGACGACCTCGCCGGCTGCGAGCGGCGCGCTAATGAAGCCCGAGAGCAGGCGACCGGCAGAGCTGTCGGCGGTGGTCCAGTCCTTGTTGGTGCTGGTGGCGGTCAGGCCGGTGTCTTTGGTCATGCTGCCGAACGTCACGGTTTGCGTGGGCGCGGCGGTGTCAAAGGCGATGCTGACTTGGTTGTTGGCCTCGTAGGTCTGGCCGGTGGGAGCCGGGTTGGTGGCGGTGTCGAGGTTGGCGTTGCCCGCTGCATCGGTGAAGGCGCTGGCCAGCACGGTGAGCGTGTCGGTGCCTTGCGCGTTGGCCGGCGGGGTGTAGAGCACGGTGAAGACTTTGGGGTCTGCCGTGGCGGTGACGGCGCCAATGGTGGCGCCCAGGCTGCTGACGATGTCGGTTGCGGTGAGTGTGCCGCTGGCCGGGGCTTCGCTGAGTGTGAGGGTGAGGGTGGCGGTTTCGCCGGCCTTGAGCGTGGGCGTGCCGCTGACGCTGACGACGGTGCCCGGGTAGCTGACGGGCGTGTCGGTCAGGCTGATGGTGGGCGCGGTGGTGTCGAGCGTGGCGCTGTCGGTGGGCTTGGCGTCGGTGGCGATGTTGCCGGCAGCGTCGGTGTAGTTGACGGTGACGGTCTGGATGGCGCCTTCGGCGGGGTTGGTGAAGGTGACGTCCACGTAGCCGCGGCCCACGTCGGTGGCCGTGAGGGTGACGGTCTGCGAACTCAGCGTGGTGCTGCCGTTGCTGGCGGCAAAGGTGAGCTTGTCACCGGCCTGGGCCTTGTCCGTGTCGAAGGTGGCGCGGCTGGTGAAGCTGCTGGCGCCAGCCAGTTCGGTGTTGTTGACGTTGCCGTTGTTGTTGCCGTCGGTGGTGATGCTCAGCGCCAGGTTGATGTCGGCGTTGGCGGCGCTGCTGTCGATGACGATGACCTGCTGGTCGTAACCGCCGTTGGTGAGGTTGCCGCTGACGTCCGTCGGGGTGGTGCTGTTGAGCGGGGTGGTGCCGGTGCTGCTGACGACAGATGCTTCGAGCGTGTACTGGCCGTCGGCGCGGACGTTGGCGATGTCGTTCCAGACCCAGTTGCCGCTGCTGTCAGGCGTGACGAAGGTGCTGCCCGCCAGGACGGGCGTGCTGCCCGAGGTGTCGTACAGGTCAAGCATGACGCGGTCTCCCAGGCCCGCGACCCAGTTGGTGACGGTGCCTTTGTAGACGAGCGTGTTGTCGCTGGTGACGAAGTCGCTGGCGCTGGTGCCGGTGTCTTGCGACTGGGTGGCCAGCGGGGTGTTGACGATGGAGGTGATGTCGATCGTGGCGGTGGCGTTGGAGCCGGTCGGCGGGGTGGTGCCGCCACTGGTGTTGACCGTCATGGTGACGGTGTTGTTGCTTTCGACAATTTTGTCGGTGACGGTGTCGGCGTTGTTCCAGCTGTCCTTGTTGGCGTTGCCGGCAGCATCGGTGAACTTGCCTGCGGCGATCTTGATTACACCGGCGGCAGTGCTGTTTTCGGCAGGGGTGAAGGTGGCGGTATAGACCGTCTGGCCTTGGGCGTTGGTACTGGGGCCGCTGAGCGCGCCGAGCGTGCCGCCGGTGACTTCGATGTCGCCGGTCTGGGTGCTGTCATTCCATTCAAACCCACTCACGGCTTCACTGAAGGTGAAGGTGATGGTGGCCGTTTGCCCGGCAGCCAGGCTGGCCTGGTTGGTGGTGATGGCGACCGTGGGCGGGGTGGTGTCGGGCGCCTCAGAGAGCACGATGTCGAAGTTGTCGCTGGCGCTCAGACCGCCGGCGTCGGTGCGGGTGGCGCGCAGGCTGATGGTGCCGGCCGGGGTGTTGGCGGGCGGGGTGCCGCTGAACTGCCCGGTGGCGGGGTTGATGCTCAGCCAGGCGGGCAGCGGGCTGCCGTCGGCCAGGGTGGCGCTGTAGGTAGCTGTTTCGCCATCGGCCACGCTGTCGACGTCGGCAAAGTGGCTGGCCACGCTGAAGGGCGTGAGGGCGGTGCCGGCGGTGCCGCTCTGGTCGGCAATGGAAGTGGTCAGGGTGGGCGCGTCGTTGGCGCCGGTGATGCTGACCGTGAGGGTGTTGGTGTGGGTGGCGCCAGCGGCGTCACGCACGGTGTAGGTGAAGGTGTCGGTCAGCGCGGCGCTGGTAGGCAGCAGGGCCTGCACGGCGGCGTTGGTTTGGTTGACAGCGTAGCTGTAGCTGCCGTCGGTGCCGATCTTGAGCGTGCCGTAGGTGCCGGCAATGCCGGTGCTGTCGGCGCCGGCGTTGGCGGCCGTGACCGCTGTGGCGGTGCCGGTGGTGCCGGCGAGGATGGCGCTGACGGTTTTGGCGTCACCGGTGTCGACGTCGGTGTCGTTGGTGAGCACGTTGCCGGTGGGGTTGGTGCCGGCGGTGCCGTTGGC
>Ga0255182_1000137_pt1 | contig 64102 bp, 39 predicted proteins | sample Atl_UVDOM_RepA_8_FD_188420 | JGI IMG/M metagenome (GOLD analysis project Ga0255182, IMG submission 188420) | Freshwater microbial communities from Altamaha River, Georgia, United States - Atl_UVDOM_RepA_8d | ecosystem: Environmental > Aquatic > Freshwater > River | place: USA: Georgia...
CTTGCCGGCCGTGCAGCAGGCTCGCGAGGCGGGACGGCGGGCAACGTGCCAAAACAAGCTCAAACAGCTCGCCTTGGCGACGCTCAATCACGAAAGCACCTACCAGGAGCTGCCTGCCGCCGACCGCAGCCTGAGAATCAAGCAGGCGACGAACAATGCCACCTTCGCCTACCGTGTCAGCATGCTCGTGCCGTTGCTTCCGTTCTTGGAGGAGCAGTCGCTGTACGACAACTCCATCAGTGCCATCAGAGCCGGCAGTCAGCCGATGGGGGGTGTGTTCGATACGAACATCGCTCCTTTCCTGTGTCCGTCGGACCCCAACGTATCGAACAAGCTTGGCGCGTATCGCTGGGGCCGGACGAACTACCACGGCAATGCGGGTGATATCGCCACGGATCCGACGTATCCGTGGCTTCGTCGCGGGGCGATCTGCAGTGATCAGGGCAGATCTGCGCCGAGTGCCAACAACGCGACGTTGAGAGTCGTCAAGCTGAAGGACATTACGGACGGAACTTCACAGACCCTTCTTCTCAGCGAGGTCATCATCGGTGACCAGACGACCAGGATGCCCGCGGGCGTCGGCAAGACCGGTTCGGGGATCGGCTGGACCGCCCCGCCAGCGACCTGCCAGTCGCTCGTGGCGGCCACGGGCAATGAATATACGGCTGCAGTGACGTCCGGATACATGCCCGGGGTGGGCTGGGGATTCGCCGATCCGCCGAACTCGCTTTTTTACACGCATCTGCCCCCCAACGCCGCGCGGTGTGCGCAAGACCACAATTGGGCTGCGTACATGCCTGCCAGCAGCTACCATCCCGGCGGCGTTCTGGTCGCCATGTGCGATGGATCGACGGCGTTCGTGCAGAATGGGATCGAGTCTGGCGTGCCGACCGTAGGCACTGGGAACACAGAGATGCTTGGCGGGCGGAGTATTCGCGGCGTGTGGGGAAAACTCAGCACGATCAATGCCGCGGAGAAAGACGGTCGGCTTCCTTAGGGAGGGCCCGAGGCTGAATCGGATACGGGGCCGGGTCGGGTTGCAAAGGGGAGTCGTGTGTTGCGGAATGGTCTGCTGGTAGCGGTGGGAGTCATGTGCGGACTGGCAGTGACGGGGTGCTGGTCGCGCGGTCCGGTGGTCCAGTTCGTCGAGGGGGTCGTCGTGTTCGACGGACAACCGGTGGCCGACGCGACGGTCTTCTTCACGCCGGAGGGTGATGCCGCAGGGCTGCCGGCGACCGGCCGAACGACGGCGGACGGGACGTTTCGGCTCAACGGCTTCCGCGGCGCGCGAGCGGGCGCTGGAACGGCCATCGGCACGTACGTTGTCACGATCGTCAAGTTCGAAAGCGCCCCGATTCCCGAACCGGATGCGTCTGGCGTGCTGCCGCAGGCGCCGCCGGATCAGAAAGTCAGCAACTTGCTCCCGGCGGAGTATGCCGAAGGCACGACCTCGCCGTTGCGGGTCGCGGTGAAAGAAGGCAGAAATCAATATCGATTCGAACTTGTCGGCAAGCCCGGCGGTGAAGCCAAGTGAAGGGCGATCCTGAGGGCTGGAGGATGCCCGGGCACGTCGGCCTCGCACCTGCTCAAGCCGTCTCTGTCGCGTGTCCGGACGCTCTGAGTCGCCGGATTCCACACAAACCGGTGTGTGGCAGTCCATTGTGGGGGCGATGCTCACGAGGCGATACTAGGTGCATCCGCCCGTGGATGGGGTGTACGTGTGCCTCTTGGCCGTAGGATCGCCTCGCCGTGCTGATCGCTTGGCTCAAGTATTTGTCGTTGGTCGCGATCATCGCTGCGATCGTGTTTGCGACCCGGTCGTCGGCGGCCGGCGAGCGCGTGGCTGCCACGGTGCAGGCCGCGACCCGGCCGCTCCTCGTCACCCACTGCGGCAGGTGCCACGGGGCGGATGAGTCGCACGCCGGCTTCAGGGTCGACACGCTCCCGGCCACGATCGATTCCCCGGAGGCGGCCGACCGCTGGCAGAAGGTGCTTGGCGTGATGAACGCGGGCGAGATGCCGCCCGAGGACGAGAAGCAACTCGATCCCGCCGCCAAGGCCGACCTGCTCGACGACCTGGCCCGCGCCGTCGTCGTCGCCCGCAAGGCGCTCGCCGACACCGGTGGAGCCATCGCCCTGCGGCGGCTCAATCGCCGCGAATACTCGAGCACGATCCGCGACCTGCTCGGTGTCGAGGTCGATACCCGCGAACTACCCTCCGACATCCAGGCCGGCCGATTCGACACGGTCGGCGCGGGGCTGTTTGTGTCCGCCGATCAGATCGAGCAGTACCACGCGCTCGGTGCGCTGGCGATCGGCGAGGTGTGGAAGCGGTATGGCGGCCAAGCCAAGCACCGGAAGATCCATGTCGAGGCCGAGGAGGGCTCGACAGACAAGGTGCGGAAGAGCCTCGAGGTCCGGCTGGCGGCCCGCGAGAAGTTCGTCACATGGAAGAGCAAGGTCGAAGAGGCGGCCGGCAGGCCCGAAAACGAGGCTGCAGTCGCGGAGATCAGGAAGGCCAAGCCGAACACCTCTGACGCGATCTTGAAGGCATGGGATCGCATCGCGGGCGCCCCGTCGCCGAAGGACTTCGGCTGGACCGACGCCATTCATGCCTTCCACGAGGGCGAAGGCTGGTGGAAGCTCAACGTGCCCAACCACAAAGCCTACGCCACTCACCCGCTCGTGGATTCAGGTTCGCTTCTGTCGATCGACGACGTCTATGTGCATCCCTATCAGGCCTTTCACATCCCCGGGGATTGGCCTCCCGGCGACTACATGCTCAGGCTCAGGATCGCGGCGCTGGACGACGCGCCGCCCGAGCGGCGATTCATCGAATACGGCAGGCGGAATCAGGAGAACTACGGCGTCGAGGGCTGCCGTCAGGTGATCGGCACGGTGCAAGAGCCGCAGATCTTGGAGATCCCGATCAGCTTGATGAGCGGTGGGGCGAGGAGCTTCTGGATCTATGAGAAGGGCACGCACGACTCGAACGGGAAATCGCACCGCATCTTCTTCGACGCCTTCCACAAGAACGGCGTCGGGCCGCCATTCGCGATCTGGATCGACTGGATCGAGGCCGAGGGGCCGCTCGGGGCGGAGAGCATGCCGCCAACGCTCGTCGAATTGCTCACGGTGCCGGCGGCGGACAAGCCCGGGGCGACGAAGGCCTCGGCCGAGGAAGACATCCGCGGCGTTTTGGAGCGATTCGCCACGCGGGCCTTCCGAGGGCGGCCGCCGGAGGCAGCCTATCTCGACAAGCTTGTGGCGATCTTCCGGCAGCATCGCGATGCCGGGAAGCCGTTCCGCGAGGCGGTCAAGGAGCCGCTCGCCATCGTGCTCTCGTCGCCGCACTTCCTCTATCTGGCGGAGCCGACGGGCGAGAAGACGCGGCGCAAGCTCGACGGCCTGGAACTCGCCTCGCGGCTGTCGTACTTCCTCTGGAGCGGGCCGCCCGACGACGCCCTGCTCGAGGCGGCGCGGTCGGGCGGCCTCGAGACGCCGGAAGGACGGGCGGACCAGGTCGATCGCATGCTCGCTGATCCGCGATCACGGCGGTTCGTCGAGGCCTTCACGCACCAGTGGCTCGGCCTCGACCGGCTCGATTTCTTCCAGTTCAACGACAAGCTCTATCCCGCCTTCGACCTGGCGACGAAGGCGCTCGCCAAGCAGGAGGTGTTCGAGACCGTTGATCATCTGATCCGCGACGACAAAAGCCTCCAGGAGCTGCTCGCGAGCGACACGGCCGTGGTGAACGCGGCGCTCGCGGGCTACTACGGGCTTGAGGGTGTCACTGGCGACGGCTTCCGGCCCGTGAAGCTCCCCAAGGAATCGCCCCGAGGCGGGCTGCTCGGCATGGCGGCCGTGATGGCGATGGGCTCCAACGGCGAGCACACGAGCCCCGTGGAGCGGGGCGCGTGGGTGCTGCGAAAGCTCCTGCACGATCCGCCCCCCCCTGCCCCGCCGAACGTGCCGCAACTCACCAGGCTCGATGGCAAGCTACTGACGACGCAGGAGCGGCTGCGGCTGCATCAGGAGGAGCCGCAGTGTGCGTCCTGCCATCGGCGGATCGACCCGATCGGCTTCGGGCTCGAAAACTTCGACGCGGTGGGCCGCTGGCGGACGACGGACTCCTACGAGAAACAGGGCGTCGGGAGGATGGAGTGGGAGATCGAGCCCGCCGGGCAGATGCATGGCGGGCCCGCATTCAAGGACTTTTACGAACTGCGTCGGATCATCGCCTCGAAGCCCGAGGGTTTCGCGACGGGCTTCACCGAAGCCCTGCTCGAATATGCCCTGGGAAGGCCCGTCGGATTCACCGACGACGACCTCGTCAGGGCCATCGTGGCCCGGGCCACAGCGAAGGATCTCTCGGTGAGAGAGTTCATCCACGCCGTTGTCCAGAGCCGGGCCTTCCGCACGAAGTAGCATCAAGTCGCGGACCAGGCAGCGACCGAAAAGGAGCAGGCCATCATGTTCAGCAGCTCGTCCCGTCGCCGCTTCCTCCGTTCGGCGGGCACGCTCCTGGCGCTCCCGGCTCTCGAGTCGCTCGGCTTCCGGCGATTCGCCCGCGCGGCGAACGTCGCCCGGCCCAAGCGCATGGTCTTTCTCGGGATCGGCTACGGCGTCACCGAGGAGACCTGGCTTCCGAAGGCCGCCGAGACCGGTCCGGACTACACGCTGCCCGAAGGGCTCGCGCCGCTCGCCCGGCACAAGGCCGACTTCTCGGTCGTCCAGGGCTGCTGGCACCGCTTCGCCAACAATCCCCATGGCGGCAGCACGTTCTGGCTGACGGGGGCCAATCCCTTTGCCAATGGCGGCGGCGGATTCCAGAACTCGATATCCGTCGACCAGGTCGCCGCCGCCGAACTCGGCCGCGACACCCGCTTCACGTCGATCCAGTTGAATGCCTCGGAGCCCGGGCTCGACGGGCCGGGGCACGGCACCGGGCTGTCGCTCGCCTGGGATCGCCGCGGCAAACCGATCGCCGGCTTCAACAGCCCCGTGATCGCCTTTCATAAGCTCTTCTCGACGGACAGCGAGCCGCTCGAAGTGCGGCAGAAGATGCTCGCGGAGAAGCGGAGCGTCCTTGACGCCGTGCGGGAAGACGCCCGGAGCGTGGCCCGGGGCCTGAGCGCCGCCGACACCGACAAGCTCGACGAGTATTTCCAGGGAGTCCGCGACATCGAGACGCGGCTCGCCAAGGAGGAGCGGTGGCTCGGCGCAGCCAAGCCGCAGCCCCCGCTGCCCGAGCCTAACGCAGGCCTCGTCGGCCGCGACGAGGTGCTCTTGATGTACGACCTGCTGGTAGCCGCCCTCCAGACCGACAGCACCCGCGTGGTCACGTTCCGCCAGCCGATTCAGCAGCTGCTGACGAGCGTCGGCATCACGGTGGCCGCCCACGACATGAGCCACTACGCCCCGGGAGACCGGATGGCGGCGGCGCAGAAACGCGACCGCGTGCAGAGCGAGATGCTGGCGACGCTCTTCGACAAGCTGAAGACCACGAAGGAGCCCGACGGGTCCTGCCTCTTCGACCACACGACGGTCGTCTACGGCTCGAACATCCGCTCGGTGCACTATCTCGATAACTGCCCGACGCTCGTCGCCGGCCGTGGGGCCGGCATCCGCCTCGGCCGGCATGTCGTGCTGCCGAAGCACACGCCGCTGTGCAACGTCTGGCTCACGCTGCTCAAGGGCACCGGCATCGCGGCCGAGTCGCACGGCGACAGCACCGGTGTCGTCGAGGAACTGCTCGCCTGAAGATCAACGGGTGGTGCTGCCACCGCCAGCGGCCGGGATGTCGATGTCGATCTTGTTCGCACCGGGTTTCACGGTGCGTGTGAGCTGCGATCGCTCCCCCATGCTGTCGGGGATGCGGATCTGCCGCAGGGTCTCGGGCAAGCCGGATGAACCATCGGGCCCCGCGGCCTCGGGGAGTGAGAGCCGTACGATGCACTCGCCGGGCATCACGCCCTTGAGATTCGCATTGAACCGAAGCTCGTAGCGGCCGCGGTCGTCGGTAAACCCGCTGGACAGCGACCCGCCCGGGCCCACCGGCTGGAAATCGACGCGGATGCCGGCTGGGGCTGTCTTGCCGTCGATGGTCACGGTGCCCGACGCGGTCGCGCCGGGAGTGCGACCCCAGCAACCGACGACCACCGCCGCCGTGCAGACCAGAGCGAAGAGCCGAGCAATCCGCATCACGGCCCCTCGATGGAGTTGCCGTCGGCCCGCGAACTCAGCTTTTGGAAGATGCCTCTGCCCGCGGCATGTGCCGCGGTCACGGACGACGTGTTGGTAGAGTCGGTTGCCGCACTGATCGCGTTGGTGATGCCCGTGTTGTTGAACTCTATGAAGTCGTCGACGAAGCGGACGGCGCCATCGCACATCACGAAGTTCGCGCCGCCGGGGTGGAAGCTGCCAAAGGCCCGCGGGTTGCCGGACAAGAGGCCGGAGTTCAGCTTTTGGTACGTCCATCGAACAACTTCCTGCTGCGTCTGATCCGCGCCGGACACCCCAGTCCAGAGCCCCGGCACCTTGGGCGCATCGGCCGCGGTTGCCGGCGTGCCGCCGGCCTCACCGACAAGGAACGTCTTGGAAAGACCGTCCGTGACGGTCTTGAACTCGAGGCCCGTCACTCTCGTCATGGCGCCGAGGGACACCGTCTTCTGCTGGTCGGCGGAACCCGAGTAGGCGCAGATAGGGCCACCGTTGCCGAGATAATTCGATTTGCCCAGGCCGTGGGAGCCATAGGCCGCCTCGGTTCCAGGCGGAGCCACGTTGCACGAGGGGCACAGGAGCGTGTTGATCGGCACTCGGGCCAGGTCCTTCTTGGCGGTGTTCATGTTGATCGGTGCACTGATCGTGTAGATCTGATCGTAGAGCGGCTGCTGCTCGAGATACGGCAGGACTGCCAGCGTCCAGCCCCAGTTGGATCTGTTGCGATTGAGCGGATCGAAGCCCGACTTGACGGCCGAGGGGGGCAGCCGCTTGAAGGCGTCATGGTGCCCGTGGAGCGCCAGGCCGATCTGCTTGAGGTTATTCGTGCAGGAACTCCGCCGCGCCGACTCGCGGGCCGTCTGCACGGCCGGTAGGAGCAGGCCGACGAGCGTGCCGATGATCGCGATCACGACCAAGAGTTCGACGAGCGTGAACCCGTCGCGCATGAACCGCTGCTTTCCTGTCGTCACCATGGCATGCCCTCCACGATTCGGGCGGCCGCTCGAACTGCTCCCACCCCACCCCCAAACCTTAAAGACCAGCGGCGGCAGCGGCTATGGCGTGGATGCGGCGAAATTCTTTTCCAGTGCGCCGCATCGCTCCCTCAAGGGGGCGGCGATGTGCCCGCCCGGTGGTCGCGGTCAGTGGCCCCGGGCCGCCGCCCGGTATTTGAGCGGCGTCATACCGACTTCCCCGCGAAAGAGCGTCGCCAGATACTCTCCTGTTCCGAAGCCGCTCGCCTGGGCGACTTTCGGGATCGGCAGGTCGGTGGTCGCCAGCAGTTGCTTGGCCCGCTCGATCCGCACGCGGCGAATCTCCTCGGCCGGCGACCGCCCCAGGAGGTCATGGAAGAACCGCTCCAGGCTCCGGCGTGAGATGGGCACGGCCCGCAGCACGTCGTTGATGCGAATCGGCTCTGTGGCGTGCTCGCGGATGTATCCCAGGGCCTGGAGCAGGAGCGGATTGCCGACCGCCATGGTGTCGGTGCTCTGGCGGGTGATGATGCCTATCGGAGGCACATGGATCGGTGCGGACGGCGGTGATTTTCCTTGCATCATCGCGGCCAGGACCGCCGCCGCCCGTTCGCCGATCTGCTCGGCCGCGACGGCGATGCCCGACAAGGGAGGCTGGCAGGTTTCGCAGAGCAGCGGATCGTCGTTGCCGGAGAGCACGGCGACATCCTCCGGCACGAGCAGCCGCACCTGACGACAGGCGTGGATCAACGCCCTGCCCTGGGCGTGGTTCCACGTCAGCACTCCCACCGGCTTGGGCAGGCTGCCCAGCCAACGCCGCAGTGGCTCCCCCGGGCCCCCGGTCGAGCTCCGGTCGCCCAGCCCCAGCACCTGACAGCCGAAGCCGTGCTCGGCGAGCGTCGCGGCGAACGCCTCGCGGTGCTCGCGGACATAGGCGAGCTTCTGCAGGCCCACGTAGGCGAAGTGTCGCAGTCCACGCTCGAGCAGATGGCGGGCGGCGAGCGTGCCACAAGCCCGCACGTCGTTGCAGACCTGCGGCACCCTCGCGGCGGGCCCCGCCAGCCGGATGCTCGAGACGTTCACCACCGGGACGCCCGCCGCCAGGATCTCCCGGGCGGTCGCGGGCGTCGAGAGCCGGGCGATGATGCCGTCGCCGCGCCAGCAGTGCGGCAGTCGCCGCCGCTCCCCTTCCGGCTCCACCTGGAGCTGCCAGAGCGACTGGTGATTGGCGAACGCGGCGATTCCCTTGATGATCCCGCGGCCCCATCCGGTCGAGGCCGGCACGAGCACCGCGACCCGCGGGAACTGGGCAGTCGCCGTCGCCGGATGCTGTTTCGGGGATCGCGCCACGCCGTGCCTCGAAGAGTGTCGAACTCCATCGTTGCTACGAGGCACATCATAGCATCGGACGGCTGCGCCTGGCGGACGAGCGAAGGAATTGGGCGCGGTCACGCCGTTGTGCGGGGGCGGGCAAACCTGAATATTGACGTCTCGTTTCCGACGCCTTCGCACAGGTCTTTCCTTTTCGGAGATCACCATGCCCCGTCCCGCCGTTCCTGTGATGTTGGTCGCCTGTTTGCTTGCGATGCTGCCTCCACGCGCGGGCTGCGCCGAGGAGTCCGCCGACGCCGCCTGGCTCAGGAGCGGCACGCTGCTCTTCGAAGACTCCTTCGACCGCGAGGAAGACGGCAATCTGGCGGCAGCGATCGGCAACGGCTGGAACAGCGCCACGGCCAACCGTGTGCCGGACGAGAAGCAGGCCGACCTCGACGGCGGCGTGCTCAAGGTCATGAGTTCGCCCAAGGCCGGGCATCAGGCCCACATCCACCACGAGGCCGGGTTTCAGGACGGCGGCGCGATCGTGCGATTCAAGCTGCCGGGTGGGGCAAAGTCGGAGATTCTGACGATCGGCTTTGTCGATCGGGAGTGCCCGGGGGTCCACGCGGGACATATCTGCTATGCGATCATCTCCAACTCGCCACCCCGCATCGAGCTGCGCGACCAGAAGACGGGCGTCAGTAATCAGGAGGTGATCAAGGTACGGACGCCGTTGCTGAAGGAGAAGAAGCCGCTGCCGCCCGACCTCCAGTCGCTCCTCGACAGCAAGACGCGGTCGTTCGATTGGAAAGCGGACAAGGAATGGCACGAGCTGGTGCTCATCACTCAAGGCGACGAGATGCGGGTGACGCTCGACGGAAAGCTGCTGGGCAGCCACAAGTCGGAGGGCTTCGCCCATCCCATGAAGCGGTGGTTCAGCCTCCTGATGAACCCGAACGGCTGGATCGACGACGTGAAGGTCTACAAGGTCAAGTAAGGATTTCGTTCGGGCCCGTGGTCGGCGCCTCCGTTCCATACGGGAGGTGAGGGGACGGCCATGGCCTGAGAGCCGGCGTATGCCGACAAGCGCAGCCAGGATGGCGAAGCGCCGTCGGCATCCGAGTGAGCGGAGGCCACGATGGCCGACGCGAACGTCCGGCGACGGGCCTGGACGGCCCCTCACCGGCAGTCTGGCTACCCGGCTGCGACACGTTGGAAAACGTGCCGCCATGGCACGACGGGCAGGCGTCAGCCGACTATGCCAGCGCGTTCAAGAGAGCCAGGCCGCGGTCGTTCCAGATGATCCCCAGGCCGGGCGTCTGTGGGACGATGTAGCAGCCGGCGACGACCTGGAGCGGCTCGGCGAGGAAGGCGTTGGCCGTCTCGAGCACCGCGGGGTTGTATTCGCAGAGATCGCAATTCGATGCCGCTGCCGCGACGTGGAGCGCCGCCGCGATCTGTGGACCCATGGCGATGCTCACGTGCGGCGAGAGCGGCCCCGAAAACGCGGCCGCGATCTGCATGAACCCGGTGATGCCCGCGCGGCCGAGATCGGGCTGCAGCCGGCCCGCGATGTCGAAGAAGGGCCGTATCTCGGCGACGGTCCGGTAGCTTTCTCCGACGGCCAGGGGCGTGGCGATCGCGGCCGCGAGCGCGCGGTGGCCGGCGACATCCTCCGGCCAGAGCGGGCATTCGAGCCAGCGGGCCCCGCGGGCGTCGAGGTCGTGGGCCATGGCGAGCGCCTCGGACGCCGGCAGGTGCCAGAGGCCGTCCACGGCGAAAGAAAGCCCCGCGGGCAAGGCGTCGGCGATGGCGAGCAGGTCCCGCCAGCCGGTCTCGTAGTAGAGCTTGACAAGGCCGATGCCCTGATCGGCGTGGCGGGCGGCGAACGCGGCCCGCTCGCGGGCGTCGCCGCCCACTGTGCCGCTCAGATAGGCCGGCACCGAGCGTCGGGGAGCCTGTGACAAGAGCGCCGCGACCGGCAGGCCCGCCAACTGCCCCGCCAAATCCCAGAGCGCGAGGTCGACGCCGCTCATCGCGTCGAGCATGAAGCCGCCCGAATGGCCGCGGACCCGCATCGTCGCGTACATCCGCTCCCAGAGGGCCGCGATCCGCTCCGGGCTCCCGTCGAACGGCTCGCCTTCGAGGGCCGGCCGGAGCAGATGCTCGACGATGGTGCAGGCCACCTCCGGCGCGAGTGGTGCCTGCGCCTCGCCCCAGCCGACCCGGCCGTCCGTGAGCTCCACGCGAACGAGCGCCGTCTCGAAGTCGACCGAGTAGAGCACCGGATAGGCGGTCGACCAGCGATATCGGCCGGAGCCCGCGAGCATGGTGGGCGAGCCGGCGGTGCCGCGGGCGGCGGCGTGGTCGCGGGGGAGCCGGATGGGGATCGCCGAGACGTGCGCGATGCGCATGGCGGGCCTCAGGTCTCGAGGGGCCGGCGGACGAGCCGCCGCATGAGGAGATAGGAGATCGGATGCAGCACGCTCATGAGCAGGAAGATGCCGTCATAGCCGAAGGTCTCCACGATCGGGCCGGTGAGCCAGGTGAAGAGCGTGCCGCCGAGGCCATTGCCGAAGGCCAGGAGGCCCGAGACGGTGCCCACCATCCGCTTCGGGAAGACGTCGTTCGTGAGTGTGGCCTGGTTCGTCTTCCAGGCCATGTGGGCGAAGGTCACGGCGCAGATGATCGCGAGCGTGAGCCACCGCGACTCGACCTGGTTGACGAGTATCGAGAGCGGCATGATGAGGGCGAAGGGCAGCATCACCGCCATGCGGGCGGAAATCGCCGGCCGGCCCGCGGCGATGAGGCGGCCGCTCAGCCAGCCGCCACAGAGCGCGCCGAGATCGGCCGTCAGGTAGGGCAGCCAGGCGAGCATGCCCATCTCGCCCATCGTGAAGCCGCGGTGCTCCACGAGGTATGTCGGCAGCCAGAAGAGATAGAACCACCAGACGGGGTCGGAGAGAAACCGCGACAGGAGCAGACCCCAGGTCTCGGAATGGGCCAGGAGCTGTCGCCAAGGCACGGGAGACGCCCGTGGCGGCTCGGGGGCCGCCTCGCCGAGCACGATCGCCCGTTCCTCGTCGGTGATCAGCGGATGCCGCTCGGGCGGGTGGTAGAGCAAGAGCCAGGCCACGAGCCACACGAAGCCGAGCCCGCCGGTGACGACGAAGGCGGGCTGCCAGCCAAACCGGGCGTTGATCGCCGTGATCACGGGCGGGGCGATGACGGCGCCGATGGCGCTGCCGCTCTGGATCAGGCCATGCACGAAGGCCCGCTCGCGGGCGGGATACCACTCGCTGACCGCCTTGAAGGCGGCCATGAAGTTGCCCGACTCGCCGAGCCCGAGCAGGAAGCGGAGGATCCCCAGCGACCACACGCCCTGCGCGAACGCATGGGCCATGTTCGCCAGCGACCACCAGACCATGAAGAGGCTCAAGGAAGCCCGCGTGCCGAAGCGGTCGACGATGATCCCGGAGCCCACGTACATCACGGTGTAGGCGGCCATGAAGGCGGCCAGGATGTTGGAATAGTCCGTGGGCGACATCCCCAGCTCCGCGGCGAGCGCGGGCTTGAGCACGGAGAGCGTCTGCCGGTCGACGTAGTTGATGACGGTCGACAGGAAGAGCAGCCCGGCGATCCACCAGCGGAGATGAGGGATGCGCATCGGTGCGGTGGCGCCGGGAGGACGCGGTCAGGTGCGATTCGCGAGGTCGCGCAGGATCGCCAGTTCCGCGACGCTCGCCGCGTCGAGGGCGGCGGTCGGATGCCGCACCTGCGGGCAGGCGATCACGCCCGCGGCGACGAGATTGTGCTTCTGTGCCGAGACACCGAGCCCCGGCTGGAGCTCGAACCGCAGCAGCGGCAGGATCCGGGCGAAGCCCCGCCAGGCGTCGTCGGTGCGGCCGGCCTCCAGGTGATCCCAGATGGCGACCAGGTCGCGGGTGCGATCGCTGCCCGGCATCTGCCCCCGGGCGCCGCGGTGCCACTCCTCGATGAAGAACTGGCAGTTGAGCCCGCCGAAGAGCGTGAGCGCACCGGCCGCCGGGCCGGCGATCGCCGTCAGCTTCGAGGGCGTCGGCGGCGCCTCGACCTTCACGTACTCCACACGCTCGATCTCGCGGCCCATGCGGGCCAGCAGTGCCGGCGGCATCACGACCTGCGTCATCAGCGGCGCGTCCTGCACCATGATCGGGATCTTCACGGCCCGCGAGATGGCCTCGAAGTAGTGCAGCAGGCCATCGCCGTCGGTCTTCAGGAAGTAGGGTGGCAGCACCATCAGGCAGTCGGCGCCGAGAGCCTCCATCTCACGGCTGAGCTCCACCGCCGCGAACGTGCCGGTATGGCCGCTCGAGGCCACGAGCGGCACGCGGCCATCCACCCGGCGGGCGATCCGCCGCATCAGCTCCACGCGCTCGGGGCCGGAGAGGGTGTAGCCCTCGCTCGCGTTGCCGAAGAGGCCGAGGCCGTGGGCGCCCTCGGCGAGCAGGAAGTCGACGAGGCGATCCTGGCTCTCGAAGTCGATCGACCCGTCGGGGTGAAACGGGGTGTTGACGATCGGGAAGACGCCGGCGAGCGGTGCGGTGGCGGCCATGCGAAAGGCGCTCCTGCGGGTGTCGAGGAAAGGGCTCAGGCTGGGGCGATCGCCGCCGATCGGGTCTTGGGGAACACGAGCCCGGCTGCGGTGGCGATCCGCCACAGGCCCGCCGGTCCGGTGTCGTCGAGCGTGCGGACGTCCTCGACGCCGAACGTCGCCAGGGCGAGCCGATAACGATCACAGAGCGCCGGATCGCCGAGGAGGACGCACGGTGGGCAGGCGCCGCCGCCGTGCTCGGCCAGCACGCTGCGGATCTCCTCGCCGACCAGGAGGCCCGAGAGATAGTCGAGCGTCTCCTCCACGGGAAGCGCGCCGGTGAGGTAGAGGCTGCGGGTCGTGAACAGCCGGCCGGCGATGCCCGCCGCGCCGCTCTCACGGGCCGCACGGAGGCCCCGCACGAAGGCCGGACCGCCGGAGGGCTGGGCTGCCGGAAGATCTCGGGCGGGCCGGCCGATGATCGAATGATCGCGGAGCATCGCAAACAGTTCGCCCGTGAGGTAGGTGGTGAACCGCTCGACGCGGCCCCCGCGGACGTGCGCCCACTTGCAGTGCGTTCCGGGCAGCACGAGGAGCGAATCGCGGCAGAGGCCGGGCTCGACTTCGAGGGCGCCGATGATCTGCGCCTCTTCCCCGCGCATGACGTCGGGCGTGGTCCCGGGCTGGATGATGCCCGGCGCGAAGTGCAGGACACCGTGCCCAGAGTCGAAGGGCACGACGCCGGCGGCGATGGCGGCCGGGTCGGCGGGGCAGGCGACGTAGGGCACCTCGTGCCAGCCCTGGCGACTGCCGACCATGCCGGCGGCGATCACGGGGGTCGCCGGCCACCGCTCCCGCCAATCGCCGGCGATGCCGGCGAGCGCGGCGGCATAACCGCCCTCGGGAAGATGCTGGATGCCCCAGGGGCGGACCCGCCGGTCGAGCACGGTGCCATCGGCGGCGTAGAGCGAGGCCCGCAGGGACGACGTGCCCCAGTCGAGGCCGATCAGGCTGGGAGAGGCAGGGGCGGACATGGGTTGACGTCACGAAGGAGACAGCAGCGAAAAAATACCACAGCCTATCCAGCTTGGCGGAACCGCGAAGAATTTCGACGGACGAGCGACGGGGCTGCGAGGCTGACCGCATCGGACAGGTTCAATAACGTGTCGACGCGATGGGAATGGGCAATTCCGAATCTCCTCTTTTGGAAAGGGGTTGCCCGCGCCGCCGAGCGGGCTGTGGGAGCAAGCGAAGCCAGGATGGCGAAGCGCAGCGGACACGGCAGTGAGCGAAGGGCAGGATGCCCGCAGCGAACGTCCGGCGAGGGGGTGCGGGTAACCCCGGCGCATAACCGGCAGGAAGGTCACCCGAGCATTTCGGGGATCGTGCCGGTGCTGTCGCCGAACGACTCGACCGCGACGCCGCTGCCGTGCAGGATCGTGAGCCAGGCGTTGCACAGGGGCGTGCCCTTGGTCACGACGATGTTCTTCCCGAGTGCCACGCCGGCCCCCTTGCCCGCGATGAGCGTCGGGCAGTTGTCGAGCGAGTGGGAGGTGCGGATGTTCGAGCCGTAGACGAGGGTCGTGTGGTCGAAGAGGCTCGAGCCATCCGGCTCCTTGGTGGCCTCGAGCCTGTCGAGCAGGCCGGCGAGCAGTTCGCTCTGGGCCAGGTCCCGCGCCCGCGAGGCCTCGACCCGGTCGCCCGGCGCACCGTGGTAGTGGCTCATCGTGTGGGCCTCCGTCTTGATGCCCATGCTCGTGAGGAGCGTCGTGACCGGCTGCCGGTAGGTGAGCACGCGGGTGCTGTCGGTCTGGAGCGCCGCCACGATGATGGCATACATGAGCGCGATCTCTTCCCGGCCCTCGAGGCCCGGCTTCGGATCGGCGAGCGGCGCCGCCGGCCGCGGCGCCCCGAGCCATTTCTCGTCCCGCGAGAGCCGCGTTTCCAGGTCGCGGATGCCCTGCAGGTATTCGTCGAGCTTGTCGGCATCGGTCTTGCCGAGCCGGCGGCCGAGGTCGCGGGCATTCTCGAGCGCGTTGTCAAGCACGCTGCGGCGCTGGGCAAGCAGCGCCTGCTGCTGCTCGAGTGGTGTCGTGTCCTTGGCGAACAGCCGATGGAAGGCCTCGACCGGGTTCCGCGGGCCGCCGACCGGCTTCCCCCGCCCATCCCAGGAAAGCGACAGCCCCGGGCCGTGGCCGGAGCCGTTGGCCGCCTCGCCGCAGTCGAGCGCGAGCGACTCGAACCTCGTGTCGGCCCCGAGCGTGCGGGCGGCGACCTGATCGACCGAGACCGAGTTGTGGAAGGCCTGCCCTGGTTCGCCATACTCGTTGGCGCCGGTGAGCCAGAAGGTGCTGCCGTAATGGCCGTTGCCCGTGGAGCGGTTCCACATCCCCTGCACGATGCTGAAGTTTCCCCGGTGCTTGGCCAGCGGCTCGAGCATCGCCGGGAGCGAATAGTCGCCGCCCGGCTCGCCGATCTTCGGGTACCACTCGTCCTCGGTCACACCCCAGCCGAAGCCGAGAAAGACGAGCCGCTTGGGCGGCGGAGCCGCGGCTGCCGCGCGGGCGAACCGCCGGAAGCAGAGCGACTCGAACGTCGGCAGGGCGATGGCAGCCGTGGCGGTGCGGAGCACCTGGCGGCGGCTCAAGGGCGACAAGGACGGTGTCATGGAAAGGTCTCCGAGGCGAGGAACGCTGCCTTGGTCATTTCGTCCGGAAGGCCTCGCTCGCAACGAGCGCGTGGATGAAGGCCCGCGGGGACATCTGGCCCGCCTTGGCGGTGCCGACGACTTCCTCGACGAGCGGCTCGTCGCTGAAGCCACAGGGACGGCCGAGGGCATATTCCACGAGCGCCGATGTGAAGCCCCGCGCGAATGCTTCGGGCCGTGAGGCGACGATCTCGCGGAGCCCGAAAAAGTCCTCGAAGGACGGCCCGCCGTGGAGGCTGCCGGCGGGGTCGATCGTCCACGTCTTCCGTGCCTTCGGGAGCGGCTTGCCGTTGGCATCGAGCGGCGTGTAGGAGTCGGTCGTCCGCCAGGCGCCGACGGCGTCGAAGTTTTCCAGGCCGAAGCCGATCGGGTCGATCTTGCGATGGCAGCTGGCGCACTGCGGCTCCTCCTGGTGGAGCACCACCCGCTCGCGGCTGGTGAGCGACTTGCCGGCGAGTCGGGCGAGTTGGGGCACGTTCGGCGGTGCGGGGGGCGGCGGGTCGTTCAAGAGCTTGCGAAGCACCCAGGCTCCCCGCTCCACCGGGCTCGAGTGCTCGCCGTTGCTCCCCATGGCATGCACCGCCGCCATGCCGAGCAGGCCGCCCCGGGGCGAGGTCGCCGGCAGCGACACCTTGCGGAAGGCGTCGCCGGCGACGCCCTCCAGGCCGTAGTAGTCGGCGAGCAGGCCGTTGACCACGACATAGTCGCTGGCGAGCAGATCGGAGAGCGGCGCATCGGTCCGCAGGAGGTGGGCGAACGTCTCGTAGACTTCCCGCCGGGCCGCGGCCTTCGTGCTGTCGTCGAACTTCGGGTAGAGCGCCGGGTCGAACTGGAAGAAGTCGAGCCGCTCCATGCCGAGCCACTGGGCCACGAAGGGCTCCACGAAGCCACGCGCCCGGGGATCCGCGAGCAGACGGTCGGTCTCGGCCGCGAGCACGTCGGGCTCGAGCAGCTTTCCGCTGGCGGCGAGCTCGCGTAGCTGCCGGTCGGGCGGCGAGCCCCAGAGGAAGTAGGAGAGCCGCGTCGCCAGTTCGAGCCCGTCGAGCCGGCGATGCGCGTCGTCGGGGCCCGGCTCGGCGCGGTACAGAAACCGCGGTGAGGAGAGCACCGAGACGAGCGTCTCGGTGAGCGCGGCGGCATGCTTGTCGCCCAGCCGACGGCGGGCGGCGTAGATCGCGGCCAGCCGATCGACCTCCCCCTTCCCGGGCTTGCCGCCCCGATAGGCCTCGACGATGAATGCCTCGACGGCCCGCTTGGCGACTGCCTCCGGCACGGCGTCGGCATCGCCAGAGAGGAGCGGCTCGAGAGCATGTATCGCCGCCGGCGTTTCCCTGGCACTGTCGGTCAGCCGCTCGATCTCCACCCAGTCGACCCAGATGGCGAGTTCCGGGCCGACGCCGTTCTTCTTGAAGGCATCATCGAAGAGCTTGCTCGCGGCAACGTGGCTGCCCGAGGCGATCTCCCGCAGGAAAAACCGGCGCTTCGTCACGTCGCCGTCTTTGTCGGCGAGGGTATGCGGAATCTCGATCACCTGGGGCGAATCCATCGTGCCCGTGACCTGGTGCGTGCTCGCCGCCGGGATGCGGTCGCCCCAGGAGCGCGGGCCAAACTCGATGAATCGGCGCTCCGGCTCCGCTTCGGCGCGGGCGGCGCACCGCACGCGGATGACGTATTCGCCCAGCGGCCAGTCGGGGGGAATGTCGACGTTGAGCGTGTAGTTTGTGTTGGGCGCACGGCCGCCCGACTTGACCGTCAGATAGGCGCCGGTATCGAGACCCGGCATCGAGAGGTAACGCTCCTCGTAGGGGATGAACCGGGTCTCGGCGAGCCAGGCCCGCAGGAGCGCCGGGTTGAACTGGGGCCCCGTTGGAAAGCCGAACGTGTCGGGCGGCGGCATGCCGGCGAACTTGTACCAGACGTAGAGCCGCTTGTCGGGGTTGGTGGCGTCCGCGCCGAGTTCCTTCACGATGGCCGCGTTCTCCGGCGCCGCGAATGCCTTGTCGAGTGCTTCAAACCAGAGCCGCGACCGACGCTGATTGTCGAGCATCTCTTCGTGCCCCTTCTTGAAGCGGACGAGCGTGTTCTCGGCCTCGGTCCGCTGCCGCTTCGCCACGCCGGCGGACGCGTGCCTCTTGAACGCCGCGGCCAAGGCATCACGGCCGATGGTTTCGTATTGCTCGAACTGGCTGGCGGTCATGAACAGGCTCGCGCCGACCGTGTCGAAGGCGAGCGGGCCCGTGTCGGCCGGCAGGTCGGCGACGTTGACCTCGACGCCGAGCAGGTCGCGGAGAGTGTTCTTGTATTCGCGGCGGTTGAGCCGACGCATCGCGATCCGGCCGCCCCGGTCGGCCAGGCTCTTGCGGGCGATCACCATCGTCCGCGCGAGACCGTCGAGGAATTCGGTCTTGGCGTCCCGGTCGGGCCGAGGCTCCTCCTCGGGGGGCATGGCGCCGGAGTTGAGCGCGCCCAGCACCTTCTGCCAGCGCTCGGCGGCCGCGACCGAGTCGATCGTGAGGGGCAGGTCGTCGACGCGAAAGCCCGCCTCCTGCGGCTCGGGGCCGTGGCATTTCTGGCAATGCGCGGCGAGGAACTCCCGATATTCCGGTCCCAGCACGGCCCGGGGCGCCGCCTCGGCTGCATGCGCCGCATTTGCGCAGAGCAGGAGCAGCGCCGTGGTGATGGAGACGAGACGCTTCATGGGTCGGTCAACGTCCTGCGAAGGCCACGTCGTGGTGCCAGCCGGAGACGGACGCCTCGGCCTGCCGCGGGCAGCCTGAATCTATTTATCGACAGATCTCGGTGTTCGACAACCGCGTGATCCCGCTGATTTTCTGCCGTCATGCGACAGGCGACAGGCCGGCTCCCGGCCCGAAAGCACCACTCAGCAGAAGGGTGTTCTGCGGGCGGTGATTGACACGGCCATGTTGGTGCGTATCGTCCCTCCAGAGTTGGCGGCACCGCAGGGAGAAAGAGAAGCGGACGATGGACGAAGAGTTGCAGGATTTGCTCCAAGGGCGATTGCTCCAGGGCCTCGGACTGCTCGTGGCCTGCGGGCTCGTCGGCATGGCGATCGTGGCCGCGGCTCCGGCTCTCCGCGGCCTGTCAGACGGGGCGCTGTCGGCCGCAGGCCGGTTGCCGGACGCCGTCCGGTCGGCGACGCAGACTTTACGCGGCACGGCAGGTGCCTCATCCGGTGCCGCTACGGCCGACGGGCGTGTCGCAGGATCCGGACGGTGAACTGGTCCCGGGCGGAAGTGGCCCGCCGGCTCGATCATGCGGTCCTCAAGCCGACGGCCACCGATGCCGATCTCGCCGCTGCGGCGGCGATGTGCGTCGCGCGGGGCGTGGGCTGTCTCTGCGTGCGGTCGAGTGACGTCGCCGCGGCGTCCGATCTGCTCGCCGGCAGCGAGGTCGTGCTCGCGAGCGTGATCGGCTTCCCGCACGGGAGCCACCCCACGGACGTGAAGGCAGCCGAAGCCCGGCTGACGATCGACCAGGGCGCCCGCGAAATCGACGTGGTGATGCAGGTCGGAGCCTTTCTCTCGGGCCGCCATGCGGACGTCCGCGACGACATCGCCACGGTGGTCGCCGTCGCCAAGCCCCGCGAGGCGGTCGTGAAGGTGATCCTCGAGACCTGCTTCCTCACGCTCGACCAAGTGGCAGTCGCCTCTCGGATCGCGGAAGAGGCGGGTGCCGACATGGTCAAGACCTCCACCGGCTTTGGATCCGCCGGCGCGACGCCGGAGGCGGTCCGCGTGATGCTCGACACGGTCGGCGGGCGACTCGGCGTCAAGGCGTCGGGCGGCATCCGCAGCTGGGCCGACTGCGTCCGCTATCTCGACATGGGCTGCGCCCGGATCGGCGTCGGCGCGGCCGCGGACATCCTCGACCAGGCGCCGTGATGCCCGCAGCGGGCGTCGTGCAGCGGCCCGCGCGGCCGGATCAGGGAGTTCGCGGCGTCGGCTTCGGGACTCGGCTGCCCGTCAGTTCGCCGACGACCCAGTCGAGACCCTCGAGATTGTCGCGGAGCCGGGCTTCCGCGTCGTGGGCGGTGTGGTTCAGGATCCCGATCGGGCCCGAGTAGCCGCTCGCGCAGATCGTCCGGGCGAGTTCGACGTCGAGGTCGCCCTGGCCGATCACCAGGATCTTCTTGCCCCGCTTGTCGCCGCCGGCGGTCATGCCGTTGAGATTGAGGAAGTGCAGGTGCGGCAGCATCGTCGTGAGTGCCTCCTTGAACCTCGGCAGATGGTCGTGGCCATGGTGCTGGTTGTAGACGATGCCCACGTTCGGCATGGCGAGCGCCGCACACACCGCGGCCATGTTCTCGGGCTCGCCGCCCCAGCCGCCGTGGTTGTAGATCGAGAGGCGGCAGCCGGACTGCGCGGCGGCCTGGGCGGTCGGCCGGAGTGCGTCGGCCGCGTGCTGCACCTTCGCCGCCTGGTCGAGTTCGCCGGGGGCTGTCGCCATCACCCAGAACGACGGCGCGAGGCCCCGCTTCGAGAAGTCGGCGAGCGACTCCGGAAATCGTGGCGGCAGCATCCAGAAGGCGTCGAGCGCGATGCCATGCTTGGCGAGCGCGTCCCACTCCTGCCCGAAGGTGGGCACGTGCTCGGGCCGCCAGTCGTAGGCGAAATGCCTGATCCCGAGCGTTTCGAGCAGCGCCGCCCGTTCCTCGGGGCCCCGTTTCTTCGCGTCGAAGGGCACGATGCACCACGCGACGAGGTTGTCGCGGCGAAAGAGTTGCCGGGCACGCGTGGCGACGTCGACGGGTTCGGTCGCGCAGCTCGACGCCAGGTCCGACGTGAACGGCAGAAGCAGGGCTGCGACGACCATCAAGCGAAGCGACACGGTGAATCTCCTACAGAAGCGGGCGGCGGGGACGAGGTCATGGCTCGACGATCATCTCGCCGTGCATCAGTTTCCAGTGACCGGGGAACGTGCAGAGGTATGGATACCGGCCCGGTACGGCCGGCGCCGTGAAGTGGATCGTCTGCCGCTTGCCAGGCTCGGCGATGTCGGCATACACGAGGACGTCGTCGGTCCTCGGTATGTAATGCCTGGCCACCGCCTCGGGATCGGCGATCAGGCCGTCGGCGAGCGTGCCGACCGCCGCGAGCGCGCCGGGCTTCACGAGCACCCAGTTGTGGGGCACGACGTCGGGGTTCACGAAGGTGAGGGCGATCGGCTCGCCGGCCTTCACCGGCAGTTCCCGCGGTTTGAACGCGAGATTCTCCGCCGTTTCGACCGTGACCGCCCGGGCGCTCGTGAGCTTCTCGAGCCAGGGGTTCTTCACCGCCGCCTTCAGCATGGCGACATCCCGCTGGATCGGGTGCGCGGCGACGGTCTTCGTCGCGGCGCGGTAGCCGGGGAAATCGCAAAAGGGCTCGGCGAGTCGGTGGATCGTGGCGAAGATGTCGCGGGTGGCGTCCTCGCCCACGGCGACCAGCAGGTGCAACTGGTTCACCGGCTGGAGGTCGGGCATCTCCAGGAACAGGCTGGTGCCGTCGTCGAGCACCGTGGCCGAGCGAATCGGGACGGGATCGTGGCCCGCCGTGCCGTAGTGGCTCGGCGAGAACTCGGGCGATCCGTAGGCGGCGCTGTAGCGGTAGTTCCAGCACTGGGCGAAGTGATTCGCCGCATCGCCGGCGGCATCGCGGTCGAGCGGCGACGAGAATCCGAGCAGCACGCCGTTCTCGTGGGCGCGAATGCGGATCGGCTGCTGCACGCGGCCGCCGGTGTAGCGGACCCGCTGGAAGCAGCCGTCGTCGACGGCATAGCTCTGCCAGCCGTTCATGCCGCAGACATACAACTGGCCGTCGGCCGGACTGAATCGGGCCCGGTGCACACCGGACCTGAAATCGCCCGGCAGTGGGACGATCGCGCCCTGCAACTGGCCGGCGACTTCGTCCCGAAGGACGAGAAAATGCGTGCATGCGCCGAAGGAGAAGTGGAGCAACTGCCCCGCGAGCGGTCCCCAGCGGTCGCTGTCGATGAACGTCTGCCCGCCGCTGGAGTGGTCGAGGCCGCGCGGCAGGTACGCCATCGGCAGGGCGGGCGGCGTGCCGCGGAAGTTGGGGAGCGGCCGTGCAGGCGGCACTCCCGCGTGCTGTCGCACCCCGCAGATCGCGGACGCCGGTGTCAGGTCTCCCTCCGACACAGGCACGGTGAGCGTGCCGTCGGGCAAGAGCCCCAGCCCATCGGGATTACGGAAGCCGACGGCCAACAGGTCGACCGAGCCGTCGATGGCGCTTACCCGCATGAGCCCCTGGTGCGAGGCGAAGAAGAGATTGCCCACGGTGTCCCGCTCGAGCCCGCACTTGAAGTTGTGGCCGCCCGACGGCTCGAAGCGGTTCGACTCGCAGGCGTAGAAGTCGGTCTCGCCGTCGCCGTTCGCGTCGACGAGACGCGTGATCTGGTCGCCACCGAGCACGTAGACCGTGTCGTCGGCGACGACGAGGCCGAGGGCCGCGTTGAGTCCGGAGGCGATCCGGCGCCAGCGGACGTTGTCCAGCGCGGCGTCGAGTCCGCTAACCCGCCAGACATCGCCCTGCATCGTGCAGAGCGCGGCATCGCCGTCTGAAAAGAAGCCCACGCCGCCGAAGAAGAGCAGGGACTTCCAGGGGTTGTCGAACGGCGGCGAAATCGTGTCAAGGGCGTACGGCTGCCCGGTGCCGACGCTGCCGGTCGTCGAGAGCACCTGCGGCCACTGCGGGGGGCCACCCCTGACGAGATGCGCGAGCGGATGGTCGGCGGCAGCCGCGATCGTGCGGACGAGCTTGCCATCCTCGACCCCGGGAGCGTCGAGCATCTGCGTGTCGCCGATGGAGTAGGAGAAGATCACCCGCTTGCCATGACGGTAGAAGCCGTGGTACCGGAACGGCTCCGACGGCTTCGTCGCGATGGGCAGCGACTCGTCGAGCGGGCCCGCAGGCGCGGCCGGCGCGAGAAACCCGTAGCGGGCGTCCGCGAATGTGAGGAAGCCGCCGGTCCAAGCCGCCTCGATCGCCAGCGTGTCGGGATTGAAGCAGATGGCCATGTCGCCCTCGTCACCCAGCCGCACGCAGACCGCCCGCGGGATCACCCGGCCCTCGAGGGCGAGCGGCCAGCATTGGAGCGAGCCCAGGTCGCTTTGGTTTCGCCGACCGTCCCTCCACGTGGCCTCGGGCATGCTGCCGAAATGACCAAACCGGCCACCGTCGAGATCGGGCCAGGCGGGCAGCAGGAGCGGCATCGGCGCGCGTCCGCGGAAGGCGAGCGCCTGCTTCGTGTAGGGATCGTAGACGCGGTGCTGATTGACCTGATGCCCCCGGTTGGGCCAGTGCGCGGGCTCGAGCGGCGCCGGCGGCACGTCGAAGCCGCCCGGTCGGTGCGAGAGCGTCTCGAGGCCGGCAGTGCGGCCGAGTTCCAGCAGATACCGCACCAGGTCGCGCTGCCGCTCGGGCGGCAGCGACGTGACGACGTCCCGCGGCATGAGCGAGCCGACGTCGCGCCGGTCCTCGACGTCGCCGACCGGGAGGCGGTGAAGCTGCCCGGTCGCGTCGACGATCGACAGGAGGGTGCCGGTCTCCTCCTTGACGACGCCTTGGAGCGCCCGGCCGTCGACCGTGGTGACGGAGACGGCCCGATACTCGGGCTTCACGTGGCGATCGGGCCAGTACAGTGCCTCGACGATTTCCTCCGGCGTGAGACACTTGGATACCGTCGTGAGGTCGGGGCCCACCGCCCCGCCCTGCCCCGCCACCTTGTGGCACGACGTGCAGGCGCTGGTGGCCTCGCTGAAGACTCCGGCACCACGGCGGGGGTCGCCGTTCGACCGGGCATCGGCGAGGATCTCGGCGACGGTCTGCGCACTCCATGCGGGGATGGCGGTGGGCGCCCGCTCTTCGGCGTGCACGAGGCTGGATGTTGCGGTCGCCAGGATCGCGAGCACAGGGAGCGCGGCGGCCCATCTGCCGCCCGCAGCCCCTCGTCCGTCGCTGCAGCGACGGACGAGGGGCTGCGGGGCTGGCCGACGATGGGGGGTGGTGACGTGGGGCACGGTGACGGCTGCCGACAGAGGGAGAAGCGACGATCAAGATCGGCCGAATCGAGGCCTCTACAGGGCCAATCGCACAGGAAAGCGTACTCGCGGTCGGGCCACGACGCTTGGAGGGCGGCGGCACATCATGGGATCGGACCGGCAGGGAACGCCTCGACGGTCGCATGCAGGATCAACGCACAGAGGTGATACTCGGCATGGTTCTTTTCACCGTCGACCAAGGCTGTTCATGGGCACCCCGCGTCCGATTCTCTCGCTTGCATCCGTTTCGGCGGCCCTCGCCGACATGCTCGACGCCTTCGACGGCGCCCAGTGCTGGATCAAGGATCGCGACTGTCGCTACCGGTGGGTGAACCGGGGGTTTCTCCTCAACTATGCGCTCGAGCGTCCGGAGGAGGTCGTGGGCCGCACCGACCACGATCTCTCACCCGTCCATCTGGCCGACCAATACCGTCTCGATGACGAACGCGTGCTCGTGGGCGAGGTCGTCGAAGGCCGCATCGAACTTGTCGGCCGGTTTGACCGCACGGCTGTCTGGTCGCAGACGACGAAGAAGCCACTGCGCGACGGCCGGGGGCGGATCGTGGGCACGGTCGGCATGACGCGGATGGTCGGGCCGGAGGTGGTGTCGGCCGGCGGCGAGAACGCGGCGGTCGGCCGGGTCCTCGTCCACATGCGGGCGCACTTTGCCGAGCCGCTTTCGAACGAGGCGCTTGCGCGGATCGCGGGCCGCTCGGTGCGGGCCTTCGAGCGGATGTTTCGCCGACAGATGCGGATCACGCCCCAGGCGTTCCTCCGCCGGCTCCGGCTGCGGATGGCCTGTCGGGCGGTCACCGAGGGCCGCGGGTCGCTCGGGGCGATCGCCGCCGCCCACGGCTTCTACGACCAGAGCCACTTCGTCCGCGAATTTCGCCGGGGGACGGGGCTCACGCCCGGCGCGTACCGTCGGCGGCACGCCGCCACGGGGCTCGAGGGCTGCGGCGATTTGCCGACCTGCACCCCCCGCAGGGGAGTGGCAGGAATTCGGCGAGCGGCGTCCCGCCGAAAATGACGATATCCTTACATCAGGATTCGTCGGAGGCTGGCGTGATGTCGAGAGCCATGGCAGTGGGCTGGACCTGTCTGGGCCTCTGGGGAGCCGCGCTCGGCCTGACGACCGCGGCGCGGGCCGCCGCACCGGATTGGCCGGCGGTCTCGGCGGTGCTGGCGTCGCGATGCCAATCGTGCCACGAGGGCGGCGACGCGAAGGGCGGCATCGACCTGCGGGCCGCGGCGGATGGCGAGGCGTTCGCCGCGCGGTTCGAACTCTGGCAGCAGGTGCTCGACGCGATCGAGGGCGGCGACATGCCGCCGCCCAAAGCCCCCCGTCTCACGCCGGAAGAACAAGGGCGCGTGGCAGGCATCCTGCGACGCGAACTCGAGGCGGTCGCCCGCGCCAACGCCGGCGATCCGGGGGTCGTGACGATGCGGCGGCTGACGAACGCCGAGTACGACTACTCGGTCCGCGATCTGACCGGGCAGCACTACGGCCTGACCGCGGAGTTCCAGCCGGATGGAGGCGGTGGCGAGGGGTTCTCCAACACGGGTGACGTGCTGTTTCTGAGCCCGGTCGTGCTGGACAAGTATCTCGGCGCCGCGCGGCTGCTCGCCGATCATGCCACGGTCATGCCCGGCACCGGCATCGTCTTTCACGACCATCGCATCGGCCTGCGGGGGCCCGAGCAGGTCAAGGCCCATGCCGAGCAGAGCCTGTACGTCTGGTACCAGCAGAAGGCGGCCCCGCATCTGCCGGGTGACTTCGCCGACATGCGGGAGGCCGAGTATCTCCTGAGCTGCTGGAAGCACCGTCACCTCGCGACACCGCTGGACACGCTCGCCGCCGAGGCCGGACTGAACCGCGCCTTCCTCGGAAACTGGTGGAACCTGCTCACGGGCACCGAGCCGAAGTCGCGGTTTCTCGACCTCGTGCGGCAGCCGTGGCGGGAACTCCCGGCGCTCGATCCAGCGGCTCCGGACAAGGTCCCGGAGCAGGTCGTCGAAGTGGTGGGCCGGATCGCCGCCGACCTGCGATCCTGGAACGATCCGAAGAAGCCGGGCAGCGGTGTGCAGCGGTACCAGCAGGACGCCGACGGCATTCGCCCGTATCCGATGCAGCTGCCCGTCGAGGGGCACGACAGGGTGCACCTCTGTTTCGGCGACCTCGGCGACGGCAATGCCGGTGATGTCGCGCTCGTGCCGAAGATCGAGGTGCGGCTCGGGAAGCAGACGGTGCCGTATTTCGAATGGCTCCGCGGCCGCATCGCCGAAGTCACGGGGCGCATCGCCGCCGCGCCGCCGGAAGAGCTCGCCGCGCTCCAGGCGAGCCTCGCGGAGCTCGAGGCCGTCCGCGGCCACTTCGGCAGCCATCCTCTCGCGGGGCGCGCCATCGAGCCGCATGTCCTCGCCGTCGCCGCGCCGCGCGTGGTGACGCTGCCGCTTCCGGCCGGGGCCGTCTCGCTCCGCGCGGAGGCCCGGCTCGACTTCGAGAATCCCGACGTCGACCGCGCGACGATCCAGTGGGTTGCGAGGACGGGCACGCCGCCGGACGTCACACGCATCATCCCCGGCGTGCTCACGATCTGGAAGATCCAGACCGAGGCGGCGCGGCGCACGATGGGGGAGTTTCACGCGATGCGGGTGGCGTTTCCCGACATGTTCGAGCGGCGGCTGGAGGAGGTGGCCCGGAACACCACGCGGTCCGCGCCCGGCTACACCGTCTACTACTTCAGCGACCAGCAGCTCGGCGAGATCCTCGGCGCGGCCGACCGGGCCGCCCTCGCACGCATGAGGCAGGATTATCGCCTGACGGCTCCGCGCGAGCTGCAGAAGTCGCAGCAGGACGAATTCGACTCCGCCCTGATCGGCCACCTGCACGGCCTCGCGGCGCGCGCCTGGCGGCGACCGTTGCTCGAATCCGAGGCGCAGTCCCTGGCGACGCTCTATCGCGACGGCGTGGACAAGGGGCTCGATCGCGAGTCGGCGGCCCGTGAGGTGATCGTCCGTGTGTTCGTCTCGCCGCACTTCCTCTTCAAGGCCGAGGCTTTGCCCGCTTCCGGCGGGACCGATGCGCCGGAACTGCCGCTTTCTTCCTGGGAGCTCGCGTCGCGGCTGAGCTACTTTCTCTGGTCCTCGATTCCGGACGGTCGCCTGCGAGAGGCCGCCGAGGATGGCAGCCTCGTCCGGCCGGACGTCTTGGCGGCCGAGACGCGGCGGATGCTCGCGGATCCCCGCGCCGCGGCGCTCGCGGATGAGTTCGCGGGGCAGTGGCTGCGGTTCGCGGCGTTCGAGAAGCACGATGGCGTCGACGCGACGGCGTTCCCGGAGATGACGGCCGACATCCGCGACGACATGAAGCGGGAGGCGGTCGAGTTTTTCCGACACTTGTTCCTGGAGGATCGGGCCGTCGTCGACATCGTGACCGGCAGGACGAGCTTCCTCAACGAGCGGCTGGCGACCTTCTACGGCATTCCGGGCGTGGCAGGCCCCGAGTTTCGCGAGGTGGACGTCTCCACCCAGCACCGCGGCGGGCTGCTCGGCATGGGGGCCTTCCTGACCAAGACGTCGCGGCCCGATCGCACCAGTCCCGTGCTCCGGGGTGAGTATCTCCAGGCCGTGGTGCTGGGCCATCCGTCGCCCCCTCCCCCGGCGAACGTTCCGGAACTGCGGAAGGGCCTCAAGCCGGCGTCGCTCCGGGAGGCCCTGGCCAGGCACCGTGAGGACCAAGCCTGTGCCGTCTGCCACGACCGGATCGATCCGGTCGGCTTCGCCCTCGAGTCGTTCGACCCGATCGGCCGCCGCCGCACGGTCGACGAGGCCGGCGGGGCGATCGACGACACCGGTCGCATGCGCGACGGGACGCCGCTCGAGGGCGTCGCCGGGCTGCGCAGGTTCCTGGCCGAGCACGACGGTCAGTTCCTCCGTCAGTTCGCCCGCAAACTGCTCGGCTACGCGCTGGGCCGCAGCGTGCAGCCCTCCGACGGCGAGTTGCTCGACAGGATCGTGGCGGCGATACGGTCTCACGATGGCCGGGTGTCGCCCGCGATCATCGCCGTCGCGACGAGCCGTCAGTTCATGTATCGTCGCGGCGAGGCCGCGGTCGGGGCCGCTTCCCCCGAGACGTCGAACCCATAGCCCCGTCGTTACGGTTTTTCAGGAGACCCTGTCCATGACTCTTTCCCGTCGCCGTTTCCTGCGGGGTGCCGGAGTCGCCGTGGGCCTGCCGTGGCTGGAGTCGATCCGTGCCTACGGTGCGGACGCCGCCGGGATGGCATCCGCTCCCCGGCGGCTCGCCGTCTGCTTCACGGGCAACGGCGTCAATCCACACCACTGGGGCGCGAAGATGGGCGCCGAGGGGCTCGAGTTCGCCGCGTCGCTGCGGCCGCTCGAGCCGGTCAAGGACAAGGTCGTCGTCTTCACGGGCCTGTGGAATCCGACGACGGTCGAGGGTGAGGGCGGGCACTACCCGAAGATGAATCTGCTGTCGGGCCTGCGGGTGAAGAAGACCACCACCGACGTCGAGGTCGGCACGACCATGGACCAGATCGTGGCGGCGAAGGTGGGGAGCAAGACACCCGTTCCGAGCATCGTCCTCGGCACCGAGCGGCCCAGCTACTCGACCGACTCCGGCTTCACGTCGATCTACTCGGCATACCTTTCCTGGAGCACGCCGACGACGCCCGCTCCGAAGGAGATCTTCCCGCAGCAGGCCTTCGATCAGCTTTTCGACGACGGCAGTCGACGGCTGCGCGACGAGAGCATCCTCGATCTCGTGCAGGAGGACGCGAAGCATCTGCGCGGCAGTCTCAGCCTGCGCGACAGCCGGAAGCTCGACGAGTATCTGGAGTCGGTCCGGGAGATCGAGCGGCGGATTCGCCACGCCGAGACCGCCGATCGTCGCGGGGCGGAAGGCCGGGGCTGGCGGCCGACCGTGAACGTTCCGACCATCGGGCGTCCGGCCGCAGGCATTCCCACGAACTCCGAGGAGCACCTGCGGCTGATGTTCGACATCATGCTCCTCGCCTTCCAGATGGATCGGACGCGGGTCGCCACCTTCATGCTCAACAACGATCTGTCGAACATGCGGTTTCCGAGCCTCGAGGGCGTCACGTCGGGCCTGCATGAACTCTCGCACCACGCCGGCGACGAGACGCGGCTCGCCCATTACCAGCGGGTCAACGAGTTTCAGGTGAAGCTCTGGTCGGAGTTTCTCCAGCGCATGGCGGCGACCGACGAAGGGGAGCGGACCCTGCTCGACAACAGCATGGTGCTCCTCGTGAGCAGCCTGATGGACGGCAATGCACATGACTCGCGTCAGCTGCCGGTGGTGCTCGCGGGGGGTGGGGGCGGGACGGTCAAGGGGGGCCAGGCCTATGACCTCACCGCAGCGCCCGACCGCCGGCTCTGCCGCCTCCATCTCGCGCTGATGGACCGCATGGGCGTGCACGTCGACAGGTTCGGCGACGCCGAAAATGTGCTCGAGATCTGAGGTGGCCCGGGAAGGTGCCGGAGTGTCCGCCGACCGGGCTGCAGGAGACATGGACAGTTCCCGAGTGGGTCGGTAGATTTGAACAATGCCGGGGGGGCTGGAGTCAGTGTTCTGACCGCCGTACCCCGCTCCATGCAGGAAGGATCACTCCAATGAGCAGGCGCTCGGCCCGAGGGGCATTCACGTTGGTCGAGTTGCTCGTCGTGATCGCCATCATCGGCACGCTCGTGGGTTTGCTCCTGCCGGCGGTGCAGACCGCCCGCGAGTCGGCCCGCCGGTCCGCCTGCCAGAACAAGCTCAAGCAACTCGGCCTGGCGATGCACAACTTCGAGTCTGCGAAGAAGGAGTTTCCGTCCAACTACTACGGCGGCGAAGTGGGGACGCAGTGGGAGGCTTGGTACTCGCTGAATGCGACGTGCATGATCCTGCCGTATCTGGAAGAGGAATCGCTCTATGCCCGCATGATGACCGCACGAGCGGACTCTTCCTTCAGCACGACCGAGCGGGGCCTGACACGCAGGAAGCTCGCGGCGATGGCCTGTCCCTCCGATGAGCCACCGACGACGAGGCCGGGAACATGGTCGGGCACCGAGGATCTCGCCCAGGCCAATTACGCATGGTCGACGGGCAGCCAGCCGCGCGGCTTCGCGACGCGCAGCACCGCGAACGGCTTCATGCATCAGGAACGCAGGGGAGAGATCAATCCGGTCGCCCCGCGGACGGAAGTGGCTGCCTCGTGGCCGGGGTTCAAGATCTCCCAGTTCACCGACGGCACGTCGAAGGTGATCATGGCGGCAGAGCAGCTGTGCGGCAGCGGCGCGAATGCGGCCGTGTTTCCGCGGAACCTGGCGCTGCAGTCGAGCAACACGGTGATCACGAACATCGCCAATCTCGACTTCGCGACCCAGGCCGAAGTGGATGCGATCGCGGCCGCCCAGCAGGCACCGACCGCCTGGATGGGGAACAACGGCATGGCCTGGGGCTACAACGGCGGATCCTCCTCGACGATCAACATGGCCGTGCCGCCCAACTGGACGAGCCCGTCGGGCGGAGGCGCCTCCGGCCCCTCGCTCGCCTACGACTGGACGTGGGGCGTCTTCCCCGCGCGGAGCCGCCACCCGGGGGTCGTCAACGCCGTGCTGGTCGACGGGGCGACGATGACGATCGCCGACGGCATCGACCTGCTCACGATCCAGCGGCTCGGCAACCGCAAGGATGGCGGACCGGTGGTGATGCCATGATGCAGGCCGCGCGTCGGCGGCTCTTGGCGGTTCTCGCGGCGGCCGTCCTCTGCGGCGGGTGCTCGGGTGGCGTGAAGGATCGTGCGCTGCCCTTCGCCCCCGACCCGGTGGCCGAGGCCAAGTCGCTCCTCAGCGGCTATGCATCCGGGCAGCCGGCCGGCAGCGAGTCCGAGATGTTCGAGGACCTCGTCGCCCGCGTCTCTGCGGTCGATCAGGCCAAGGGGGCCGAGTTGCGGGAGTTTTTCGCCGAGATCAAGGCCAAGCGGGCGCCCGACAGGGCGAAGGCAAAGGCGCTCGTCGAGGCCTGGTGAGACAGGCGTCCGGGGGCCGGCGGTCACCCGGGCGTTGGTGTCGCCAGGCCTGCCGGACCGGGATATAGTGGCGAGAGGTGGTCGTCCTTGCCGGCCACCGTCCCGCCGATCGACCGCCCGCGGGCTTGAGGCCCGAACACGGCGGTCCGCGATTCGGACGATCGTCCCGAATCGGCGACGCGGGTGACCCTTTCAGGACGCGGTGGCGTATGGGTTGCTCGACACGGCTTCGTGCCGCAGTGCGCGGGTGCGCATCCGCCATCATCGTCTGCTGCGGCGGCATGACAGTCTCTTCAGGGGCGGCCGCCGCCGAGCAGGCATCGACACGGCTTTCGTTCAACCGCGACATCCGGCCGATCCTCTCCGACAACTGCTTCGCCTGCCACGGTCCCGACAATGCCAACCGGCAGGCCGGCCTGCGGCTGGACACGTTCGAGCAGGCCACCGCCGAGCTCGACAGCGGCGCCAAGGCGATCGTGCCGGAGAAGCCCGCAGAGAGCGAACTCATCGCGCGGATCGTGTCGGACGATCCCGACGCCGTCATGCCGCCGCCGCATGCCAAGATCGGCCGGCTCACCGACGAGCAGGTCGAACTGCTCAAGCGGTGGATCGCCCAGGGAGCACCGTACGAGCCCCACTGGGCGTTCGTGCCGGCCGTGATGCCCGATCTTCCCACGGCGGAGACGGCTCCTGTCGGCGCGGGCTCGCACCCGATCGATCGGCTCGTCGCGAGCCGGCTCGCCAAGCGGGGGCTCGCGCTCCAGCCCGAGGCCGACCGGACCACGCTCATGCGCCGCGTTGCATTCGACATCACCGGCCTGCCGCCCACTCCCGCCGAAGTCGAGGCCTTCGTCGCCGACTCGTCGGCCGATGCGTATGAAAAGCTCATCGACAGGCTGCTCGCGAGCCCGCGGTACGGCGAGCGGATGGCGAGCGACTGGATGGACCTCGCCCGCTATTCCGACAGCTACGGCTTCCAGGTCGACCGCGAGCGGCCCGACATGTGGCCCTGGCGGGACTGGGTCACCAGAGCCTTCAACGAGAACCTGCCCTGGGATCAGTTCACCACCTGGCAACTCGCCGGCGACCTCTTGCCGCACGCGACCGACGAGCAGATCCTGGCGACCGCCTTCAATCGCCTGCATCAGCAGGAGAGCGAGGGCGGGAGTGTCGAGGAGGAGTACCGGGTGAACTACGTCAACGACCGTGTCACGACGTTTGGCACGGCGTTTCTCGGGCTCACGCTCGAGTGCTGCCGTTGCCACGATCACAAGTTCGACCCGCTCTCCCAGAAGGAGTTTTACCAGTTCTTCGCCTTCTTCGACGACATCGACGAAGCCGGGCTCTATTCCTACTTCACACCCGCCGTGCCCACTCCCAAGCTGCGGCTGATCGACGCTGCCGTCGCAAACCGGCTTGCAGCCGCCGAGGAGACGGTGGCCGAACGGGCCGCCGACGTCGCGGAGGCCGAACGGGTGGCCACGCTCACCGCGGCCGCTTGGATCGCTGGTCAAGGCCCGAGCCCCGAGGGACTCGAGGCGGCCGTCGGCACGATCCCCGGGGAGATGGCGGCCTATGCGTTCGACGCCCGCGGGCCCGATCAGAAGTTCGCAAGCGGCATTGCGACCAAGGAACCGGCCACCGCGCCGCCTGAGATCACCGTGGTGGAAGACGAGCGGGGCGGGCGGCCCGTCCAGGCCATCAAGCTCACGGGCGACCACCCGGTGCAAACGCCGGTCGGCAACTTCCGCCGCAGCGAACCCTTCACCGTCTCCGCCTGGATCAAGCCGGCCGATCGCTACGAGCGGGCCGTCGTCTTCCATCGGTCGCAGGCCTGGACCGACGCCGGCAGCCGCGGCTACGAACTGCTCGTGGACGAGGGCCATCTGCGCTGGTCGCTGATCCACTTCTGGCCGGGCGATGCGGCCAGCGTCCGGGCGGCGGAGCCGCTGCCGGTCGGCGAATGGGTGCATGTGGCCGTGTCGAGCGATGGCTCGGGCCGGGCCGCCGGCCTGAAGATCTTCGTCAATGGTCATCCCGCGGCCACGGAGATCGTCCGCGACTCGCTCACCCGCGAGATCACCGGCGGCGGTGGCGACCACATCCGCATCGGCGAGCGGATGCGGGACCACGGCTTCAAGAATGGCCTGGTAGACGATTTGCGTGTGTTCGGTCGGGCCCTCTCGCCGCTCGAAATCCGAGAGACGTTCGCCCCGGGCTCGATCGCGGCGGTGCTGGCCGCCAAGCAGGATGCGGAGTCGCTCGGCGGCTACTGCGCGGCGGCCTTCGACACGCCGGCCGCCCGGGCGCGACAGGCACTCATCGCCGCCCGTCAGGCCCGCGACGACCTCGCCGAGAAGCCGCGCGAGATCATGGTGATGCGGGAGCTGCCGCAGCCGAAGATGGCCTACGTGCTCTCCCGCGGCGACTACGACAAGCGTGCCGAGCCGGTCGAGCCCGACACGCCCGCCGCCCTGCCCCCCTTCCCCGCCGATCAACCGCGGAACCGACTCGGCCTGGCCCGGTGGCTGACGCAGCCCGACCATCCGCTCCTCGCGCGGGTCACGGTCAATCGGCTCTGGCAGTCGCTTTTTGGCCTGGGGCTCGTGAAGAGCCCCGAGGATCTGGGCAGCCAGTCAGCGCGGCCGGAGTACCCCGAGGTGCTCGACTGGCTGGCCTGGCAGTTCTCCCATCCGGTATCCGAGGGCGGCCTGGGTTGGGACATGAAGGCGCTCGTCAAGACGATCATGCTCTCGCAGACCTACCGCCAGCGGAGCATCGCCGACGAGAGGACGATGGCCGATGATCCGCTGAACGTCTGGCTCGCCCGCGGTCCGCGGCACCGGCTGCCGGCCGAGATGATCCGCGACGGCGTTCTCTCCGCCTGTGGATTGCTCGTCGAGAAGGTCGGCGGCCCGCCGGTCAAGACCTACGACAGCCCTGAGTCGTTCAAGCCCGCCAAGGCCGATTCCGGTGATGCGCTCTATCGCCGCAGCCTCTATACGTTCTGGCGGCGGACCGGCCCGGCGCCGGTGCTCGAGAGCTTCGACATGCCCAAGCGGGTGGTCTGTGTGGCGAAGCGCGACACGACGAACACCCCCCTCCATGCGCTTGTCCTCCTGAACGGGCCGCAGTTCGTCGAGGCGGCGCGGGTGCTCGCGGAACGGCTGCTGACGGAGCATGCGGGTCGCGCGGATGACGCCGTGGCGCGGGCTTTCGAGCTGTTCACGAGCCGGCGGCCCGACGATGAAGAGCGGGCGATCATGAGCCGCATGCACGCCGATCAGCTCGCATGGTACCGCTCTCATCCGGACGAGGCGGCCCAGTTCGTCGCGATCGGTCAGAAAAAGCCCGCGGCCGGCCTCGAGTCGGTCGACGTGGCCGCGGCGGCCAGCGTGATCAATGCCCTGATGAACTACGACGGAAGCGTGGTGAAGCGATGAACAGGCGCGATTGGCTCGGCAGCTTCGGCATGGGGTTTGGGGGGCTGGCGCTCGCCGCTCTGCTCGGCCGCGAGGGCCGCGCCGCGGCCGAGGGCGCCGGGGGACTTCTCGACGGATTCCACCATCCGCCCAAGGCCAAGCGGGTGATCTATCTCTTCCAGTCGGGCGGCCCTTCGCAGCTCGACCTCTACGACCACAAGCCGCTGCTCGCCCAGCAGGACGGCCAGCAGCTGCCGGAGAGCGTCCGCGGCGGTCAGCGGCTCACCGGCATGTCGGGCAACCAGAGCTCGATCCCGCTGGCGGCCTCACCCTACAAGTTTGCCCGGCACGGCGAGAGCGGCGCCTGGTTGTCCGAGCTGCTTCCGCACACGGCAAGCATCGCCGACCGGCTCTGCTTCGTGCGGACGATGCACACCGAGAGCATCAACCACGGGCCGGGTGTGACCTTCATGCAGAGCGGCTCGCAGATTCCGGGCCGGCCGAGTATCGGGGCCTGGCTCGACTACGGCCTCGGCAACGCCCACGAGGATCTGCCCTCCTTCGTCGTGCTGATCACGAAGAACAAGGGCGGCCAGCCGTTGATGAGCCACCTCTGGGGCGCGGGTTTTTTGCCGACCAAGCACCAGGCGGTGCGGTTTCGATCTGGCGGCGATCCGGTGCTCTACCTGGGCAACCCGGCGGGCGTGTCGCGGGAGAGCCGCCGTGCCGTGCTCGACGGCTTGCGGCAGCTGCACGAGCATCAGTTCGCGGGCACACCCGACGCGGAGATCGCGGCCCGGATCGCCAACTACGAGATGGCCTTCCGGATGCAGGCGAGCGTGCCGGAGGTGGCCGACTTGTCCGCCGAGCCGGCTTCCGTGCTCGAGATGTACGGCCCCGATGCCAAGGATCCCGGCACGTTCGCCGCCAACTGCCTGCTCGCCCGGCGGCTGGCCGAGCGGGGGGTGCGGTTCATCCAGCTCTACCATCAGGACTGGGATCACCACGGCGGCATCAAGGGCGGTCTCAGACGTGAATGCCAGCAGACCGACCAGCCGGCGGCGGCGCTCGTCAAGGATCTCGCGGCCCGCGGCATGCTCGACGACACGCTCGTCGTCTGGGGCGGCGAGTTCGGCCGCACGAACTACTGCCAGGGGCTCTACAAGCCGGGCGGCGACTTCGGCCGCGATCATCATCCGCGATGCTTCACGATCTGGATGGCGGGGGGCGGCGTGAAGCCCGGCACGACCTACGGCGAGACCTGCGAATACGGCTACAACATCGTGAAGGACGGCGTGCACGTGCACGACTTCCACGCGACGATGCTCCATCTGCTGGGCATCGACCACGAGCGGCTCACGTACAAGTTCCAGGGCCGTCGCTACAGGCTCACCGACGTGCACGGGAAGATCGTGAAGGGCATCCTCGCCTGACGGCCGAGCCGGAGGCTCGGCATGCGCAGCAGCGACCGGAGGTCGCCAAGCGAAGCGAGGCACGATGCCGAGGCTTCGCAAGCAGCCGGCCGTGCACGGGAAGATCGTGAAGGGCATCCTCGCCTGACGGCCGAGACTAGGTCGCATCTGAGATGCGTGTGGCGATGTGCCGGCAAGCCAGGCGAGGGAGGCGAAGGGGTCGGCGAAAGCTCGAGGAGCTTTGGGCGACCTTGCCCACGCGACGAGACTTTTGCCGCCCCGAAGCCGGTGCTACACCAAAGTCGGAAACGCTCTAGGTTCTGTCTGAAAACTGGGCCGGATTGGCTGCGCCGCGGATTTTTGAGCGGATCGAGGCGGCTGAGCCAAGCCGTATCCGGGCGATACGGCGGGCGAGGCCAACGAAGAGCTGCTCAAAAAGACCAAGCAGACGGCCGAGAAGTGTTTTCAGACAGAGCCTAGTCGACCGGCTCGTCGCGAAATGCCGCCGCGAGCAGGCGGTAGGCACGGGAGACGTCGAGCGCCGCCAGCCGCAACGAGTCGCGGTCGTCGCCGTCCTCGATCGCATGCTCGAGCTCCTCGAGCCGGGTCTCGTAGAGCCGCGCTTTCGCGAGGTGGTAGTCCGACACGCGGCCGTGTCGGAGGTAGCAGCCGACGACCAGCCGGCGGACCCAGTTCTCGCTCACGGGGATCCATTCTTCGGCGTGCTGCCTCGATCCCGTGATGGCCGCGTGCGCGACCTCGATGTTGGCGTTCGACAGCTCAGGGAGCACCTCGTCCGACGGCGGGTAGTAGGCGTAGCAGCCGAAGATGCTGGCGGCGACGATCGATCCGAGGCCGATCAGGGCCAGGACCTTGCCCGGGATCACGACGTCCCACCTGCCCGACTGCCGGCCAGCGGCGTGCGGCCGGACGAGCCAGGCCTCGATCTTTCGGCCTGGGTCGAACGCTCGCAGTAGCGTGCCGCCGGCTGCCAGGCAGGCGAGGGCTGCCGCGCCGAACCATTCGTGCGGCAGGGTTTCCTGCTTGATCCGTCGCGCGATCTCGGCGACGCAGCCGCCCGGGGGGGGCTGGCCCGGGCGAAACGGCGCGCAGTAGCGGTCGAAGGCGTGCGTGTGGCCCACCGGCTCGATTCCGTTGGGGTAAAGCGGCCGCTCGATGCCGTATGACATCAGGAGCACGGCCGCGAAAATCAGTCCGAACCAGACGGCAAGCTTCCGCCAGCCGTAGTGCACGAGCATCCAGGCGATCAGCCCGAGATTCACCCCTGCGCCGAGCGTCAGCAGGATGAAGGCGGCGCCGATCGAGTTGCCGTGCTGAAACATCGAGCCCAGTTGCGACATGACGATCATCGGCGTCGCATAGGCGGGCGTGGCGATGGCCGTCATGAGGAGGGGCGACGCGGGATTGTCGTGGCCCATCGAGAGTTGCAGGGCTCCGGCCGGGAGCAGCACGGCCAGCAGGCCGACGCCGAGGATCCCGATCCCGACGAGGGCCGCCGTGCCGCTCACCGACTCTCGTGCCATCTCCACGGCGATGGCGGCCATGCGGCGGAAGCCCTGGGCCGGTGCCGGTCGGTCGGGGACGTGGACCTCCGTGTCGGGAAACAGGCGGTCGAAGACGCTGCCCGTGATCATGACCACGGCGAGCGAGCAGGCCGCGAAGGCCATGATCGTGAACGGCTTGGAGAGCGTGAGGCCGTAGAGCAGCGAGAGGGGGTCGAAGAGCGGGCTCGAGAGCGCGAAGGCGAAGATGGTGCCGACGGCGATGCCGCTGGCCCGGAGCTGACGGCAGATGGCGATCGTGCCCAGCGAGCAGCCGGGGAGCAGCATCCCGATCAGCCAGGACTGGGCCAGCGAGGCGAGGGAGTTCGAGCCGAAGAGCCGCCGGGTGTCGGCATGGCCCATCAGGCGGCTGAGCATGCCGGCGATGCAGAGGCCGGTGAAGATGAACGGGGCCCCCTGGAGCAGCGCCTGCAGCATCCGCAGGACGGCCCCCCACGCGATCTCACTCATGGTGCACTCCCTGGCTGGCTTTCGTGCCGTGATTCCCCGCCCGCGGGCCGTAGGTCAGCGTGCCGATCCTCGGGCGGCAGCGTCGCGTTGATCGCCCGGAGCGAGGCCAGCGGACCATCCGCCGCCGGGCTCCGCGGATCGGCCGCCGCGAGCGCCGCCGAGAGGCGCACCACCCGCTCCCAGGGCTCGCGGCCGAGCGTCGTGTCGGCGGCGAGCTCCGGCAGCCAGCGGATGACGTCGAGTCGCTCTGTCGGCGCGAGGTCGTCGCCGCCGAGCATGGCCACCGCCCGGTGGAATGTCCGGGGATGGTGGGGCGGCAACGCATGCGCGTCCGCAAGATCGTGTTCAGGAGGCTGTCCGCAGCCGGCGCAGCCGAGCACCGCCGCGAGATACCACCAATTCGCAGAAGCATTCATGGCCGAATGGGAACCTCCACGCCCTCCAGGATGCCGGCGATCACGCCGCCCTCGTCGCTGCCATCGATCCCGAGCCGCACCGCAAGCACGGGCACTGCGACACGCTGAACGTCGTCGGGGGTCACGAAGCCGCGGCCATCGAGCCAGGCGTGGGCCTGGGCGGCGCGCTGCCAGATCAGGAGCCCGCGGGGGCTCACTCCGAGGGCGATTTCGCGGTGGCCGCGGGTGGCGTGCGCGAGCCGCACGAGGTAGTCCTGCACGCCCGCCGCCACCGGCGTCGCCGCCACGGCATCCTGCATCGCCGCCAGGTCCCCCGGATCCAGGACGGCCGCGGCCCCCGGGCCGAGGCGGTCGGCGCCGCCCACCGCGGCGGCGAGCATCGCCCGCTCGTCCTCGGCGAGCGGGTAGCCCACCTCCAGCTTCATGGCGAACCGATCGAGCTGCGCCTCGGGCAGCGGGTAGGTGCCGTGCTGCTCGTGGGGGTTTTGCGTCGCGATGACGAAGAAGGTGTCGGACAGGCCGAACCGTTCGGCGTCCACGGTGACCTGCCGCTCCGCCATCGCCTCCAACAGCGCGCTCTGCGTCCGCGGCGTGGCCCGATTGATCTCGTCGGCCAGGAGGATGTCGGTGAAGACGGGACCCCGGCGAAACTCGAACTCCCGGGTCCGCTGGTTGAAGATGTTGAAGCCGGTGATGTCGCTGGGCAGCAGGTCGGGCGTGCATTGCACCCGCATGAAGCTGCCGCCGATCGACGCCGCCAGCGCCTTGGCGAGCGTCGTCTTGCCGAGTCCGGGCCGATCCTCGAGCAGCAGATGCCCGCGGGCGAGCAGGCAGACGAGCACGTGCTCGACCACGTCGCTCTTCCCCTTGAGGACCGTGTTGAGGTGCCGCCGCACGCCGTCGATACGGTCGAGCGCGGTGGGCGTCGGCTCGGCGGTGCCTGTCATCGTCATGCCGTGAGTCTCCGGGCGGACGAGAGATGCCGCCACGACCAGACCGCCGGCGCGGTCGTGACGGAGGACGCGGGATGCCGCGCCGCGCCCGGTGGGCCATAGAGGGCGACGGCGGCGATGCGGACGAAAGCCCGGGCGTGCGCGGCCGGCATGGCGGCGGTCATCGTCGCCGACATCCGTCCGTGCACGATGTCGAGCCAGCGGGCCGGGGTGACGTGCCGCGGTCGCGGCAGTCCTGCCCGGGCGCAGCGGCGGTCGAGGAACGCCACCGTGTCGAGTACCAGGGCGCGGGAGGCGGTGCCGTCACCACGCATGGTCGCGAGCCGCCAGACCGCCTCGTCGGCGAGGTCGACGAGATACTTCCCGTGCCGGAGCCCGAGCAGCACGAGCAGTCCGAGCGCGGTCGGGGCGAGCGGGTGCCGCACCAGCCAGCCCAGGGCCAGGAGCACCGCGTGGGTCGCGCGGGCGACGATCCCGCGGGACGGCACCAAGACCGTGTAGCCGGGTGTCGGCTCGAGTGTGATCCAGTGGCCCGGGACGGCATGAACCTCGGCCCAGAAGTGGACGTCGCCGGGCAGCACCGCCGTGTGGTCGGCGCGGACGTCGTGCCGCTGCGGATGGGCATAGAAACCGCTCGCCAGCCGGGCCGCATATCCCAGCGAGCGGAGCGCCACGACGGCCGCCGACGCGAAGAGGTAGTCGGGGCCACGGCGGGTTTCCAGGAGGAACTCGGCGACGGAATCGGGTCGGTCGGCACCGGCTCGGGCATCTGGGTCGAGCGTGCAGGTCTCACGAATCCGCTCGACCACCCGTTCGATCTGCGGCCAGCCCCGCGGCAGGCCCGCCACCCACGACTCCGCCAGCATCTTGACCGCCTGCGCATGGCGATCTTCGCCGAACTCCCGACAGGCTGCCGGGCCTCCGCTGAACGCGCCGGGCAAGCCGAGGAGTCGCCACGTGTCGACCGGCTGCGACTGCACGTTCACGGTGACGAGTTCCGGGAGCGTGTCGCGGTCGACGCGCAGGATGCCGGGCTGCGCCCACTCGAAGAAGTCGGCCCGGTCGACGTGGTCGATGTGCACCGCGGCGAGACGATTCGGCGACGGAATGCGGTTGCTTTTCAGCCGGATGATGCGCAGGGCATGGGACTCCGGCGGTCCGTAGATGTCGCAGAGCACGCCATCCGCGACCCGCAGCCAGCGGCGCGAGCCGACCTTCTGCCACGACAGACCCGCCTGCCACGAGGGAAGCTCCTCCGGATGCCACGAGACACCGTCGAAACGGTCGAAGCTCTCGAGCTTGAGGTGCAGCGGCACCCGCCCCTTCACCTGGAGGAGCGCCCGCGACTCGAGGTCGGCGATCCGCCGCGAGGACGACCGTCCCGGCTGCCGGACCGTGGAAAACTCACGGCCCGGCCGGCGCGACGTGGCGATCGAATGGTCGTCGTTACGGATCGTGTCCTGGTTGGCGAGCGAGATCGTCCGCTCGGTCTTCTTGCGCTGCACCGGCTCGTTGTACATGTCGTCGAAGATGTCGTAGAGCGAGGACTCGTGCGACGTCATGAACGGGGCGTTGTCGAGCGGCGCGAAGCTGCGGATGTTGTCGAGCCCCGCGACGAGGGCGTCGCCATCGCCCACGCCGGCGGTCGCCGCCGCCGCCGACCGGCCCTGGCCTCCCGAGGTGGGCATGAATCCATCCGCCTGGCGGATCTGCCGTGCGGATACCGGCACCACGAGCAGCAGGCCCAGCAAGGCCAGCGGCAGGGCCAGCAGCCAGCGCCGTGGCAGCGCCGTCCGGGAGGAGGCCTCGATCCGCTGCTCGATGGTTTCCCAGTGGCCGGCCACGAGCCAGCAGACGCCGATCGTGGCGAAGGCGATGACGAAGCCCTGCGCCCAGATGGCATGGGCGCTCGCCGATGCGAACACCACGAGAAAGGTGGCGACGCCGACGCACGCCTGGCGGGCCGCCGCATGGTGGGACAGGACCGCCAGCGCGATGACCAGGTCGCGGAGGACGATCAACAGGAAGGTGTCGAGCAGGATCCCGTCGCCGAAGAGCAGGCGGATCACCGCCTCGACGGCCACGGCGATCGCGACGGCGGCGCACACCCAGGTCGCCCGGCCGCGGGGAGTGGCGCCGAGCGTCGGCCACCGTCGGCGCAGCAGTTCGCCGACCGCGATGGCGATCCCGCCGATCGCCGCCGTGGCGGCGGCGATCCCGCGGATGTCGAACGGGCCGTGCATGCCGCGGACGGCCACCTCGACGGCGATGCAGGCCAGGCCCGCGAGCACCATCGTCAGCCAGCGAGTGCCGGCGGCCGGGATCGAGGAACGTTCAGCCGGCATGGCAGAGGTGCCTCCAAGCCCGGCGGAACGCGGCGAGCGGTGCGGTCGCCGGACCGATGTCGACGACGCGGCCGGCCGGCGGCGGTGCCGGCGACGGCGGCGCGCCGTCGTCGATGACGAGCCAGAGCTGGTCGCCGTGGACGTGCCGGTGCTCGGTGCGGAGGCCGAGGCCGCGGCGGGTGGTGATCGTCACCTGGAAGACACCGCAGTTGCCGTGGTGGATGCGGCGGCAGGCCGCGGCCCGATGCGTATGCTGGCAGTCGTTGTGGTCGTGGTCGCACGAGCGGAATCTCGCCAGTGTGTCGAGGAAGCGGGCCAGGCCGGCTCCGCCTGCGGCGACACGGATCGACTCGTGCCCGTAGCAGCACTCGACGAGTGCGCTGGCCCGCTGGTAGGCCACGCAGACACTCGCCGCCAAGCGGATCGACTGCTCGAGCGTGCTGGCGGCGCCCGTGCCCGAGTGGACCGCCGGGTCGGAATCGAAGACGACCCGCACCGCCGCCATGGCGGCGGCCTGCCGTTCGCAGACGATCATCGTGCCCAGCCGGGCCGTGCACGCCCAGTGGACCCGCCGCAACGAGTCACCGTTGCGAAACGGCCGCGTGCCGAGCATGTCGCCGGAGTCGCCGATGCGGGTCTCGGAGAAGCGTTCCTCGGCAGGGCGTGTCTCGGCGGCGTCGGCGAGCGTGTCGAGTTCGATGGTGCGCGGCCAGGCGAGCAGCGTCCCTTCGGCGGCCAGGTCGCGGCCGGCGACCGTGAGGCCGAAGGGGAAGCTGGTGGTGAGCCGGGGTGTCCTCCGTGGATAGACGCCGCGGCACTCGGGCACGCACGCCCATGAAAACTCCTCCGTCGACCAGCCGCCGATACGGGCCAGCGCGACGGTGGCCGGGGAATCGCCGCCCAGATCGAGCTCCGCCGTGACTCCCCAGACCGGCCAGGGCCAGGTGTTTCGCACCGTGAGGACCACGTGGGCCGCCTCACCGGCGACGATGCGTCGCTCCGCGAAGCGTATGCGGCCGGTGATGCCGCGGATAGTGACCTGCGGCCAGCCGTAGCCGAGGAGGATGACCACCAGAATCGCGGCGCAGGATATGACCGCCACGGGGCTGACGAGGAGCGAGCAGACGATCGCGATCGCCAGGGCGATGAGGAGCGCGAAGATCGGCCGCTTCACCCAGGACACCCAGCGATTCGCGCCAGGGCAGAAGTCGTGCGTGAGGAGGCCGAACAGCGCCGCCAGGGGCCGGGATCGCACGGCAGGCGGTGCCGGGTTCGCCGTGTCCATGATGATCTCCCCACCTGGCCGTGATCACCGCACCACGCGGCCGGCCTGAGACGCAACTGTATTGCAAGAGATGTATTGTTGCAATAGTTTCGCGGTGGCCTGCCCGTCGCGCACTCTCGGAGCGGGGCATTCGCAGTTGGCGCGGGACCGCGGATCACGGTAAACTTCCGCGGACTTCAGGCCATACTGCGTCGTGCCACGCGTCTTTGGTGGCGGATTCACTCGAGGGCGTCTCCCGACGTGAGTGCCCTGGCAGGGGAGGATGTGTCATGCGGCTCGATTGCTTGGGGCGGGCCCTGTGGATCGCCGTCGTGCTGCTTTCGGGCGGCCTGCCGTCGGCCCTGGGGCTCGAGTCGTCCGTCCCGGCGCAGGCGCAGCTGTCGCCCGCAGATGCTGCTGCGGCAGCCGCGATGACACTCGCCGTGGCGGGCAAGTGGGACGAGGCGCTCGCGGCGGCCGAGAAACTGATCGCCGCGGACAAGAAGTGTTGGCCGGCCTACCTGGCCCGCGGCATGGCCCGCCATGGCAAGGGGGATCTCGACGGCGCCATCGAGGACTTCGACGAGGTGACGGGCCAGGGTGGCCGTGAGCCCGCGATGATCGCCCTCCGCGCCGATGCGCATGTTCAGCGGTCGCGGGTGCAGTACGACCAGGGCTTGTATCTGCCCGCGATCGACAGTGCCTACTTCGCGATTCTCGAGAAATATGACACGTTCGACGCCCACTTCCACCGCGCTCGGGCCTATCTGGCGCGGCACGAGTGGGACAAGGCGATCCGCAGCTTCGACAGGGCGCTGCAGATCAATCCGAAATCGGCGGAGGCCCTGAGCGGCCGCGGCTACGCGCACGGTGCGGCAGGGCGGTTCGACAACGTCATCTGGGACCAGAACAAGGCGATCGAGCTCGATCCGAAACTGGCTATCGCGTACGAGCGGCGGGCTGCGGCGCGGATCGCCAAGGGCGGCAAGGATGCGGCGAAAGCCCTGCCCGACCTGGCGAAGGCCCTGGAACTCGATCCGAAGCTTGCCGAGGCGCTCTGCGACCGGTCGCTCGTGGCGGTCATGACCGGCAATCTCGAGGCGGCCGCCGCCGACGCCGAGGCGGCCGTTCAGGCGGCCCCGAAATCGGCTCGGGCGCACTTGCAGCGCGGGCTCGTCGCCATGCGGGCGAAGGGCAAAGACAAGGAGAAGGGCCTCGCGCGGGCCGCCGCAGCGTTTGACGAGGCGATCCGTCTCGACCCGCGGATGGGCGAGGCCTTCCTGGCGCGTGGTCAGATGCGTCTCACGGCGAAGGAGTATGACGGGGCACTGGCCGACTTCACCGCGGCGATCGACCTGAACGGCAAGCTGGCGGCCGCCTATGCCGGCCGCGCGCAGGCACGCAGGCATCTCTCCCCGGGCGAGGAATCGGCGGTCTCCATCAAGGCCGACCTGCAGCGGGCGAAGGAACTCGAGGATCTCGCGGCCGGTCGTAAGAAGGCCGAGGAGCAGGCGTCGCCGCCCCGGTTCGACGTCGCTTCAAAGCCGGTCGACCCGGGCCGGCACGCCGCTGCCGTCGCGTCGGCCGGGAAGATCGACGGGCTCGTGGCCAAGAACTACGCGAAGCACAAGATTGAACCGATGCCGCCGACCACGGACGAGCAGTTCGTGCGGCGGATTTATCTCGACATCGCCGGCCGGATTCCGACGTACAAGGAGACGACCTCCTTCCTGGCGTCGAAGGATGCCGACAAGCGGACCAAGCTGATCGACGATCTGCTCGGCAGCGACGATTATGCAAGCCACTTTTTCAACTACTTCGCCGACATCCTCAGGTACAAGGACCGCCTGGGCGAGGATGTCCGGGGCGAGCCGTGGCGGCAGTGGATCAAGCAGTCACTTGCCGAGAGCAAGCCCTGGGACGATTTCGTGTCGGAAATGCTCACCGCCCAGGGCCTGATCTGGGACAACCCGGCCACCGGCTACCTGCAGCGCGATCCCGGCATGCCGCTCGACAACGTCAACAACACAACCCGCATCTTCCTCGGCACGCGTATCGGCTGCGCACAGTGCCACGACCATCCGTTCGACAAGTGGAAGCAGAAGCAGTTTTACCAGGCCGCCGCGTTCGTCTTCGAAACACAGACACAGACCGGCGGCGGCGACAAGCGGTACTGGTCCGCCGATCCGGGCAAGCGACTGCGGGCCGAGTACGCCAAGATCGAGCAGGAGGAGGAGGAGCGGCGGCAGCGTTCGTACCAGTTCGACCAGCATCTGCGGACGAACATGAAGATCGTCAACGATGCCAAGGGGAAGAAGATCCACCTTCCCAAGGACTACGCCTACGCCGATGGCAAGCCGGGGGACAGCGTGGAGCCGAAGGCTCTCTTCGGCCCCGACGTGAAGCTCCAGCCCGGTGAGACTCCGCGGCAGGCCTTCGCCCGTTGGCTGACCGCGAAGGACAACCCGCGGTTCGCCAAGACGATCGCGAACCGCCTCTGGAAACAGGTCTTTGGCATGGGCCAGATCGAACCGGTCGATGACATGATGGATTCGACCGTCGCCGAGAACCCGGAGCTGATGGTGTTTCTCGAGGACGAGATCAAGCGGCTCGACTTCGACATGAAGGAGTATCTGCGGATCCTCTTCAACACCGCCACCTACCAGCGGCAAGCGTTCGATCACGAGGTTGCCCTCGGCGCGCCCTATCATTTTCCCGGGCCCGTGCTCCGACGCATGACAGCCGAGCAGGCTTGGGACTCGTTTCTCACCCTGGCTGTCGCCGAGTGGGACTACCGTGAGCCGCCGGCCGCGCTGTACCGCGATGCGGTCGCGTGCGACCTCGGCAGCGACTCGGCTGAGACGGTGCTCGCATCGAGAGACAAGGTCGCGGAGATCGATCGGCAGCGGACGAAGGCGCAGGAGAAGTTCAAGTACAAGGGAAACCTCCTGGCCCGTGCCTCCGAACTGCCGTCGCCTTTGCCGCCGAACCACTTTCTGCGGATGTTCGGCCAGTCCGACCGTGAGCTGATCTCGGCGTCGGCGACCTCCGGGTCGGTGCCCCAGGTGCTCTTCATGTTCAACGGTCAGATCTCCCACATGTTGCTGGAGAAGAACTCCACCATCTACAACAACATCGTCAAGAAGAAGACGGTTTCGGACGGAGTCAGGACGGTGTTCCTCACGATCCTCGCCCGCGAGCCCGATGCGGAGGAGATGGCCGCCGCCGTCGCGCAGGTGAAGACCGACGGGCCGGCCGGCTATGGCAACGTCGTCTGGTCGCTGGTGAATACACGGGAGTTCATGTTCGTTCAGTGACGGCGCGACCGGTCGCTCGACGACGACCGACAGGGGAGAGGCATCTGATGCGTGACATCGTTTCCAGGCTTGATCGTCTCAGTCGGCGACATCTGCTCGAGCGGGCCGCCGGCGCGGCGCTTGGAGTGGGCCTTCTTCCGGGGGTGAATCGGGCTCTCGGCGCGGCGGCGCAGCCAGCCGGCCGGGCCAAGCGACTCATTTACCTCTACATGGCCGGCGGCATGACGCACCTCGACACGTTCGACGTCAAGCCGGGCACGGAGAATCAGGGGCAGACGCAGGCGATCTCGACGAGCGTCGCGGGCGCCCAGGTCAGCGAGTATCTGCCCAAGCTCGCGGGCCACATGGGCAAGATGGCCGTCATCCGCTCGATGAACACCCAGACGGCCGATCACGAGCAGGGTGAGTACCTGATGCGGACCAGCTACGAGCAGATCGCCACGGAGCGGCATCCGTCGATCGGGCCGTGGATTCAGCGGCTGAAGGGGCGGCAAAACAAGACACTTCCCGACACCGTCACCGTGGCGGCCGGCGCCCGGCATCCGGGGGCCGGATTCCTCGACCCCACCTACAGCCCGCTGCCGATCGGTGACCCGAATCGTGGCCTCGAAAACACCACATCGCCGGCGTACCTCACGGAGGCATCGTTCGAGAAGCGGATCGACCTCATCAGCCAGTTCGACAAGAAGTTCCGGGCGAAGTACCCCCTCAAGAGCGTGCAGGGCTACACCGACTTCTACGACGAGGCGACCACGCTGCTCTCCAGCGGTGACCTCAAGGCGTTCGACCTGTCGAAGGAGAAGGACGCCGATCGTGACCGCTATGGACGTGACGCCTTCGGGCAGGGCTGCATGCTCGCCCGCCGCCTGGTGGAAAACAACGTGCGCTGCGTGGAGGTGACGCTCGGCGGTTGGGACATGCACAACACGATGTGGGACTACAACACGCTTCCGGCGAAGACCGCCGTGCTTGACACGGCCGTCTCTGCCCTGCTCGAAGACCTTGGCGCCCGCGGCCTCCTCGACGACACGCTCGTCGTGCTGACGACCGAATTCGGTCGCTCCCCGGTGATCAACTACAACGCCGGTCGCGACCACCATCCGGCCGTGTTTTCGGCGATGCTGGCGGGCGCCGGCATCAAGGGCGGCCAGTTGTACGGCAAGTCTGACAAGCGTGGGCACGGCGTCGACGCCGACGGCGTGACGCCGGCCGACTTGAACGCGACGGTGGCGACGGCCTTGGGCCTGCCGCTCGACGAGATCGTCATGTCCCCGACGAACCGCCCGTTCAAGGTCGCCCACGACGGCGTGCCGGTGAAGAAACTGCTGGCCTGACGCCGAGGAGTTGCTGCCGCTTGCTGGCTACGGCGGTCGCCGCGGCGAGAGGCGGTCTGAGAGGGACGGCGGAGCGAGCATGAGGGCATTGGGTATCGTCCTGGCGTTATCGCTGCTCCTCGTGGTTTCTGCCACGGCGGCGGAAGACGGCGACCTTTTCGGTCCGCGGGTTTCTGTCGGCCGCAGGGCCGACGGCGGAGCGGTTACGCCCGTCAACCAGGCGATCACGCCCGCGGGGCGGCAGGTGGACCTGCCCGGTTTGCGTCCGCAGGCCGTCGCCCTCTCGCCCGATGGGCGTCTGCTGGCGGCCTCGGGAAAGACCAACGAGGTCGTCATTGTCGATCCCGTGTCGGGGGATGTGAGGCAGCGTGTGAAGCCGGCTTCGGGCGAGGCGGTCACGCCGCCGGCTGACGCCGATGCGGCCCGCAACCTCAAGCCCGACACGCAGGCGATCGAGAGCTTCACCGGCCTCGTCTTCTCCCCCGACGGCACGCGACTCTTCATGAGCAACGTGCACGGCAGCGTGAAGGTCTTTTCCGTGGCCGACGGCGTCGTTGCGGCTTCGCACACGATCCCGCTGCCTCCCGCCAAGGCGCCGCAGCGGGCGGCGGAGATCCCCTCGGGCCTGGCCGTCTCGGCCGATGGGGCCAGGCTGTACGTCTGCGGCAACCTGTCGAACCGTCTGCTCGAGATCGACGCCACGACGGGCGCCGTGCTGCGGACGTTCGACGTCGGCGTGGCGCCCTTCGACGTCGTGCTCGTCGGGAGCAAGGCGCTCGTCAGCAACTGGGGCGGTCGACGGCCGGGAGCCGACGATCTGACCGGCCCGGCCGGCAAGGGGACGCGGGTCCGCGTCGACCCGGTGCGGTTCGTGGCGAGCGAAGGCTCCGTGAGCCTGATCGACCTCGACTCCGGCGCGGTGCGGGAGACGATCGTCGGCCTGCACGCGTCGGCCCTCGCGGTCGCGCCGGACGGGCGGCACGTCGTCTGCGCCAATGCGTCCTCCGACACGCTCTCGATCCTCGACGCACGGACCGGCGACGTCGTCGAGACGGTCTGGACGAAGCGGACGCCCGCCGAGCTCTTCGGCGCCCAGCCGACGGCCCTGGCCTTCGCTCCCGACGGCCGGCGGCTTTACGTCTGCAATGCCGCCCAGAACGCCGTCGCCGTGATCGACTGGCGGCCCGACGAACGCGGGGCGACGCGTCTGGCCGGGCTGATTCCCGTGGGCTGGTATCCGGGCGCGGTCGCCCTCGACGGCCCTCGGGGCCAGATCGTCGTCGCCAACGTGAAGGGATTGCCGGAGAAGCCGAAGCGGCACGGCGCCGGTGAGGGCTTCAATTCGCACCAATATTCCGGATCGCTGTCGCTCGTGCCCCTGCCGCCCGCCGACGCCCTCGCGTCCATGTCGGAAATCGCCGCCCGTAACATGCGTTCCGCGGCGATTCGCGCGGCGCTCGAGCCGCCGCGGGCGGGCGTCGCCCCGCGGGCGATCCCCGAACGGATCGGGGAGCCGAGCCTGATCGAGCACGTGGTCTACGTGATCAAGGAGAACCGCACCTACGACCAGGTGTTGGGCGACATGCCGGAGGGCAATGGCGACCCCGCGCTTTGCATCTTCGGTGGCGACGTCACGCCCAACCAGCACGCGCTCGCCCGTGAGTTCGTGCTGCTCGACAACACCTATTGCTCCGGCATCCTCTCGGCCGACGGCCACAACTGGAGCATGGCCGCCGTCGCCACCGACTACCTCGAGCGGAGCTTTGCCGGGTTTCCCCGCAGCTATCCCGACGGCATGGAAGACAATGGCGCCGACGCGCTCGCCTGGTCGCCGGCGGGATTCATCTGGGACAGCGTCCTCGCGCACGGCAAGACGCTCCGCAACTACGGCGAGTTCATGCGGCCCCGCGTCCGCTGGCGTGACCCGGCGCGGCGGGGCACGCCGGATTTCACGGCCTGCTACGCCGCCTGGAAGGCGGGCGCCGGGCAGCAGGAGGTGGTTTTCGCCTCCGAACCGTCGCTCGAGTCGCTGCGGCCGCACTCGCCGGCCGACATGGTGGGCTGGAACATGAACGTGCCCGACCAGTTTCGGGCCGACTACGTGATCCGGGAGCTTGCCGAGTACGAACGGCGGGGGACGTATCCCAGTCTCGTGATCATCTGCCTCCCGCAGGATCACACGAGCGGCGCCGCGGCGAACCACCCGACGCCGGAGGCCTGCATGGCCGACAACGACCTGGCCCTTGGCCGGATCGTGGAGGCGCTCTCGAAGAGCCGCTTCTGGCCGAAGCTGGCGGTCTTCGCCATCGAGGACGATCCACAGAACGGCTGGGACCACGTCAGCGGCTACCGCACGACCTGCTATCTGGCGAGCCCTTACGCGCGGCGCGGCGCGACCGTGAGCACGCAGTACAACTCGACGAGTGTGCTGCGGACGATCGGCCAGATCCTCGGCCTCAAGCCGATGAACCAGTTCGACGCCTCGGCGACGCCCATGGCCGACTGCTTCACCGACACGCCCGACCTGCGGCCTTTCACCGCCCTGCCCGCAACGGTGCCGCTCGACACCATGAACCCCGATCCGAAGAAGATCCGTGAGCCGGCCCTCAAGGCGGCCGCGGAGGCGAGCGCCGCGATGGACTTTACCGCGGTCGACAAGGCGCCCGAGGATGCCCTCAATCGCGTGCTCTGGGCGCTCCGCAAGGGACCGGATGTACCGTATCCCCAGTGGGCCGTCACGCTCGTCCTGGACGATGGTGACGACGATGACGATCCGGATGAAGGACCGGAAGACGACCGGACAGGGGCGGCCGATTGAGGGCCGGGCCGCGCGACGCGGCTGGTGCGCCTCTACCAGAGATCGACGACATAGACCGCGATCGCGGCGGTCATGAAGACTGCCGCGGCGAACCGCCGCAGAAATGTGCCGCGGTCGACCCGCTGCTCGAGCTCGTGCCAGCCCAGATGGGCGAGCACCGCCCCCAGGGCCACCGACATCGGGCCGCGGGTGGCTTGCAGGATGTTTCCGAAGACCACGCCGACCAGGCCGAAGCAGCAGTAGAGACCCGCCATCGAGCCGAGCCAGGCGCCGGCGTACTGGGTGGAGGCGACCCAGTCGGCGCGGGTCAGCGGGGCCAGCCGCCCGAGGAGCGGCGCGAAGAGCATGCCGCAGCCGCCGTAGGTCAGCACCATCGCCAGGACGCCCGCGTGCAGGCGGCCGAGGCTGCCGCCGGCCTCCGCCACGCCCGCCTGAAGGCCCGCGATCAGCCTCACGATCCAGAGGTCGGCGACGGCGAAGCAGAGGCTGCAGCCGAGGACGAACCCGAGGGCCTTCCGCGGCACCGCGCCCTGGCCCGCCTGCAGCATGAGCGCCGCACCGACGCTCATCGCCACCGCCAGCCACTGCCGGGCGTCGAGCCGCTCTCCGAGGGTGAACGTCACGATCACCGCGAGCATCACGATCTTGAGGCCGAGCAGCGGTGCGATCCGCGACGCCTCCGCTCGGCCCAGCGCGGCGAAGAGAGCCGCCTGCCCCAGGAGGTAGAAGCCCGCGGATGCGGCCAGCGGCAGGGCGAACGAGCCGCTGGCGGGTGAGGCCGCCGGCCACAGCGCCAGACACGCCGGCAGGCACAGGGCCGCCATGATGACGTGTGCCAGCGCCAGCAAGCGCAGCGGCACCGCCCGGCGGCCGAGGGCCCGCTGGACAAGCCCGTGGTGCCGGGACACGAGGTACGACAGGGCGCTGAAGAACGCGGCCGCGAGGCCGGCGACCACACCTGGCAGAAGAGCGGACGGGGGGAGGTGGTTCATGGTGCTGGAGGCGGGGGCGGCGCGCCGCAGTGGCACTGTACGGCACCGGGAGAATTCCTGCAGCCGGTGCCACCGGCACGACCGGCACCACGCGGCGGGCCCCGAGGCCGCCGCCGCCGCCGCTCGGCCGGAAAGCGGCCTGTAGAGTTGCGTTGATGCTGCCCGCCTCGCAGGAAAGGACTCCCTGATGGCCTTCGTCGACCGCACCGTCGCCTCGCCGTTCCCCGCCCGCTCGCCCGCGGGGGCTCCGTCACCGGCGGGCCGCTTCGGCGGCCGAGGGGCTGTCGCGCCGGTCGTCGAGGAGCCTGGGGAGCAGGCTGCGGGTGTCCTGCCGCGGAACCGGTTTCGCGACTTGACCGCACTCGTGCTGCTGGCCGGCTGCCTCTTCACCGTGGCCGCCCTGGCCACGTTCGATCCCGCCGACCCACCCCTGGCCCGGAGCTTCCCGCCGCATGCCCGGGCGACCAACGCCTGCGGCTTCCTGGGCTCGGCGGTCGCGTCGGGCCTGTACGAGTGGCTGGGCCTCGGAGCGTGGCTGGCCGTGGGCGCCGTGGCCGGCTTCGACCTGACGCTCCTCCGCCGCCGTGCCCTTCCCGACCTGCCGGTGCGAACCGCCGGCGCCATCGTCGCCCTCGCCGGCTGCTGCACGCTGCTGGCGATGTTCCTCCCCGCCTGGATCGCCAGACCCGTCTGGGGACCGGGCGGCCATGCCGGCGCGGCCGGCCGGCTCTTCGCCGAGGGCTACTTCGCCAGCACCGGCGCCGCCATCATCGTCGGCGCCATCACCGCCGGCGGCCTCTTCCTGGCCTGCGACGCGCTCGTGCTCCGCGGTGTCGCGGCGGCGGGCATGGTGGCCGCCGCGATCGTGGCCGCCGGCCGCACCGCGTTCGAGGCGATCGCCGACCGGCTCGCGCGGCGCCCGGCCGCGGACGACACCCCCGCCCTCCGCGCGGCGTTCCCCGGTCTCGCGGGCCGCATCGCAGGCACGGCCGACGAGGATGACGACGACGCCGATTCCATCGCGGACGACTCCGACGATGAAGATGGCGACACGCTCCAGATCCGCGTCAAGCGGCGCGAGAAGCCGATCGTGGACGATGACGAGGTGGACGACTCCGCCAACGAAGCCCTGGCCGTCGACGATGCGGACGACTCCGCCGACGAGGAGGAGGCAGCGCCGGCGCCGGTCCAGCCCGTGGTGCCGATCAAGTCGCTCGCGAGCCGGCGCCGCCCGACTCCGGCCCCGCTGCAGATGGCCCCCGATCCGAGCGCCGATTACGAGCTGCCCTCGCTCGAACTCCTCCTCCCGGCCGAGCAGCTGGAGCTCGAGGAGCAGGAGCAGGAGGTTCGCGACCGGGCCCGCGTGCTCGAGAAGACGTTCGCCGACTTCGGCTTCAAGGTCCGCGTGGTGGAGATCGAGACGGGGCCCGTCATCTCGCAATACGAAATCGAGCTGGAGGCCGGCCTCCGGCTCGCGAAGATCGCCAACCTCGCCGACGACCTGGCCATCGCGCTTCGCGTGCCGAGCGTCCGCATCGTGGCGCCGATCCCCGGCAAGAACTCCGTGGGCATCGAGGTGCCCAACACGACCCGGCAGATGGTCCGCCTCCGCGAGGTGATCGAGGAGACGCAGGCCAAGAGCCGGAACATGAAGATCCCGCTCTACTTCGGCAAGGACGTGGCCGGCAATCCGATGGTCTTCGACATGGCCAGCCTGCCGCACCTGCTCATCGCCGGCCGCACCGGCACGGGCAAGAGCGTCTGCTTGAACTCGATCATCGTCTCGATGCTCATGACCCGCCGCCCCGACGAGGTGCGGATGCTCATGATCGACCCGAAGATGGTCGAGCTCACGCCCTACAAGTCGCTGCCGCACCTCATGCATCCGGTCGTCACCGACATGAAGAAGGCCGAGGCGATCCTGGCCTGGGCGGTGGACAAGATGGAGGAGCGGTACGCGATGCTCGCGAAGGTGGGCGTGCGGCACCTCTCGCAATACAACCAGCTCGGCCGCGAGGAGCTCTTGAAGCGGTTCCAGCCGGCGAGCGAGGAAGAGGCGCAGGCCATCCCCACGACGATGCCCTACATCGTCATGATCGCCGACGAGATCGCCGACATGATGATGACGGCCGGCAAGGAGATCGAGCAGCACATCATCCGCCTCGCCCAGAAGAGCCGGGCCGTCGGCATCCACCTGATTCTCGCCACGCAGAAGCCCACCGTGGACGTGATCACGGGCCTCATCAAGAGCAACCTGCCGGCCCGCATCGCCTTCCAGGTCGCCAGCCGCACCGACAGCCGCGTGGTGCTCGACGAGTGCGGTGCCGAGCGGCTGCTCGGCAACGGCGACATGCTCTTCCTCTCCCCCGGCACCAGCCAGATTCTGCGTGGCCAGGGCACCTACCTCTCCGACGAGGAGATCGGCCGGGTGATGGCGGCGATCGGCACGAGCGAGCCGCAGTACGCCGCCGAACTCGTGAACCTCCAGCCCGCGCCGTCGGGCGACGTGGCGAAGGGGCCGTCGGCCAAGGACAGGGACGAAATGTACGAGGCCGCCGTGGAGGTGGTGATCCGCGAGGGCCGCGGCAGCGTCTCGCTGCTGCAGCGGGCGCTCGGCGTCGGCTACGGCCGCGGGGCCCGCCTGATCGACTTCATGGCCGAGGACGGCGTCGTCGGCCAGTACGCCGGCTCGCAGGCCCGCGAGGTGCTCATCACCATGGAGCAGTGGGCGGCCCGCAACGGCACCGTCGCCCCGCCGCCGGATCCGGCGCCCCGGCGGCTGAAGATCCAGCCGCATGCCCACGCGGCGACAGCCAAGCCGCTTGAAGACGAGCCGGAGCTGGGCGAGGATGAGGAGGAAGTCGAGGACGATCTGACGGACGAGTACGAGGCCGAGGCGGACGACGACGAGGCCACCGACGACGCCGACGATGCCTTCGACGAGGATGACTCCGACGAAGCCGACGACGAGGGCTTCGAGGATGACGATGACGACGCTTCGGACGACGACGAGTCCTGACCGACCCTGAAGCTCGAACAGCCCTCGCAGACGGCCCCTTCGCGTGCGCACCATCGAAATCTACGACACGACGCTCCGCGACGGCTCCCAGGGCGAAGGGGTGAACTTCTCGCTCGAGGACAAGCTCGCGATCACCAGGCGGCTCGACGCGGCCGGGGTGGACTTCATCGAGGGCGGCTATCCCCTCTCCAATCCAAAGGACACCCAATACTTCGCCCGGGTCAAGTCGCTCGACCTCCGGCACGCCACGGTCTGTGCCTTCGGGATGACGAGGCGGCGGGGCATGGCGGCCGCCGACGATCCCGGCATGCGGGCCCTGCTCGAGGCCGGCACCCGCGTCGTGACGATCGTCGGGAAGACGTCCGCCTTTCACGTGACGGAGGTGCTCGGTGTCTCCCGCGAGGAAAACCTCGCCATGATCGCCGACACGGTCCGCCACCTCGTGGACGCGGGCCGCGAGGTCTTCTACGACGCCGAGCACTTCTTCGACGGCTGGAAGCTCGACGCGGCCTACGCCGCCGAGACGATCCGCGCCGCTTCCAAGGCCGGGGCGACGCGGATCGTCCTCTGTGACACGAACGGCGGCACGCTGCCCGAGGAGATCGCGCGGTTCGTCCGCGAGGCGACCGCGGCGCTCGAGGCCGGCGGGTGTGCGGCTCCGGTGGCCATCCACTGCCACAACGACTGCGACCTGGCCGTCGCCAATTCCCTGGCGGCGGTGGCCGCGGGCGCCGTCCAGGTGCAGGGCACGATCAACGGCCTCGGTGAGCGGTGCGGCAACGCCGACCTGATCTCCGTCGTGGCCAACCTCGCCCTCAAGCTCCCGGGCCACGCGGTGCTCGGCGGTGCGGCGGGCACGGCGCACCTCACGGAGCTGTCGCGGTTCGTCTACGAGACGGCGAACATGGGCTACCGGCCCGGTCAGCCGTTCGTCGGGTCGAGCGCCTTCGCCCACAAGGGCGGCATGCACGTGCACGCGGTGGCGAAGGCGACCGAGTCGTACGAGCACATTCCGCCGGAGGCCGTGGGCAACTCCCGGCGCATCCTCGTCAGCGAGCTCTCCGGCCGCTCCAACATCGCGGCGCTCGTCAATCGGCCCGGTGTCCGCGAGGACCGGGCCCTGCTCGACCGTGTGCTGGCCGAAGTCTGTCGCCTCGAGAACGAGGGCTGGCAGTTCGAGGCGGCCGGGGCGTCGTTCGACCTGCTCGTGGACCGGTGCGCCGGCATCTTCAAGCCCGCTTTCGAAAAGCTCAGTTACAGTGTCGCCGTCACCAGTCGCGACGAGGCGGAGGGCCGCACTGCCGTGACGACCGAGGCGACGGTGAAGCTGCTCGTGGACGGCCGGCAGCGGCACGAGGTCGCCGAGGGGGACGGCCCGGTCAACGCCCTCGACGCCGCCCTGCGGAAGGCGCTCGTCTCCGCCTATCCGGCCGTCGCTCGGATGCACCTGCTCGATTACAAGGTGCGGGTCATCAACGGCCAGGAAGGCACCGCCGCCAAGGTCCGGGTCTCGATCGAGAGCACCGACGGCGAGGCGGTCTGGGGCACGGTCGGCGTGAGCGAGAACGTGATCGAGGCCAGTTGGCTGGCCCTGGCCGACTCGTTCCATCACTGCCTCGCCCGCGGCTGAAGGCCCTCACGGCCTCGCGAGAAACTCGAGGGCTGCGGCGCGAAACTCGAGCGCCGTGGGCGCGGGGCCGTCGCGTCCGGCGAACGCCCGCCTGGCCCAGGCATACAACGCCTCGTGCGTCCGGTAGATGGGCTGCTTCTCCCCCTTGTCGTCGATCATCCAGAAGCCCCGCTGGCGGCCGTCGGCCATCACCTCGTTGTTGTAGAGCTCCCAGTAGAGGATGAGCGGCGCGCCCCATTCGAGGCCCGCTCGGATGACCTGCCGCGACAGCCGGTCCTGCTCCGGTGGCGGGAAGCGGTCGGCGGGAAAGCCATATTCGCCGATGAAGACCCGCCGACCCTCGAGGCCTCGCTGCGCGGGCAGCTGGGTCTCGATGAAGGACAGCGCCGCCTTGAGCATTTCCGGGTCGTCCTGCGTGTCGTAGCAGGAGTAGGAGACGAGGTCGACGGGTGCCCGCGGCAGGACGCGGTTCACGACCGCCGGCCGGCCCTGCATCGCGACCTTCACGTGGTTGACCTCCGCGTAGTGCCAGACGGCGACGCCCTCGTGCGGCGTGTCCCGCTTGGCGTCATCGACGGCCCGCTGACGCACCCGGAGCCAATCGGCCATGCCCTGGCAGGCGACTTCGTCGGCCCGTGCGTCGTCGGCCGGGGCGACGCTCCCGCGCAGCCAGCCGTCCCCTTCCCAGTGCCCGATGTAGAAGGTCTTGCCGGAGCCCGAGTAGGTGCGAAGCAGATGACACACCAGATCGTAGATCTCGCGACGCTCGGCGTCGGCCGCGGTGGTGGACAGCCCCTTCCGCCACATCGCGGGGCTCCCCGGCCTCTGGAACGAGTGCGCCCAGAGCAGGACGCGGGCGAAGGGCATGTCGAGCACCCGCCTGTGCGCGGGCTCGTCGCGGGCGAGCTCGACGAGGGACCGGATGCCCGGGCGGGGCTCGTCCACGTTGCCGTGCGGGCCGCCGTAGCCGGGCCAGAGGTGGAACTTGATCGTGTCGCTGCCCAGGGCGCGGATCGCCTCGGCCGTCTCCACGAGCAGCGGCTCGGAGGTGAACCGATACCGGCCGCCGATCGTCTGCGTGCCGAGGACCACATTCGGGGAGCCGGGGCCGGAGGCCGTGGGCACCGCCGCGAACGCGGTCGGCTCGTCGACAGGAAGGAGGCCGGGTGGCGGACCAAATCGCCGCACGAGCTCGAGGTCGGCCAGCGGGTCGGCGGCGGCCCGGAGCAAGTTCGCGACATACTCGCCCTCGCACTGCTTGCCCGCCGCCGCGTGCTCTGTCCAGTAGTCGTTCCAGACAATTTTCCGGCGCGTAAGCACGGCGAGCGCCTCGTCGAGCGTCGTGACCGGCTCGAAGGCGCCGGCGATTCCCTGGATCAGGCTTGCGACCTCGTCCCCCGAGCAGAGCTTTCCCTTGACGGCCTGTGCCTGCCAGGCATCGGCACGCTCAATGATCTCCAGTCGCACGAGCGCATCGAGGGCCGCATCGCGCTGTTCATCGGCTCCGGAGGCCGCGCCGCAGGCGATGGTCAGGATGCCGGCGCAGCAGAGAGATCCCCAGCGGAATCCCGCAGAAAGTGCGCGGCGCGTGGGGGGGTTCATGGTGAAACGATCTCCTCGACGGGCGGTGACAGGAAGCCCTCCAGAGCCGATCCGCCTCGCCATTGTTGGTGCCGATGCCAGGGGCCGCAACGGCCCCGGAGCTGACTGCCAACCGCGAAGGTTGCAACAGGTGAGGCGGCCACCGACAATCACGCCGATCGGTCATCGACGGGAGGATCCATCATGTCGCGGCGGTTGCCGATGGTCGTGGGGGCGGCGTTCTGTGCGGCGTACGCGGCGATCGCATCGGCTCAGGAGCCCGCGGCACGGCTGCTGCCGGAGATGCCGGGCTTGTGCTCCTACACCTTCCGAGCGCAGTTCGCGAAGGACGTCCCCGGGACGCTGGACGCCGTCAAGGCGCTCGGCATCACCGACCTCGAGTTCTCGAATCTGTTCGGCATGCAGGCGGCTGGAATCCGCAGGCTGCTCGACGAGCGGGGCATGACCTGCTCGTCGTACGGAGTCGGCTACGAAGCCCTCCTCGGCAAGACCGAACAGGTCGCGGAAGAGGCCGTCGCCTTGGGCGCACAGTACGTGCGGGTGGCCTGGATCCCGCACGCGCCTCCGTTCACTGCGGAGCGGTGCCGGCAGGCGGCGGCCGACTTCAACCGGGTCGGCCGGCTGCTCCGGGAGCGTCACGGCCTGGCACTCTGCTACCACAACCATGGCTACGAGTTCGTCCCCGACGGCGAGGGCACGCTCTTCGACCTCTTCATGTGCGAGACGAACCCGGAGGATGTCGGCATCGAGCTCGACATCCTCTGGGCGCACTTCCCCGGGGCCGATCCCGCCGCCCTTCTCGATCGCTACGGCTCCCGCATCAAGCTGCTGCACCTGAAGGACCTGAAGCGGGGAGTGCCCGGGGACCTCACGGGCAAGACCGATCCGGAGAACGACGTCGTGCTGGGGACCGGCCAGATCGACATGCCGGCCGTGCTCCGGGCCGCGAGGCGGGCGGGCGTGGCCCACCTCTACATCGAGGACGAGAGCTCCGCCGCTCCGGCACAGGTGCCGCGGTCGCTGGCCTACCTTCGGTCGCTGGCCGACTGATCCGATCGGGCCGCACGCGCCGCTCGGGCGTCGGCGAAGCTGGCGATGGCCGCGCGGAGCCGCGTGGCGGCCGCGGCCTGCTCAGCGGACCAGGCGTGCTGCGGGATGGCGGTCGTTTCGTCGGGGTCGGCGGCGAGGTCGAAGAACGGGCCGTCGGCGTAGAGCTTGTGCTGCGAGTCGAAGGCACACTCGCGGACTGGCTTGGATGCCGCGTTCGGGTGAGGCTGATACCAGGAATAGATCCACTCCCGCCGCGGTCCGGCCTCACCGCGGAGTTGCGGCAGGAAGCTCAGGCCGTCGAGCGCGGCTGGGACCGCCACGCCCGCCGCCGCGCAGAGCGTCGGCAGGACGTCGACCGCCGCGACGAGATCGTCGCACACGCGGCCGGCAGGCACCGCGGCCGGCCAGCTCGCGATGCAGGGAACATGCATCCCGCGGTGTGTCGTCTGGCCCTTGCCGCCGCGGAAGGAAGCGCCGCGGAACCGGCTCGTGATCTTGCCGGACGTGCCGTTGTCGCCGAGGAAGAGCACGAGCGTCTTGTCGCGGACGCCCGCTGTGTCGAGCTGGTCCACGAGCTTTCCGACGAGGCCGTCCATGAAGGCGGTCATGTCGGCGAAATGCCGCGGGTGGGCGCCTACCTGCTCGCCGACGGCCCGAGGATCCCAGTCGGGGCTTTCGGGCGTGGGCTGGAACGGGTCGTGCGTGAGGATCATCGGGCAGTAGAGGAAAAATGGCCGACCGTCGGTCCGGGCCGCGGCGGCCCGCCGTGCGACAAAGTCGACCGCGAACTCGTTGATGAGGGAAGGGCCGTACTCGCCGTCGCGAAAGTCCTGCTCGACGCCATCCTTCTCGAGCCCCGGGTTGGCATACCGCGGCGGGCGTCGCGTGTGCTGCCAGAGGAACGATTCGTCAAAGCCGACGCGTTTCGGCAGATCCGGATCGCGGCCGAGTTGCCACTTGCCGCAGACCGCCGTCGCGTAGCCGGCATCACGGAGCAGGTTGGCGAACGTCGTCTCGCCAGGCGGCAGGATGCCGAAGTCGACGTAGTTGCGAACGTTCGACTTGCCCGTCATGAGTTCCACGCGGGTCGGCGTGCAGAGCGGCTGCACGTAGCACTGCGTGAATCGCACGCCCGCGGCGGCCAGCGCATCAAGTCGGGGCGTGGCATATGACTCGCCCCCGTTGGCCGTGACGCACTCGTAGCCGAAGTCGTCGGCCATGATGAGGACGATGTTGGGTCGGAATGGCGGCGCTGCGACCGCGAGCACGCCCGGGACGGACAACCCTGACAGCATGCCGACGAGCGCGGCCAGCGCAATCGTCCCACCGTGAAGCGTCCGACTCATGGACCCTGCTGTCTCTCCCTGTTGGTGTTCATCTTCAGCGGGCCGCCCCGCCCTGCTCTGCCGCCGGCGGCGCCTCGGCCGCCTCCCGCCCGCGCGCCTCGGTCTCCCGGTTTTCCGCCGCCAGCCTGTCCGCCGCGGGGCCGATCCGCCTGGGGATCGTACGCCGGATTCGCCGTGCCGGGGAGCGCGGCGGTGGTCTCCCGCTGCCAGGTGCGGAGAGTTCGCGCGAGCGCCGCCGCCCGCTCCTGCTGGCTTGCCGCGAGATCGTGGGCTTCGCCGGGATCGGCCCGCAGGTCGTAGAGTTCGAGGCGGCCACCATCCTCGAAGAACTCGACGAGTTTCCAGTCGCCGTCGCGGACCGCGCTCGCCGGCGTCGCCCGACCGACATAGCAGGGAAAGTGCCAGAAGAGCGGCCGTCGGGGAGGCGGCAGACCGTCCCTGAGCAGCCCTGCCAGGCTCGTTCCATCGAGTGGTTGGCCCCGCGGGGGCGCGGCGCCGCAGAGGTCGAGCAGCGTGGGATAGAGATCGATGCTTGCGACCGGAGTGTCGCTCGACGTCGGCTTGACGACGCCCGGCCAGGAGACCACCAGAGGCACGCGGATGCCCCCTTCGTAGAGCTCGCCTTTTCCGCCATGGAGCGGCCCCGTGTACTGCGACGTGCCGCCGTTGTCGGACGTGAAGATCACGATCGTGTCGTCGGCGAGCCCGAGCGTGCGGAGGGCCTCGACGATACGGCCGACGTTTCGATCCACCGCCTCGACCGTCGCGGCATGCGCGGGATCGTCGCGGCGGTCGTTTCGTGTCGCCGCCTTCCGCTCGTACTTGGCGACCAGACCGGGCTTCGGTTCGTAGGGGGCGTGGACGGCGTGATCGGCAAGGTAGGCGAAAAAGGGCCGGTCCTTCTGGTGACCGATGAAAGCCAGCACCTCGTCGGCGAGCCGGTCGGAGAGATAGTTGCCCTCGGCATCGAAGTAGGCGTCTTTTCCGAAGCCAATCGTCTCGGGAAAAACGACGGTCTCGAAGCCCTGCCCGCCGGGCGTCACGGGGCCGGAACGGCCGCGGCCGAGGTTCCACATGCCGAAGAAGCCGGTCGCGTAGCCGGCGGCCTGCAACGACTCCGGGAGCGTCACGATCTCCGTGGCCAGTTCGGATCGACTCTCCACGGCCAGGAGCTTGTGCCACGGGCTTCCGGGCGGCTGGCGCGGATCGACCACCGTGTAGATGCCGTGCCGGGGCGTGACCTGGCCCGACATCAGGCAGGCCCTGGTGGGCGCGCAGTTGGGCGCGCTCGCATACGCCTGCGTAAAGACCATGCCGCCCTTCGCCAGCCGGTCGAGATTCGGGGTCTCGACGAACGCGTTGCCCATGAACCCGACGTCCCGCCAGCCCATGTCATCCATGAGAATGAGGATCACATTCGGCGGACGGCGGTGCTCAGTCGCGTGCGCCGCGACTGCGGTCGTGATTGCGGCCACGAGTGCCAGGACAACGCGGCAGGCTGACTTCGTCACGGCTTGGCTCCCCGCTCGTAGGAGAACGTGAGCGTGCCATCAGCGAGGGTGATCCCCTCGACGGCCGCGAGCAACGCTTCGCGGTCAACGGCCGTTGCCGGCAACTGCGGCGTGGCGGAGAGTGCATACACGGTGACGTGGTAGGTCTTGAGCCCCGGTCCCCGCGAGCAGGGCGGGTCGTACTCCGGCCGCCGTTTGTCGTTGAGTCCCATGACGCCGACGCCGCGGGCGGCCTTGGGCAGGACGGTGATCGTGGCGGGAATCCCGTGGATCACCCAGTAGGACTTCGTCTGGTCGGGAGCCTCGTGCCAAAGCACCAGGGCATAGGACTTCGTCCCCTCGGGGCCGGCCTCCCACTCGATCGGCGGCGACACTCCCGCTCCATCGCAGGTGTACTCGGATGGCAGCATGCGATCGGCACCGATCGCCGGGCTTCGTACGGCAAGCGTGGCGGCACCGCTGCCGGCGTTCCTCGCCGCGTTCGGGCGGGCTGCGGGCTTGTCCCGTCCGCCGATCGGCTCGGGGGGACTTCGGTCTGTGGGCCGCGGGGGCGGGCCGACCTCACGCCGCGGCGGCCGTCCACCGCCACCGGGCCCACCGCGGCCGCCGCGAGGCTTCGCGGTCTCCGTCGTCGTCCGTCCGGACGGATCGGTGTAGGTGAAGGTCACGGACCCGTCCTGGCCGAGCGCGTAGGCGACCGTTCCCTGGCGACCGCCCACCTCGTAGGTCAGCAGCCGGCTCGTGGGCGAAGGGGCCGTGAAGCCCACGATTTTCGCGCCACGGAGCGGCGGCAAGGCCGCCCGCAGCGGTTCGGCGCGGGGCTGAGGGTCGACCTGGCCGTCCCGCTCCGTCACCTCGCCGTGGAATCCGCCGTTCAGATACGGATAGGTCTTGGTGGCATGGTAGTGGTAGTTGCCGGCGGCATCCTCGTGGCCACCGAACGCGTCGAGCCCCTTGACGGGAGAGCCGTCGGGCTCGTCGTAGCCGTAGATCGGATAGCCGTCGAGCGCGTAGGCGATCGGCATCCCCTTGCCCACCTGCTTCTCCAGATGCACCGGGGCGATGTGGTAGTGGTAGTCGTCGGCTCGGCCGCAATGGCCGCCGTACTCGTCGAGTTCGCCGATGAGAAAGGCGTCTTCGCCACGGTTGTTGAGCGGATTGAAGATCGGCACGCCGTTGACGGCCAGCGCGATCGCCCCGCGCAGGAACCGATTCCTGGTGGAGGCGGGCGTCGCGGCGGGCACCGGCTCGAGCGGAATCCGCCAGGCATTGTCCCCGACATATTTTTGCGGCAGCGGCACCTGTTGCTGCCAGGCCTTGATGCCCACCATCAGCGGATGCTCCGGCACGCCGCTCGACTCGACGTAGAAGGAGCGGTCGTCACTGCGGGTGGTGATCGCGCCTCGCTTCGAAAACGGTGCGAAGGCCGCCGCGATGTCGGTCGCGGCGCGATCTGGCTTGCCGGTGGCGGTGAGCCGGAACCTCGGGACCACCGGGGGCGGGTTGACGGCCGACGCAGGGGCGTCATCACGGCGGTCGCTCGCCTCCGGGGCCGTGGCGCGGCTGCCGTGGCGATGCCAGGGATGGGCCGTCGCCATCCGGGCCGGCCCCGCCGAGGCGAGAATGATGGCGACGACGAACAGCCACCGCGCAGTCGTGGGATTCATGATGGTTCCTTTCCTGCAGCGGCCGGCCGCGGCTTCTTCGGTCTGCCCTGCTGCTTGCCGCCCGCCTTCCGCCGCGGCTCCGCTGGCGGCCCGCTGCCATCGAACCGAGGATTGACCGTCGGCATCTGGGCATGGACCGCGGCAAGATAGCTTTCCAGCCGCGCCTTGAGCCGGGCCGCATCGGCGGGCCGTGCGGCGGAGAGGTCCTCCCGCTCGCCGCTGTCACGCGAGAGGTCGAAGAGCTTCACGCTGTCGTCCTCGTGGAACCAGAGGAGCTTGAGGTCGCCGAGCCGGATCGCCGAGTGCGGCGTCTGGCCGCTCTGGTAATGCGGAAAGTGAAACACGAGCTCGTCGCGCGGCCGCTGCACCTGGCCCTGTCCGCCGCGGGCGAGGAGCGCGGCGATGCTGCCCCCTTCGACGCCGACGGGAAGCACGCTGGCGGGAACGCCGGCCCATGCGCAGAACGTCGGCAGCAGATCCTGCCCCACCACCGGCACGTGGCACCAGCTGCCGGCCGGGACGCCGGGACCTCGAACGATGAAGGGCACACGGATACCGCCCTCCCAGAGCGACCCCTTGCCGCCATTCAAGCCCCCGCGCCTGCCGCCCCCGCCTCCCGAGCCATTGTCGGACATGGAGATCACGTACGTGTTCGGTGCCAGTCCCAGACGATCGATCGCTGCGAGTACCCGGCCGACCCCCGTGTCGAGGTCTTCCGAGATCGCGGCCTGGCTCGTCCGTTTGTCGTCGGCGGAGCCGCCGGTCAGCCGCGCGTACTTGGCGAGCGTGGCCCGCAGCGCGTTCTGCGAGGCGTGCAGCGCGTTCCAGGAGAGCTGCACGTAAAACGGCTTGCCCGCGGCCTGGCTCTTGCGCATGAATGCCTCGGCCTTCTCCGCCATCCCGAAGATGTCCACGGGATTCGGATCGGTGAACTGGAAGGCGTGCTCGTTGCCGGTGTCGCCGTCACTCTCGTCGTAGCCGTGCCGCTCGGGGCCGCCGCCCGCGATATGCCACTTGCCATAATGGGCCGTGGTGTAGCCGGCTTGCCGGAGTAGTTCTCCGAT
>Ga0255182_1000138_pt1 | contig 63673 bp, 53 predicted proteins | sample Atl_UVDOM_RepA_8_FD_188420 | JGI IMG/M metagenome (GOLD analysis project Ga0255182, IMG submission 188420) | Freshwater microbial communities from Altamaha River, Georgia, United States - Atl_UVDOM_RepA_8d | ecosystem: Environmental > Aquatic > Freshwater > River | place: USA: Georgia...
CCATTTAAAAAGCTTTAAGTTGTAGATTTTTTTATTCATCGTCGTCATTTATTTTGATGTAAAAATCTAAAACGAGACAACTAAAGTGAAATATAAGTTATTCAAAGTTGTGCCTAATTAGGAATATGACACAAAAGCAATATAAATTGCTAAAAATCAATTTTTTAATGCATACTTTATTTAAATAACTTATTTTTTTTGTTAATTTATAGAAATATAAATATGTTTTATTTAATATATACCTTCCTTTGTTCCTAATTATTTTTCAATAGGTATTCAGAAATTAACTAATCAATCACGATCGGGTTTTAAAAATATAAGATTATCATTAGAGCCAAAAAAAAATTTGTTCCTGTATTTATTAACTTCTTTTATTGAAATTCCTGTGAATTCGCTGAAACTTCTTGAAAATTGAGATCGAGATTTAAAACCAGATTGTAATGCTAAAGATTCAATTGTTTGATGATCAAGAATACCATCTTTTATTTTAATCAAGGCATATTTAATTCTAAGCATATTTTTGAAATCAGCAAAAGAAACTGAAAATTTAGCCCTTAATAGATCCGAAATAATGTATGTCTGAACTCCAAAGTTGATAGCCAAATTATCAATATTGAAATTAGGATTCAGGAAAAGACCTGATTCATAAACTATTTGCTCAAATTCTTCGAAAGTATAATTTTTTAATTCACCCATTTATCTGTATAGTCTTCATAAATGAAAACAAAAATATTAAATAAATTTTTATATTTTATAATTCTTTCAATTAAAAGAATGATAAAAGCCAAAAAGAAAAGGGAGCTACCGTATGGCAACCCCCTTTTAAAATTAATCACTTAAACTTTTTATTTATTAGTTTCTCCCTCTTGATTTTTATTTGGACGAGGCATAATTGATTTCCTTGATAATCGCATTTTGCCTGTTTTCTTATCAATTTCAACAATTTGAACCTTGATTTCATCACCTTCTTTTAATACGTCTTCAACATTTTCAATACGGCTATGTGATATTTCAGAGACGTGAAGAAGTCCACTTTTACCATGGAAATCAACAAAAGCCCCATAAGGCATTACCGTTTTAACAACACCGACAAAAACATCTCCGACCACTGGCATAAAAGTAATTCTCCTAATACGGTCTAAAGCAAGTTCAATACCTGCTTTATCGGAGCTCGATACTGCGACTATGCCTTTATCTCCTACCTCTGTTATGGAAATTTGTGTACCTGTTTGTTCCTGAATTTCTTGAATAATTTTACCCCCAGGCCCGATAACGGCTCCAATAAATCCTTTTTCTATAATTAATTCAACAATACGCGGTGCATGTGGTTTATAATCCTCCCTTGGAGCATCTATTGTTTTCAGCATTTCCCCTAAAATATGAATTCGACCTTCCTTTGCCTGAACAAGAGCATTTTCCATCACCTCATAAGGCAAACCGTCCACTTTAATGTCCATTTGACAGGCGGTTATTCCATTTTTTGTTCCAGTCACTTTAAAATCCATATCTCCCAGCGCGTCCTCATCTCCTAAAATATCCGATAAAATGGCATAACTTGACCCATCTGTAATGAGACCCATGGCAATACCAGAAACTGGCGCTTTAATTTGTACGCCAGCATCCATTAGTGCTAAAGTACCGGCACAAACAGTAGCCATTGAAGAAGAACCATTTGATTCCAGAATATCAGAAACAATGCGTAAAGTATAGGGAAAAACATCAGGCATTACTTGCCTGAGTGACCGTTGAGCCAGATTAGCATGCCCTACCTCTCTTCTGCCAGGTCCCCTGTTTGGTTTCACTTCACCTACAGAATAACCTGGAAAATTATAATGGAGAATAAATTTCTCATAACCTAATGCATGAGCGATATCAACCATCATTTCATCTGATTTAGTTCCAAGGGTAAGGGAGGTGAGCGACTGCGTTTCCCCTCTGGTAAAAATGGCTGAACCGTGGGTAGAAGGCAAATAATCAACTTCACACCAAATAGGACGGATATCTTTAAGCCCGCGTCCATCTAACCGGACCTTTTTCTCAAGAACGATACCCCTTATTGTTTCCTTTTTAAGCTTATCATAATAGGATGAAATGAAATATTGGTGTTCAGCGATCCATTCTTCTCCTTTTTCAGCCAGTAATTGCTCTTTTAATTCTTTTTTTATCGCATCAAACGCTGCTTTCCTGGTTCCTTTATCAGAAGCTGCGAGGGCTACTGCCTTAATTTTATCTGTACAAACCTGTGCAACAATTGTTTTAACTTCATCATTTTCGGGAATTTCAGCTAAGGTTCTTTTTTGAAGTGCCTTTTCCCCTACTTTATTTGCAAGATCTTGTTGTGCATAAATTTGAACTTTTATGGCATCATGTGCCACCTTTATGGCATCAATCAAATCTTTTTCGGAACATTCCTTTGCTTCTCCCTCCACCATCATCACATTATCAAGGGTAGCGGCGACGATAAAGTCCATATCAGCCTCTTTCAATGCATCCCTTACCGGATTAATCTGAAAAGAACCATTAATTCTGGCTACCCTTACTTCAGAAATTAAATCTGGAAAATTAATATCTGACACAGCAAGTGCAGCAGATGCAGCCAATGCTGCATAGGCGTCGGGTAAATTATCTTTATCACCGGAAATCTGATTAATAATTACCTGGGTATCATTCATATATCCATCTGGGAAAAGAGGACGAATAGCCCTGTCCACCAGACGGGAAATGAGAACCTCATAATCTGAAATTTTGGTTTCTCTTCGAAAGAAATTTCCTGGAATTCTGCCCGTTGCAGCAAATTTTTCCTGATAATCAACCGAAAGCGGGAAGAAATCCTGACCAGCTTTTGCCTCTTTCGAGGAAACAACAGTAGCAAATAACATGGTATCATCTATACGAACTACCACGGAACCATCAGCAAGAGAAGCCAATTTTCCCGTTTCCAGTGTTACTTTACGACCATCCGGTAAATTAAAGGACGATGAGATAGGAATCTGTTGTCCCATTTGTTACTTTTTTTAAACGCTTTATAAAATTTTAGTCACTATGTCCAATCTAAAACTAAAATAGGCTGAGTATTTAAAATACTCAAGCCAATTTTAGAATGCTCACAATCTGTGTTTCCAAAAACACCGAAGGAAGTGAATTACTTACGTATACCGAGTTTCTCAATTAGTTCCCGATATTTAACAATATCTTTCTGTGCCAGATAATGCAACAACTGCTTTCTTTTTCCCACTAAAGCCAGCAGGGTTCTTCTGCATGAATGGTCTTTTGGATTTTTTTGCAAATGTTTTGATAATTCCTGCACTCTGTAGGTAAACAAAGCTGCCTGGCCCTCTATGGAACCACTGTTAGTGCTTAAACCTCCATACGTCTGGAAGATTTCCGCTTTTTTTTCTTTTGTCAGATAAATGCCCATATTCTTTTTTTAACCGATAGTGATTGTATAAATCATTTACAGCGCGGCAAATGTAAAAATAAAAAATCAAACTACCAACTTTATTCATTCAAACTTTTGATGGCTGCAGTAAGTCGGGGAACAACCTCAAAAAGGTCCCCTACCACGCCATAATTGGCTGCTTTAAAAAAGGGGGCTTCTGGATCTTTATTAATAACGACAATGGTTTTAGAATTATTAACACCTGCCAGATGTTGAATAGCTCCGGATATGCCTATGGCAATATACAAATTAGGTCTTATAGCTATTCCAGTCTGACCAACATGTTCATGATGAGGCCTCCAGTCGGAATCAGCAACTGGTCTTGAACAAGCTGTGGTCGCATTTAACGCCTGAGCTAAATCTTCCAGAATGCCCCAGTTCTCAGGACCTTTTAATCCGCGACCACCAGAAACAACTCTTTCTGCTTCAGGAAGAGGGGCAACATTACTTTGCAGTTTATCGACAGAAATGACATCAATTTTAGGGTCAACCAAAGGTATCTCCAGCGGTTTTACTGTTATCTCTGTGCCTACTACATTTAATTGAATGGCATTCCCCTGCACGGAAATAACTTTAATGGGAGAGGTGATTTCCATTTTCACCAAAGCTTTACTTGAAAAAACGCCCTTTTTAACAATAAACCCATTTTCAGTTTCGGGAATTTCAATAACAGCACTTACTGATCCTGCCCCCAGATGGTAAGCGACCTGTCCAATCAGTGATTTTCCATTGGCACTGTGACTCAGAACTACCACTGAAGCTGCGAGATGTTGGGCAACCTTAGCAATTGCATCACTAAAAACCTGATTGTCAAATCGATTAAAATGGTTGGAACTAATCTGGTGTACAGTAGTTGCACCATATAATCCTAAAGATGAAGCATCAGCTCCTTCACCTAAAATAAGGGCATGACATGGTAAACCCATCTTTTGGGAAGTAAGGTAACCAAAATGTACTGCCTCCAATCCAGCTTTACGAACTTTACCATTTTCTGTTTCTACAAAAACTAAAACCATATTGGTTAAATTTTAAAGGTAATTATTAGATGACTTTTGCTTCTTCTCTCAATAAACGGGCTAATTCAGTCATATTTTCCGGGTTAATATACTGAACTGATTTTTTGGCTGGAGGAAGTTCATGTTGTACCACTTTAACCTTTGGCTGATAGGCTTCAGGCTGTATAACCTGCAAAGGCTTGCTTTTTGAGGTCATAATCCCCTTCATATTAGGTATGCGTTGTTCAGCCATACCTTTTGCCGCACTGATTATAAATGGGGTCTTAACCTTTAATGTTTCCGTTCCCCCTTCAATATCTCTTTTAATAACGGCTTCATTTTCAGATTCCATTTCCAGATGCGAGGCAAAGGAGATAAAAGGTAAACTGAGTTGTGCCGCCATTCTTCCTCCTACCTCGGCGCCATTATAGTCTATGGTTTCTTTACCGGTAAAGATGATATCAAAGCCATGTTTTTCAATAAAAGTAGCCATTTGAAAGGCTGCCTGATCAGCTGATACTGCTTCTGCATCAATTCTGAAAGCATCTGATGCACCAATGGCCAGGGCCTTTCTGATGATTGCATCATTTTCCGACGGACCTACATGCAGAACAGAAACCGTACCACCCCATGTCTCCTGAATTTCAATGGCTTTCACAAGGGCATACCATTCGTCATAAGGATTCATGATGAAGGTAATTCCGGCCGTTTCTAATGTTGTATGATCACCATTAAAAGCAATCTTTGCTGTTGTATCTGGTGTTTTACTTATACAAACCAATAATTTCATAGGGAAATTTTCTACTTTAGCGTTATATTATGAGAAAGCAAATATAAGTAAAATGTATTTCTCTTGCTTAAAATTTTAGCGAATTTTCGCTAAAAGCAAATTTTAAATCCTAACCCTATGACCGACAGATTAGATAAACTGCTTTCCTTATTTCGGGAATGTCCTACTGATTCCTTTCTTCTTTTTGCCATAGCGAAAGAATATGAACATCTGAATGATAAGGAAAAGGCCAATTATTATTATCAGCATCTTTTTGAGATGGATGCAGATTATGTTGGCTTATATTTTCACTGGGGGAAGTTACTGGAGGAAATGGATGAACAGGAAAAGGCGCTTGAAATATATGAGAGAGGTATTGAAGTTTCTGCCAAACTAAATGATATACATGCTGAAAAAGAACTTCGTGCTGCTAAGTATAATTGTGAAATGCTCAGCTAAATAATAGGAACAAAACCATTTGTCTTTAACTTTATTTTACGTTACTTTTGAAAAAAAAAGTATGGATTGGTGTAAAAAAGGGGTAAAAGTTTCATTTATTCATTCTGATGATACCGGCGTCATATTAAATGTGCTCGATACAGATTTAGTTCTCATTAAACTGGACGGAGACCACATAGAAATTCCTGCATTCATTGAAGATATAGAACCTTTTAGTCTTAACGAGTCTAAAAAAATTTCAACTAAAAAACCTGAGAATAAAAAGGAGGAGGTAAATCATTTTGAACCTCAGAAATTGTCTTATACCATTCTGCATAGCCAGGGCATACAGATTGCCTTTGTTCCCATGCTTGATAAAAAGAACGACGCAACGGACAAGCTTCAGCCTTATCTAATCAATGATACGCCATATGATTATAGTTTTAGTATTCAATTGCATCTGAAACACTTTAAAGTCTGGCAACAGGATGGAAAACTTGACAGCATGTCCTATTCCGGATTGCCCGTTTTTGATATCGACTTTTTAAATGAAGCACCGGAAATATCAGCCTGTTTTAATAGAGTTTCAACAGAAGGACCAGGGCCGGATATTGAAAAAAAAATGAAATTGAAAGCAAAAACTTTTTTTAATCACAAACAAACTGCACCTATAATTAATCAACCAGCCCACGTTTTTATACTTTTAGAAAAATCAGCTGGTTTCGACCAAATACTAAAAACTGACAAAGATTCTTTAAAGGAATATACCCTGGAAAATGCGAAGCCCATTTCCTTGAAAAAGAATCACCTGCCAAATTTAAATCATTCTGTTAAGTCTAAATCAGAATTTAGTATCGAGCTTGATTTACACATTGAAAGTCTTACCAGTGATAATCATAAAATTTCAAATGCCCAGATTTTACAAATCCAGATGAAAAAATTTGAGGCCTATATTGATGAAGCAGTAAGACAAGGCGTAGAAAGGGTGTTTATCATTCATGGCATTGGGAAAGGTCATTTAAGAAATCTTATAACCGCCAGTCTGATTAGAAATCCAAATGTCATAACATTTAAAAATGAATTTCATCCAAGATACGGACACGGCGCAACGGAGGTAATCTTTTTATAATTCCTTTTTATCCTCAGATAAACCAACCATTTTTAATACGCCATATTCATTTGATCTGCCTGAGTTTCTTGAAATAAGCTCCGAAATAAATCCGGCGAGGAAAAGCTGGGTACCCAGAATCATACAGGTTAGGCTCAGATAAAAATATGGATTATCTGTTAATTTCATAAGCAGATAACCCTGATACATAAATACCATTTTTCTAACACCAAGATAACCAGCAGATAAAAATCCGATTCCAAATAAAATGGTTCCCAGTGAACCAAAAAAATGCATTGGACTTTTGGAAAATTTACCCATAAAAGTAATAGACAGCAAATCTAAAAAACCATTTAGAAAGCGCTCAAAACCAAATTTTGAAACCCCAAATTTTCTGGCCCGATGTTCTACAACTTTCTCACCAATCTTGTAAAAACCTGCCCATTTTGCCAACAATGGAATATATCTGTGCATTTCTCCATATACCTCAATTGCCTTCACCACCTCTAACCGGTAAGCCTTTAAACCACAATTAAAATCATTGAGCTCAATTTTTGAAATTCGTCTGGTAACCCAATTAAAAAACTTTGAGGGGATGGTTTTACCTAACGGATCATGTCTTTTCTTTTTCCAGCCAGAGACCAAATCAAATTGATCCTCCGTAATCATTTTATATAAACCGGGTATTTCGTCCGGACTATCCTGTAAATCAGCATCCATAGTAATAACTACCCTACCTGCTACTTTTTGAAAGGCAGCGTGAAGCGCAGCAGATTTACCATAATTTCTCCTGAATCTGATTCCCTTTACATTGGGGAATTGATTATGCAGTGATTCCACAACCGACCATGAGTCATCTTTACTTCCGTCATCTACTAATATAACTTCATAAGAAAATTTATGCTCTGTCATTACCTTATTAACCCAATGAATCAGTTCAGTCAATGATTCATCTTCGTTATATAAAGGCACTACTACAGAAATATCAAGTAAATAATTCATATTATTCTTTTTTTAATAAAAAGGCGGCAAGCAAGGAAATGAGGAATCCTGCCGGCAAACCCTGAATAAAGCTGAATCCAATTGTACCGGCTTTTATATTTTTTTCAAGCTCTTCTTTTGAAATATTCCAGGCCGTTTGTTGTTCTTCCGCTAACAATATCTTATTCGTTTTGAGACCTTCGTTTATAAGGTTATACTGAACATCAATCATTTGATTATCAATATAATGCATCATAACAAAATAAAAAAAATGGTATAAGGCAGAATTCAGAAAAAATATTAAAAAGAAATTCCTCAGGGCTATTTTAAAAGGAAAAGGAATTGATTTTTGACGATATAAGATGAACACTATACCAAAAGAAATGAATAAAAATAAAAAACTACTCCAAAACACTAAAGGATTGAAAAACAATTTTTTGTTAATAGTGTAAAAAACAAAAAAATACACACAAGTTAAAATGCCTGTAAACAGTCCATAACTTGCGGGATGCAATAAAAAAGTTCCGGATGATTTTTTAAAATCCATTATCTGGTATATGGTTTTTCTTTCTCCCAATCAGTCCGCCAACTAAACCAATAATTAATCCGTAAATAATGGGCCCTGTTAATAAACCCCTGGCCAGATTAGCAGTTGAGAATCCTTCCTTCAGTTTAACCAGCGCAGTTTCAACCTGACCTTCATTCATTCCCATTTTTAAATACATCTCTTCCATCTGTCTCATCAAAATATCGATAAAACCAGCATCAATATAGGTCAGATAAATCAGATTGAATAAAGAACCCAAGAAGCCGCAAATAGCGCCAATCATAACGGCTACCTGAAAGGCATCTTTAAAATGAATATATCCACCCAGTTGTTCATTCCTGTAAGCCTTTATTGCCTGATGGGTTAATAAAAAAACAAGGATAAAAGAACCGAAAGAAAATAAACCTTGTTGTTGAAAAGAAACGGAATCCCCTGCAAAAAGATACCCCATTAAGGTTACACCAATAGTTAAAAGACCCGCCAGAATACCAAATCTCAGAGCATAAGGCCATTTTACTGCAAAGGAAAGCGGATTGACTTGCAAATTTTCCATTTAAAGATTTTTTGCAAATATAATTAACTTAAACCGAAAGATAATCATCATTCAGACTAAGTTTACCATTATTAAACACCCCATAAACCATCCCTTTCATTTTTTCATTCCAGAGCGGTGTATTTTCGCTCCTCGATTTATTTTTCAGCTTATGCAGGGTGAATTCCCTGTTTGGTGAAAAGAAGGTAAGATTTGCAACAGCGCCTTCCTCAATGACAGGAATACCTATATTTAAGATCCTCCTTGGTTCGTACGCCATCAATTCAATCAATCTCGGTAATGGCAGTTCGTCAAATTTAGTTCTAAGTAAGGAGAAAACATGTTGTAAAGAAATGGAACCAAAGGCGGCATAAGGAAATTCCAGATTTTTCTGGTCTGCTTCCCAAGGCGAATGATTTGAACTTATGAGTTGAATTTCCCCATTCAAAACAGCATTTCTAAGTGAATTCATATCCTCTCCTGATCTTAAGGGAGGCATCATTTTGTAATTAGAATCGAAAGTTTCCAGGTATTCATCTGAATAAACCAAATTAAAAACGGGAACGGCCACAAAAACATCTCTGTTTAATTTATCAGACCTTCGTAAAGTCTCCAGCGAAATTTTTGAACTAATTCCCCAAAGGATAAGTTTTCCACCAGCATAATGTAATAAAGAAAGATCTCTTTGCACCATCATATTTTCTGCCACATCAGGAATACCTGAAAGCCCGGTAAGGGTACTCATTTTTCCTTCATGTATCTGACCTTCATCGGACAAACTAAAATCCATTGGAAAATGGATACAAATTCCGGAAAATGCCTTTAAATATGTTAACACCTTGTAAAATAAACCACCATGTTTTACAGGTTTTTTACCATCCGAAAATGCTATGGCTCCAGCTTGATGCAGATCCATTAATTCGGCCATTTCCTTACCCTCTCCTTTTTCACTTAAAGAGGCAATAGGAAAAATAGAAACAGGAGTATCTTCATTCCCCTTTATCAAATAATGAACAGCAGATTTATGATCTACACATGGATTTGTATCAGGCCAGGGAGCAAGTGCTGTAAATCCTCCTGCTGCGCCAACAGCTCTTAAAGAATTTAGATTTTCCCTGTGTTCGGCACCTGGATCCCCGTGACTGGCACCTATATCCATCCAGCCTATGGAAACATGAAGATCATCCAATTCAATCGTTCTTGCCTCTGGTATCCTTAAATTAACGCCGATTTTTGTAATACAACCATTCTGAATCAACATATCTACCGGCGAGGAATTAACAGTTGACCCACTATCAATAATTGTAATCTTTTTAAACAACCAAGCCATCTTTTTAAAATTAATCATTTAATACGGGAAAACGCCTGTTATTAATCCAGATAAAACGGTTATCTTTTTTTAACAGTACTGCATTTTCAGGTCGGATCAATAATTCATCCAATAATAAAATGGAGGAAGGGATATCTCCATTTTGAACCTGAATGGTCAGCTGACTACCTTCAGCATTTAATACCCAGGGAAATTCAGCCAAAGCCCAACCTTGAATATCAAAAACCTTAAAATAGGAATGAGCGGGAAAAACCTGAATGAATTCACGCCCATTTAGGGTTTTTTCTGTAATCGTAAATTGAGAGGTACTCCGTTTATCTTCTTTAATATTTATCCAGATAGAGATAATCCATGTACCCACCTTTCCATTTTCAGGTAATTTACCCTGATATAGTATTTCTTTTTTATTCAGTGCTAACTTCTTTCCACTCCCCCCATCATAATTGGCTGACCGATCCATATTTTTATTCCAGTCATTAAACAAATACGGAACCTTTTCCCTTGAGGTATATGTACTTTGCCTATTTTCGTCCATTGATGCACCAATGTTTTTAACCTCTGAATATTTGTCTTTCATTAATTTTTCAAAGGAATTATAAGGCAAGGAATATAAGGCCAATCTTTCTTCATCATGAATAATGGACGCATACTTTAACAGATGCATGTATCGCTTTCCTCTTTCATTTTCCAGAAATATTTTGTCCACCATTAATAAAAATGGTTGACGACTATTTAGCTCATTAAGGACTAAAGGATATCGGTAAGTTTCACTCATCCACTGAAGCTGATGATACGTTTGAGATCGAGAGGTCCTGGTCAGCATAGCACTATTGGTGGGTAATCCCGTTTTAGCTGAGAACAACAATGATTTTTGTAAAATAAACCCTTCAGGTTCCAGCCAAAATTGATCGGAACCAAGGTTGAAGTAAGGTAAAGTCAGAATGGACTGGAAATTTTCGGCATGAATTCCTGTCCAGAAAGTAGTTTTTCTGTCTATTTCAAGTTCGGCAATCGGCTCAAGACCAAAGTTAAGTCTTCTGTGGTAATGGGTCAAATCTATAGCCATCAATGCAAAATAAATACCCCAGACTAATACAGCCCATTTTTTCTCTTTAAAAAAACGAAATAAAGAGAGGGAAAGAAAAATATGAATAGCATAGTAAAACACCCAAGAAAATCTGCCAACTGACCTGAATTGTCTGAATGGTCCGGTCCAGGTTAATAATCCTTCCAGTCCTTTTATAACAAAGGGTAAACCAAAAGAGAGGAGCAACAATGCGGTGGCAGAAAAAAGTAAAGCAAGAACGCCAGCATCTTTTTTTGAGAATGTTTGAATCAGATATTTACGTTCTTTAGGAATAACTAAAATTAACAAAAGAATGCACAAAAAAAAGAGGAAAGAAAGTCCCAGATAATTAAAACGTTCTATATCAGCGAAATTTTCCCAGTGTAATGGAAATATATGCCGGTCAAACCAACGCCAGAAAGGGTTATCCGGAGAAAAAAGTAACCCATCAGGGATCGCATTAAATTGAAAAAATCCCCAGGGTTGGGGACATCGGTCTGTTGGTTGCTCACCCCCATTTACCCATTGATATAAAAGAATAAAGGGCAGGATGACTGCGCCACCCACGTGTATCATAAATACAGGTAAGGGAGGCTTTTTAACAGGAAATAAATACCAGAAAAACAAAAATATCAGAGAGAAGGATGAAATAAATGCGACATAGTAAAAATGAATCCCTGCCGCAATAAAGGTTAAAGGAATAAGGGGGAAAATGGTTTTGAAATATGGATGTCTGCTATAGGCTAACCAGTAATAAATCATTGCTGGTATAAACGCAAGATGAGCTAAACCTAGATGTGCCTCCATTCTTAAGAGCTGAGGTGATAAAAAGGCTACAACTATGGCAATGGAGGCTGATAAAATATAGGGAATACCAAGAAAGGCACCTATTTTAAAAAGAAAAAAAATACCTGTTAAAAAACTGATCAACAAGGAAATATGAACGATTTTTGGCCAGTATGGGGTTAAGTCGATCCCCTTGTTAAAAAGCCATTTTAAAGGAAATGATAGGGTTGACATACCATCTGCGGCCACTATATTTTCACCATAGGGAAAGTTCATTCCTTCATAATGATTATAGGTACTATCATGTTTGATATGAAATAAAGGTACCAGATAACTTTTTATGCCATCACCATAGGGTTCCACCACATAGTGTGAAGGTAAATAAATCCATTCTCTCCATCTGTATGCAGTTAAAGATATGGCGATGATACAAAAAAAGAAGATCCAGGCTGACTTTTTAATATTATTCAACATTTAAAACAGCATTATTTCCACCATCTGAGCAGGATTGATTCCAAAAGTAAAAATATTAACGCTGCCAATAGAAAATATTTCCATAAAATTATGCCCTGATTCTGTTCTGAAACATTCGAAGAAAGTACAGAAGCTTCCCCAGGTGAGTAAACCTTGAAAATACCACCCCATTTTTCACCTAATTCATTATAGGAAAAATAAGTCAAATCAGATTCAAGCCTGTTAAAATTAAAAGCAAACTCATGCAGCATTTTTTCCTGATTATCAACCACCTGGTAATGCCCAGCCTCTTTAATCTGATTATCGAAGGAAAGACTTACTTTTTGCCCCCAAAAGCGTTGTGCGGGAATGAATTCACCTTTTTCTCCTTTTATTTTAAATACTTTATCGGTCTCGTAGGCCTTAACAGGAATATTAATTTGTTCTTCATTACCAGCTACATAAGCAATAGGTTGATTTCCTCCGCCCGCAATACCTAATCTGTATAACAAAGGAATGAAAATATCACTTTGATTAATCAGGGAATTAAACGCTATGCTTAGCGGAGATGCATTTCGATAAAATGTTCCCCCTTTAATATTAAATGAACTGAGGTATGAAGTCCCATCCCGGTATTTAAGGATTATTTGTTCCCCTGACAGGGAAGATTTCTCAAAAATGAAATGACCTTTCGTTTCAGGTAATTTCATTGCAGCTTTTTCAACTTCATAAACTTCCTTAAATGGAAAAGATTCCAGATCTATCTCACCGACCTGTTTTTCGGCCTTTATAAGTCTTGACACGGTCGAAATCTGTATTTTCTGAAAAAAAGCATTGTATTGGTCAATTTGAGGATCAGGATGAGGAAAAAATAAAACATTATTTCCATTTTCGAGATAAACTTCCAGTGAGGCGGCAAGACCAGAACTTAAATCAGGTAATTCATCTAATATGATTAAATCAAAATCTTCCCATTGATCATATGAAATCTTATCTGATTGCTGATAAGTGATGTTAAAGGAAGGCATGCCAGCAAAAGCAGCAACTAAAGCTGCATTTGGTATATCCTTAGCTATAACAAGTACCTCAATCGCAGGCATTACTTTAAACGATATGTAATATTTATCGTCGAATTGAATCGGATAATCTGTTATAGACAAGGTGGCTTGTTGCCAGCCTGCCTTATCAAGATTTAAAAAAACAGTATCAATTCTGGATTCACCGGCTGTGATACTGAAAGAACCCAGCGGCCTGTTTTGTCCGTCAAATTGAAGGGATAAGCGGATGTTTTCTGCATTTACCGTACCTCTATTCCTCGTTTTAATAATTAAAGGTATTTTCTCCTTCAACAATCTTACAGGAGAATTGAACCAGACAGAATCGATAGAAATATTGTTTTGTTCAACTGCCTCTAAAGGGACCAGCGCTATGGTAAACAAACTATCCTGATTAATAGCATAGTCAGAAATGGCACGCTGAAAATCAGATACATGATAGATATAACCATTTTGAGTTTTAGTGCTTCTTAATCCTGCTTTTTGTTTGTCCAGCATAAATTGTAAGGGATATACAGCAGGAGAAATCTGAACCTCATCAATTAAATCAAGTGCATCCTCTCTGGCCAGAAATTTTCCATTCCAGGTATTTGAATTATTTGAAATTACGTAAAATTTATCTTCCCTTCCAAACCCAAGCAGAATATCTCTTGCTCTTGATTTTGCCATCTCCAGCAAGGGAGCGTCCCTGGTAACTCCCTGCATACTAAAACTGTTATCAATGTAAATTGAGACGTATTTAACCCCTTTGGGTATTAATTTACCAGATGAAATAAAAGGTTGGGCAAAGGCAAAAACAAGAGCTGCAAAAGCCAGCATCCGCAAGGCTAACAGAAATCTTTTCTTCACTTTCGAACGATTCTGTTTCTCTTCCTTTATAGATTGTAATAATCGAACGTTACTAAAATAGACCTTTTTAAATCGTCTGAAATGAAAGAGATGGATAATCAAAGGAATGGTTAAAGCCAGTAAACCCCACAAGAAGAAAGGAAATAAAAATTGCATGCCCGATATTATAAAATTAGCACAATATTAAAGTTATATCCAAAGAATTAAAAATTATTCTTTTATTGTGCAAAAATAATCTAAAGTGGGATACCATATAAAGGAAATATTTTACACATTACAAGGCGAAGGAGCTATGGCAGGACGTCCTGCTGTTTTTTGTCGATTTTCAGGTTGTAATCTCTGGAGTGGCAGAGAAGAAGACCGATCAGATGCAGTTTGCAAATTTTGTGATACTGATTTCAGGGGAACGGATGGTATGAATGGAGGTAATTATCCTGATGCAGAACGCGTGGCTATGAAAATTGCCTCCTGCTGGCCGGACCTTTCTAAAGGAAAACCTTATGTTGTGTGTACCGGTGGTGAGCCTTTGTTACAAATGGACGAGGCATTTACCTCAGCTCTAAAAAAATACGGATTTGAAATTGCCGTTGAAACCAATGGAACTATGCCTTTGGTAGCTGGCATTGACTGGATTTGTGTGAGTCCAAAATCGACCGCAACTTTATTATTAACCTCAGGAAATGAACTTAAACTGGTATATCCTCAATTAGACGCTCCACCCTCTCATTTTGAACATCTGGCATTTAATCACTTTTACCTTCAACCTATGGATGGTATTAATTTAAAAAGGAATGAGAAGGAAACCTTATATTATTGTTTAAAAAATCCACACTGGAAAATGAGTGTTCAAATACATAAATGGCTAGATATTCCTTAATTTTTAAATAATAGTAATACTATTATTTTAAGGGTTTCAACAAAAAAAATATAACATTACAAGAATTATTGAATTTAATCAGGTATTTTGCATTTCATATCTAAAAAATTTTATTTATCAACACATCATTCTTTTATGAAAAAACATTTACTTACATTATTGCTTTTTCTTGGGGTGTTTAGTCTGGCTCAGGCCCAGCGCTCCATCAGCGGAAAAGTAACAGACGCTAAGGGCGAGGCTCTTATCGGCGCGAGTGTTCTCGTTAAAGGTTCAACAGGAGGTACTGTTTCTGACGTTGATGGAAGTTATTCTATCAGTGTGCCAGCAGGAGCCACTGTGCTTGTTTTTAGTTACACTGGTTTTAACACCCTGGAGGTAACACTGGGAACATCAAATACCGTGGATGTTACGCTGGAAGAAGGTATTTTACTGGAGGAAGCCGTTGTTACGGCTTTGGGTATTAAACGTTCAGAGAAATCGTTGACGTATGCGGCACAGCAAGTTGGAAGTGAACAGCTGACTATTATCCGTCAGACCAACATCAATAACGCTTTGGCTGGTAAGATAGCCGGTGTACAGGTAAGAAGTCAATCTTCTATGAAACTAAATTCAGGTGCATCAATTCGTATCCGTGGCGCAGGTTCCTTATCTGATAAAGGACCTCTATATGTCATTGACGGTACACCAGTAACCAACTCTTTCGACTTCAACATGGACGATGTGGAGAGTGTTACGGTTCTTAAAGGCCCAAATGCGACAGCTATATATGGTCAGCGAGGTGATGCAGGTGTTATCGTTGTAACTACCAAAAAAGGAAATAAAGGAAAAGGAATTGGTGTTGAGGTGAACCAAAGTACTTTCTTTGACAGGGTTTATATTCTTCCTGAGTATCAGAACACACATGCAGGTGGTGGTGAATCTGATTTAATCAAATTTACCTGGAATCCCGGTATGCCTGCCGACTGGAAGGTGCTGGATGGTAAATTTTATCACGATTATGAAGATGATGCCAGCTGGGGTCCTAAAATGACTGGTCAGGAATATATTCCCTGGTACTCCTGGTATAAAAGCGATAAAAACCCATACTACATGCAAACAGCGAAATTAGAGGGACAACCTAATAATATTCGTGATTTCTATAATACGGGCATCACAACGTTAAATAACGTTAACTTCAAAACAGGAGGTGATCACTACAATTTGCGCGTGTCTTTGTCTAATCAAGGTGCAAAAGGTATGTTACCAAATTCAGGTTCAGATAAATATACCGTTGCTACAAATACTAATGTTGATTTAGGCAAATACATATCAATAGGTGCTAATATCAATTATGTGACAAATAGGATTAAGGGTGAATTTTCTGACGCCTATGCCAATAATTCAACCGGTTCATTTAATGCCTGGTTTCATCGGGAATTGGATTTTAACATTATGAGAGAACTTCAAGGTATGACTTCACCTGAAGGATACCTGGCTAGCTGGAATCATTATAATCCAGCAAAGTATAATACCAGTCCGAGAAATTTCTATGCAGCGAATTACTGGTATAATCCTTATGATTATTTCAATAACAGAAATATTATTACCAACACCAGAAGACTTTTCGGTGATGTAAATCTAACTGCAAAATTAAGCGATAAATTTAAGGTTACAGGATTTATTCGCAGAAATGAATATCAGACAGACTTTGAAGATAAGTTAAATAATATTCTTCAATTATCTGGTTTACAAACAGGTTATTTTAATGCATATTCCACCCAGCTAACCTATTTCAGAGAGGATAACTATGAAGCCATAGCCACTTATGCTGATAAATTTGGTGACCTTAGTATTGAGGCAAACGGAGGTGTAAATATGAGGACTGATAAATCTAAATCAATTTCTGGATCGACGAGCCAGGGCTTAAATGTCCCTGACCTGTTTACCGTTGGAAATTCTAAAGTAGCCCAGGTCCCATCAGAATCCCGGTCGTTAAAGCAAGTAAATTCTGTTTATGCCCGAGGATCTTTTGGATATAAAAGTCTGTTATTCGTAGACTGGTCAGCCAGAAATGACTGGAGTTCTGCATTACCTGCAGATGCAAACAGTTATTTTTATCCAAGCTTAGGTACCAGTTTTGTATTCAGTGAGTTAACAGCTAACGCTCTTCCATTTTTAAGTTTTGGTAAAGTCAGAGCCTCTGTGGCTCAGGTTGGGTCAGATTTAGGTGCTTATCAGTTAGATTTATTCTACGGTTTGAATGCAAATCAGTGGACTGCTGGTAACTTCCTAATGGCTACACCAGACGGATTAATTGATGCAGGCATAAAACCTTCTTTATCATCAGCCTTAGAAATTGGAACTGATCTAAAATTCTTTAATAACAGAGTTGGTTTAAGTGCTACTTATTTCAAAGAAAAGAAAATCAATGAAATTTTAAGTATTCCAATTACAGCTGCCAGTGGATTTTCAAGTAAACTGATTAACGCGGGTAGAATCGACCGTTGGGGTGTAGAAATAGCTTTAGATTTGAATCCTATTAAAACCAGAGATTTAAATTGGGATGTTACCCTTAACTTCGCCAATATTGATAATGAAGTTAAAGAATTAACTGCAGGCATCACAGAGCAATTGGTAGGTGTAAACAGTGCATTTACCGGTTTTGGCGTTCGTCAGGTAAACGTAGTTGGTGAAAAATGGGGTCAGTTACGTGGTGGTGCCATTAAACGCGACGCTCAGGGAAGAGCCATTCTTGATAAAGATGGTTTATATACTGCTGTACCAAACCAATATTTGGGTAGTGTTCTACCCGATGTTACAGGTGGATTTGTGAGTCAGCTAACCTACAAAAACTTCTCTTTCAACTTCAATATTGATTATTCATTTGGAGGAAAATATTATTCATTATCAGATGCCTGGGGTAAATTCTCAGGTTTATTTGCAGCTACTGGCGCATTGAATGATAAAGGAAATAATGTACGTGATGATGTAAGTGCTGGTGGCGGTGTAAAAGTAGAAGGGGTAAATGCTGCAGGAGAACCTGTAACGATGTATGCCGATGGTTTCAATTATTTCCACCAGTTTGTAAACAGAGGTATAGCAGAAGATCATTTATTCGACCTATCTTTTGTTAAATTAAGAGAGGTAAGCTTGGGCTACAGCATTCCAGTTGCCAATACCTCTTTTGGTAAGTTTATCCAGGGTGCAACTGTATCTTTAGTTGCCAGAAACCCATGGTTAATTTATGCACAAAACCGCGATTTTGATCCAAGTGAACTTGCAGGAACTTTCGGAGAAAACGGACAATTTCCGGGAACTAGAAGTATTGGATTCAACCTTAAACTACAATTCTAATATCAGGTAATATGAAACGAAATAATAATTCTATATTTATCTTCTTGATACTCATTGTATCAATTGGATTTTTCCCTTCCTGTGACAGTTTCACAGATTTTGGTGATACTAATATTGACCCAAACAGAACCAACAAACCTGTAACTGCTGCTTTAATCACTAATGCTATTTCAGGTATGGGTGCAGCCTTTATTACAGAAGGATTATATTGTCAGTATTTTGCTCAATCCCAATATACAGATGGTTCACTCTATTCCAGGGTTGAAGGTGGTTTTGGTAGTTATTCCGGAGTTCTTTATGACCTTCAAAATGTTATCATAAATAATACAGATGCAAATTTGAAAACGGCCGCTCTGGTTCAAGGTTCAAATGCAAATCAGATTGCCGTTTCCCGCATTTTGAAAGCTTATTACTTTGCCCGATTGACCGATTATTTTGGAGACTTACCATATTCTCAGGCCCTAACTGGTGAAGTTAAACCAGTTTATGATACGCAACAAGCCATCTATAATGGTTTGTTTAAGGAATTAGATGAGGCAGTAAAACAATTTGATGGTGGTGTGGCAGCAAAAGGAGACATTCTATTTAACGGAAATATTACCCGCTGGAAAAAATTTGCCAATTCATTACGCTTAGTTCTGGCAATTCGTATTTCAAAGGCAGATGCTGCAACAGGTGCAACACAAGCTAAAGCTGCATTGGCAGCAGATGGTGGTGTCATTACCTCCAATGCTGATAATGCTATGTTAAACTATCCTGGTGGTAATTTTAACAATCCCTGGTATGCTGCTTATTTGACCCGTCAGGATCAGGCCATCAGTGAAATTATGGTAAAAATGTTAAATGAAAGAACGGACCCAAGGGTTAATTCTTTTGCAACAGCTGATAAAACAGGTAAAATTACAGGTATTCCCTATGGTCTTCCAAGAGAACAAGCCATTCAGTTCACAAATGCTAATCCAACCTGGTCCTTTGTTTTAGCTCCTTCTTTCAGAGCAGCAGCAACGCCTCACGCTATTTTAACATCAGCCGATGTTACCCTTGCCCGTGCTGAAGCTGCATCTATGGGTTGGACAACAGAAAACGCAGAACAGCTTTACAAAGATGGTATTAAGTTATCTATGGAATACTGGAAAGTATTTACACAGGCATCTTATGATACTTACACAAATGGTGCATTGGTTGCCTTTAAAGCAGGTGATAACGCAGGAAATCTTGAGAAAATACGGTTACAAAGATGGTTTACTTTTTATCCTGACGGATTACAAGGATGGTCTGAATGGAGAAGAACAGGTGTACCAGCCTTGAAACCTACCCCATTTGCAATCAATTCATCAAAACAAATTATCAGAAGATATATCTACCCGGCAACGGAAGCAACCTTAAATGGTGCTAACTATCAGGCAGCCGTAGGTAGAATTTCTGGTGGTGATACTAATGATGGAAAAGTTTGGTGGGATAAATAATTAGATTTATTTCCACAAAAAAAGGGTCAGGTACATTTTATCTGACCCTTTTTTATAATATAAAACCGGAGTATTTCATCAAATTCAGATAGTGTGTAGATCTTTTTAATAAATCAGGATTACCAACCATAATGAAATGTGATCTTGATCTGGTTATAGCCACATTCAATTTTCTGTCTATGCCTTCCCTGTTTTCAGAAATCAAAGTGTTTAGTTGTCTGGGATAGTTCAAACAAGGGGAGTAAATGATAACAGACCTGGCACTTCCCTGATATCTCTCCACTGTATCAATCGTATAATTTGATGAATCAAATCCATCCTGAGTAAGGTGTTCTTTTATACAAGCAATCTGAGCCCTGTAAGGTGTGATAATCCCAATTTCTTCAGCTGTAAATTCAAGTTCCTGTTCAGCATAGTATAAGTGTAAAAATTGAATTATCTGAACAATCAGTTTAGCTTCAAACTTATTACTTTTACCACTGAAATCTGTTAAATCGATTGCTGAAGGAAAAAAACATACCCGCCTGCAACTAATCACACTGGCTAAATAATTATCATGAACCATATCTGGTAATGATTTTGTCAATTTTTTTTGTGGATCTGCTTCCACTGGTAAAACGGTAAGAAAATTTTCATAAAAATGAAAACCGGGAAAAGCCATGATTTCCTGATGCATCCTCCCCTGATGGCTTAATCGTCCCATGGCCCATGTCCACTTCATTTTCCCGACTCGTTGAATCAATCTTTCAAAAACAGAATCCCTTAAATCATAAAAACCAATCTGTTTCAGTTCTTCATCTTTTACCATACTATGACTGGTAGGTTGCAGGACTACAGCGGGTAGTTGTTTATGATCTCCAATAAGTAAAAAATGGGGAACCTGAGTTAAAATACCAGCTAACGAAGGATCTGAAAGCTGTGAAGCCTCATCTACAATAATCCTGTCTATTTTTTTAATCGATAAAAGTTCAATGTTTTTTTGTAGAGATGATACTGTACATACAAAAATTCTGGTGTCAGTAAGCAATTTTAATAATGACTTCCTGGTATTGATTTTTTCAATTTTAATCTTTAAGATATTCTTTCTATATTTTAACGAAGCCGATTGAACCTGTCCAATACGCAAATAATTGTTTTCCACTTCAACCCCTATTGATTCAATTGCCTCGCATAGTTCATCCACAGCGCGATTAGTAAAAGCAACCAATAACATACTTTCATTGGAGGTAAAATAATAATGTGCTATTAAATTCCGAACCATAACACTGGTTTTCCCTGTACCAGGAGGTCCCCATAATAAAAAATAATCCTTTGAACGGATGATAGCTGAAAGTAAACCTTGTTGTTCCCCCGTCATGGTAGAAAAATAAGGAGCTTGTATTAGCGGGTATTCCTCTTTGTTTTCAAAAGGTGCCTGCAAACCTAAAAACAAATTTCTTTTTTCCTGTTTGGAATTAAGGAAAGCAAACAAAGATTGATTTATACTTGAAAAGGAATCAAAAAAATCGTGTTCCAGGTTCCAAAAAGAAAACTGTCTGAAAAATGAATCATCATGTTGGGGGAAAAGCAATGAAATCTCAATTTCATTAGATTCAACTTGTATTAAATAAGCTTTAAAAATTTGATATCTGGAATCAAAAACTTCTTTCTGATCGCTTGGATACAAGACAAGGGTGTCCCCCACCCTGAACTTAGTCCTGTTTGCTGTTAAATCTGTTTTTATAAACTTTAACTGGTTATTTTTAATTTCCAATAATTTCAGGTGATTCAGAATATCCGCATTTTCCATTTTATCCTTCAAAGAGTCAAGCCATAAAGCCGCCTGACCACGGGACCCCATTTTATCCTGGTTGCCTCCTGTTTTTGCAAGTTTTTGTTCTCTGGCAATAAAGCTTACATAGGAATAAAAATATTTTCGTTCTATGCTGGATGCCTGATTCATAACGGACATAAAATAGTCCCAATCTCTTTTGAAAAAACCTTTGAATTGACCATTTTTATTACACCAGGTTTGTATTAATTTTTCTCCCGCAGTCAGTAAATCAGGTTCAAAACCCAAGGCCATGAGTTGTGTTTCAATAATTAATAACTCATTTCTGGTAGCTAAGGCTCTTTGTTGTTCAAATACGTTTACAGGTGCATAACGAAGGCTTTTAGCATCAGCTGCATATAAAACAAAGCCCTCTACTTTTCGCTTATTTACCTTAGACTGGATGAGTAAATTATATAACAGGAATTGAAAAAAATGAGGGATATTTATTCCATATTGATTTGTCTGGAAGGTCTTACCACTCTTTAATTCAATTATAACCGTTTTATTTGATCCTTCATAAAGTAAGTCCAGTCGTCCCTGAATACCAAATTTTTCAGAAATAAAAGATGGCTCCACATAACAGTAAGATGGTATAATTTGTTGTTTAGGGAAATCCTCTTTTATTGTTTTAACCAGATTAATAAATATATTCTTTGATGTTTTAATTATTCCTGATAAATCCTCATCGCTTATTCCGGCAAAATTAAGCGGTTTTTTTTTAAATATTTTTGGAAACAAACTTTCAAAGGATTGTGAAGAATCAGAAATAAGTTCATCTAAAAAATAATTGGCGATATCTCCAATAATAAGTGGAATGCTTGTATTATAAGGTATAAATTTTTTTATTACATAACGTAAAGCATTACTTTCATTTAATTCAAAACAATTGGAAATGGCCGTCACATCAAACAAATAATCAGGTTCCAGTATAAAATGAACCGGATAAAAACCTCCTGAATCATTGATTTTTATATCCAATAACATGCAGGTTACTGGAAATTTATTTATTGATTTTAAATAAATAAGCGTATCTGTATAAATTTCATTTAAATGAAGCATATTAAAAAAAACACTAACCGGCTCCTCTTCATCTTCTATTTTAAATGAAAGGATATGATTATTTTCATCAAGGTCAGTAATAATACCCTTCAAATAAGGGATTGAATCTTTATATCCTTTTTTTCCAGGTGGAAAAATCCATGTTGCTTCTCCTATGAGGGAATAATCCTCAGTTCCTGTTAATCTATTGAAACAGGATAAAAAATGAAGAATAATATGTTGACCCAGTTTAATTAAAGATGATATGTCTTTATCAGGATATCGTTGCATTTCTTTAAGATGCCTGTAATTAATTTTTAAATGTATAATCGAATAGGAAATCTCAGTGGGCAGGGCTAACTTTTGTTTTAAAAAAGAAACCTTTGTAAAAAAAGATGGAAAGTAAATAGCATCATTACCCAAAAGATAATCCATTACTGATTCCAGTAAATCAAAAACACTGGTCAGTTTAACCATTCCGGATTCATCCGAAAGGTGGTATATATCATTAAAATCTGCTACAAACTGATTGCTTACCTGTTCATCCAAAGGCATAATAAAAAATATTATTAAACCTTTTTATAGGAATTGAAAAAACTGTTCCACCGCATTTGCAGCACACCTGTCACAGCTTCTTTTATAATGCTTCCTGACATTTTTGAAGTACCTAACGTCCTGTCAGTAAAAGTAATCGGAATTTCTTTTATGCTAAAACCAGAATGGAAGGATGCAAATTTCATTTCTATTTGAAAGGCATAACCTACAAATCTGATTTTTACTAAGTCAAGTGTATCCAGCACTTTTCTTTTATAACAGACAAATCCAGCGGTTGGGTCCATGACAGGCATACCTGTAAACAACCTAACATACAAAGAAGCACCATAAGAAATAAAAATCCGATCGAAAGGCCAGTTTTTAACATCTCCCCCCTTAGTGTATCTTGAACCTACAGCCACATCAGCGTTGTTATCATGGCAGGCACTTCGCAAGCGCAACAAATCAGATGGAGGATGAGAAAAATCAGCATCCATTTCACAAATATATTGATAATTTCTCTCTAATGCCCATTGGAAACCGGCAATATAAGCTGTCCCCAATCCCGATTTCCCTTTTCTTTCAAGCAGGTGAATCCTGCCTGGAAAAGCTTGAATTTTTAAATTAACCAGTGTAGCTGTGCCATCTGGTGAACCGTCATCTACAACGAGTACATCAAAATAATCACCTAAATCGAGTACTGCTTGAAGAATAGCTGTTATGTTTTCCTTCTCGTTAAAAGTTGGAATAATCACTAAAGAATCAATCAAAACAATAAATTTTTGTCATCTAATTTAAAATTTTTCAAATATAGATAAATCATACAATATGTGAGTTTACACGATATCATCATCTGTCCATTTTTTCTGTTTCAAAGGTTTAAGATCGAGGTAATCTTCTTTTTTATCCCCCGAATTCAACATGGAATGATTCGGTTTTTTTTCGTCACCCAACGGAAAAAAAAGGATTACCGCCTGAATAAATACTGAGATCCCCCAACCTAAAATGGGATAAATAAACCAGTTCACCTGTGGCGAAGTCACTTTATTAATAACTATAAAGAGGATACACCAGGTAAGATAAATCCTGAGGTGTTTATAAAAATCCGTTTTGTTTATCTTTTTCGTCATTTTCGAAACAACTTAATTTAAAAACGAAAATAAAAAGCAATTATTCATTTTATACCTAAATAATCTGAAAAATCCAATAATAATTTTGTATTTTTTGAAATTAGGAATAGAACAATTTGAAAAATTTACTATATTTAGACAGTTTTTGTGTTTATTTGTTTGGGTTAGAGGCCCTTGCTGAATCCAGCAAGGGTTTTTTTATGCTTTTGCTGTATTTTCCATTTTTAAAAGTGGCCTGAAACTTAATAGTAAACCTGCCAGAGCGAGGCCTGCGCCAGCCAGAAAAGGGGCTCCCGGAAAATAAAACGGAGCTGCTTTTGAAGTAAAATAACCAAATAAGTTCGTCATTATCAAAGGTCCTAAAATAGAGGTCAGGCTTATCAGGCTTGTCAGAGAACCTTGCAGGGTACCTTGCTCATTTGGCCCAACCTGATTTGAAATAATTCCCTGAAGTGCAGGACCTGCCAATCCCCCAAATGCAAATGGAACCATAATCGCATACATCATCCAACCCTGAGTTGCCATTGAAAAAGCGAGAAGCCCGGCAGCATTAAACATTAAACCAATAAATACCGATTTAACCTGACCCAGTTTTGGAATTACTATTCTAGTTAATCCACCTTGAACAAGGGCAATCATAACCCCAACAAATCCAAGGGAATATCCCACTTCAGCAGAAGACCAGTTAAATTTTTCTATGGTGAAGTAGGTCCACGTTCCCTGTGTTGCATATCCTGCAAGGTAAATTAAGAAAAGGACTCCAGCCATTTTCAAAACCATGGGATGCTTTTTTATATTTAACAAAGCACCCAGTGGATTTGCTTTTTTCCATTGAATGTTTGTTCTGTTTTCAGACGTAAGGGATTCTGGAAGTATAAAAAACCCGTATGCCACGTTTAATAAAGTTAAAAACGCGGCGGCAAAAAAAGGAACTCTGGGGCCGAACTGACCGAGAACACCGCCTAATACGGGACCTATGATAAAACCTAAACCAAATGCTGCTCCGATCAAACCGAAATTCTGAGCCCTTTTTTCAGCCGGACTAATGTCCGCAATATAAGCTGAAGCAGTTGTGAAACTGGCACCTGTAATACCAGCCAGGATTCGACCAACAAATAACCATCCGAGTGTAGGTGCAAATCCCTGAAGGAGGTAATCAAGCCCAAATCCAGTTAATGCAGCCAGTAAAATGGGTCTTCGTCCATATTTATCACTTAACATACCCATGACAGGTGCGAATAGGAATTGCATAATGGCATAGGAAAACATGAGTAAACCGCCATATCTGGAAGCTGCACTTAATCCTTCACTGGTTAATTCCATAACCAATTGTGGAAATACCGGAATAATGATACCCAGACCAATAACATCTAAGAGTAAGGTGATAAAAATGAATATTATGGCACCAGGTTTAACTTCGCGTTGCATATTTTAAAATTTTCTGCAATGTACCTATTGTTCCCTAATAAAAATAAAAATCCCGGAGCCAATAATCGATTGCCACCGGGATTTATTTATTTGGAAGCGATTATTCTTCTAATCCCAGACCGTAATAATATTTTCTTGGACTATCGGGGTACCGTCCTTCAATCAAAAGACCGCCTTCCTTATTTTCTAACACTCTTTTTAGATCTGCCACACTTTTTACATCTTGTCTGTCAATACGAGTAATTATAAAACCCTCCTCAATATCTGTAAATCTTCTCAGCAGCCCCGCACTTAACTGATCCACTTTAACACCTTCTACTTTTAGTTTATCTTTTTCAGCCTTTGAAAGGTCCGAAAAAGTGGCACCTAAACGCTCTAAGGTTGTAGAAGATTCACTTTTCGAAACCACACTGGTACTTCCTGATGAATTTCTAAGTGTTACCGTTATTTTTTTCTCAGCTCCATTTCTCAGAACGGTAACCATCATTTCATCACCAGGCCGTTTTCTGCCAACCAGTTCCAGTAATTTGGAGGATGTTAAAATACTTACCCCATCTATTTCCTTTATTATATCACCTGATTTAATGCCTGCCCTGGCCGCAGCTCCATCAGCCAGTACACTATCAACATAAACACCTTCATTAACAGGTAATTTCATTTCCTGGGCATACCTTCCATCTATACCTCTAATAAGGGCACCTAAGTATCCTCTTTGAACGGTTCCGTGTTCTCTAAGATCAGTCACTATTTTGGCTACAATATTACTGGGAACGGCGAAAGAATAACCCGCAAAAACACCTGTTGGAGAGGCGATAGCTGTATTTATACCAACCAGATTACCCTGAGTATTCACAAGTGCCCCACCGGAATTTCCTGGATTTACAACCGCATCTGTTTGAATAAAGGATTCAATTGGTGCTTTTCCTTCGAGTATATTAATGCTTCGGCCTATAGCACTTATGATACCAGCAGTCACAGTAGATTCAAGATTAAATGGGTTACCAACGGCAACGACCCATTCACCTACTTTAAGGTCATCGGAATCAGCAAATGATAGGGTTGGCAAATTTTCGGCATCAATTTTAACTAAAGCCACATCTGTATTGGGATCTAAGCCAATGACTTTAGCTGTAAGCAATCGCTTGTCATGCAGGGTAATTTCAATCTTTTCAGCATCAGCGACAACATGGTTATTAGTAACAATGTAACCATCAGCACTAATAATAACGCCTGAACCTGTACCCTCTTGTTTTGGCTGTTGCCTTGGAGAAGGGTCGCCAAAAAAGCGCCGGAAAGTTTCAGGAATCTCCTCCATGTCAAAAAAACTGTTCGAACTATTTTTTGATTTGCCAATAGATCGAATGTGAACAACCGCAGGAAGTACCTTTTCAGCGGCTCCTGTAAACCCATCGGCAGGAATGGCTGAAAAACCACCTTTCTGATTAGTTAAATGAGCAGGAGTTGAATCCTTGACATAATTGAATGGCTCAGCTTTCTTAAAAAGAGAAGAAGCGCCAACAGCTATAGCAGCTCCTAAAAAGGAGGCAAGAATTAATTGACCAAATTTATTTAGCATACTTGTAACGATTTATTTAAACAAGGAATAAAAAAACGACATATTTGGTTGGATGATTATTTAAAAAAAAATCATCATTAACAAAATTTAACAATTTTGCATTTTCTACAAAAAACAGATATTTTGAATCCTATATCATATATTTGTGGTCCGAAGTAAATATGTATTTTAATAACTCAAGAAAAAGGTAATTATTATGGCCGAAATTATCCGAATGCCGCGAATGAGTGACACCATGGAAGAAGGTAATATCATTGGTTGGTTAAAAAAGGTAGGCGATAAAGTAGAACCAGGAGAAACACTGGCTGAAGTTGAAACTGATAAGGCAACTATGGAGCTCGATGCCTACGTTGAAGGTACCTTGCTACATATTGCAGTACCTGAAGAACGGTAGCAATTGATGGTATTATAGGCGTCATTGGTCAACCCGGAGAAGACTGGCAATCTGCCTTAAATGGTGGTCAACCTGCTGCCAGTATAAAAGAAGAAGCTAAAACAAACAACGTTGTAGAAGAAACAAAAGAACAACAAATAAATACTCCTTTTTCGACTGGTGAGCTCCAGGACGGACAGCGTATAAAGGCCTCGCCCTTGGCAAAATCTATAGCTAAAGAATCGGGAATTAATCTGGGTCAGATTCAGGGATCAGGAGAAGGAGGAAGAATTATCAAAAAAGATATACTAGGTATCCAGACACCTGATGTAAATATGCCGGTTTCTAAAGTAGTTCAGGCGCCTGCACAACCGATTATATCTATGGCGAATGCTGGTGAAGCTGCCTATGAAGAAAAATCGGTCAGCCAGATGCGAAAAACGATAGCCCGCCGATTAAGTGAGAGTAAATTTACGGCGCCCCATTTTTATCTTTCTGTCGAAGTTGACATGGAAAGAGCGATGGAAGTCCGGGAACAATTAAATCAGCAAAGTGAAATAAGAATATCATATAATGACCTGGTTATCCGATCCGTTGCTTCTGCACTAAAAAAACATCCTGTAATTAATGCATCCTGGTTAGGTGATCGGATCAGATATAACCACGAAGTTCATATAGGTGTTGCCGTTGCGGTCGAAGATGGTCTATTGGTGCCTGTTATCAGGCACGCAGACAGAAAAACGCTTTCTCAAATTAATGGTGAGGTGAAAATGCTTGCTGGTAAAGCAAAAGATAAAAAGCTTCAACCAGATGAAATGCAGGGAAATACCTTCACAATTTCAAATTTAGGTATGTTTGGGATTGATGAATTCACGGCAATAATTAACCCTCCTGATGCCTGTATATTGGCCGTTGGAGGTATTATTCAAAAACCTGTAGTTAAAAATGGCCAGATTGTAGTTGGTAACACCATGAAAGTAACTTTAAGCTGCGATCACAGAGTAGTGGACGGTGCATCTGGTGCTCAATTTCTCCAAACACTTAAGGCTATACTTGAAGAGCCTTTGTTATTATTAAAATAATGACTGAAATAAAAAATACACTTGTTCTGGGCGCTTCTTCAAAGCCAGGGCGGGTTTCAGGTGAGGCCGTGCTAAGATTGAGAGCTGCAGGTCATGATGTAAAGGCTGTTGGTATGCAGGAAGAAATGTTAGGGGATGTGCTTATCCAAAAAGAAAAGCCATTTCCTATAGAAAATCTGCATACCGTCAGTTTATATTTAAATCCTGAGAGACAAAAGGAATATTACGACTACATCATTTCCCTGAAACCCAAAAGAATCCTTTTTAACCCCGGTACTGAAAATGAAGCATTAAAAAAATTAGCACACCAAAATCAAATCGAAACAGAGGAGGCGTGCACCCTGGTTTTGATTTCCCTGGGTGCTTATTGAATCTTTGGCATTTGACAAGCTTCATCTGCTTTTTTCCCACAAAGAGTGCATTCACCCAACTGATCTTTTAACATAGGATTATTAGAAGAACAAGTACCTCTGAAGGGTTCTCCCGTGAACCAGTGTCTCAGATTCAGGAGTAAAATGGAAGCAAACATAAAACTAAAAATAATGCCTAGTATGGTTAAAAATTCCATATTGTTGTCTTTATCTGTAAAACTTTAAACAAATATAAGCTACTTTTTTCTTAAAATAAGCAACTATGGCCAATGATTTACATTTGAAAAAAGAAGCGTTCGCTCGTCTTCTCACCATCATGGATGAATTGAGAGAAAAGTGTCCCTGGGATAAAAAACAAACGTTTGAAAGTTTAAGAATGCTTACCCTCGAGGAGGCATATGAATTATCAGATGCCATTTTGAAAAAAAATCAGACAGATATCAAGGAAGAAATTGGGGACTTGTTTTTACACCTGGTCTTTTACAGTAAAATGGGAGAAGAGAACGGAGCTTTTGATGTTTATGATTGCCTTCAGGGCATTTGCGAAAAATTAATCAGAAGACACCCTCATATTTATAGTGACGTGAAGGTTGAAAATGAGGAAGAAGTTAAAAGAAATTGGGAACAAATTAAATTGGGAGAGGGCAAAAAGTCGGTTCTTTCCGGAGTTCCAGCATCTTTACCAGCCCTAATTAAGGCATACAGAATTCAGGAAAAAACAAGTCAGGTTGGCTTTGACTGGGAGAATTTAGCCCAGGTTTGGGATAAAGTTGAGGAAGAAATGGGCGAGTTTAAAGAAGAATTGGAAAAAAATACATCCATGGAAAGGAAAGAAGAAGAATTTGGAGATTTATTGTTTTCACTTGTAAATTATGCTCGTTTTCAAGGAATTAATCCGGAAAATGCATTGGCAAAGGTAAATCTGAAATTCACTGAAAGATTTTCTTATCTGGAAAATAAAGCAGGCGAAACATTGACTGGAATGTCAATGGAGGAAATGAATATACTCTGGAATGAAGCCAAAAGGCAACAAAAATAACTTTCATTCCATCAAAATTTAATAACTTTGTTTATTATATATCCTGCATTTTATGAAAAAAGTTGAACTTCGTATCGTCGCATTATCACACAGTGTATCTCAATCAAATAACTATGCAGTTGTATTAGGCGAAGTAACTGGACAAAGAAGAATTCCAATAGTCATTGGGAGTTTCGAAGCACAAGCCATTGCCGTTGCCATGGAAAAAATGGTCCCAAACAGACCACTAACCCACGATTTATTCAAGCAATCGCTGGAAGCTTTTAAAGTTGAACTTAAGGAAGTAATTATCAATAATTTGTTAGATGGTATATTTTATGCCAGATTAATATGTGAAAGGGAAGGTGAGGTAATTGAACTGGATTCCAGAACATCTGACGCTATCGCTTTGGCTGTAAGATTTCAATGCCCCATCTATACTTATGAATTTATCATAGACACCGCAGGCGTTGAACTCGATGAAAGTATTCAAAATGATCTGGAGGAAGAAGATGCCGACGAGCTTGAAGAGAAACCAACCCGGGAAAAGCAAAATTCATTAAGCAGTTATTCTCTCGAATCACTCCAGAATATGCTTTCGCAGGTTTTGGAAGAAGAAAATTATGAAAAAGCGGCAGCCATCCGGGATGAAATTGATAAAAGAAAAAGGGAATTAGACTGATTCTTTATCTACATTCCAGTTTCAGGGTCCATTTATAGCTGCATTTTATTTAATTCTTCAATAACCTTATGAATCATACCCTCTGATATATCTAAATGGGTTACAAACCTGATGGTGGAGGGGCCAAAGGCGGATGCTTTAATTCCTTTTTCTGATAATTTGGCTAAAAATCCAGCGGCGGTAAGAGGTGCTGTCAAATCAAAAATTATTATATTGGTTTTTACGGGTTTAACTTCCGATACAAAAGGTAGTTTTTCCAGACATTCCGATATTTTCCGTGCATGCAGATGATCTGTTTTTAATCTTTGAATATTATTTTCGAGCGCATAAATACCTGCTGCAGCCAAAAATCCAGCTTGCCGCATACCTCCACCCATCACTTTTCTTATACGACGGGCATCTGAAATAAAAGCTTTATCCCCAAGTAATAATGAACCTACAGGTGCACCCAGTCCCTTCGATAAACAAATAGAAATACTATCAAAAATACGTCCATAATCCTTTGTTCCATCCCCAGTCTCTACCATAGCATGAAATAATCGTGCTCCATCCAAATGTAATGTAAGACCCAGTTTGTTACACATTTCTTTAATCGGTATAATTTCATTTAAGGAATAATAATTCCCACCTCCTTTATTGGTCGTATTTTCCAATACAACCAAAGTCGATTTTGGCAGCCAATCGGCCGGGGTTTTATATGCTGTTTCCACTTGCTCAGCTGAGATTTTGCCATAGCTACCATGAACTAAATTGACCCCAATTCCTGAATGAAATGCATAACCGGCAACCTCATATTGATATACATGTGAGGTGGATTCACAAATCATTTCATCCAGTGGTCTGGTATGCATTTTTATCGCAATCTGATTTGTCATTGTTCCTGAAGGACAATATAAAGCAGCATCCATACCAAACATTTCTGCCGCTTTTTGCTCAAGCAAATTTACCGTTGGGTCGTCCCTAAAAACATCATCTCCCACTTTGGCATTCATCATCATTTCCATCATTCCCGCAGTAGGTTTAGTTACGGTATCAGACACAAGATTAATCTCCATTTAACATACTTTTGAGTAAAATTAAAATAATTCGGATAAGGAACTCAATACAAAAATTAAAATATGAAAATTAATAAGGCAAACCATGAATTTCTATAGTTCTTGCATAAAATTATATAATTGAATTTAAATTAATTATATTTGAATAATAATGAATGACAGAACGATTGGATGAATAGTTTGCCAGACAATCCCGCCAAACTGGGAAAAGTAAAAGATAATCTGGGATTTCAGGGTTGGAATAAGAATGATATTCCAGCTGCTGAAGTGATAGATTCAACTATTAAACAAAACTTACAATTAAAATCAAAAGATTTTCCTCATCAACCGTCCAATAAATTAATAGCCATTCAAAAAATGGCCGAAGGTTTTGACAACCAGAATAAAAGAAATATTCAACTTCAGAAAAATAATGCCGGCCTGCCCGATAAACTAAAAAGCGGGGTTGAACATTTATCAGGCTTATCGATGGATGATGTAAAAGTTCATTATAATTCAGACAAACCCGCACAGTTAAATGCGCATGCTTATGCTCAAGGTACGGATATACACATTGCCGCCGGCCAGGAAAGACATTTGCCTCATGAAGCATGGCATGTTGTACAGCAAAAACAAGGAAGGGTGCAACCTACTATGATGATGAAAGGGATAGTGCCGGTAAATGATGACCAAGGGCTGGAAAAAGAAGCAGATAGAATGGGGGCAAAAGCCCTACAGTTGAAACCATTTTCTATTCCGGATTTCAAAGACGAAAAATCGATTCAGAAAAAGGGGGTTATTCAAAAAGCACCTGATGAAAAGAAGGCTGATTTACCGGAACATGTTGAGGTGGAAAAGACAGCAGAGGAAGAAATTGAATTTAATATTATGAGTAATATTAATACCCTATACCATACTACCACCAGAGCCGGTGCCGATAAAAGTATACTGGAACGTATTGACCCTAAATTTTTTAATTCCTCATCAAGATTTGGTGGCGGGTTTTATTTAACCAATGATATAAAAACATCAGAAGATGAAATTGCTCATCATAAAAATGATGACCCGAATAATCCATTGCATGCCTATGTAACTATTTCATATACCATTTCTGGAGGGAAAATCCTCGATGCGACCGGGCCTGCCGTATATAAAACCGTGGAGGAAAATCCATTACATCTCCGAAGAATGGCACAAAGAGGAGGTATGGATGGTATAGCAATTCCTTCCTTAAGAGGTTCAGGAACTAATGTCGTCTTATTTAAAAACTTTGGCATTTTGAAAGAAGGTAAACAAATTCAATACCGTCTTCCAGATAAAGACATTAAAAGATTACCTGATGGTCAGCCAGATTTGAAAAAAAACGGAGAATTTAAGGAAACCCTTTAAATTAAGAAAATGCTATTAAAATAAAATAAATTAATCTCTTTTCAGTCCTAAAAATAGCTTCATCTTTCCTTTCTCAAAAAATAATTCCTCCAGATGACCCATCTTTTTTTTGTCAGCGGTCATCAAATGCATGTGCAAAAAGCTGTCATGATGTGTAAAGATTCCCTTGTGCTCTTTAGAAAAAAAGCCTAATAATTCTATTTGCTGGTTCTTTATTTGATAGGTAACTTTTTCCTTGTGTGCATCATCTGGGGAATTTACTTTTGTACCCCTTCTAAGATTCATCACATGGATGGTGGCATCCCTAACAATACCTGTCAGTTTAAACATGAAAGGACCTGAGAATCCTTTCATCCTACTTTCAAGATAAGATTCCAATTGAAAAACAGATTGAATTTCTTCATCCAAGATTTCCTCTGTCCAGTTTGCAATATGCGAATGAGCGAAAAAAGGGGCTTTTAAATGATCTGATTCCAATACCACCATGCTTGAATCTGGTAAAACTGACGACTGATAGGATTTACCGGCTAACAGTATAATTTCACCAGAAAGCGAATCAAGCGGCCCAAATCTGTATAAATTGGATTTGTCTGAAATAGTATCGAGAGAAATAGTAGCTTTAAGCTGTCCCTTCCACATCACATTTCTCATTTCCCCTGTAATAATCACCTTGCTGACCAAACTTTGTGCCGTGGAAAATGTAATCAATCCAAGATAAAGGAATGAGATAAGGCCCCATTTACTTAATATTTTCATAATGAGATAACCTGAATAAAAACACATTAATTTTTCTGGAAAAAATCCAACCTAATTTCGCCTTTAAATACCTGTTTAGCAGGACCTGATAACCATACATCTGAAAAAGTAGGCATATCTTTCTCATGATTTGGTTTAAAACCCACATGTAACAATCCACCCTTTGCTTTTACACTAATTTCAAATTCATCAACCTGCCATCCTTTACTCAGGTAATAAGCTATGGCTGAAGCCGTAACACCTGTGCCACAGGCCAGGGTTTCCCCTTCTACCCCTCTTTCAAATGTGGCTATTTCCAGTCCATTTTCTGTATCGGAAAGAAAATTGACATTCGTTCCACCTGGTCCAAAAATGGGATCCAATCTTATTTTTTTTCCTTTATTATAAACATCAAAACCATCTAAATCAGATACAAATTCAACCCAATGCGGACTTCCTGTATCTATAAAATATCCATTGGGTTGAATTTCGATATGCCTAACATCAATTAAAGAAATAGCATATTGATGATTACCCAGCACTTTATAGTGATGTATGCCATCAGTGGCTCTAAACGAACCTTCGTCATTGATTATATTCAGATCATGAGCAAAGGCAACAATACATCTGCCACCATTACCACACATAGAACCTTCATTGCCATCAGCGTTAAAATACCGCATTTTAAAATCTGTATGTTGATCACTTTCAAGCAATATCATCCCATCTGCACCAATTCCCATATTTCGCTGACATAATAAAGAAACCAGTGAAGGATTTTCAAATAAGGAGATCTGACCAGTTCTGGCATCTATAAGGACAAAATCATTTCCGGCCCCATGGTATTTATAAAAAGTTAGCGGGTTATTCATGTTTGATTGTATCTGATTGTTGGGGTTTAATCATTGGATTCACCTTCATATCTTGTTCTTTAAATCCTATTGGTACTCCTTTTTTGTAATGGAGCCAGGAAAGCCATACAACAAAAAACAGGATTAATCCAAGTCCAAAAAGAGAAAATTTCCATCCCCAGATATTACCGGCTGGTGGAGCGAACTGCCTCAAAAAATCATCTTTTTCCTTCTGAATTTCTTCCTTACTTTTACCCATAAGTTATGATTTATGTGCAAAGATAGCTTAATTCCTTTAACCTGGCTGGGCTTGAGGTAACGGACAAAGCATTTCAATAAAATGAACAGGAACTTTAGGCTTTCCAAATTCGGCTGGCACTTCAAAAGGAAATGCTCTTCCGGTAGCTTTAAATCCAAGCCTTTCATACCAGGAAATTAATTCTGAACGACGATGAACTACCTGAATTTGTATGCCATTCAAGCCCAGTGAATGACCCGTTTCCTTCGCATTTAATACCAGCGTTTTCCCAATGCCATTTCCTTGTAAAGTTGGTTCAACGGATAGCATACCCAGGTATAAGGTATCGTTTTTTATTTCCAGATAAACCGTCCCAACCAGTTTATCTTCCTTGTTTTTTGCAACTAAAAAAATCGATTCTTCTTTTGAAAAGAGATGATATAAATCCTTTTCATCTGTTCTTTTCTCACCTTCAATCAAATCAGACTCAAAAGTCCATCCTTTTTTTGCTTCTTCTCCCCGATAGGCAAGATTAACCAATGTATTCATGGCGGGAATATCTGATAAAACAGCCCTGGATATTTTCATAAATCATTTATTTTGCCTAAATTCCAAAATTAATAAAAAACAGCATCATGCACAAACTGATTTTCATACTCTTAATAATGGTTTCTTATGATTTGGCGGGACAGACTTTTTCGCCGGTTGAAATTGAAGCATGGCAAAAAAGGGCAAAAAATATTACCATTATCAGAGATCACTATGGGGTTCCGCATATCTATGGTAAAACGGATGCAGATGTAGTATTTGGTTTAATGTACACTCAATGTGAAGATGATTATAACCGGGTAGAAGAAAACTATCTGGATGCATTGGGAAGATTATCGGAATTGCTGGGTGAATCTTATTTTTATCAGGATGTACGCGCAAAAATGTATGCTGATACCCTGGTGGCAAAGGAAAATTATTTAAATTCACCAAGCTGGCTTAAATCATTGTTAGATGCCTTTGCTTCTGGTATCAATTACTATTTACACAAAAATCCCACTGTAAAACCTCGCATTTTAGACCGATTTGAACCATGGATGCCCCTATTATTCACTGAAGGAAGTATAGGGGGCAATATTACTATTATTCCGGTACAAGGAATCAAGGATTTCTATGAGGGAAATGGATTAGGTTATCATGTGCCTGAAATTCCAGAATGGGAACAGGAACCAGCAGGTTCAAATGGATTTGCCATTGCGCCAGCATTAACTAAAAATGGAAATCCATTACTTCTGATTAATCCTCATACCTCATTTTATTTCCGAACCGAGGTTCATTTGGTTAGTGAAGAAGGGCTAAATGCTTACGGTGCGGTAACCTGGGGCCAATTTTTTGTCTATCAAGGCTTTAATGATAAATGTGGTTGGATGCACACCTCAAGTGCCGCAGATGTTGCAGACGAATATCTGGAAACGGTCGAAAAAAGAGGGAAGGACTATTATTATTTTTACGATGGTAAATGGCTGCCTGTTAAAAGCCGTAAAGAAATCATTTATTTTCAAACTAAAAACGGAAAATTATCCAGGGAAGTTAATCTGTTTTATACCCATCACGGACCCGTTATTGCGAGAAAGGATGGAAAATGGGTTTCTATACGCATGATGACAGAGCAAATTAAAGCTATCAGTCAATCATTTTTAAGAACAAAAACAGAGGATGTTAAATCCTTTGAAAAAGTGATGAAGCTAAATACAAATTCCTCAAATAATACTGTTTTTGCTGACAATTCGGGAAATATAGCCTATTGGCATGGAAACTTCATGCCTAAAAGAAATCTCGAATATAATTGGAACGAACCATTAGATGGCACAACCACCAATACTGAATGGCAAGGGTATCACAGGGTCAAAGAACTGGTACGAATTATTAATCCTAAAAATGGCTGGATTCAAAACTGTAATTCAGATCCTTTCACCGCTTCTGGTATATGTAGTCCAAACAAGTCAAAATATCCGGGTTATATGGCTCCTGATGAAGAAAATTTCCGGGGCATTGCAGCCATTAGATTATTGGAAAAAGTAAAAGGACAATGGACATTAGATAGTTTAATTAAAGCGGCATTTGATCCTTATCTGCCTGGAATGGCAAAGATTATACCAGATTTGTTATCCTCAGTTTCTGGTGATTTACCGTCATTTTATACGGAACCCTTAAATGAACTAAAAAAATGGAATAATGAACGTGATTCGCTTTCTGTAGCTACTACACTTAGCATTTTCTATGGGGAACAGATTATGGAAATGGCGAGAATTAAGAGTGGTTTTGGTGCAAAATCCATGTTAAAACTAGAATCTTATGTTTTAAATAATCTGTCGTCCTCAGATAAAAAAACAGCTTTTGAAAATGCCTTGAACCAAATTACTAAACTTTATGGGACCTGGAAAATAACATGGGGCGATATAAACAGATTCCAGCGGCTAAGCCCTGACATCAGACCAGTTTTTGACGATCAAAAGGAGAGCTTTCCAGTTGGTTTCACTTCTTCTGCATGGGGTTCTCTGGCAGCTTTTGGTTCAAAGATGCAGAATGGAACCAAAAAAAGATATGGAACCCTGGGAAATAGTTTTGTTGCTGTGGTTGAATTTGGTCCCAGGATAAATGCATATTCCATCGTTACAGGAGGATCGTCCAGTAATCCTGAATCATCCCATTTTAATGACCAGTCATTAAAATATACAAGGGGTCAATTTAAAAAAGTCTATTTTTATAAAGATGAAATCTCATCCAATACCTCAAAAACATATCATCCTTAACATGTTAAACCCGGATAAATCATGGATAAAAGAACCTTTTTAAAACAATCAATTGCTTTAGGAATAAGTACCCCAGCTTTATTTGAAACAATTGAAAAATTAAATCAGGATGCATCGGCTAAATCAATTGACCAAATAGCCGGAGATGAAACCTACTGGTTGGGAATCAGAGGAGGATATCGACTAAAACCAGATTATATTAATCTTGAAAATGGATATTATTGCTTTATGCCCCAGGCTATTATGGAAGATTATCTTCACCATGTTAGGGAGGTAAATTATCAGGGATCCTTTTATATGAGGACCGTACAATGGGATAACAAAAGGGCAGTTTGCAATCAGTTAGCTGATTTGATTAAATGTGACGCTGAAGAAATTATCGTTACGCGAAATACAACAGAATCCCTGGATACCGTCATTGGCGGTATACATTGGGAAAAAGGGGATGAGGCAATTATGGCCAATCAGGATTACTTTGCCATGATTGAACATTTCAGGCTTTGTGAAGAACGTTTCGGCATTGTAAGGAAAATCATTGATGTACCTAATTTACCCTCCACTGATGAAGAGATAGTGAGTATTTATGAAAAAGCTATAACCAGTAAAACGAGATTAATAATGGTTTGCCATATCATAAACATTACGGGACAGATTTTACCGATCAGAAAAATATGTGATATGGCACATAAAAAAGGGGTGGAAGTTTTAGTAGATGGAGCACATGCCATTGGTCATTTTGACTTTAATATCAAAGAATTAAATTGCGATTATTACGGTTCTAGTTTACATAAATGGCTTTCTGCACCTTTAGGGGCAGGATTACTATATATCAATAAATCAAAAATTTCCGGCTTGTGGCCAATGTTTGGTGATTTCGGATATCCTTCCGAAAATATCAGACGATTAAATCATACAGGAACTCACCCCGTTGCTACTGATCTGGCTATTGGTAATGCAATTGAATACTTACACCGAATCGGATTAGATAAAAAGGAAGCACGATTAAGATATCTTCAACAATACTGGACAAATAAGGTGCGAAACCTTCCCAATATTATACTGAATACACCCGCTGACCAGCAAAGAGCTTGTGGTATAGCCAATGTCGGCATAAAAGGAATGAAAACATCATTAATGGCAGAAACACTTTTAAAAAAATATAGAATCTGGACGGTTGCCATTGATGGTCAAGGTGTTCAGGGATGTAGAATAGTTCCAAATATTTATACTACCACCCGCGAACTGGATATTTTTGTTCAGGCGCTTGAGGAAATGGCCATGGTCTGATCTGTAATTATTAAAGTAATCCCTGATACAAATGTATCAGTTGGGATGTAAGTGCTTCTGCCTGAAATTTTTTGGTGTGTTCGTAACCTTCCAAAATCGATTTTTCTTTTAACTCATGATTACTCATGAAATAAATAATACCGTCCTTTATTTCATTAAATGAAGAGGGATCTACTAAATAAGCACCAGCACCAGCCACTTCTGGTAGAGCTGCTGTATGGCTGGTTATTACTGGGGTTCCGCTATATAAAGCCTCTAAAACCGGAATTCCAAATCCTTCGAAAAAAGAAGGATAAATAAAAATGGAAGCACTTTGATATATGAATGGGAGGTGTTCATTTTCTACATCTCTGAATAATATTTTATTTTTATTCTTGAGGGATAATGCATTTAATTCCCTATTTAATTTTTTACCATAATTTCGGACTGGTTTGCCAATAATAACAAAAGGTATTTGAAATTTTTCCGGCAAAGCATGCCAGGCCTTTATGGCTGAAATTAGATTTTTTCTTTCGGTAATACTTCCTACATACAGATAATAACGTGTGGGTAAATGGTAAATGTCCAACATTCTGTTGATATCTTCCTGTTGATATTTGATTTTATATATATCCTGAACTGTCTGATATAAAACATGAACTCTTTCCAACGGAATATCAAATTGCCGGCAAATATCTATTTTAGTAAACTCACTAATCGCGATAATCAGGTCTGCCTTTTTACAGCTATATTTTATTTTGAAATATTGGATGATTCTGTCTAATATAAAATAATCTTTTTTAAAATACAAAAAAGCGATGTCGTGAATGGTAACCACCCATTTAATATCTTTTGATTTAAACAATTCGAAAGGTAGTTCATTACTCAAGCCATGATAAATACTGATTTGATTTTTCTTTACATCGCTGACAACATAAAATAATCTCCAAAGGAATGATATCCACTTTGGTGGAAAAATGATATCTGTGTTTTTAAATTGTTCAGGCGAGGTAAATAAATCTGAGTTGGAAATTGAAGGGGAAAATAAAAAAAAATGAAACGAATGATGGTATAAATTATGGAGGTTATGAAAAATCGTTCTACTATAATTGCCTAATCCTGTTTGATTATGAAAAAATCTTTTAGCGTCGAAGCCTATACGAACCATAATTCCAGAAATAGGTAGCCGTTGAAAAAATCATACAGCAAAACTTTCACCACAACCACAGGTTCTGGCGGCATTTGGATTATTAAAATAAAACCCTTTCCCGTCCAGACCTCCAGAAAATTCAAGCGTAGTATTACATAAATAAAGGAAGCTTTTCAAATCGGTTACAATTTTAACCTCATTGTCTTCAAAAATCTGATCATTTGGTTTACTTTCATTATCAAAGTCCATTTGATAACTTAAACCAGAACAACCCCCACTGGTTACTGAAACTCTGACAAAAAAGTCATCTGGCATATTTTGATCGGTCCTGATCTGCTCAATTTTAGTTTTTGCTGAATCTGCGACGTATAACATAAGTTGAAGTATTTAAAGGGCTATTTTATATCATTTAAAATAGCCCTTTTCTATAAATCAATGAGAAGAAGCCATAGCGGTAACAGCCATTCCATTTTTAGCCTGATAGTCAGCGATAGCCCCTTTAATGGCATCCTCTGCCAACACGGAGCAATGTATCTTCACTGGTGGCAATGCTAATTCCTCTACGATATCCATATTATCAATAGTTAAGGCCTGGTCTATGGTTTTACCTTTCAGCCATTCAGTAGCTAAAGAAGAGGAAGCAATAGCAGAACCACAGCCGAAGGTTTTGAATTTAGCATCTATGATTGTTTGAGTTGAAGGATCAACTTCGATTTGTAAACGCATCACATCACCACATTCTGGTGCACCGACTAATCCTGTGCCTACGGTAGATTTACTTTTATCCAGTGTTCCTACATTTTTAGGGTGTTGAAAATGTTCGAGAACTTTTTCTGAGTATGCCATAATTTATAATTTTAAACGGATGATATTTTATGTTAATGTTCAGACCATTGTACGCTATTAAGATCAACGCCCTCCTTGTACATTTCCCAAATTGGACTCAGGTCTCTCATGTGATTGACGCCAGCAACGAGTTTATCTACCGCGAAATCAATTTCCTCCTCGGTTGTAAATCTTCCCAAACTGAATCGGATAGAAGAGTGAGCCAGATCATCACCCAAGCCCAGCGCTACCAATACATAGGAAGGTTCAAGGGATGCAGACGTACAGGCTGAACCTGAGGAAACAGCTATATTCTGATTAAAGGTCATCATCAGGCCTTCTCCTTCGACGTGTTTGAAACTGATATTAGTCACATGCGGCATCCTGTGATGTACATTTCCATTGATATAACATTCTTCCAATCTGGAAGTTAACGCTTTTTCCAGTTTATCTCTCAGTTTACTTAATCTTTCGGCATCGCTATGCATCTCCAGCCGCGCAATTTCAGCAGCTTTACCAAAACCAACAATACCGGGAACATTAAGGGTACCTGAGCGCATACCTCTTTCATGTCCTCCACCGTCCATTTGAGCTGTCACTTTAACTCTTGGTGATTTTCTGCTGACATAAAGCGCACCGACACCTTTCGGACCATACATTTTATGACTGGTAAAAGCCATCAGATGAACACCCGTTTCTTTGGGATAAGTTGGTATTTTTCCGACTGCCTGAGTAGCATCACTCATAAAAAGTATGCCATGTTTTTCACAAATTGCCCCAATCTCTTTCATGGGTTGAATAACTCCTGTTTCGTTATTTGCCCACATAACAGATACTAAAATGGTCGTAGGTTTAATGGCAGCCTCCAGTTCAGTTAAATCAATCAAGCCATCTTCAGCAACTTTCAGGTAGGTTATTTCTGCACCAGATTCTGTTAGCTTATCACAAGTATCCAAAACGGCTTTATGCTCTGTGGTGACTGTGATGATATGATTTCCTTTAGATCTGTACATTTCAAAAACACCTTTAATCGCAAGATTATCAGATTCTGTAGCACCTGATGTGAAGATGATTTCCTTGGGATCTACTTTTAATAAAGCTGCAATTTGCTCTCTGGCATAATCAACTCCCTCTTCAGCTTCCCAGCCAAAAGGGTGGTTTCTACTTGCAGAATTACCTGGCTTTTGGTAAAAGTAGGGCACCATCGTGTCCACAACCCGTGGATCACAAGGTGTTGTTGCGTTATTGTCTAAATAAACACGCATAGGTTCCTTGATCATTATTTAATTTATTTAGATTTAATCTAAAAGAAAAGCTTGATGGCAAATATAACCATTACTGTAAAAAAAAAGTTTTAAGTAGAGATAAAAATCATTGATTTTTCCCCAAAAAAAAACTTTACATTTGATTTAATCCTTTTACAACAAAAACTTATGAGTGAAACAGGCAATCCTTTTGAAGGATTTTTAAAAGCAGGTAAAAGTGATTGGGAAAAAGTAGCAGAAAAGGAACTACATGGAAAGCCTGTAGATTCCTTGAATTACTTGTATCACAACAACATAAATATGCCCCCGCTTCTATTTCCAGCACAAAAAGGAGGGGGAATAAATCCTATTTTATGGCGAAGAATATTGACATGGCAAAATGGATTAATTTTCAGAAAAGAAATTTCGCTTTCAGAAAAGGAAATCGAAAAACTTATTCATTTAAATATAAATTATTTTAAATGTTTCAATTCTCAGCAAAACAGAAATATTTTTTTAGCATTAAGGTCTCAATTTCCTGATTGTGAATGGCACATTCAACAAAGTGATGAAATAGAAATACTCGGGTCAAATGCCAAAAAAGGATATCATTTAAATAGTTCTCACCAGGATGCCATCGATCAGATTACTGAATTAATGTACAAGGGTATTCAACTCATTCAGCATAACAGGGATTCCGGAAACTTATCATGGTTAAATTCCGGAAATCTATATTTTTCAAGGGAAATACATCCAAATTATTTATATGAAATAGCGCTGGGAAGAGCCCAGAGAATCTTGTGGAGAAATGTACTTCAAGTCTTCAACTTATCCAGTGTCATACCTCCTTACTTTATATCTATTTTTCCTGTCATCAAACAAAAAGATCAGATTTTAATAGAAGCTTCTACTAAAATTTTATCAGCAAAACTCGGAGGGGCTGATTTGATATGTTTGGGAATTGAGGATGTTCAGCAGGAAATTCCAATGGAAAATATAGCCCATATTTTCAATATTATGGCAATGGAATCGGGCATTGGAGAGGTTACTGACCCTGTAGCCGGAAGTTATTATCTGGATGAATTAACTTCAAAAATAGCTACCCACATCTGGCAACAGTTAAAATCCTGACTCATTCATATTTTTGGTCATAAGCTGTACTATTTTAAATTTTTCAAAAAATATCTTTGCAAAAGATCTCAAAATAGTATAGATGGGTATAGCTAAAACCATTCCAGTAATTCCTCCTAAATTGGCACCAACCAATATGACAACAAATATTTCTAATGGATGAGCCATTACCGATTTGGAAAAAATAACTGGTTGAAAAAGGTAATTATCTATCAATTGCATAGATGCAAAAATAGCAGTTACGGTAATCATCTGAGGTAAAACTTCCTCATAAAAAGAAAGGTCCAGGTTTGAAGAGAGCGTTATTAACACTGCAAAGGCAGCTCCAAAAATTGGACCGATATAAGGAATTAAATTCATTAAAGCAGCAAAAAAAGCGATAATCAGGGCATTTTTGATACCAAAAATGCTGAGTGTGGTCAGCATATAAATGGTTATAAGGAGCATCTGAAGCAATAATCCATTAAAATATCTCGATAAAATTCTAATTGAATCCTGAATTGCATTTTCCGTTTGATTGACAAAACGATCCGGTACAAGGGTCAATAAAAAACCCATAAACATACCTTGTTCCTGAATAAAGAAATAAGCAATAAAAAGAATTGAAGCAATTGCCACAATAAAATTACTGGCAGTAGAGACAAAGTCAGCAATTAATTCAGTTAAAAGGGCAGGCTCAAACCAACCTTTCGTTAGTGAGATAACCAATTCTTCCAGTTGTATGGTTTCAACAGGAATTCCATATGATTTTAATCTCAGCAGAACATTCTGAAAAGGCTCTTCCAGGGCAATGGCAATAGACTTGTAATCAACTTCAGACAAATTTAATGCCTGTGTAAAGAAAACCGGAATGAAAAATGCCAGAATCCCCCCAATCAAAAGAATAAATGAACCTAAAGTTAAAGCAGCTGCAATAGAATTTGGCAAGGTATATCTACCAAAGGTTAATTTTTTAAAGAATCTCATCATCGGTGAACCCATTAAGGATATTACCCATGCAATAATAACATAACTTATAATTTCAGAAAATCTGTAAAAAATGATACTCAGAACGAAAGTCACAAACCCTAATATGAGGTATCTGGAAAGTGGATTAATCTGCATTTTTATTTTAAAAATAATAAATTTCTGGATAAGCCTTTAAAGCCTGTTCTTTTTACCGGTGAACTTTCAAATAAATCATTAAATTTTTCTTCATCTAAAGCGAACCATTCTGTTGCGTTTAAATTTAATAATTCTTCTTTTGGAGAAAAAGCGGGTTCGTCATGAGCTTGAGAAAATTTATTCCAGGGACAAACCTCCTGGCAAATATCACACCCAAATACCCAGTTTTCCATTTTATCTTTAAATTCCGGTGGAATATCATTTCTTAGTTCGATGGTAAGATATGAAATACACCTTCTAGCGTCAAGCAGATATCCCTTATCATCAATAGCCTTTGTCGGACAGGCATCAATACATTTCCTGCAGGTACCACAATAATCTCTCATGGGGCTATCGTAGGGCATTTCGGCATCAATGATAATTTCAGAAAGAAAAAAGTAGGATCCTGCCTGTGGATGAATTAACAAGGTATTTTTTCCTTTCCATCCTAAACCTGCCAGCTGAGCCCAGTCTCTTTCTAAAATGGGTGCAGAATCTGTAAAATACCTTCCTTGACAACCATTACAAATCTCCTGCACAAAGTTAAATAATCCCTTTAGCTTTTTCTTCAGAACTTTGTGATAATCTTTGCCTAAAGCGTATTTTGATATTTTAGGCGCACCTACATCTTTTTGTGATTTAATTGTTGCATAATTGAAAGAAAGGACGATAACCGTTTTTGCATTGTGCACCAAATTTCTGGGATCTGAACGTAAATCGAAATTATTTTCCATGTATTTCATTTCCCCATGATAACCCATATTCAGCCAAGCTGATAATTTTTCAGCAGATTTATCCAGAGAAGTAGCCCTTGCGAAGCCAATTCGCGAAAATCCCAATCGCCTGGCTTCTTCAATAATCAATCTTTTTTTATTGAATTGACCTTCAGTCACGCTAAATTTTAATTAATGAAATTTTATTTCCTTTATCTGTCCGTCTCCAATTGATTCATTCAACATATTCAACAATTTTGACTTTCCCAAAGACAATTCATGTCTTAGAGAAGGAACGTCAATGTATAAATAAAGAATATCATTTTTTAAATATATCCGGGTAGTATGATTTGAAATATAATCTCCCATAATTTGTCTGTAAATAGCCTGTACCATGGTAGAGCTTATGCCATTTTCATTCCTGTATTGACTAAATAAAGCCTGTAAAACAGATTTTAAAGACTGCTCTGTTTTAAAAGCCATTATTTGCCAAATTTTGAATCATACACCGTATTTATACCCTCTTTATTAATTGTATATTTAAAATTATCGTGAACAGCCCAGGCGCCATATTCCCCTTTAACATTCATAGCAACGATACCAACCTGCTTACTTGGATCTGCCGAAAGGCCCGGTATTTTTTCATATAACCGGGAAACCGCTAATTTTGCTGCATCCTGTGGAGATTTACCTTGTCTCATAAATTCAACACAAAGAAAGGTACATAGATTTTTAAGAACCAATTCTCCTAATCCTGTACAGGCAGCGGCACCAATCTGACCATCTACATAAAGGCCGGCACCCAAAATTGGAGAATCTCCTACCCTGCCATTCATTTTAAATGCCCACCCGCTTGTTGAGCATGCGCCACATAATCTACCTTGATCATCGATAGCTAAAATACCAATTGTATCATGATTACCAGGATGATAATCATTTTTTGTCAACCATTTTTCCCAGGTTTCCCTGGCATGATCTGATAAAAGATTTTCTGTTTTAAAGCCTTCCGCCAGGGCAAATTTCAAAGCACCCTCACCGGCTAAAATAACATGAGGCGTTTTTTCCATCACCTTGCGGGCTACACTGATAGGATGCATTATGCCTTCCAAAAACAAGACACTACCCGCATTTCCCTTTTCATCCATAATACAGGCATCGAGCGTAACCTTGCCATCGCGGTCAGGATATCCGCCAAAGCCAACGCTTGTATCCAACACATCTGACTCTGGAATTCTTGCTCCCGCCTCCACAGCATCTAAAGCATAATTTGTTTCTTTTAATTTAAGCCAGGCTGCGGTGGTGGCTTTTTCATTAGGCCAGGTAGCAATGACAGAAGCTTTGTTTCCTGCTGTTAGCTTATTTCCTTTACTGCCTGTTCCGGCATATAAATAAGTACCAAAAGCAGACACTGCACTACTTACTATAAACTTCCTTCTGTTAAGCATTTATCTTGTTTTTTAATAATTTCGTGAAAATAAATAAACTAAACTAAAAAATCTACATTAGAAGGCTAACTTTTACCTCATCAATATAAAACTACCCTGTTTTGTAAATTCGCCTCCATTTTTTAAACTGATTATCACGGTATAGAGGTAAGTATCCGGATTCAATTTAAAGTTTGCTTTAGTACCATTCCATCCGATGTATTCATCATTTGGTTGAAAATTTTCCTTTTTAAAAACCATATCTCCAAATCTGTTATAAATTTCAAAAGATTTAACCACGCTGACCTGATCTGTATTCGTGAAGACCGTAATAAAATCGTTGATACCATCTCCATTTGGAGAAAATGCATTGGGAACAAAAATAGAAAAGGTATTATCTACCGTAATCTGGGAAGTGGCAGATTCCGTGCAGCCAAAAACATCTGTAATCTGAATTCTGATGAGTCCACCTTTCTCTGGTATAATGTCAGGCGAGAGACAGCTATAACAACTTAAATTGAATTCGGGACTCCATGAAATGGATTTAATCAGACCAGAAGGAATATTTAATTGTGGTTGCAAGGTATATTTTTCACCAAAAACCAGTTTAAAAACGGGTTCCAGTTGTACCATTTTGTTATACAGAGCTGGCATAATAAAATCTTGTTCCAAGGTACAGTTCCTGGCATCTTTTATCAACAAAGAATAAGGATTTCCCGGTTTCAAATCATTAAAAATACCCACATCTTTATAAGTAATACCTTTATCTATGGAATAAGTGTAGGGTGGAACTCCACCACTGTTGCTTATTTGCAGGGCTTGTGCATTAAATTGGGTGCAATCAAAAAGAAGAGGTGTTAAAGGTGATGGTTCTGCAACGACTGCTTCTGCTGTCGTTCTGCACTTATTCGCATCTACAATTGTAACTTTATAGGTGCCTTTTGCCAAACCTGAGGGCATTGGATCATCGGGAAGTCCACCTGACCAGTTAAATTGATAGGGTTCAGTCCCTCCACTAATCATAACCGAAATTTTACCATCTTTTCCTTTAGCACAATTTACTGAGGTAACCGAAGTTATAGTTTGCAGATTAAAATGTCGAATTTCACCAATACCTTGAAATTCACCTTCGCACTCTCCATCTGAAAAAGAGATAATTTGAATTTTTCCTTTAATACCCGTTTTTATCTGATAATGATCATTTAAAAGATTTGAAACCTTCACAGGAGGCAAACTATCTGCTTTCCAGGTGAATGAAAAAGGGGCTTTGCCATAAAAGGTAACTGGTATCTCAGCCAGTTCACCGGGACAAATATCTTTTATGCCACTAATTTGTGCCTGAGGAGGTGTTTTCCTTGTTATTCTGATGGTATCAACCAATACTCTTTTACATGCATCGAAAAGATTAAAGAACAAAAAAGTATCCTTCGGAGGTATAAACCGGATCTGAGCGGTTCTGGCACCATTTCCCCAAAGGTAGGAATAAGGTGGAACCCCACCAACAGGGTTTACATTGAGGGTAAGGGTATCGCCAAGACAGAAAGTAACATCTTTTAATCCAGATCTTAATTTAGGAACATCTCTAATGAATAGTCTCGCAGTATCAGCAATACAGGCGCAGGGAAAATCGAGTTGAAGGATAAGCTCTTCGCTTATTTCATCTTCAGTGTCAAGCAAAGTCAGGATTGGTAAATCAACGAAGGATTTGTTTTCCGGAATGGTGACCTCCTTCGGTAATCGTTCAAAATCCACCCCTTCCTTAGCCTTACTGTCATTAGCCACTTTAATTTTTACAATTAAAGGTTGTTGTAAATTATCTGCATTTAATCGGTTCAGTCTAAAATACCCATTACTGCATCCTTCTTCAATAATCTGGGCAGAATCGGCTCTGGAACCATTTAATTTAACACCACCCCCAATATTAAAACTCTCTGCTTCAAGAAAAACGGCTGAATCAAATTTTCCATCAGAAACATCTGCAACCAATAACCTGATTTTATAGGTCTGACAAGGAATTAATTTAAGGATGGCGGTAAGAGGACGTGTAAATCCATCATACTGTATTTTTTCCAGATTGGGTGAACTGGTCCAGGTTCTGTTACATCGGGAAGCATCATCTGGATGCATATTGTCACTGTAAAATAATTGATTTTGATTATGGTTTACTGTATTTATAGAAACAAAAGCATTTGAACCTGGAATAAGTGCTACATTTTCACCCTTATTATTAAAAATGCCGTTAATACCGGGACCACTTACAAAAAATCCAAAAACATCATTAAATTTTTCACCCACAAACTCACAATATTCATCTGAAGCAAAAACATAACGAAAATTCACAAAACTATCCAGAGGTACAAAATCAAATTCAATACCTACCGCATCAAAAACCGGCCCGGTGGCTAATTTAACCAAATCCACATCACTGGATTTATCGCCAAAATCAGTAGTAACATCTCTTTTTACGTTTGGTCCCTCTGCATTTTTCACATTGCCTGTAGAGAGAATTATGCCTTTTTCCAATCCAATACTCGTTCTACCACCTTCAAAATATCCAATGCCCGCATTATTTCCTATGGCCCGGATATTTGAAATATTTTTGCAGGCGCCATTTACAAAAACATCCTGGACCAGTACTACGGGTGAAAAGGAATTATTGATCTTTATATTTTGAGAATATAACACAAACGTATTCAGAATCAACATTAAAAAAGAAATGGCAAAGTATTTCATGTATCTTTTGACGAATAATCATCATTTAATTAACCCTAAAAACGGTAAAATAACTGATAAATTGTTAAAAATCTGTTTGTAAGGAAAAATGAAATTATATTTGCAGGATAAAGTTTCTTAAAATGCGCCCATTCATTATTCTAATATTAGGTTTTATTCCTTTTCTGACTTTCTCACAAATCAGAATAGGTAATTGTGGGAAATGGAAGTATATAAAATTGAGCGAACGGGATACCGTAACCCAAACCTGTCCCGGTGATAACAAAAATGACTGGAAATATTTTTCTTTTGAACCTGGTATCCCTCCCTTACATATAGTTGTTACAGATACCTTCGGAAATATTGAGTTGGTCCGACCATTTATGTCTGCTAACTTTGAGACATTCAAACCAGGTTTTTACAGGGTTTATGGATTATATTATCCCTTTACTTATTATTTAAAGCCCGGTAAAAATATATTCAAAGACACCATGGGAAGTTATTGTTATGGATTTACAGAAAATTTTGTTCTTATCAATAACAATGCCCCGGATCCGGGAGAGATATCCTTATTTAAAGGGAAAATTTCTAATTTGATTTGTCCGGACAATGATACCGATATGAGGCTACAATTTCGCACAGATAGCCCATTTTCAACTTATACCTATTTGCTTACCAATTCAAATCAACTCATTGTAGATATCAATAAAGATGGCTTATTTGATTTCCGACATTTACCCTCTGGAAAATATTATGTTCATGGCCTGGCGTATTCAGGTGATTTACTGGCTAAAACGGGAATGATGTTAAATGACGGACCACTCAGCAAAAATTGTTTTACCAAAACTATTCAATCCATTGAGATAGAAAAAAAACAGCCTAAGGGTGGAGAAATTTTACTTCAAAATAGTCAGTCTTCTCAAAAATATTTTTGTACTCAATTTGCATCAGGTGATTCTCTACATATCATTCACACAGGAGAAACTTATCTGGATTATTCTTTCCTGATTCTCGATGATAAAAATATAATAAAAGACATTGAAGAAGACCCTTCAATCAGTTTGAATAAATATCCAACCGGTTCCTATAAAATAATTGGAATTTCACATTTATTCAGTTTGGGAAACCTGGTAAACAGACCTTTAGCCAGTGTTATTTCCGCATTAACATGTTTTGAAATATCTAAAAATCACATTGAAGTATTTATTGAAAATATAAAAATTACTGATGTTAAATCCACACGAACTAAAGGGGATTCCATCTGGTGTGTGAATGCACCGGCTTCATTTGGATTTACTGCTACAGGCACAGGTGCTGAAAATTTAAACGTTGTATGGGTAGCAACTTCTACGAGCGGCAGAGTGGTTGACATAAAAAGTAAACCTGACAGCATTTTATTAAATGACATTAATGAAATGCTGGTTCAATTTTATGCCATTGCCTATACGGGTAATTTTAATCTTAACCTGGGAGATAATCTTAATACTACTGTTATTTCAAGCGGTTGTTATGATATATCCAACCTATTTTACACCGTTAGAAAAAAAGAGGCAAAAGGAGGTTTAATTCGCTTTTCAAACTCAAATCAGATTTCAAACATTTGTTTGACCCAAAACGCAAATTATTCCTTACAGGTAAACAGGTCTAATTCATTGGGAGAAAAATACATCTATTTGTTAACAAACAGCCGGAAAGAAATTCTGAGTACATCAATCAATGGTCAATTCTCAATAAATAATTTAAGTTCAGGTCAGTATGGAATTACCGGATTAGCATATACCGGATCTTTATCTTTTGGCACTGGCTCCAGGATAGACACAACTTTGTTTAGTAATGAATGTTACAGCTTGTCGGAAAACACGCTAAATTTTCAAAAAACAATCACAGACGGAGCCATCATCTCTTTTTTAGATGGCCAAAGTGTTATAAGTACCTGTAAGGGTGTAAAAGTTAAAACATTTGAATTAAAGAATAATTCTCTGGTAACTCAGAAATATGCCTATGCTGTAACGAATGAAGCGGGCAGAATTATTCAAATTGAGAAAAGTAACACGCTGCAATTAACCGATTCCTCATTACTGGTTTATTTTATAAGAGGAATTGCCTATTCTGGTGAATTGACCCTTAGATTGGGCGATAATATAAATAACAGGAATTTAGCCACCGGTTGTCATTCATTGTCTCAAAACAGATTAACCATTAATTTTGACAATCTGAGCGCAGGTCAATTGATACCTCAGAAAATGACTTTCTGTATTTCCCCAAATGAAATAAAGACCATACCATTAAATTTAAATCAGACGGCGGGAAAATATGCCTGGCTAATTTGCGATGCCTCAAACAGGTTGCTGGAAGTTCAGAACACGCCGCTACCTGCCGTAAAAAGAGGTTTACCCGGGAAAATAAAAATCTTTGGATTTTCATATCTTGACCAGCCCTCCTTCCAGTTAGGTAAATCTGTTTCACAACAACAATATGGTATCTCCTGCTTTGAAGTAACTTCCGATTTTCAGGAGATTGAATGGTCAGAAATAGAAGGTGGCCAAATTTCTATCAATGGCAGCACCAGTGATTTGACTGTTTGCCAATCGGAACTTACAAAACCACTACAACTTTCCAGCAGCAGTAATGCCGAGGGAGACCAGTATATGTATCTCGTCACGGACAGACAAAATAAATTACTTGCTACATTCTCAACTAATCAGATTGACTTAAGCTCTTTTCCCGGAGGAAACTACCTGATTTACGGACTTTCCTATTCCGGCAGCTTTAATTTAAAAACAGGAGAACCCATAACACCGCAAGGAGCATCAAATGTTTGTGATTCGTGGTCTAAAAATGTTATAAGTATTGAAATAACAGGTACTTCCGTTGGAAAAATATCTTTTGATGGAGGCAAAGAATATGTACAATTATGTGCAAAGAAAAGTATCCAGTCTTTAAAATTAAATCCAATTTCTGGTAATCCCTCTAAAAAAACATTTCTCTTAACTTCAGAAAATGGAAAGATTCTGAGCATTTTTAATGCAGCTCAATTACCAAACATTGATCATATTTCAGATGGTATCCTAAGAATATATGGCCTGGGTTATAGTGGAAATTTAACGGCGCGATTGGATTCAAATATAAACAAAAGTCAGTTGAGTACTGGTTGCTTTCAGCTATCTGAAAATTTTCTTACCATTAACAGAGGCAATATTTCAGGAGGATTTGTCGCATTAAATAATAATCAAACCCAAATTCAATTTTGCCCTACAGACAGTATGGCGAATATATTAACGTTGAAAAATATAGCTTTTCAAGGACAAAATGTTATTTTTCTGATAACCAATGTCAATAATTTTATTTTAGATACCACATCTTCTAAAAGCTACGATTTCAATAAACAGGGACTGGGCGATTTTAGAATATATGCCCTATCCTACAATGGCAATTTTTCTGGTAAATTAGGCGTTTCTATTAATGATCCGGCGCTTTCAGACGAATGTTTTGGTATATCTTCAAATTATATTTCCGTGGCTAAAAGAAATCCGGTTTCTGGATTTATTGTAATGGATGACGCCAATACCGTGTTACAGAATTGTCCGTCTGATGAGAATTTCCCATCCAGGCAATTAAGAACAATTGGAAATAATTCAGGTAAACAAGCCTTCATTGTAATAAATTCCGTAAAATCAATTGTTGATATCTTAATAAATCCAACCATATATCCTACAGAATATAAACCCGGGATTTTTACCATCGTTTCCATTTCTTACAATGGTGACCTTACCATAAAAACAGGAGATAAATGGGGAGAAAAAATACCATCTAATTCGTGCTATGCTATTTCAGCCAACGAGGTTCAATTTATTAATCTAAATCCGGAAGGAGGAAGAATTAAGATTGCAGAAGGAGATACCTCCAATATTTGTGCCGGCCTCGGCAACCCTACAAAAATAAAATTGTCAACGGATAGTTCAAATATTTTATCTTATTCCTATTTGATAACAGATTCAGCAAATAAATATCTTGGACATTTTACAAATACCGAATGGTTATCTTTTAATGACTTTAAAGAAAATAAAATTAATGTCTGGGGCCTTTCCCATACCGGAAACATTACCATAAAAACAGGGGATACCATCTCAAAAGTTACCATCAGTTCAGGCTGTTTTCAACTCTCAAGAAACTTCATATCGCTGAGACTAAACCAATTCCGTAGTCATACAGTAAAATCTTCAATCGAAACTGATTCTTTGTTAATATGTACAGGAGATGGCCAACCCAATGTGATTACTTTTTCAAGTTCAGATAGTACGTCAGGATTATCATTCAGATATGTATTAACATCAGCTTCAAATAACATCATTCAGGTTTTGAATGGCACTTCTATTGATCTGGAAAATGTAGGTTTAAGAGAGATGCGCTTATACAGTGTCGCTTTTAACGGTCAATTTATTGGACAAAGTGGCGTAATTACAAATACCGCAATGGCAACTGGATGTTTCAGAATTTCAGATAACTATATAAATATTTTAAGAGACAGACCTCTTAGTCATCGAATTTTATTTTCAAATAACGATACTATTCAAAAATTATGTCTTTCAGCAACGGGTAAATTTGCCCGATTCAAAAGTACCTTTTCTGGAAAAACTGGCTATGTCTATATCGTACTCGATAAAACCAATAGAATAATAAATCTGAGTAATTCTCCTAACCTTGATATTGAAAAGTTTCAGGATGGAGATTATCAGGTTTTTGGTTTATCCTATACAGGCATCTTACTTTTGAAAACTGGGATAACATTTAATCTGTCAGATAATTTCTCCAGCAGCTGTTTCAGGTTATCTTCCAATTCAATCAGATTCTATAAAGGTGGTTACGCTGAAGGTGGCAGTATCTCTACGTTTCTGTCAGCTAACACCTTATTTTCTTGCCCACAAGACGGAATTCCAGATTTGATAGATATTAATGCTCCAGATAATCCCCCAGGTACAAAATATCAATTTCTGGTTACAGATAGCTTAAACAGGTTATACTATGCCCCATTTGAAAACCAATTAATAAATTTTAATAATACGCCGGCAGGCGTGTATAGGATTTTTGGCGTTGCTTTTACCGGAGAATTGGGTTACCAGATAGGTAAATCTATTGTAAGTGGTTCTCTTGTCAATGCCTGCTATGATTTATCAGATAATTACATAAATCTTTATCATAGTAAACCTGAACCGGGTCAGATTTCAAAAATGGATGGTACCTCAGGAAAAACAGTTGTAACCATAAATAATAATAAAAAAGACAGTATCATGTTAAAGGTTACAAATGCAAAGCCAGCAAATGTGCCTTATTCCTACATCCTGGTTAATGAAAATAACAGGATTATAGCACTGCATGCTAATAAATTTGATTTGGATACCTTAAAAGTCGGAAAATATAAAATATTTGGTGTCGCAAGCACTAATCCTGCTATGCCTGTTACCAATGGTCAGTTCCTTTCTGATCTTGGAAAAGCGGAAAATTGTATTTTATTATCGACAAACTTTTTAGAAGTGGAGATTGCTATTACAGGAAGTGATCCCTTAATAAATTTTATTGAGATAAATGCGCCAAAACAACCAAATACAGGTTTTTCTACCTTCCCAAATCCGGTGCAGGACTATTTAAATGTTAGATTTCAAACTCAGGATGAAATAAATGCAATAATGGCTCAGGTGAGAATTGCCCATATTTCCGGTAGGGTTATTTATGAAGGTTCTACTGTATTGAATAAAGGTAATATGGTATTTTCTATTCCTATGGAAAACTACCAGGCAGGATTATATGTACTGACTATAGATGCAGCAGGCAACCAATTTACCAGTAAAATATTGAAAGTAGAATAAATTTCAGGCTTTAGGTTTCTTTTTGAAGTCTTTCATATATAATTTTTCATCAAAAGACTCGTAATCGGAAGGCGTATTGGAAGCAACTATTAACAATGTATCGGATGTGAGTTTTTGCAGACTTTCAGCGTACCAGTCTGCTCCTTCCAGATCAAGATTGGTAGTAGGTTCATCCAGTAACACAAGGGGAACATCAGAATAAATGGCCAAACCTAATTTTACTCGCTGTTTCATTCCAGACGAAAAAAATTTCAATGGCTTATTTGCTGATTTATTCAATTTAAGAAGCGCAATGAGGTCGTTTACGCTCATTCCACCTCGAAATGATTTAAACTGAGCATGAAATTGAATTAATTCCAACAAGGTAAATTCCTCTACCAGATCCATATAGGGTGCGGCAAAAGAAATAAATTTATAAATCTGATCCGGTGAAATGAGTTCATCCCTGAAAAAGAATTTAATTTTTCCCTGACTGGGTGAAAGATGACCAGAAAGGATTTTCAATAAGGTAGATTTACCCGAACCATTTGGACCAATCAGTGCATACTTATTTCCCACTTCAAATTGGTAATCTACTTTTTTAAAAATCCAGTCTGGCGGAAACTTTTTACCAACCTCTTTGAGTATTATTTTCATTTTCCATTTGAGTTGAATCTGAGTTGAAACCAGCGATTAAAGATTTTGACTGATTGACAAAGTCAATAATTTCCTCTTTATAGGAGGTTTTGAAAATGGTATCCTTGATCTGGGCAATTCCACTGTTAATGCCTTTATTAAAAACAAACAATAAATTATAAATATCTTTAATTTCATCAATTTCAGCAGGTTGAAATCCCTTTCTGGAAAGGCCTATTTTATTCACTCCAATGTAAGATAAGGGTTCTCTGGCTACTCTTACAAAAGGAGGCACATTATTTCGTACCAAACCTGCACCAGCAACAAAACTAAATCTGCCAATTCTACAAAATTGTTGAACCAGAACATGCCCACCTAAAACTGCATGATCATCAATTTGAACATGTCCTGCCAATTGTACACCGTTTGACAATACCAGATTATTCCCCAGCATGCAATCGTGAGCAACATGAACATAAGCCATTAGCAGGCAATTATCACCTACAATGGTACTTCCTGTTTCCCTTGTACCCCTGTTTAAAGTAACACATTCTCTGATTATTGTATTATTTCCAATAACCAGGGTACTATATTCGCCGGAAAACTTAAGGTCCTGTGGGACAGCCCCCAGTACAGCACCAGGAAACACCACACAACCCATTCCTAATCGGGTACCCGCCAGGAGACTAGCATTCGGACCTATTTTACAATTATCACCAACCACTACATCTTCGTCAATATAACAGAATGGTAAAACCTGAACACCAGTTCCAAGGGTAGCATTCGGATGAATAAAAGACAACGAAGAAGGATTTAACATGATTAGTTTTCTACTTTTCTTCTTATGATTTGTGCTGTTAGTTCAGCTTCTGACACAATCTTATTATCAACATAAGCAATCCCCTGCATATGACATATTCCCCTTCTGATTGGAGTGAGCAACTCCATTTTTATAAGTAATATATCCCCCGGACTTACTTTTGCTTTAAATTTAGCATTATCAATTTTAAGAAAATACGTATCCCAATTCCAAGGATCCTCAACGGTTGACAGAGCTAATATTCCACCAGTTTGTGCCATTGCTTCTATCTGAAGAACACCTGGCATAACCGGATTTCCTGGAAAATGTCCCTGAAAATATTGCTCATTTACCGTAATATTTTTAACACCAACTACATAGGTGTCGGTTAACTCTGTAATTTTATCAAGTAAAAGAAACGGATATCGGTGAGGTAACCATGATTCTAATCTAACTGAATTAAAGACTGGCGTTTTTGAAGGGTCATATTTAGGTTTACCTCTTAGTTTTCTTTGCTCCTGCAATAGCTTCTTTAGAAATCTTGTAAAATTATTGTTGGTAGTATGCCCAGGTTTTTGAATAACTAAACGACCCTTTACTGGTGCTCCTAACAGCGCAAGATCACCAATAAAATCCAGTAATTTATGTCTTGCTGGTTCATTATCAAAAGATTGAAAGGATGAATTTATTATCCCTGTTGAAACTGGTACTGGCCAATCAAACCCTGTTGCTTTAACTAAATGATTCCATTCAGATAATTGCGGAATTTGGTCAGCGATTACCAACGCATTGTTTAAACTTCCACCTTTTATAAGTCCATTCTCCATTAAACTTTTAATATCCCTTACCAGTACAAATGATTTAGATGGGGCAATTTCTGTTTCATAATTTTCAAGACCCTGTAAAATGGCAAATTGTTGCCCGGGATATACATTATCAAAATCAATAAGAACTGTAACTTCAAAGCCATCAAAAGGAGATAATATATATTGTGCTCCGGTTTCCTCGTCTTTAAAAGAAACCGTTTCCTCTACTTCAAAAAAAACTTTATTTTCTGTTTGTTCCTCTATGCCTGCGTCATTTAGAAGATCGGTAAAAAATTTAGCTGATCCGTCAAAATAGGGAATTTCAGCGCCATGCATTTCAACAAGTAAATTATCAATTCCCTTTGCAAACAGGGCTGAAAGCAGATGTTCGACAGTTAAAATACTCGTCTCTTCATAGGCCAGTACCGTAGATCTGGTTGTATTTATAACCCTGTTACAATCAGCTGGAACAATTGGATGACCCGGAAGATCCAAACGTTGAAACTTTATCCCATGATTTTCTTCCGCTGGTTTTAAGGTAATCATAATGTTTGTGCCTGAATGCAGGCCAATACCAGAAATACTAACCGCTTTAGAAATAGTTAATTGCTTCATCATAACAAAAAAAGTTAGACATTAAAATGTTGAGGTTAATTATGGTAAGTTCAGTTTTTTCTCAATTTTTTGTAGGCGAATTAGAAGCGTTGGTAATTGCTTAAAAATTGAAAATGATTTCAAAAAAGAAAAATAGGGTAATGCAGGGGAACCCATAAAAGATTGACCAGGTCTGTTTATAGAATTAGAAATTCCACTTTGACCTTGTATTTTTGTTCCATTGGCAATTTTAAGATGACCTGAAAATCCAACCTGACCGCCTATCTGACAATTGGAACCAATATGTGTTGAACCTGCAACTCCTGTTTGAGCTGCCACGACGGTGTGCTCCCCTATTTCTACATTATGTCCGATTTGTACCAGATTATCTATTTTCACTCCTTTTTTAATTCTTGTAGCACCTAAAGTAGCTCTGTCAATGGTTGAATTTGCGCCAATTTCGACATTATCCTCTAAAATTACATGTCCAAGTTGAGGAATTTTGCGCAGCATTGCATTGCCATCTGAAACAAATCCAAATCCATCACTGCCTATCACAACATTTGCATGTAAAATACAGTAATCACCAATCTCACAATCTGCAAGTATTCTGACACCAGGAAAAAGAATACAATTTCTTCCAATGGTTACATTTTTTCCAATGTAAACCTGTGGATAAATAATCGTATTTTCTCCAATAACCCCATTTTGTTCAATCACCGTATAAATCCCAACGCTCACTTTTTTTCCTATTGATACACTGGGATGAATAACAGATTCATCTGCTATTCCTGTCGGATATAAGACTGGCTCTGAGAACTTTTCCAGCGTCAATGCCATGGCATTATATACATTTTTAACCTTTAACAATGTCGGCTTCACTTTTATTCTTGGTTCAAAATTTTCAGGAACCAAAACAGCTGAAGCAGAAGTTGTATACAGGTAAGTTTCATATCGGGGGTTGTGCAAGAAACTTATGGAACCAACGCCACCCTCTTCAATTTTACTTGGTTTGGAAACAATAATATCAGGATTACCCTCCAGCTTTCCATCCAATAACTTTGCCAGTTCTTTCATTGAAAATTCCATGGCACAAAGGTAATAAAAAGCGAACTTTCTTTACTACTTCCGATTAGCCAACCTTCTATTAATTCTATAATTCCCTTTTCAATCTTATATTTGCATAAAAAAGTGAATCCGAAATTACGAATTGGCACGAGAGGCAGTAAGCTGGCATTATGGCAGGCACATTTCACACAAGATAAATTATCTGAAATTGGTATTGAATCTGAACTAATTATAATCAAAACAACAGGAGATCAGATACAGCATCTCAGTTTTGATAAAATGGAAGGTAAAGGTTTTTTCACCAAAGAAATAGAAGAAGCCTTATTAAGAGGTGAAATCGATCTGGCTGTACATTCTATGAAAGATTTACCAACCCACGCACCGGAAGGCTTGGTTATATCAGCTGTTTCCTACAGAGAAGACCCTGCTGATCTATTAATAATCAATAAAAACAGAACCGATCAAAATCTTCTATTTCAACTACCTGAATCAGCAAAAGTAGGTACTTCTTCATCCAGGAGAAAAGCTCAATTGTCAGACCTTAGATCTGATATCCAGTTAGTTGATATCAGAGGAAACGTACCAACCAGAATTGAAAAGTTAAAACACGGGGACTTTGATGCTATTTTACTCGCTGCAGCAGGGATAAAACGGTTAGAACTGGATCTTTCTGATTTTAAGATAATTAAATTTGATCCAACCGAAATTATACCGGCACCCGCACAGGGTGTACTGGCCTGGCAAACAATGGAAAAGGATTTACAAACGAGACGTTTACTGATGGGTATTCATCAAAGTGAAGTTGCTGATGTAACCAATGTAGAAAGAAAAGTTTTAAATCTCATGAATGGTGGTTGCCAGATGCCTCTGGGTGTTTATTGTTATAAAGATAACTTGGGTAATTACCATGTACATGCCGCTTTTTCCCCAAAAGTAGATTCACCTTTAATTAGAGTTTCCATTTCATCAGCAACGCATTATCAATTAGCTGAGCAGGTTGTTGAAAAATTACGATCCTAAAACAGGAGGGTATGACCCATATATTCATAAGCAGAAAACTTGCTCCTGATAGTCCTTTCCTGGCATTAAAGGCTTCCTATCCTTATCTGGTTATACAAGACGAACCCCTCATTGATTTAATTCCTGTTTACTTTGAAAATATAGCGCCATGCGACTGGATTTTTTTTTCAAGTAAAAATGGCGTATTTAACTTTTTTCAGCAGATCAAAAAACTAAATATTAAAATTCCAGCTAAAGTAAAATGGGGAGCCATAGGCTTAGGAACATCCAGGGAAATGTTAAAAAACCAGGTAGCCGCCGATTTCCTGGGAAATGGACATCCAGATGAAGTTGGGATTAGTTTTTCAACACTGGTTAAAAACCAGATCGTCCTTTTTCCAACTGCAAAAAATTCAAAAGAAAGTATTCAATCACATATTGGAACAATAGCCTCAAAAATAATTAATCTCCCGGTGTATGATAATTTGCCAAAATTACATTTTGAAATATAACCCGCTGAACTTTATATATTTACAAGTCCTTTAAATGTGCAGGCCTTTGCCGCTACCTATACCCTGCAACATAAAAAATGTCTCGCAATTGGGGAAAGTACAGCAAAAGAACTTAAAGCAGCTGGTGCTACGATGATTTATAAAAGTGAAATCCCCTCAGAGGAAATGCTGGTAAAAACAGCGCAAACAATATTACATATATAAAATATTACCGATTAAGATTGATTAACCTGGTTTGTAAAACATCCTTTTCCGATGTGATAACCAATAGGTAAATACCTGCTGAAGGGAAAAGAGAGGCAGATAGTTTTTCAACATGATACCCTTCAGGCTTCTTTTGTTGTATATCACTTATCAAATGACCTTCTGGACTATAAATTCGAATAGCAACCACAGATTCCTTGTTTAAATTATAATGTAAACTGGTTCCATCTAAAAAGGGATTAGGAAAAGATGGTAATAATTCAATATTTCCTCTCTGCGAAATATCAGGTTTATTAATTTTTAATACAGATTCAAATTGATAATATGTAAACTCGAAAGGTAAAATTAATCTGGATTTTAAGTACCCATTTTTTACATTACCAATAATGGAATCTATGCCCACCAACACCCAGTTTGTACCATTCCATCCTTTCAACCGAAGATCTTTTAAATTAAACAATGTTTCATTTAACTCATTTGGTGTCCCCCATTTAAAATACAAATGAACTGGACAATTATTTTCAATCATCCATAAAGGTTCAGCTTCAATGGCAGATTCATCCTCTTCAACTGGAAAAAGATACCCTACCCTTGCATATTCAGTGCCTGTCGTACTGGTAGTAGAAATTGAAAGGGGCTTAAAGCCAGTTCTTTCGTTACCAATCGGGAAATCAACCGGAATAGTTGATAATTTTCTGCCTACCAAACCGATACCGTTGGTTTGTATATGTTTATTTTCACTGTACCCATTAATCGTTGAATAAATTTTTAATTCTGTATCACCAGTTACCAGGTAGTTATTCTCTTTTGAAAAATCCAGATGAGTAATCTGAATTGAATCGCCATAAAGAAAGATTTTTGAAGGGGTATTTTTTGATAAAATAAGCGAATCTATTTCCCCATTTAAAAGGCAAACACTCGAAGGATCATTACTAAATAGGATTAATTTATTAATATAGTTATAAAAACCTTTTCCATTAAAATGTCCGGAAATGAACAAACTTCCCTGAATATCTAGCGTGCCATTTTTATCAACAGTAATATCTCCATTCACTGTTACATTTGTATTTAAACTGGCTGTAAGGGTGGTGCCATGCACTGCTAACTGACTCCATGTTGTACCAAAACAAAGGGAAAAAATAAAAAACAGACTAAAATGTTTCGAACATGTATTAATCATGTGCCAACCTGAATCCTAAATTATTAAATCTGCTGGCTGGTGGATTACCATACCTGTAAGTAATTCTGCAATCATCAGCAATATCATCGAAACTACCACCTCTGTATAGCTTACTGGAACCATTTAATGGACCAGAAGGATTAGTTAAGGCATCCGTCTTATAAAAGTTAAACCAGTCCTGAACCCATTCCCAGACATTTCCTGACATATCATAAAGGCCTAAGGTATTCGGACTTTTTGATTTTACTGGTTGAGATTTACGATTAGAATTATCTTTGTACCATGCAACCGATTGTATATCAGAGGACCCTGCATATAAAAAATCTGCACCATTCGTTCCACCTTTTGCGGCAAACTCCCATTCAGCTTCAGTGGGTAATCTGTAAACGATAGTAGATTGCTTTTCATTAATTTTTTTAAGAAATTCCTGTACATCGAGCCAGCTCACATTTTCTACCGGACAATTATCGCAATCATAGTTAAAGGATGGATCAACGCCCATTACTTCTTCCCAGACACTTTGGGTAACCTCAGTTTCGCCGATGAAAAATGGTTTAAGCGTAACGGAATGAATTGGTTTTTCAATATTATTTCCAAAATTACTTCCCCTGTTGAAAGTTCCACCATTTACTTTTACAAAGTTTCCAAATTCTCCCCCAATAGCAGGAAGCGTTTTAACTACAATCGCATTTCCATAGGTAACCACCATACCATTTATTGCATAAGCCCTAATATAATAGGTTGTAGCCGCAGTCAATCCATTGATTACCGCTTGAAATTTTCCTTTACCCTGCCCATTAGTAGTGATATTATTTGTTAGAATCGGATTTGGAGATTTGCTCCAGACAAAACCTCTAGAGGTGACCGGACTGGTTCCCTCCAGAACAACCTCACCGTTCAGTGTAAAACTGTTTGCCGTTATATTCGTTGCCGGATCTGTGACTACTAAGGTTGATGAACTCCCAGGTGTTGTGTAAGAGATATTATTCCCGTATATGATATTGCCATCCTTTAATCTGGCATAAGCTCTGAAATGATAGGTTGTTATTTTTGAAAGTGAGGTCACATTCAAATGTATAGATCCGGTAATATTTCCACTTGATTTCACAATACTGGAAGTAATGGTTGGGTTTTGAAGGACACCGTAACAAACGCCACTTTCTAAAATCAAACTGGCAGGACCATTTACAGAAATATGAACAGATATTGAAGTATCTGTTAGTGAGGTAATGGCATTTGTCAATACGCTTATAGTTTCTTGCTGGCAGGGACCCCACTGGGGTACTCCGTTACAAAAGGTTAATTGT